>OJJJ01000109.1_pt1 | contig 53948 bp, 50 predicted proteins | sample 1596311 | NCBI WGS metagenome assembly OJJJ01 (sample SAMEA4350140, study PRJEB24818) | metagenome | biome: human; feature: gut; material: faeces | place: Denmark | collected 2013-09
CCTCCTATGTAATTTTTGTGGTTGGCAAACCCACATTTATTATAACATAGGAGGTTTTTTACTTGAAGCTAAAGCTAATTGGGGACACACCGGCATAGCCGGTGGTTTATTTTCATTGCGATACAATCAGGTGCCATAGAGACTCAACTCATCCATGGCACCAACCTCTCTAACATCCTATCGATACAATACATAATCATTCATTTCACGTAAAAATCCAGCTGCTGCCAACGCTGTCGCTGCCTCAATCGGATACTCTTTTACCGTAATACGTTTTACCGTCGGTAGTATACGCTTTGCCATAAAATCCTGACGAAAACTTCGTAATACTTCATCTAAACTGCTACTATCAAACACACGTAACACTTTCCCTTGACGTTCAAACACTGCCACTGGTCTACCGGATTGCAGTGCTACTGTAGTTCCAGGTACATTCATGAAAGAGCGTTCCTTCTTATGAGGGATGCTTTTCCCCCAAGGCTGCGCTGGGTCTATGGCAGACAACCATAGGATCTGGTCACGTGGGTACATAAGTTCTGTCATAACGGCCTCGAAGTCATTTGATCGAATAAATTGTATTCCCGATAGTCCTTCTATAAAATATCCCCTACGAACTCTACCAGTGTATTCCCACACACGTAAGGTTTCTAACGCCACTCCCCATGAAATACCTTGTATTGTTTCACGACTGAGAATAATTACCTGATCAAATATGCGTTCCAACTTCTCTTCCATGGAAAGCATGGCCAAAGGTCTTAATACCTCCCACCTACCAGCCGTCATCGCCTTAACTCGCGCATTTACCCTTTGCCTCGTGGTACTTTTCTTTTGCTTTTCACGGTCCATCCATTGGCGTACCGGTAGAAAACTATCCGCACATACAAGCCCTTTTTCCGCTAAGTTTAACAAGACATCGTAAGGAGATACACCACTGATGAGTGACGATAATCGCTGAACAAAGCTTGCGCCACGTTTTAACAGTGCATCGTAAATTATCGCTTCATTTTCCTCTAAATCTTCTAACACATGGGATTGATCTGAATCCCAATCGATATCATCGTATCGATGAAAGCTAACGCACAGATCCGATGTGATTTTCCAGAATAGATTTCCCTGAGCTAACAATCCATCCAACAACTCTCCTCGGTAAGAGACTACTCTAGCTGGAAGTATCACATTTTCCCATACTTCTGGTGGAAATGCTTGTCCACACAGTAGATTCATTGACGTTTCTAGTTGTTCCTTTGGTGGTGTCATCGTAAGGATACGGTTTGATAATATTGCAGCATAGCATTCAGAAGGTAAGGTCTTTATTTCCCTTCTCAGACTTTTTACGGTTTCTTTTCTAGCCCGATTGTATAACTCAGCATGATAATAAAAACCATTGTATTCTACAATACTTCCCTGCTCACACAGCATATCTAATATCTGTTTCGCCTCGTCTTCCGTAAATAAATAACGTTCTGCAATACGATTCAGGCTCTGCACCTGCCGATAACGCAACGCGCGTCGTACGATGTTCGTTCTAGCTGTCAGATCCTTATTATTTAGAGCTGCATTGTATACTTCAAAGTGTTCTGCTGCGATCCACAATCCAGGTTCAATGTATTTTACTTGTTCCTTCTTGACCAATTCTTCAAACCAATCAATTGGAACCTCCAACTCACCAGCAATTAGATCTCCTTCTATCATAAGCAAAGAATGTAATTGTTTTTCATCCTTTGGTAATGTCTTTCGTTCTAGTTGTTGCTCTAGTTGCTCTTCCCCAGGTGATAATAACGATGCATCTTTTTCTAATTCTACCTTTTGCAACGCTTCTTCCGTTGAGCGATAAACACTTTGTGGTGTTGGGGCATAATCATACATCATGGAAGCTTCCGTTTGCCTGCGTAATGGCAATGACATTGGAGATGGAGTTTCCATATACATTTCATATACTTTTATAGTACCAGACCGAATTCCTTTTAAAACGTACTCAAGTCCTTCCAAGTCCCAATAATCTTCCAAACACTCTCTCTTTGTTTCACGCATCAAAGGGTGAGATTCTTCCTTTAATAAACGGTCTAGCATCTCAGAACTACGTAATCGTTGTACCCACAGTGGTTGCCGCTTTGCATTTTTAACGCCCATCATTAAGGCACGACCCGAATTATATCGAAATGTCATATTAAACAATGCGGTTGATGGTAACAATGCCGTTAAAATATCCCGTGCTGTTTCTGGATTTAATCTTTGTAACAGTCCCTCCGGTAAAGAAGCACCCTCATATGGAAAAAGTAAAAATCCATCGTCATCATCCACAAAATTAATATTTGTATGGATTAAGCGTTTCGCAATTACACTCGTCAGTAAAGCAAGAGGTGCATTTACTGGTCTACCAAAGATAGAGTGCACCATCATCTGACGGTTCCCAGTTTCATCGGAAAAATGCTCAATAATAATTGTTTTATCATCTGGCAATACCGTGGTAGCATCAATTTGACGCTTTAGAAAATCACTTGCGCTTTTCGTTGCTATCGTATCAAGTCCTAGCGCCTGTAATTCTTCCTCCAATGCTCCAAGCTCATATGCATGAAACAGCCGATGGAATACCTTACCAAAGGCAATTCCAGTTTGCATCTTGCGACCTTTGACTTCACCTTTCCAAAAAGGCAAACGTGCACCGATGATGGAGGATGGTTGAACAATTACCTTATCCTTTTGAATCTGGCGTATCTTCCATGCAAAACTACCAAGTAAAAATTTATCCCCAACCCTTGCCTCAAATACAAACTCTTCGTCCAGCTCTCCAATTTTTACACCGTCTTCCGTTTTAAGGGTATACATGCCTTTGTCTGGTATCGTGCCACCTGCAGAAACCGCAAGCATACGACTGTAAGTATCCCCTTCGACACGCTCATGAATCCGATCATATAGTACTCTTGGTCTTACCGGGATGTCTTGGTCATGTTCATAATCACCTGCAAGCATACACAATACATCTTTCACATCCTCTTTCGTAACCTCGTAAAATGGATATGCTCTTTGCAATATCTCCATAACTTCATCTACTTCATAACTTCCATAAGCAGCCATGGAGACAAGATGTTGTGCTAGAATATCAAGGCACAGTTTTGGTGGTTTGGAATACTCAATTTCACCATTCCTAACTACCTCAGCGGACAAACCACAATACAGTCCTTCGGAAGCTTCCCGTGGAAAGATATGCATAACACTTACACGACCTGGATTATGACCAGCTCGTCCAAGACGTTGCAAGGTACTTGAGATGGATCTTGGTGCACCGATTTGAAATACCCGATCAATTTCACCAACATCAATTCCAAGTTCCATGGAGGAGGTAGCACAAAGTAGTCGTAACGTACCATCTCTTAAGGCTTGTTCTACGATAAAACGTTGTTCTTTGGATAAACTTCCATGATGGGTTCTAGCAAAACCATCGTAAGCAATCTGATTCACATAATATGCGAGCTTTTCTGCATAAGCTCGTCCCTCTACAAACGCGATTACACTGCGTGTCCCATCGCAATGTTCATAAACCGTTCTCGCAATTTCCTCCCATATCGTGTTTTTTAAATGCTCATGGGAACTTAACTTAGGGCTTGTAATGATCAGTTCGATTTTCTTTTGCATTTTAGGTGAAACAATAGTCACTGGTTCTGGAGATAAATACTCTGCTGCCATGCTCAACGGTTCAATGGTTGCTGAAAGACCAATCCGCTGTAGCGGATGTTTACACAACTTATCAAGCCTAGCTAAGGATAGCATCAAATGTGCACCTCGTTTTGAATCTATGATAGCATGCAATTCATCGATAATAATAGCCTTGGCAGTATTTAAAATGGATTGCCCAGACTTACTTGTTAGCATTAAATATAAAGATTCCGGGGTAGTAATTAGAATGTGGGGAGGTGTTTTAATCATACTTCGTCGATCACTGGTTGAAGTATCACCAGTACGTATTGCTACGGTCAAGTCATATGGCGCGCTACTCGTCAAAGGATTTGCTTTTCTTTCTTCTTCAAAGATACCATTTAAAGGACGCCTGAGATTTTCACGGATATCCCCTGCAAGTGATTTTAAAGGTGAGATATAAATCAACTGTAGCTCTTTCTTTAAAGTACCGCTTCGAGCCTGTGCTTTTAAACGATCAATAAACACTAAAAATGCAGATAATGTTTTACCAGTTCCCGTTGGTGCAGAAACTAAGGTATGTTCCCCTGCTGCAATGGCAGGCCATGCTTCTTCCTGCACCGCAGTTGGTGCACCTAAGTTATTTGAAAACCATTGCTTTGTTAAGTTATCAAAAAGATCCAGTGAATTTGTAGACAAGGTACTTCCTCCATTTATATAAAATATCTCTTTACATTCAAACTTATTTTCCTGTTAATCTAGCTCTGCCATATTATTAGGTTAACGTACTCGATTCCATTCGTTTTCAGTATTCTTCTCTAACACTAGTTTATATCCACCATCACCATGATAGAAATATATTTCTGTACAATAAGGCCCGATATCAATATTAAATTCATCTTTTGCACCAAGCTTACTATTTAAGCCTAACGTAGAATAAAAGGTTAGGTATAAATTGTCGCCCCCTTGTTTTACCTTAAGTGATCTTACATATCCCATGCTACTAGCAACTCCGACCCTAATTGTCATTGCACTACCATCTTCAGAAACGGTATAGTCAGTTAACATGACATCACCTCTTTTGCTTCCCGTAAACAATAAACCTAATACGATAAGACCTAAAACTACGATAACTACTGAAATGATAATTTTATGTTTCATCTGATTCCTCCTAATAAAATGTGACTGATAAATACAACTTGTAGACCTAAAGTTATATGGATTCTTTAAACATAATCTTATCCTCTGGCCCTCTAACGTTTATTTGGTTATATCTAGTAAATATTAACAAATTAGCTCTTTCTTATTATAATATACTTCTTATTTCGTTATTTGATTTTCCTAAGCGGCGTTGCCCATCGGATGATATTCTATCGCATAACAATTGATTCCCATATTTTAACATGATAATATGAGTATAACACTTTTATTTAAATGGGGGAACTAATTTATGAGATATTTTTCTATACTTATAATTAGCATTTTTATTCTATCAACGTTTACAGGCTGTGCGAATAAAAAGCAATTGCAAGAAACCGATACGATTATAGATAAAACATTCTTAGATGAAGTAAGCACTACACCTAGTATAAACTCAACCACAATAAATCTGCCAGCTCTAGTATTCGCCGATGGTACGATAAACTTAACTCTAGACGAATATCAACTGTGTGGCCTAACGATAAATTCTACGGAAAGTCAAATTGTTGATGTACTTGGTAAACCCAAAAATGCGTTAGATTACTATCTGTTTTCTGGAAGTGCATGGGCAGAACTTCGTTATTTGATGGAGTATGATGGGATTAGGATAAGAACTGGAAAACAGCTAAAAACGACAGTTGATGATGAGGACGGAGAATATTTATTATCTGAAATAGACGTTTTTACCCCAGACTATACGACGCATTCTGGAATCAAAGTTGGTGATTCAATGGATGATGTTACAAAAGCGTATAAGGACATTCCGATTATTACTTTTAACGCCGCGAATCCTTCTTTCGAAGGAAATATGATCTATAGCATGCTTACCAAAAAAAATAGACTTAAGCTGAATGGAGATGATGGGTATCAAGCTGATTTTGATTATGGACAATTTGATAAGTTTGCTTATATTTATTATTTTGATGAAGAGAATCCTTCCTTACGTACGTCTTTAATTTTTTTATTCCACAATGATACTGTAACACATATAATTTTATACAATTGGTTATATGAAGTTGTATAACAGGATTAACTTATGACTTACTTGAAGCATAAATATATCATCTACAATTTCACAAAAGTAACAAAGACTAGCCGTTACCAACAATTTTTTTAATTGCTTAGTAACGGCTAGTTCTAACTTCACTATTTTCATTCTTACTAACACTATTTTCATTACTCTCTTATTACAGTATCGTATCGATAAGCGCTAAATATAATTCCTAGTAGTAAAATATTGCCCAATGCCAGTGTAAATGTATAACCCGTAACTGGAAATCCGATAGGTTCAGATAATAAGAATCCAAAATTGAGTAATGCATTGCTTACCATTTGTAATATAAACATAATACTTGATCCAAACGCTAAAATGAACGCCAGTTTATTTTTCAATTGAAGGCTTACATGAATTAAATAAAATGATATAAAACTTATAAGAATAAGTATTACCAATCCTATCCACCAACCGTAATGTATAATCATCCGAGCGATTTGATAGTAAGTACCAGCAAATAAAGGTAACAATTTGTCTACGGATGCATTGGTACTATTTATCTCTGGTAATGCACCATTTCGCATCTGCTTTTCTTGTTCTATGCTTATATTAATGAAATTTTCATTTTGTAATAACTCAGAAACATTCTGAAAACCAAAGCGCATCCACATAGCTGGTTGATATGAAAGTATCTCATCCGTATCCATTTTAACACCATCTTTAAAACTAGCACGACCTATTAAATCTCTTATCACTACGCCATCATACGATGTGGAATATACAGTTCTATCATTCTCTTTCATACCAAAAAACATATTTGTCTCCGCTTTCATATAAGGTAAGAAAAAATAACCTGTAATAAATAGAGCAGCGAACATACTTGTTAATATAATACACATGCTTTTTTTATTTACGACAAACCAGTTACGTAAAACAGATAATAACAAAATAGCAAAACATGTAAGAAGGAAAACTGTTAACAAATGATATTGATATTTAGTAAACCTTAAATATACTCCGATTATAATTATTCTCTCATCGAAGCAATCCTAAATTTTGGTAGTTTTATCTTATATTATGATATATAATAACAATAATATAAGATTCTAAACTTATTACCCAGCTCTACAAATATAGATGTACACAAAATAGACCAAATTTTTATTGTCAGCTAGTTATATTTTTAAAGGAGATGTAATTTATGAAACGAATATTTCAAGCATTATGCATAATCGCTATTGCATGCTTTCTGATTTCTTGCTCTAAAGAAAAAGACGAAAAGATTGAACCAAACGTAGAATTAGAAGGTCTGGAAAAAGTTGTTCTAACAATTGTTGATATTGAAGATGGATATTTTAACGCAGCACTTCCTTGGGCATCCCCTAGGCACTATAAAGTGATAGCTACATTGAATGAAGATCTATGTGAAGGTGATTACGTAGACGTTTATTATGAAGAATTACTTGAAACCAGTGAGAATTCTTTTGAAATTACTGCCAAATTAGTAGAACCAAGTGATTTTGAACTAAAAGAAGGTGTAGCTTACAAGCCTGTTATATATCTTTATCCAAAAGAAAAAACAAATGTTTTTGTTTCGCTAGAGTATAATGGTACCTTAACTCACACGTATCCAAGTTATTTAAATGGCTGGAATGTAACAGCATATCCGGATGGAACATTAATAGATGATATGGGTATAGAGTACCCGTACTTGTTCTGGGAAGGCATAAGTAATATAAAATATGATATGTCGAAAGGATTTTGTATCCCTGGTAATAAAACAGAAGAATTTTTAATAGAAAAACTCAGTTTTATGGGATTAAATCAGAAAGAACTAGACGATTTTATAGAGTTTTGGATACCTTTTATGAAAGAAAATCCTTATAACAAAATTACTTTTCAATATGAAACTTATACAGAGAATGCAAAATTAACTGTATCTCCTGAAGTTGATAGTATCCTTCGAATATATATGGTGTTTCAGCCATTAGAAGAATTTATTGAGATTGAAGAACCACAATTAGATAAATTTGAAAGAACGGGATTTACATTAATAGAATGGGGAGGAAGTATTATAAACTAACGATTTTTAGGTAACAGAACTATTATGAGCATATAAATCAATGTCATAAGTATTATTGAATATTTAAAAATTAGATAAAGCTCTCAAAATATAAGGCTTAGATAATGGCCTTTATATTTGGGGAGCTTTCTTAAGTAACTTTACTATCGGTGATACTACTTCTACTTTTATATAAATCTTCTTTCTTAAACATAAATCTTCTTCATTTATCATTTACTTTTGATGCAAGTACTATCAAAAACCTTTCCTTATTTAATCCAAAAGATTACAGTTTCACCCCAATATTATCGCTTGGTGAAACTGCTATTGTACGTTGTTCACAAAATCAATCCTCTTACTGCCATTACCCAATGTTTATTCGAATCAATACTTACATTGTCAACTACATATCTACGGTTCGTAGATTGTTTTTCCTCTACCCATTCGATATAATATGATGTGATAAATAAGCTAAGAGAAGCATTCTACTGACAATAAGATCAATTCTGCTTTCTCTCATAAATATCGCTGATTTTTACAACATGGAGGTTACAATGGATTTAAGTCAAAGGAAGCTACTCCTTGAGGAGTATAAAAACAGAAAGCCTGAAATGGGCGTAATATCTTTTCGCTGTACCAAAACAGGGGAAGTCTTTATCGCTGCTTCAAAAGATACGAAAGCAGATTTTAATAGCACACGTTTTAAACTAGAAACCAGCACGCATCCGAATAAACGATTATTGTCTCTTTGGAATCAATACGGAGAAAATGGGTTTGAACTATCGGTACTTAAAGTGTTAAAATACGAGGATCCTCAAGCAAATCACAACAAAGAACTGGAAGAACTATGCGAACAATGTCTGGAAAATTACAAAAATGCGACGAAGATTTGGCGTTGATATATATAAACATATAAAATTATATACTACCTACAATAGGTAGTATACTTTATAGACTCGGAGGGATAACAATGGATTGCGCAAAAATAGGCCGTTTAATTGCTCAACTTAGAAAAGAAAAAGGACTTACTCAGAAAAATATTGCGGATGCCCTTTGTATCAGTAATAAAACGGTTTCCAAGTGGGAATGTGGATTAGGATGCCCTGATGTGTCTTTATGGTCCGATTTATCGATAATTTTAGGTATTGATATGAAACAAATGATGGACGGTGAAATAACCATGAATCAACCAGATCGAGGAAATATAAACAAAATCCGCTTTTATGTATGCCCGTCCTGCAATAATATTCTTTTCAGTACCGGTGGATCTTCCATATTTTGTTGTGGAAGAAAGATGGAGCAACTAACTCCAGTTGAAAATGAACATACACCACAGATAACAGTTGAAGTAAGCGATACGGATTACTTTATTACGATTGATCATGAAATGACAAGGAATCATTTTATTTTATTTGCTGCGTACGTAAATAGTGATAAAGTATTTCTAAATCGATTATATCCGGAGCAAAATGCAAACGTAAGAATACCTATTATGGCCGGTGGAAAATTGTATATTTATTGTGTAAAACATGGTTTGGTATCATTGGCAATTGCACGAAAGTTATAGCTTACATGCCAGTAAAACTTTCCTTGGTAAATATTCCATCCACCATGCAACGAATATCATTATACATTCTAACTTTTGGAAGTAGCCTATCATTTTATTAAACTAATAAAGAAATAAAGTGATAGGCTACCCTGATTCTGTCACCTTTTATATAATTTATTAGTACTTTTCTATAATCAAAAACTCTAATAAATTTGCATTGATACTACTATTTCTAATATAGCTAGTGCACATTCGGTTTATATTCTTCATCCAGAATACAGAGATATAGCGATGATATCCCAATTTCCTTGTCAATAAATCAATGTATAGAAAAAGACCTCCATAAGTAAAATTATTCAAATCCAGTTATGGAAGTCATTTAGGCTTATATTAAATTCTTATGGGCTTTCATCTATTTTACTGATTCTACAGCTGTAGACTCTGCACTCTCATCAATTAACTCTTCAATTCCTTGGTATGAAATTCTAGCTTTAAATGTTTGACCGATTTCGAAATCTTTCCATTTATCGTAGTCAAAATTCATTTTGTATCCTTTTCCATTCTCATCTTCTAAGACGATAGCATATTTTTCTTGTCTATTTTTCTCCCTTTCCTTTCCAACCAATACAACGTCTCCCCATGTTGCTTCTTTATCATTACCGCTTGTTTTTACACTTCTCGTTACAACCCATTTTTCAATTTCATAGTAATACTTCGTGTCATACACTGGTTCATTTCTATAAACTGGTTCTTGGTATGTTTCAGTACGGTATTCAGTTCGGTAAATTGGTACCTGTGTCGTTATTTCTTCAAAGTAACCATTTCCTAAATCTCTTGTTCCGGTAACCCGTGTCTCATAATGATCCAGAACCTGTTCAGAGATCTGTCTTGTTCTTGTTTCATAATGATCAAATACTTTATTGTACGTTCGTATTTCAGTATTGGAATTTTGCAACCTGGCATTACTAGGTAACGACCAACCGCTCTCTTCCACTGTTTTGTAATCTTCGATTGAAATTACTCTTTCCCACGAAACACTTTTTACAGCAACTTCTATGTATTTCGGAGCAGATAATTTTATCAGGCCATTGATGATAAAGCCAATAATCCCAAACAAGATTAGAATAGTTATAAAATAATCTTTTCCCGTAGGTTTTGTTTTCATTACTCTATCATTTGTACCATGATTAACTTGTGTTCTCGTAGCTTTCTTTTCTCTATTTTGAAAATAGTTCAAATCCTGATTATTTCTAACAGCTCCACAAGAGAGACATTCCTTGGCTCGGTCTGGGTTTAAATTATTACAATAACCACATAGCCAATCAGGTTGTCTACTAACGGCTCCTTCCACTTTTTCATTCACATAAGTACTGCTGTTATCCATATAAAACTTTGTATTTTCACCTCTAGGTTTTCCACAATTAGGACATACGCGAATATCTCCACCAATTTTTCTTGCATTGCAATAATCGCAGTCCCAATATCCTTTTAAAATTCTACCCATTTTCTCCTCAATTCCCTATTATTTAAGATATTAATAATAATGTAGTATACTCTTGATTTTACCAAAAAATAAACATTAATACAATAACGCCGCCATTTCATATTTATTAATAAGTCTTGAGCATTAACTAGCCAATACAGTAATTGTATGATTACATATCGTGTCATTCAAATCATGTAAGTTTCATTTATTAAACTTAGTATAATACATTTCTAGGCATAAAAAACACTCCCTTCTTGATACACAGTTTTATTATTTTAACTGTATACCTAGAAGGGAGCATATCACAATTAGCCGTAAGCTTTTTTAAGTGTATTCCATTATTATAAATTTGAAAGTTCTTTAAACAATGCAATGTCTGAACTAGTAAGTTTAACATTAGAACTAATCGTTTTACCAGCGGCTGTAGTTACATTTATCTCAATCACTGTACCTTCCTCGATTCCATTTGCACTAACCGCCTTTAAGAATCCTGGAAATTTCGGATGATTATTTGAAAAAGTATCCCAAGCGGATTTTAATTTTAATAATTTTGTTGGATTAAACATATTTACACCTTTGCCTTTCATTTTCATTGAATCTTTGAAATTCATAGAACAATGATTTTTTTCAATGTTCTTTTTTTTAGTATTTATACTATACTATATTATACTCGAATAAATTATTTTTGTTTAACTTTTTAGCAAAAAAGATAATTTTTTTAATTTTCTTGTCAAATAATGTATTTGCATTTTATCTTAAAATCATACCTAATAATACATTGTTCTCATCTTGATAAAACGAAAGCTGAATCAGCTATTACAAGCTAGCCTGTCAATGTCGATTGGAGTAACATAATTGTGAACTGCCTTTATTCATGATAGAATCAAAATAAATTAACTATTACAAGCTTGCTTGTGGATAGCGAATGGAGTAACAAGATCATGAACTGCCTTTGTTCATGATAGAATCAAAAGGTATAAGCTACTTAAGAAAAGGTAAAATTAATGCATCAACTCTATTCTAAAATTCGAAAGGAAGTACTATGTTTAATATACCAAAAAATCATTTAGAAATTCCTCCAATCTACACGATGAGCAAAACAAATTTTTGGAACGAAGAACATATATCAAAGCAAATGTTAGACGCTCATTTAGCCCCAGAATTTGAAGGTGCCAGCAGAAATCATAATTACATGAATGCTTCCTCAGCATGGATTCAAAAAGTCGTTCCACCTGCGATGTATCCCAGATTACTTGATATTGGATGTGGCCCTGGTCTTTATGCGGAACGTTTTGCACTTGCAGGATATCATGTAACTGGAATAGATTTCTCCCAACGATCAATTGCATATGCAAGAGAATCCGCACAAAAGAAACGATTAGATATTACATATAAGTATCAAAATTACTTAGAACTTGTACCAGAAGCTAACTACGATTTTGTTACAATGATTTATTGTGATTATGGTGCTTTATCAACAATTAATCGCAGTATATTAATGAATAAAATTTATGATTCCTTAAGAGAAGGCGGTTTATTTCTTTTTGATGTATTTTCAACTAGAGAATATGACAAATTTAACGAACAACAATCTTGGGATTTTTGTAAGAAAGGTGGTTTTTGGTGTAAAGATCCTTATATAGCATTAACCATAAATCGTAAATATCAGAATTACGTAACATTAAGGCAAACTGCAGTATCTTCTGTACATGATACGAACGTATATTACATTTGGGATACCTATTTTACTATAGAACGATTGAGAAAAGAAGCAAAAGAGGCTGGTTTTAAAGTGAAAAATATATGGAATGACGTTTCTGGAATCCCTTATTCCAAAGATGGAGCAACAATAGCAATTTTATTAGAAAAGTAAAATATACCTCAGCGCTTCATCTAGATTGATGAAACCATTACTTGTAGTTATCATTTTAAAAGGAATCTTTTATTCAATAGTAAATAACTACCAAACAATAGATTCCTTTCTATTTAAGACATTATTATTAATTTACTTTAATTATTCCCCTATGGTTTGTTCTCCGAAATTATTAGATAATTATTCTAAAATATCTTGATTATCATCTATATAATATTCTTGAGTTTTTATATTGAAGGATTCAGAGGTTTTACCAAAGGAAATTTCAAATCATTAAATAAATTAAATGATTTGGAATTTCTTGTACAATTAATTACTTATAACTCCCACTTTCTTTACTCTAGCCCCTATCCCACAGGCAATCATAATAATACCAGCAATTAATATATATAATTTTTCATCAGAACTTCCCCTGGCCATGGTAAATAAATAGAATTTTCCAAGTTTCTTCCCCGAACCATAATTTAAAATATAGTAAAGAATTGGTACCATATATGCCACGGCAACGTTATCAACAAAACCATATATTAGAATTCCAAGGCCTCCAATAAAGATGCAATTTGCCATTGTTCCATAAAATAACTTACCAAATTCAAAGCTACATCCACCGTATTTTAAGCGAAGTAAAAACATAAGAATTATAAATGATAAACTAAGAAACGCAACAAAGAAACGAATGAATTGAATTTTTAATATCGACTCTTTTTTTGATTCTAATAAATCCCTTATATTCTTATCTTGATCGGGTAGAAACTGTGGAATAAAGAGAATAATTCCAAACAATGAAACAAACATTTCTAACACTTGTGCAGTTTGATATTGATTTAAGTTTTCAATTCCCATCATTGCTGGAGCTGCTATAAAAAATAAAAAGCAAATAACAACGTGTGGTAATAAGTTATATTTTAAATTTACTTTTGCGATTTGAAGATTTCTTTCCATTCAGATGCATAACCCCCTTTCGTTTGTAACCGTATACGACGATCGTAGCAATTACAAGTAGAATGCTTATGGCAGTATAAAACAAACGATTCCTTATTAACTCAGGTAAAATATCTTTGTATATAGCATACTCTCCAACCGTATTAAATCGAGGTATTAGATTCCAACCTACATTTCCAACTAAATTATCCATACATAGAAATAAACTTATAAACCACCATATGCCTTGAACTAAAATACCAAAGGCACTATTTGTTAATTCTGTAAAGAAAAATCCAACGGAAACACTTGCTAAAACAGTCGGTAATAACCACCATAAGCTAACCTTTAGAAACGCAAATGCATCACCAGATACCCCTGCTGCTTTCGCACTATATAAACCTTGCAGAGTGGGTGAAATGCTTAGAATTAACAAAGGTAGAAGTATCATTACTATGGTTGATAAGTACCTAGATAATATAATCGTTGTAGAAGTAGCTTTTTTTGAGAAGATTACTTCTGCTGCTTGTGCTCTTCTATCCCTTAATCCTCTTGTTACTGCTAAAAATACTGGTAGGATACCCAGTACAATTCCCATGTAATCACTAAAAATCCTAGCGAATGCTCTTGTTACTTGATCTTCATGAACAATTTCTTCATATTCCTTTACTGCTTGCTCATATGTCTTTGGAACACGGTTTACTCTCTTAACACTATTCCTACTATAATTACTTCCTCCACCGATCAGATCATCTACTTGGTCCATATAAGTTAAAAATTCTTCATAGCTCAAATCCTTTGCTGGTTTTATTGGAAAATCAATATCATTATTAATTACTGTATTACCATCGTTTGAAGCATTTTTAGTTAAAGAAGACCAAAAATCACTCATTTGCTCATGCAACTCTTCTATTGTAATGCCTGTAACTTCCTCAAGTATTACCCCTATTTGCCCTTGCTTCTTTTCACTTAATATTACTTTTTTATAAAATCCATATGGATAAGCGGTATATGAGTTGGTAAAATACTCATTTACCAGTCCTTTTATAGACATCTCCATAATCTGATTTTCATCTTCTGAATATGTATATCCATAATTGTCCAATCCTTTTATTGGTGCATTTACACCCGCAAATTCACCCATTTGAGATACAATAAAAATAACCATACATGCTACAAATATATAGTATGTAATACTCTTAGCTATCTGTTTGCATTCTTTTAAAAACAAGGTACCAAACATAATTAAACACCTCTTTTCTCATGCATCAAGTACATATAGGCATCTTCTACATTCGGCAAGGTTGGTACAGCCCCTTGAAACGGTATTTCTTTACTTCCTTGTTCAATAAAACGTATATTTATTTTATTTCCCATGGTTAGCATACTTGTAACCGTATATTTTTGTTTCACTTCTTCAAGCTCTATCTTTGATATTTCTGCGGTAAATATCTTTCCATTGGAAAGCTCAAGTAGAGAAGCTACTGTTCCTTGATAGATAATCTTCCCTTCATCCAGCACAGCAATATTTTCACAGGTGGCTTCAATATCACCCACGATATGAGTCGATAAAATAACAATTCGCTCCTCTGCTATTTCACAAAGCAAATTACGAAAACGAACTCTTTCCTCTGGATCTAATCCAGCAGTAGGTTCATCCACAATTAATACCTTGGGATCATGTAAGATAGCTTGCGCAATTCCCAAGCGCCTTCTCATACCTCCAGACATTGCTTTTACTTTCGTATTGGCATTGTTTTGTAGGTTCACCTGCTCAAGTAACATTGGAATTTTATTTTTTCTCTCTTGTTTCTTAAGACCTGAGAGCACCCCAATATAATCCATGGCTTCATAGACTTTCATATTTCCATACATAGAAAAATCTTGTGGTAGATATCCTGTAATACTTCGTACATTTGATGCCATTTCAATTGGTATGTCACAGACCGTTATTTCACCGCTATTTGGAGTTAATAGGGTTGCCAATACCTTCATAAGTGTTGTCTTACCAGCACCATTTCTACCAAGTAATCCAAACATACCTTTCTCTATTGTTAAATTGATGTCTTTTAAAGCATGATTCTTCCCATAATACTTATTCACGTTTTTTAAAGTAATTTCGGTTGCCATAATTATGTCCATGCCATTGCTGCACAAATCGAGATGTAAGTGCTGGCATGGAACCAATCCCCCTTTGCTCATTGATTTCATTTAATTTGATTTCATTTAATTTCTTTTCTTCATTTCTTTTATTTATTCCATTTCTTTCATTCTTTGCTCCTTTCTTTTGTAGCTATTATAAAATTCAAATCTCTATATTTTCACTACAAAACAAAGAATTTTAAACAAACGATAGCACCACCGGTCGTACTATTGGATAAACTTATATTTCCACCATGCTTTTGACAAAGTATTTTACATATAGATAAGCCTATACCAAAATGCTCTTCTGGGTTTTCTTTATCGGAATAATAAGGACTGGATGCCTTGTACAATTCTTCACTAGAAAATCCTCTTCCATCATCTCTTACATAGATAAAAAGCTTTTCCTCTTCCATTTCTAACACTATGTCAATTTTTGATTTCGTATATCTTAAAGCATTTGATAAAACATTTTCTAATACTTCTAAAATGATTCCCTCATCGTAATAACCAACTATTTGAGGTAAGCGGCTGTCTATCGTGATACGTACTTTATGATGTTCTTTTAAACCATTTGTGATTTCTTCTATCTTATCTTGAATTAAAGTGACGTTTTTTCTTTTCTTTTTAATCTCCATAGCATCAAATGTATGTATATTTTTCATAGTATCAGAGAACTTCTTTAATCGAATCACTTGTGCATTTAATAAAGACAGGGTTTCCATTAATTTCTCTTCACTTATTTTATTTTTAGGATAATATTTATTTAAAAATTCAGTGTATCCTTGCATCACGGTCAAAGGTGTTCTCAAATCATGAGCAAAAGCAGCATTTAACGTCCGTTGTTCCTCCATCCGATCCCACATATTTTTTTGATTACGAATTAACTGCTTTCTCATTTTTTCAAAAGCTCCGCATATATCACCCATTTCATCTGCCGTATCATACCAACAGACATAACTCAAATCATCTCTACTAATATATTTTGCTTCTTCCTTTAATAGTTTTATAGGTTCTTCTAATTTATTCTTGTAATAGAAATGAGATGTAAGAGCAATTGCTACTGCTACAAGAATAAAGACGGAAAGAGGCTCAGCAACTTGTATTATGTGAATTAACTTTTTATCAAAGGCACTTATATCAATAGATTCTATATTATTCTGTAATTCAAAATCCATAATTGTATAATCTGAGACATAACTTACAGTATTCGTATACTTACTTAAAATCGTGGTTCTCCATGTATTACAAATAGTAAGAATTGCAAAGTAACATGGGATTAAAGCAAGAATAGCAATTAAAATGTATGCTATCAAAGCTCTCTTTAACGACATATTATGTATTTTCCGTCTAATAAAATCAATTTTTCCATCTATCCAATCCATCGATATCCAACTCCCCATACAGTTTCTATGACTTCTTCCTTGTAAAATTTCGCGATTTTACCTCGTATTCTTCGTATGTGCTCTGTCATAATATTACTATCCCCTTCTTTATCAAAGCCCCATAATTTTTCATAGAGAGCTTCTTTACTAAATACCCTTCCTTTATTCATACTTAGTATTTCAACTATATCAAACTCCGTTTTTGTTAAAAGAATAGCTTCCTGTTTATAATATATCTTTCTCTCAGAATATTGAATAATTAACTCATCGAAAAATTGTACCTCTTCTTTCCCACTTTTCCGTTCCTCTCTACGTAAATGAGCAAGTACCCTAGCTCCAAGTTCCTCTATACTAAATGGTTTCACAATATAGTCATCCCCACCAAGTAGTAATCCATTGATTTTATCTTGATCTTCAATTTTTGCTGTCAAAAATAGGATCGGACAGTGAATAAAGGAACGAATTCGTTTGCAAACTTCAAAGCCATCCATTTTAGGCATATTTATATCTAATAAAATGATGTCAGGTTTGCAATTTAGTTGATTTATTGCTTCTACACCATCTCTTGCCGTATATACAAGGTAGCCTTCCATTTCAAAATAATCTTTTAAAAGAGAAATTACATCTTTCTCATCGTCAACTATTAATATTTTATTCTTCATATCTAATAACCTCATTTCACATAACTCTTTCATGGTAAACTCTTTATTAATAAACTTCTTATTCATGATTTATTAACTCATGAACTCTTTATTGATGGTTTTCATACGCATAAATTCATCCCTCATGGTTTTTTACGTATGAAATCTTTCCTCATGGATTTTTTACCTGAATTCTTAACTTATCGACTTCTTACTGGTGAACTTTTTACTTATGAACTCTTTACTCATGAACTTTTTACTCAAGTACTTCTTACTGATAAATAGAGAATCTTTCCTTAACACCTGATTGTTAAATTATGATATTACAAGTGCATGATAACCTATACTATTTTCTCATCAAATTCTCTATATTTTATCTATTTAACGAAATAGAATTATCCATACTTCATTATAATATAAGAAACTCCAACTAGCAAAAGAAAGGACCATAGCAAATGAAATCATTTACTATAGTCCATATTTCAACTCATTTTTAATATTTTAATAAAGATTTTTCTAACATCCACTTGAACTTATGTATGTTTGCAATAAAGACATCTACTTCAAGTTTCCCCTCTTCTTGAAGCTCTTTTCTCAAAATTTCTGCTCCAAACTTAGGATAAAATGTATTGGATGGTGCATAGTGATGACTATATATAACAGCCTTTTTCGCTCCTAGACTTTCGTAAAAATTCAATATGTACAATATCAACCTAAGGGATACACCTTTTCCTCTATACTTAGGTTTTACCGCAAGTAAATTTAGCTCGATCCCATTTGCCGGAATATCATCATATTTCGCAATATTACTAGCAGCGATTCCAAGTAACTCACCATTCTCAAAGGCTCCAATAAGCAAACGAATGTCATTATATGTCTTCCCTCTACTTACCCAGGTACTCCAAAAATCGATTTCTTCCTCTAGTATAAGGTTATTATTAGCTATTCCAGCCAACTCTTCTGTCCAACAATTAATTTTAAGTCCCATTGCCTCTGGAATTTCTGATGTTTTTAGAGCACGAATCAATACCATAGGATTACTCCTTGCTTTATATAGTCTATTTATAACTATTCAGCCGTAGTTATTTTGTCTACTATATTATAGAAATACTATGATATAATTATTCCATGAGTTTCATTAGGTACATAAATATAATATCGAAGCAATTGGAATTTTTGTTGCTTGTATTGACGAATAACTATAATAGGATAACGCTTTCCTCTTTCAGACATACCTTATAGTTTTTTTCTTTTACATTTCTTCTTAGCAGTAAAAAATTCTCCATATTTTCCACTGACGAATTAATTATAAGTTCAGATGGAATCAATTCCTTAGATAGCATCTCTGGTATTGTATCAAACTCGCCTATTGAAATAGGCTTTTGAGCATCCGAGGATACACATAACATAGTTCCATATTTTTTAGATAACTTAATAAGATTCCGTTGATTTTGTATACTTTTAGGATCATTCTTTTGTGATAAAGAATTTAATTCAATCACTTTTCTTTGTTCCGCTGCCAGTTTCATAATGTATTCTTCATCACATGAAAAGAAAGATTCTCCTGGATGTGCAAGAATATCCACATAAGGATTGTATAGGATTGCCTCATAAGCTTCTGTATGCTCCTTTATCGTTACAGGCTTTATACAATAAGTATGTAAAGCAGCAAGCACAATATCAAGCTTAAATAGTGTCTCTTCTTCCAGTGATAAGTTCCCTTTAAAATCAAGGATATCCGCTTCAACCCCTCGTAATATATGAACTTCATTTAATTTTTTAGGTATGTCTTTCCATTCATCAAAATCCCAAGAGGTATATTGATTTGAAGTGATTGGCGCATGATCCGTACAAGCAATATAGCGAATCCCTTTTTTACTCGCTGTGCTCGTCATTATGGAAAGCGTATCAAATAATGTATCACAACCTTTGGTATGCATATGCAAATCTGCTATCAATTCCATTCTTTCTTCTTCCTTTTATTTTGAACTTTAATAATTATAGTGATCTAATATCACTTAGCTATTATGGTAATCTAATATCACTTAGCTACTATGTGATCTAATAACACTTAGCTATTATGGTCACCTAATATCACTTAACTATTATTTGATTTAACAACACTTAGCTATTATATTATTTATTTTTTTACCATATAAAATAATCGATTGCATTGATCGTACTCTTCAAAATATACATCTTTATACTGCAACTCTATAAAATAATGAGCAAATAACTCTCTCCATTCCTCTGTTGTTTGATTCCACAGATAAAGACCATCATCCAATAAATTACCTTCTATTACTCCAATGTTCCACTCACGGATTTGTTCTTTTGTAAGATATGGATTTAACTTAATTAATATCTTACCATTTGGTTTTAGTATTCGATGTGCTTGATATATTAATTGGTTCGCATCTTCCGGAATTAAATTATCAACTATGTTTGATAAGATTACTGCATCGATGGAAGAATCCTGTATTGATTCAAGTTCAGATATTCCACCTTGGTAAAACTCAAATTTGGCATCTTTATTTTTTACTAACGTCTTTAATCTGTTAGCACGTGCTATAGCTTCTTCGGATAAATCAATCCCAATATGAAATCTCGTTCCGCGCTTTAAACATTTAAAAAGCCAGCTGCCATTGCCGCAGCCAAAATCCAAAACAGATTCCGTATTTTCACATAAGAAATCAGTAGCTTTTTGCAATTCTCTATTGTCAAAATCATCCGATACGCTGCTTTCCTTGGATTCATTTTTAAAAATAGAATCCCAAAAAATCTTTATATGCTTGTATACATCTTTTGTTCCATCTAACATAAAATTACCTACTTTCAATTGCTCGAGCTATGTAACTATCTAGTAATTCATACATATAAGTATCAGCGGTAGGAAATGAGTAACCAATTTTTTTCGCTCTATCTATGTTTAAACTATAAGACTTAACCCCATTATATGGCGAAGCTTCACCATCTGTAGAAATAATTGCACACTGATTCATCTTTTTACTTACATAATCTATTATCTCTTGTAGTGAAAACGTTCTCTCATTATAGGCATTATAAATCCCTGTTACGTCACTTTGTGCTACCCACGCAAGAAATTTTCCTGCATCTTTAGAATGAATAAAACCGATTCGTTCTTTTGTATTATCAATATGCATAGGTAATCCATTTACCACATGCTCCACATAAAAATATAAACGATTTGTATAATCATCTTCCCCTATAACAAATGGGAAACGAACTACTGCCGAAGCTATGTTGGAGTGTTTTTGTAACAACACACATTCTGCTTGACGTTTTATTTCATCATAAGGAAAGTCTGTACGGTCACATAAAATAAGTTCGTGCTCCAAGGGGGAGAATTCTTCTTCCTTGGTATCTAATGACATTTTCTTATATACGGACATAGTAGAAGTTAAAATATATTTCTTGCACGATACTGTACTTAACAAATATTCAACTTCGTTTGAAGAATACGCAATATTATCACATATAACATCAAAACTTTTCCCGTGCAACGCATGATGCACTTCTTCTTTATTTGTACGGTCAAAGTAAAGTCTATGTACCTTTTCTCCAAATGGATCCTTTGTATTTCCTCTTGTGGCTAGCGTAATTTCATGTCCATTTTTAAGTAATTCAGATACCATATGTACTCCGAAATAGCGTGTGCCGCCCATTATTAAAATATTCATACTACCTCCTTATGACCTTTTATCGATACCTTTATAAGATATCCTGTTATCAACCGTAATTATACTAATTTATTTAAAATAAATCGAACCTTCGAAAAGTTTACTTTTCATACTTATTGTTTATCTAACTTTCTTTAACTGAAAAAGAACAGCTCCATGGATATTTACCGCCGTACTAATACGATTACTTACTTCACCTATGTCTTTTTTATTCCATAAATCACGTACTTCATAAGAGCCAGGTTCAATACCTAATTTCATAAAGTTTATTTCAGGATGTGTGGTTGCAAAGGATGTGTTAAAAAATGCTACGTTTATACTTCCATCCGTATTATGGCTCTTCCATATGACAGTATCATGAGTTCTTAATACTTCTTTTGGATTCCTACCATTTTTATGTACCCCGAATACCTCTGCATTCGTTAGCAAGGACATCGTAAACTCATCCATATCGCGAAGTTCACATCCAAGGATAAGTGGTGAACGGAAAATACACCACAGTGTCATCATCGTTATCTGTTCCTCTTTTGTTAAATTGGTGAACCTAGCTGTTTTATTCTTATCATCATTGTTTATGGCGATGTGACCAAGAGGTAACATGTCACAATCTGGCCAACAACCTTCTAAAACATAGGGACTCCATTGTTTACAACGATCAAACATCGCATATAACTGATCCCAATTGTCCCAAAAATCTCCCGTCATTCTCCACATATTTGCGTGTTTACATAAGTGTTCAGCCTCAGAAAGAACCGCTGGCCCTGGTGATAGACTAAGTACCATTTCTCTACCACATTGGTCGATTGCTTTTCTTATTAATTCAACTTCCTCTCTCGCAGAATATGGATCATGTGGCTTATATTCTGTATTACAGATATCATCCACTTTTACAAAGTCCACTCCCCAGGATGCATATAGATCAAATAGCGAATTATAATACTCTTGAGCACCTTCTGCTTTTGCATTTACCCCGTACATATCGGTATTCCATGGGCAAATGGAATAACTACTTGCGATATCTCTTGCAGATGCTTTGCTTCCCTTAATTGGTGTCTCCGCATGAACCGCTTGTCTTGGAATACCTCTCATTATATGTATTCCAAATTTTAAGCCTAAACTGTGAACATAATCAGCAATGGGAGCAAAACCAGAACCATTTTCCGCAGAAGGAAAACGATTTACTGCTGGAATTAATCTAGAATACTCATCCATCTGTAACGGATAAAAGTGATGATATTCGGTTGACGTTGCAGTGGGTTCATACCACTGAATATCACATACTATATACTTCCACCCAAACTCCTTTAGATGTGTCGCCATAAACTCTGCATTTCCTCTTAATTGCTCTTCATTTACTGAAGCTCCATAACAATCCCAACTATTCCACCCCATTGGTGGTGTTAAAGCCACTTGATTCTTATCCATAGTTCTGCCTCCATCCGATTTTCAATCACAATGCAATGGTAATATTATACTATAGAAAGGCAAGTTTTACACTACATTTTAGAAATAGAAATGTAACAAGGCTCCACATCTGGTAATCGAGTATGATTGAAAGCAATCATACTCGATTACAGAAGCAGAGCCTTAGCATTTTATGTGCTGTCTATTTCATGTATTTCATGATTTAATTGTAGCGAATCTTGCATTAAAAGATAATTTCAACATCATCCTTGCAACTAAATCTACAAGATTACATTGGATTTTCACTCAAATAATCTAGTAAAATAGTAACCGCTTTACTTGTTGTTTTATTATTAAAGAAAGCATATCGAAAGAACATAAAACCGTCTACCATTTCACTATCTCTACCACACTCAACCATTTCCTTTAAAATAGCAGTGTTTTTCTTGAAATCTGCATCTTCATTGGAACCTGCCTTATACACTGGTATCCCAACGTACATTTTAACAGATGAGTTCGTGCGTAAACTTAACCATTTTTCTAACGCATCCATATATGGATATGTTTTGTGTTCAAAACTCCAATAAAGTTGAGGACAAATATAATCCACATATCCATCTTTTGATAACCAGGTATTTACGTCCACATAATAACGATCATCCATCATTAATTTGTCATAGTATCCTGCTGGACTAATACCAAATTCAACATCTGGATCCACTTTATTTATTACAGTGTAAACATTCTTTACTAAAGTATTTACATTGTTTCTTCTCCAATCAGCAATGGATAATACGGTTTGACCTTTTGCTTTCGCTGACTTTTTATATGCTTCATATTCTTTCGCATCGAATACTGTCGCATAATTATTACCTAGAGATGGATAAAAATAGTCATCGAAGTGAATTCCATCTACATCGTATTTCTGTACGATTTCTTTTACACCTTTTACAATCAATCCTTGGGCCGCAGTGGATGCTGGATTATAATACAAATTGCCACCATAAATCAAAACATTACGATCATTTGCTTTGTTACTATCAGTAAGCCACTTTCTTGCAGGGTGGTTTGATGCAAGTGCTTTTACGTCTGTGGAGTTTGTTGTAATACGGTAAGGATTAATCCATGCATGAAACTCTAATCCTTTTTCATGCGCTTCTTCGATCATTACTTCCATCGGATCAAAAGAAGGGGCTTTTCCCTGTGTTCCAGAAACATATTTTGACCAAGGGAAGTAATAGGATTTATACATCGCATCACTAAACGGTCTTACTTGAACTACAACTGCATTCATATTCATAGATGCAACATTATCAAACATCTCATCTACCTTTTTACGAAATACTTCTTCACTTGCATACCCAGTACTGCTAAATTCTAAATAGGATATCCATACTGCACGAAATTCGAGATCTACATTAACATAACTAATACTAGCATTTCCTTTTGAATCTTTTGCTAAAATACTATAAATTCCTGATTCAATTACTTCAAAACTTGTATCACCTGTAATATCAATACCAATAATATCCCAGTCCGGTGCATCAACACTTTCGATTTCACCTTGGGCATAAACAAGTGATTTAATATTGTTTTTTGAAGTTATATCAAGGTTTATGGTTGCCACTTGATTCATTACGGAATACGTACTTGTAACCACTGGTGATGTCGATGGTTGCACACTTGCTGCGTTGGCAACCTTTGTAGGACTGAGTAAATTACATAATAATAACAATAAGGCAATCGATTTAAAACTTCTTTTCTTCATGAACAATATAACCCTTTCTTATAATCTGTTATCTCCCTGTTGGATAAGAAACTAGCGCTGCATCTATTGTATCAAAAATAGTCTTTGCTGCTTTTTTCTGAAAATCTTTATTAACTAATAACTTGTAATCGCTTGGATTTGATAAAAATGCCAATTCAATTAAAACCGATGGTACAGAATTTTTACTAATTACAACAAAGTTACCATTTACAATACCACGGTTGTTCGTTCCAAGATTACGAGATAAGTTATTTACTAATAATGTAGCAAGACGCTTGCTATCAAGGCCACCTTTGGTTTTGGCTGTATTTGCTGCTGTATAATATACGTTTGTTCCTCTTGCTGCAGCACTTGTACTTGAATTTACATGTAAGCTAACAAATAAATCAGCTTCTACTTGTTTTGCAAATCCAGCTCGCTCATACAAGTCAATTCTTGTATCATCGATTCTTGTATAATAAATCTTGATATCGGAGTTTTCGAAGTAATCTTTCGCATAATTATTTAAGATGTTAAATACGATATCTTTTTCCTTCGTACTTCCACTCATAGTACCTGGGTCATTACCACCATGACCAGCGTCAAGTACAACAATTTTTTGATACAATTCACTTGGATTTGCTATTTTAACGCGTAATTCATTGGTACCATAATCTAGCTCATACCCTTGTATCTTATCTGTTTTAATAATAATATTCGTCTTACTGTTTTCATATTTTACAGAAACACTCGTAACATGATCATGACTCGTAACGATTGGATTTGATTTATAAAAACTTGTATGGTTTCCTTTAAGACTGATTACAATTTGTTTTTTATAATACTGGTCTTCATCAAGAATGCTACTTGCTGTAACTCCAGCTGGTAATGGAATAGCAATGGTGTCTGCATCTACTGTACTTGTCTGATTCTTAGCAAATGAAAGATAAAACTGATCTTTATCTTCTTTCACTGTGTATTCTGCGCCTACATATGGTTTTTGTATAATCAATTGAGAAGCATTTTTACTACTCATCTCTAGTAATACAAAACTAATATTCGTCGATGAATCCGTTGCGAATTGCATTGCTTCCATTGTACTTGCTGCATCTGGTAATGATAAATAAACATAATAATTATCATCCGTAACTTTTACATTTAGATCATTTATTCCACGTAACGAGATAAAATCGTTTCCGTTTACATCACTTCCGCCAGAAACGTTTGTTAAATAATTCGGATATACAGTAACAATTACACTTGTACCATCATCAGATAGCTTTAAGTCATAAATGTAACCTTTATCATTTAATTTAAAATTAACCAATAAGTTTCCTGTGCTAGCATCCATAGATGTTGAAACATTTGAAACCAATTGACTGTCTACGTAATATGCCTGCTCATGGGTAAGTGCATTTTTAAAGCTTAATGTAATTGCATCGTCTTTTTTAACTGCCGTAACGGAAGAAGGCTTATTCGCTAAAGAAATAACAAAACTTTCAGAAAACGTATTTTGAATTGTCGATTCTTTGTAGATGCTATAAATGTTAATAAAATCTTCACTATCCGTTACTATGCTTTGCTCTGCATTATAATCTTTTAAGACTTCTTTTGCTTCTTCAATTTCAGCTTTGTATTTTTCTTCTGGACTCCATGTAAAATAATTTGTTTTCTCATCTGGAATGGAACCAGAACTATTGGAGTCTCCTGTTGACGGAGCTTGTGTTGGCGCTATCGTTGGTGTAGGTGTAATTTTACTACTCTCTCCTACCGAATTTGTAGTTTTTATCGTAGAAGTCTGTGTTTGATCACTCCAAGAATAATCATATCCAAGCGCTTTTGCAAGAAATTGTCCAGGAACCATAACAACTTCCTTATTGTTATCTAAGTTCTTTACATAGCGAGGTGCTACACCACAATCTATTGGACTTCCATTAATCGTAGCGCTTGTACTACCTAATTTCATACCAACTGTAATATTACCTTTAATAAATGTTAATTCCCCACTAGCGTTATTTATTTTATAAGTTACTCCCATCGCCTGTGTGAAAACTTTCCATGCTTGTACCATGGCAGTATTAGAGATTAATATCGTTGGCAAAGTCGATACATCTACATTCTTACCGTCTACGGTAACTTTACCTGTTACTCCAGAATAGGTAACATTTTTATTATCATAATTTAATTTTAAAGGCTTTGTTATTGTTACTGTAGAAGTTGAGCTATTCCATTGATAGGAGTATCCAAATGTTTCAGCAACAAAACGAGTCGGTACTAAAGATAGTGCCTTATTAGCACTAACAAATTTATATGTAACTGGAGCAGCATTCATGGTAACTGCCTTACCATTTATATAAGCAGTCTTGCTACCCACCGTCATAGTAAGTGTTGTTTTGCCATCTGTAATGGTAATTTTTTTTGTTGATTTATTTAATGAGCACTTAAGCCCCAATGCCTTTTGGAATACATGAACGTAGGAACCAAGAGCCACACCATTATCGCTTAATATACCTGGTGTATTCCCCAAATCGATTGTTTTTCCATTAATAACATAGGAAATCTGCTTATCTTTATATGTAGTGGTTTTCTTCGTTTCATAACTATATAGTTTAAGACTATTCGCTCCATAAGTCACGGCTCCAGGAGCTGAACCGATTAATAAACTCATAATTAATAATGTACACATTTTTTTATAGTTTTTAAAATTTTTTCTCATATTCTTCACCTATTGCTAATCTTTAACTTTTTTGTTTTCTATTTAACAATAATTGAAAAAAGTGTTATAAATGTGTCACACTTTTATTAAAATTTTGTTATTTTATACATTTGTGTCATTTTATTGATTAATCTGTATCATTAAGGGGATTGTTTGGCATTTTCTCTATCATAATTTATCAACTTTTGTAATTTGCAATGTATTAATTCTAACCCCAAAAGTCTGTAATTTATTCAATAACATTTACATCTAATAGAAAGCGATATAAGATACCCGCAATATATTTTTGCGTATATTTCATAGTTTCGATGGCAATGATATCCCAATTATTATCATCTTCAACTAGTTCCTTATACGACTTGGAAAATACAGCAAGGTACCTGAATATTCCAGCAAGACTATAATTTTCGCATATCGAATATTTATTGGAAGAAGTAATTAAATAATTTACCCTTCTCTCATCCACCCATTGTTCAAAATCTCCGTGATTTGTTAAACCTGCTATTTGATTGGATGCATGATGCGGCTGACCGATATCCGCTAAGTAATGAAGTGCTCTTCCTAAATATTGATACGCTGTCTGCTTGTCATTTGAATAAGTATTCACTGCAGCATTATAATATTCTATAAATCTTGTTTTCCCTGTCGGTGACGTCATTCCTAAAAAATTCTTGTTCGTATCTGGATCCCAAAAATGAGATGCGAATGCGGTACCTACATCATCTAAATCTGGCATGTCAGCATACTCTAGCATTATAGATGCAGCATTGTCTTTATAAAAATGTTTAATTTTCTTATCATGCTCTAAAATTAATATTCCTGCCGACACTAAAAACTGATGTGTATGATTGATTCCGCCACTCGTCCAGCGAGGGGTGATTTCGCCTTCGTGATAACCAACACCGGATCCAACAAAACGATTCGAACCTTTTGCTATCTGTTTCACAAGTTTCTTTTCTTCTTTATCTATTTTATAAAGTATGGATGGTATCGTTATCGTAATAAAGTCCTTTATATTCACTATAAAAGACTTTAACTTTAAAAATAAGAACATCGTGAATCTCCTTTTCTTTTCTTCGTAGCATTACAATTCTGTGTCATAAATATTATGCATAAATACTCCTTTATAAGAGATCAACAACAGAACTTTTGGGGTTAATGTCAATATATGTAGAAATTTGAGATGTGTGAATGCAGCAACTTTAGAGCTAAATAATTATGCTTTATTATGATAACGATTCATTTGAACACTTTATATTATTATGTATACCTATAATTAAAAAAAGACTGTTGCATCGCAACAGCCTAAGATATCGGTATTATTTTGTTGTATTTTCAGTGAATAGATCTGGATTTAACATCTTAATTGATAATAAATAATCTTCAAAGGCTTCCGATTGAAATTGCTCTGGAATTATACCTTTTACACGATTAAATATTTCATCATCCGTTAACATTGTTTTGCTTATATCATCTATTAATGTGTCTAATTCTTTATTCCATGTATCTTTCTCAACATACTCAAATAAAATTCCATTGTCTTCAGGATATTTTTCTTTTAATAAACGAAGGTCGTAATCCCAAATTACTTGATATTCATTTAGGCCTTTTTCTTTCGCTCCAGACTTATCAATCATTTCTTGTAATTTTTTAATTGTAGTGTCCGTTTGTTGTTGCTCTAAGTTTTTCTCTATTAACCGATTTATTGTGAATGTTGTCTCCGTCAAGATAAATAAAATAAACAATAAGATAAAGATTTTACTGTACTTCTTTAGATTTTTTAGCATTTTTATGTCTCTCCTTAACGTATAATAAGATTATTATACCTTAAAATACAGGTTTTGAACACTTATATTTTTATAAAATTATTGTTACCAATCATAAACTTTTAAGTAAATTATTCTACACATTTATGTATCTTTTTGTTTATGCTATTACTTGTTAACCCATTGTCCATTGCTTTTATTTTTTTATTTAATTTATAATTCACCTAGTTTAATCCCTTGATATACTCTAAGTTTTTAATAAGACGATGATATGTATAATAACTTTTATGTACTAATGAAACGCATATTAGTTGAGCATACAATTACTCAACTTCATAATAATATGGAACTATAATATATCTTCCAGCGTGGATTTCTTCCGTATATAATCCATTGCTCTTTTGGATTTCCTTTATATAGCTGGGTATACTTTCATATTCGTCTGTATAAAATTTAGAAGCAATGCTCCATAAGGTATCTCCCGGTTCAATTAAAACAGATGTAACTGTTTTTTTCCTAATCTCTGGCTTTTGAGCTAAAACATTATGTGACATTAGAGATGAGAATAGCAAAACGAGTGAAATAATAATTAGAAAACCAAAAACTTTGCAATTAAAAATTGCTTGTAATGATATAGTCGGCTTGTCCATTGACTTTTTTCCTTGAATTGCTTGTAACATAATATTACCTCCTTTGATATCGAACGTACATTCCCGAACATATGTTTCCTAAATTATATCGAACATTCATTCGATTGTCAATACGTATTTTCAAAAAGAAATACTTAATTTTGTATATACAATTGATAAAAATACTCACTATTACATATTGAAAGAACAACTGTTATATATTATATTGATAGAAATACTTAGCTGATTTTTTTTGAAATACTTAGCTACTTTTATATGAATAACTTAGCTATTTTATAATAATTTCTTAGCTATATATATAAGAATTAATTAGCTATTTTTATAAGAATTACTTAACTGCTTTTATATGAAATAATTAGCTATTTTTATAAGAATTACTTAGCTAATTTATAGAAAGAAGTATTTTTCTGTATTTTAAGATCAGTATTCACTTCAAAGATACACTTAATATTTTTATTATGTACTTTTAAGTTTATTAATAACTGGTATAATATAACTATGGATCATAAACTAATTATTTTTAACTTGGAATAATAACAAAAACTATAAAAGGAGAATGAATATGCTAGAATATAAATTTGATACTCAATTATTAATCGAAGGTCATGATCTTTCGGAAGATAAAATTAATGAATATATTACCCAAACTTTTGAGGGCGACTGTTTACTCGTTGTTGGTGATGAAGATTTGATTAAAATTCATTTTCATACCAATACTCCATGGAAAGTGTTAGAGTACTGCTCTACTTTAGGCGATATTTACGATATCGTTGTTGAGAATATGGAGCGCCAAGAAAATGGATTACAAGGTTAATGGATATCAATTGAATCTTTCTTTGTAAGAAAGATTCAACCCTTGTCTAATTTTAGTAGATTACCTTATCTATTACAATACATAGCAAAAACCACAATGTGCTTTCAGAAGATAGCTCATTGTGGTTTTTCTTGTGTTCATTTCATTATTTTTATATTACCTTTTAATTATAATTTAATATGTCCTATGTATAAATATTTCGTCTTTTGTATTTCTATATGACTTATTTTCTTAGTCTTAATAAGCCTATTTATCCTCTACAATTCTATTGGCTTCCCCCCACTCACAGATAGACTCCATTATCGGATATAATGATAATCCTTTTTCTGATAAGCTATATTCAACCTTTGGAGGTATTTGAGGATATTCTTTTCGTATTATAATTCCGTCCTCTTCTAATTCCTTTAACTGAACACTTAACGTTTTATAAGATATCGTACCTATCAGTCTTTGTAATTCGTTAAATCGAATGGGTTGAGCTTCAACTAACCAATATAAAATAACCATTTTCCACTTACCACCGATCACTGATAACGTATATCCAAATGGTGTGTCATCTAATTTTTTTATAGAATTAAATTCTTTCATACTCATATTTACACTTCCCTTCTCGTAAGTATGTGGCAAAAAAGTACGTACTTTTTTTATTAATCATCTTATTGTACAATACAAGCACAATATCGTAAAGGAGATTAGAATATGAATAAGTGTAAAATAGAAGTACTTAAAACTACCTTTGATAAGGAATTAGCAGAGGAATATGGATGTAAGGGGTTGGGTAAATGTCCGATGCATACAGTTGGTGAGGTATTCTACGGCGATTATGAAAAACCTGAGGGTTTATGTGATGAAGCTTGGAAGGCAATGTACCAATATGTATTTGCTCTAGCCCACGGAAGCGATATCTTTTATTACGGAGATTGGATTGATAAGCCAGGTGTAGCGATTTGTAGTTGCAACGACGGCCTAAGACCAGTTATCTTTAAAATAACAGCAACAAATGAGATTTCTAAAATAAACTATACACCTGTAAATTAATATTATAAAAACTAAAGTACCTCTGCTTCATATAAAATGTAGATAAATAATAAATTATATGCCTAATACCGAACATTAGTTTTGCATTTTTAATATCTATATGTTATAATGTAAATAGCATAATCTATTGGCTAGCTCAATGTAAATAGCGATTGGAGCAACAAAATTATGAACCACTTTTGTTCATAATATAATATATAGAATCGAACGGAGGTACGAGAAATGAGTTATGGTAAGATAAGTTCCAAACAAAAAGAAATACTTGAATATTTAAAAGCTCAAATTATAAATAGAGGATATCCACCTGCTGTAAGAGAGATTTGTGAAGCTGTTCATTTAAAATCAACATCATCAGTTCACTCTCATTTAGAAACACTTGAGAAGAATGGTTACATAAGACGTGATCCATCTAAGCCTAGAGCAATCGAAATAGTCGATGATAATTTTAATATCTCACGTCGAGAAGTTGTTAATGTACCGCTAGTAGGTACGGTTACTGCTGGTCAGCCTATTTTAGCAGTAGAGAATATTGATAGTTACTTTCCTATTCCAACAGAATATATGCCAAATGAAGAAACTTTTATGTTAAAAGTAAAAGGTGAAAGTATGATCAATGCAGGTATCTTTAATGGTGATAAAATACTTGTACAAAAGCAATCTTATGCAAACAATGGAGATTTTGTAGTTGCTTTATTAGATGACTCTGTAACTGTAAAAACATTTTACAAAGAAGGAGATCATTATCGATTACAGCCAGAGAATGATTTTATGGATCCTATCATCGTGAATGAGGTTCAAATCCTAGGTAAAGTCATTGGTTTATTTCGTATGTTTTAGTAATATGAAACACAAACTAAAAAGCTGCCATACATATAGATTCTTAACTTGTAATCTACACGTATGACAGCTTTTATTTTATATGATAGGAATTAAAGCTTAAAAGTTATAATCTATCATTTTGATACGTTTCTAAGAATACGTACTCTTTTCATTGAAAGAATTTGAGTTTCGCATACTTATTCTATCGTACATTCTATTATTTATTTAACTCATCGAGAGAAACTGTTTTTCCATCTCTCCAGATTCTTTCTAAATCATAGAATAAACGATCTTCCTTTGAGAAGATGTGTACTACTACATCGCCAAAGTCCATTAAAATCCATCCTGAGGAATGAACACCTTCGATTCGTTTTGGCTCATAGCCTTTTTTACTAAGTGCTTCTTCTACAGCATCTACCATAGCAGATACCTGGGATGAACTATTACCATTGGCAATAATAAAGTAATCTGCGATAACTGAGATGTTACCGATTTCAATTACTCGAATATCTTCTGATTTTTTATCTTCAAGTGCATTATATGCTAATAATGCCATTTCTTTTGATTGATTCATTATAGATTCAACTCCTTTTTATAATATTCATGTGTAATCACAGTTAATTGATCAATTTCTCTTTGTGTATTTGTTAAATAACGCAAAGTATTGTCAAGTGCATAAAAAACCGCCAAATTAAGTTGTTTAAATGCGGTTTCTCTAATAATAGCAAGGCTAGGAGTTGTTGGTTGATTTCTTCGCATCTCAATATAGTCTGCTAAAAATATAATTTTCTCAAGCGTTGACATATCTGGTCTACCAGTCGTATGATTGGTTATTGCTTCCAATACATCGTTATCGGTTATACCAAATTTTTTCTCAGCGTAATAAGCGCCCAACTTACTGTGAAGCAAATAAGTATTTCTCTCTTCTATTTCAGAAATCATAATATTCGCTTTTCTACATTCGTTAATTGCCTCTTCACCAGTTGTATATTTTGCAATATCATGCAATAACCCTGCGGCCATAGCTTTACTTGTATCTTCACCATAGCACATAGCAAGAGAAACTGCTAAATACGCCACGCTCAAGGTGTGATAATAACGTTTCTTAGGAATTTCACTAGAAACTCTTTCTTGGATATCATCCAGTGTACTTATACTAAGTAAGTTCATAATATAACTCCTGCAATTATTTCGACTTTGAAACGTTAATTATTTATATAAATTATTTTCTTTAATATAGGATATTACATTCTCAGGTAGAAAATACTTCACTGAACGTTCTTTTTTCAAAAGACAACGAATCATATTCGATGAAATATCAAACGTTGGTACTTTAAGAAATTGTATATTGGTTTGATACTTCTCGTTCAGTTCTTCAATCTTAATTAACATCTCATCTTCTGTCTTCTCGCCTCTACCAGCTGCCAAAATTTCAGCAAGTGAGAGTACGATTTCTGGTCGATTCCAACGCTCTAATTGAAATAAAGAATCCCCGCCTATGATGAAATAAAACTTGATATCCGGGTATTCCTTTGTTAAATGAAGAAGGGTGTCTGCGGTATACGTATAACCTTCTCGCTCAAACTCCGCTGTTGAAATAGAAAAATGCGGATTGTCTTTTATAGCCAGTTCAATCATATTTTTTCTATGCTCATTTGAAACAATTTCACACAAAGGTTTATAAGCCGGCTGATTGGATGGTAAAAATATAATCTCATCCAACTCAAACTGTTCGTATGCACTTTCTGCTAAAATTAAATGAGCGAAGTGAATCGGATTAAAGGTTCCGCCCATGATACCAACTTTTTTCATAAAGACCTCCGTCTGTTATGCTTTAGGAAGTTCAATCTTTTTCTTATCTTTTGATTCACGATACAATACTATTTTTTTACCAATAATTTGAACAACTGTAGATTTCGTTCTTTCTGATAAAACAGTTGCTAATTCACGTGGATCATCGAGACAATTTTTCAATACTGATATTTTAATCAATTCTCTTGCTTCTAATGCATCACTTATTGAATTTGTAAGTTCTGGTGAAATACTTGATTTTCCAATTTGAAAAATTGGATCAATGTTCATAGCCAAACCTTTTAAATAAGCTCTTTGTTTGCTAGTTAATGTCATATTTTACACATGCCTTTCAATATATGAGAATTTGTAGTGTTTCGCTTCAAAACACGCATATAATGCGCGAAAATCGCTTCATCGATAATCAAATTCCACTATTTATAATAATCAAACTCTAAACCATACATGCGCACTGTATCGCCTTCTTCAATGCCTAGAGTTTCTAACTCATCAAGAATTCCATTGTCCTTAAGGAAACGTTGGAAAAATTCAAATCCTTTTTCAGAATCTATATTCGTATAACCTAGCATACGTTCAATTCTAGGACCTTCAACAACATACACATTTTCAGCCTCATCAAACGTAACAGTATATGGCTCGTCTCCCTGAGCTAAGGTTTCTGGGAAGTACTCTCTTTCAAATACAATCGGCTCATCTTCAATACTATTAAGCATTTCATGTACATGATAAAGTAGCTCTTTTACACCTTTTCCACTAACCGCAGAAATTGGGAATACTTTAATGCCCTCTGATTCAAATGCATCCTTAATTCTTTGAATTGCATCCTCTTCTTCTTCACCATATAATACATCTATTTTATTTGCTGCAATCACCTGAGGTTTATGCAACAATTCTTCATTATAAGATACTAATTCTTTATTTATTTTTTGAATATCATCCACAGGATCACGGCCTTCTGTTCCCGCAGCATCCACAAGATGAATAATTACTTTTGTACGTTCTATATGCTTTAAGAATTCATGGCCCAAACCAATTCCTTCTGAAGCACCTTCAATCAATCCTGGTATATCAGCAATTACAAAACCATCAGAACCATTTAAATCCACTACACCAAGATTTGGATTTAATGTTGTAAAATGATAATTTGCAATCTTTGGTTTTGCATTTGTGACACGAGATAAAAATGTGGACTTTCCTACATTAGGGAAACCAACCAATCCAACATCTGCAATTACCTTTAATTCAAGTGTAACGTTTAATTCTTGAGGCTTTTGTCCTGGTTGCGCATATTTTGGAACCTGCATTGTAGCTGTTGCATAATGCTGATTACCTTTCCCACCTCTTCCACCACGTAAAATAATTTCACGGCGATTTCCATGAGACATATCCGCAATAACTTTGCCACTTTCTGTTTCTTTTATTATAGTACCTTCTGGTACCAATAACACTAAATCTTCACCATTCTTGCCTGAACAGCGTTGTTTGCCGCCATTCTCACCGTCCATAGCACAATACTTTCTTTTAAAGCGAAAATCTGCGAGAGTATTTAATCCTTCATCAACTTGAAATATGATATCTCCGCCTTTTCCACCGTCACCACCATCTGGTCCACCAGCTGGAACGTAGGGCTCTCTTCTAAAGCTAACATGACCGTCGCCACCTTTGCCGGAGCGGATATAGATATTAGCACTATCTGCAAACATAAAATCACCTGTTCTTTCTAAAAAAGGGGCTGTTAAATAACAGCCCCTCGCTTAACTATAATTATTTTGCTTCTACTGGGTAAACACTAGCTTGCTTCTTGTCTCTACCTTTTCTTTCGAACTTAAGAACACCGTCTACTAAAGCAAATAATGTATCATCACCACCACGTCCAACGTTAACGCCTGGGTGAATCTTTGTACCACGTTGTCTGTAAAGGATGTTTCCAGCTAAAACGAACTGACCATCAGCTCTCTTAGCACCAAGTCTCTTGGATTCGGAATCTCTACCGTTCTTAGTAGAACCAACACCCTTTTTATGAGCGAATAATTGAAGGTTCATCTTAAACATGACCTACACCTCCTTTATATACTAGGCTTAAGAATTGAAAATTAAGTTCAATCCTATGAAATAATCTGAATAAAATCCTGCCCATACTCTTCCATAATTCCTTGGAGTCCAAGGATTAAAGAATTCAATAACAATTCTGATACTGAACTTAGAGTAGAGACAATTTTGAACTCTACTGTTCCACTTTCTTCTTCTACGTTATATTCATAAGTATCCGATGAAAATGTATCAATGGAATTCATGGCATTGATCACAAGAGCTGATGCCGCTGCACACACAATATCCTGACCATGATCAGCATATCCCGCATGTCCACTACATCGAAATCCGTAAATCCTGCCTTCATCATTATTATAAATTGATACTTTAACCATATCAACCTCACATTGGCTGATTAAGCATTGATTTTTTCAATCTTAACCTTGGTATAAGCCTGTCTGTGACCATTCTTCTTATGGTATCCAGACTTTCTCTTGTATCTGTAGACAATAACTTTTTTGTTCTTGCCTTCTTCAACTACTGTTGCAGAAACACTAGCACCAGCTACTGTAGGATTTCCTACTACTAACTGACCATTGTTTACAACAAGTACTTCATCAAAAGAAACAGTTGCACCAGCTTCTACACCAAGCTTTTCTACTTTAATGATATCGCCTTCGGCTACTTTGTACTGTTTACCACCTGTTGCTATAATCGCGTACATATGGCACCTCCCATTATCATTACTCGCCAACTTTGGTGTCTGTCCAATGAACAGCACTTTAAAACCTCGTTGTGCGGCACACTATGATATATTATCATAGTATGTATATATTGTCAATTATAAATTTCATCATTTTTTTCATAATAGATTCATCATTTTCTTTCATATAAATACATCAATTTCTTTTATGAACGTTTCTATATAATAGATACTATATGTTCTTCTATGAATGTTTCTATATAATAGATACTATATGTTCTTCTATGAATGTTTCTATATAATAGATACTACATGTTCTTCTATGAACGTTTCCATATAATAGACACTACATGTTCTTCTATGAATGTTTCTATATAATAGACACTACATGTTCTTCTATGAATGTTTCTATACAATGAATATTTCTATATATAATGAACGAAATTACTTCCATCCCAATAAACATTAAAAAAATACATTGATCTATATGATTTCTAAAATTTTTATATTATCTACCCAAATCAATTACATTTTGAATCAATGCTTTACATCTACCACAAACACTGCCAGCCTCTGTAAGCTCAACTATCTTGTCAACAGTATCTGCTCCGTTATGAACTGCGTCAATTACTGTTTGCATAGAAACATCTTTACAACCACATAAAGTCGTTTTGATGTATTCTAAATTTTCTTTACAGCCTTCACATTCTGTACAAACCCCTGTCTTTTCAGCTATTTCTTCAATGGTTCTTGCACCTTCACACATTGCTTTACGAATTGTTTTATATTCTACATTATTCACAGTACATATGATACCCTTATTTGCCATTTTCATAACTCCTTTATAACTTTTATTTCATGATAAACAACTTTTTTATTATGATAGAGAATAAATTCTCACTTTTTTTATACAACCAAATCCGCAAGTTCTGCTTCTAAATATTCTAGAATTTGCTCACGATTTACAACCATTTGGCAACCTCTAACACCTGCACTTATAACAATTTCATCAAATAAGATTGCTGTTTCATCGATATAAGTAGGGAACTTTTTCTTCATTCCAACTGGTGAACAACCACCTCGGATATAACCGGTTAAAGGAAGCAAGTCTTTTACAGGAAGCATCTCAATTTTTTTATCACCAACGATTGCTGCTGCTTTTTTTAAATTCAATTCTTCAGCGACTGGAATACAAAATACCATATATCCCTTCTTTTCACCTTTTGTTACTAAGGTCTTAAAAACTTGTTCCACAGGTTGTCCAGTTTGTTCTGCAACGTGAACTCCTGAGAGATCATCCTCATCTACTTCATATTCTACCGTCTTAAAATTTACATTTGCTTGTTCAAGTAAACGCATTGCATTCGTTTTCACCATGCTCTTATCCTCCAAAGCTTTCTTATGAGAGGCAACCATACAGTTTTCTTTTCTTATTTTTAACGTTGCGTCAACGCATTAAAACATCTTCATCGTAGATAAAGTTATCTTTGACTTTTTATCAAACGATTCAAACATGCGCATAGTTGTCATTTACTTTATCTGTTCGTAAAGTGGCTTACGAATTTTTTTTCTTGTGATTTCTACAAGATTTAACGCAGTCATATCAATAAGCATAGTTTTTACAGGATCTTGTTTTAAATATTCATTTAAAGTATTTAACAAGCATTCCTTATTTTCTTCTTTTTTCATATCTATAAAATCTACGATAATGATACCGGATAGATTACGGAGGCGTATTTGTTTTGCAATCTCTTTCGCTGCTTCAAGATTTAACTTAAAAAAAGTTTCCTCCACATTCTTTTTCCCTGTTACTGCCTTACTTGTATTGACATCAATCACCGTCAAAGCTTCCGTAGGCTGTATGATTAAGTTTCCACCGCTTTTTAACCAAACCTTTTCTTTCAGTGCATTTTCCAATTTCGTTTCAATGCCATATAGTTTAATTAAAGGTAGCATCGGATCTGAATATAGTTTTAATTTATGAAGATCTTCTTTTTGATAGGTCTCTAAATACTCTTTTATTTCTGAGTACATGAAAGTATCGTCAGTTATAAAACTTTCGATTTCATGAGATAGTCCATCACGTATTGAACAGATGTATGCCTTTGGTGTCTGATATACCTTAGAAAAACGCAAGCGATAAATTCCATAATTCTTGATATCTTCATATAGTTTTAAAAGAACTTCAATTTCATTTTTAATCAGTTCTTCAGAAACTAGACTTGCATTTGTTCGAATGATAAATCCATATTGACCAGATATATATGGTTCTAAAAGTTTTCTTAGTCGCTTGCGCTCCTTATCACTTTCAACCTTATTAGAAACACCTATTCCTGGTTTTCCATGTACTAATACCACATATTTTCCTGTCAAATTTATATCCGTAGTAACCACTGGTGCCTTCGTTTTTACATCTTCTTTCGAAATCTGTACAATTAATTCATCACCAATACGAACTTGCTCTGTTTTGTTTTCTTTTGTAAATATGGCATGCTTTACTTCACATAGTGAAAGATAACACATCTGACCATGTTCAATCTCAACAAATGCAGCATTAATATTTTTGACTATATTTTTAACTTTCCCAACATAGATATTTCCAAGTAGGGAGTTCTCTTCTTCTTTTTCAACATTAATTTGAACCAAATCATTTTCATCAAATAGTGAAGATATAATTTTTTGATTCAATTTTGTGATAATTAATTTCTTCCCCATAATGACATCCATTCTATTGATATCGAATTTCACCTTTTATCTCTCAGTGCTTAATAAAGATACCAATTGTTTTTCTGGTAAAGCGCCTTCTGCTGTTGCTTTTTCGAGCATAGCTTGGGTCATACCACGTCTTGAAACGTCTGCAAACATGTCCATACGATGAATTTGATATGCAAATGGATTGTATTCTACACCTATAGAACTACAAAATGCTTCTATGATAAGCTCCGGTTTAATGTTCGTTACACTACCAGCAGACAACTGTAGAAAGACTTTTTTACCATTTTCATAACAGTCGGCATGAGCGGTTCCTAATTCTCTAGAAAAACTAGAAGTTGATTGTATAAATTCGGTTTCATTTACACCAAATCCGTAAATAAACGGTTTAATGTCTAATTCACGTTCTGATTTTTTTGACTTCTTTATAACCGTAATTGTTTCGTTTGCTAAGAATTCTTTTAATTTAGTTTCAAATTCTTCCTTTGTTAACGCTTTCCCATTTACAATCAGTTCGTAACCATCTTTTACAGATACCATATAATCTGCTGCTGCAACCAATGACATGGCTGTTTCTTTTCTTTGATGTGGTAATGGCTCTGGTATAACTACAAGATCCGTAACTAAGAAACCTTCTGGCATTTGCTCGTTGAAACGACGAATCATCTCATCCTTGCCTTCAAAAGTATTTAACTCAACGTCCAAATATTCTCCATCACTTGTCAAACCAACACCAAGGGGTGATGCAAATGACAAAACTTGATGGGGATTAAAACCATTGCTATAAACAACATCTAACTCTGCACGTCGAATTGCTTTTTGAAAAAATCGCATTACGTCCAAATGTCCAATGAACTTCATAGCACCATATTTTGAAAATCTAACTCTTACATTCATATTTAACCTCCAGGATGCCTTAAGGCAACAAACAATAGTAAATGTTTTATTATGCTTCCTATTGTTTTAAATCGGGTGGAATTATAAATTAACCCCATTTTTTGCCCTTCATCTTTTTACTATCATACTAATTTCTTGCTTCTACGCAGACTCCGCCTTTAAACGATGCTGCTCCACAACCCGAACATGACATACGACAATTTGGTGTAACTGTTTCTTCCTTCGCTCTTTTGTATTCTTTCCATAAAAATTGCTTTGTTACACCGATATCGATAAATTCCCATGGGAATATTTCATCTTCGTTACGCTCTCTACTAGTGTAGAATTCGATATCCACGCCATTCTTTTCAAACACACGCATCCAAACATCATTTTTGAAATATTCAGACCATGCATCATAGATACATCCTTCTTGATATGCATCGTAGATAGAGGAAGCAATTCTTCGGTCACCTCTAGCAAAAAGACCCTCTAATAAAGTAACATCACCATCATGCCAGTTATAACGAATGCTCTTATAATTTAACTGTTCTCTTAATTTTGCACTTAGAACACGACGTTTTCTTTTAATTTCTTCCGTTGTAGACATCGCAGACCATTGGAATGGTGTGAATGGCTTTGGAACAAAGAAAGAAGTTGATGTTGTAATCGCAACTTTACCATCTCTTTGATCTTTCGGAATCGTATAATACTCTCTTGCTATCTTGTCCGACAATATAGCAATTCCTTCGATATCCTCATCTGTTTCGGTAGGAAGACCTAACATAAAATATAATTTTACCTTATTCCATCCAGAGATAAAGGCATCCATAGCACCTTTTAAAATAACTTCTTCTGTTAAACCTTTATTGATAACGTCACGAAGTCTTTGAGAACCCGCTTCTGGAGCAAAGGTTAAGCTACTCTTCTTAATATCTTGTACTTTACTCATAACATCAAGTGCAAATGCATCAATACGTAAGGATGGTAAAGATATATTAACACCTTGTTGTTTGAACTCTTCTATTAAGAAGTACACTAATTCTTGTAATTCTAAATAATCACTGGAACTTAAAGAACTTAAGGAAATTTCTTCATGACCAGTGGAACGAATCATCTCTTTCGCTAGTTCTTTTAAGGTATCTAGCTCCCTTGGACGAATTGGACGATATAACATACCTGCCTGACAGAAACGGCAAACACGAATACATCCACGTTGAATTTCAAGAACAACTCGGTCTTGAATTGCCTTTATATATGGAACAATTGGCTTCTTTGGATAATACGTATTGCTTAAATCCATTTCCACCTGTTTTAATACTTTTTCTTTTGCATGTGGGTTGTTTGGAGTAATTGCTTTTATTGTTCCATCTTCCTTATACGTAACATCATAAAAAGCTGGAACATACATTCCTTCAATTTGAGCAACCTTTTCAAGGAATTCCTTTCTTGTTCCGTTTAAAGCTTTGTGTTCTTTGTAAACATCTAATAATTGATTATAAACGGTCTCACCTTCACCAATATAGAAGAAGTCAAAAAAGTCTGCAATTGGTTCTGGATTATAAGAACATGGTCCACCACCGATTACAAATGGATCTTCTTCCGTACGATCTTTTGCATAAATAGGTATACCAGATAAGTCTAAGACCTGTAAAATATTCGTATAGCACATTTCATACTGAAGTGTGATACCTAAGAAATCAAAATTTTTAATTGGATCTTGAGATTCAAGTGCAAAGAGAGGAATATTTTCCTCACGCATTATTTTATCTAAGTCCACCCAAGGGGAATACACTCTCTCACAATAAGTGTCTTCTCTTTGATTTAACATATCATATAAAATCTGCATTCCTAAATGTGACATACCAACTTCGTACACATCCGGAAAACACATACAAAAACGAATATCTATATTATTATGATCCTTCACAACCATATTGACTTCATTGCCAATATATCTTGCTGGTTTGTCAATTTTTAATAAAACCTCATCATTTAAAGCTAACTTTCTCATTTTTTCCCTTTCTTGGTTAAATACATATATTCAACATTAACATTATCAATTCAATAAGTAAAGCCTAAAGTATTATATACATTTTAGCGAAGAACTTCAAGTAGGTAACTTTTGTTCATACTATATTTACCGTCAATTTGTTCATTTCAATTAAAATAAATTGTACAATTTATGCTTCACATATTCCATACATCTTCGCTTGAAATTCGGTTTCAGAGATTGGCTTAGAATAATAGTATCCTTGCGCAATATCGCATTTTTTCTCTCGTAACATTTCTACATGTTCTTTTGTTTCTACCCCTTCACATACAACTTGAATATGGCATTTCTTCGCCATTGCGATAATACTTTCAATGATTATTTCACATTTTTTTTCATCTTTTATATTTGATAAAAAGCATTTGTCTAATTTAAGTTCATCAATCGTAAGTTCTTTTAAAATATTGAGAGAAGAATAACCACTACCAAAATCATCAATCGATACTTTAATCCCTAATTTATGTAAACTAGAAATAATCTCTTTTAATTCATTTATTGTACCATCTGAAATGCTTTCCGTTATTTCAATGATAATATCTCCTGGCTCTAACTCATATTTTTTTAGTAAATTATCAACATTTTGAATATAACTTTCTTCAAATAACAAAATGCGTGACTGGTTAATCGATAATGGAACGATTTTTACCCCCTTCTTCCTCATCGTACTTTGAAAACGGCAAGCTTCCTCTAACATATATAAGTCAAGTTCCGATATAAAACCATCTTGTTCAAAAATAGGTATAAAATCTGCAGGTAATGTAACTTTTCCCTCGTTATTCACCCATCGAACCAAGACCTCTCCACTGCATATTCCTTCATTTACCAAATCATACTTTGGCTGAATATATAATTTAAACTCATTGTTATTAATTGCACACTTCATACGTTTCTCAATGTCATTCTTTTTCTGTGCTTCTTTATACATGATTTCATCATAGAATGCATAATGATTACCGTGTAAATCTTTGATTCTCTTTTTCGCAATGTAAGCTCTGTCTATCATTAAATTTATATCTGTATCGTAGGAAAAAGTATCTAATAATATAATTCCACAATGACAGTTGATAGGATAACGCTGGTTTGGTAATAATTCAAAGTCCGAGATTTTATTCATAATCTCTTCCACCCTTTTCGCTATTTTTACACGTTCTTGTGTATGTAGCAAAATTCCAAATTTATCAGATTCCTTATGATAGAAACGTTCGTCTTCCCCTAGTTCTTCCTTTAACACATCGGTAATATGACGCAATAACTTATTTCCTACTTGATATCCAAAGGAGTAATTAATAAATTTAAAATTGTGTATATCTAGTACTACAAAAGAATATAGTCTTTTATTTAAGTTAAGTTGTGGTAATTCTTCCATAAAACCATTTTTATTAATTACTCCTGTAACTGAATTATAATATGCCATTCCGTTCATACGTTTTCTACCCTTTTGAATAACTCTTAGCATATAGACAATCATGCATATGAATAGGGTCGTAATAAATAAGAGTAAGCAAAGAGTAAAAATTGTTACTGATTTTAGCGGAGTTCTAAACTCGGATAAAGTAAGCACACTAAGGGCATACCAGGTCTCATTGTCATCAATCGCATGAGACATGAAATATAATTCTTTACTCGCATGCATACGATGACTTGTCGCATAACGTTTCGTAGTTTCTATTTCCGTGAATTCAAAAAATTCTGCATCTAAATCATAAAGGTCTTGAATCCGCTCTCCATACGTTTCTTCTCCGGATGCATCAATTATAATTTTACCACTTTTATCTATAATCAAAACTTTCGATTCATCAAAGGAATTTAAACGTTTCACGATATTTTTAAACTTACCTAAATTATCAACGGCAAACAATGCACCCATGATTTTCTCTTCATGATAGACTGGTACAGCATAAAAAATAGCCCCTGTTTGAGAATCCTCCTCGATGAACAACTTAGCAACCGAAGTATTCTCTTTAAAAACATCTTCTATAAAATTTAAGTATGCCATATTAACTAGTTCTTCTGAATTTCCTGATCTATCAACAGTAACTCCATTCAAATCAGGATTCACATAACCCATTTTTACATAGTTACTTTTACTATTTATAACAGATAAGTAATCGACTATTTTATCCAATGAATCATCCGGGCCAATGTGTGAGGTAATTGAAGATATCGCCTCTACTTTTTCCGTATTATGCATTTCAAATAAGCCAGTATACTTGTAAGTTATTCGGCTCAAAGTTTCCATAATTTCTTCACTCATAGCCTTATTTCTATAAAACATGAATGTAAAAAGACACACTATTACAAAAGCAATTAGAGATAAAACAATTGATAATGATATTAGCAGTTGTTTTAGCTCATATCCTTTTTTCAATTTTTTCACTTTCCTTTCGTTTCACTCTTATCTAAAAAACAGGATTTCAATCATTATTCTATCGTTTAAAACTCGATAGCTTCTTCATGTTGGTCTTCTTTTAGTTCAACGCTTGATAGCTTCCTCTTGTTGTTCTTCTATTAGTTTAAATCTCGATAGTTTCCTCTTATTCGTCCTCTCCTTCAAATTTATTAAAAGATACGGGTTGAAACGTAAATTTCGCTGTAAAATCCTCTAAAACGATCTGATTGTCTTGTATCTGGTATCCTCCAAACTGTAAATCAATAATTTCAGTTTCAAAAAAGTCTTTCGGTAACTTTTCCAGCTTTAAATAGTATGCGTGAAACCCTTCTATTCCAGTAAGTTGGCTTAGCACACGTTCTTCCACCTTTTCAGTAACATTCACAAGCTTCTCTATATACGAATCACCAAATGAAATAGCAAGTGTACTAATTTCTGTCCCTTTTGGTATTAATACCATATAACCTTCTTCTGTTTCATACTCATCACTTTCCAACAATAAGCCGTTTGTATTCTCATGATCTGGTGTCATAACTTCTTGATAATTCTGGTTTTCATATTGTAATCCATTTGTATTTCCAAGCCCTGGTGATATAACTTCCTGATAAGTATCACTTTCATCTAGTAACCCATTTGGATTCTCATCTCCTGGTGTCATAACTACCTGATAATTAGGTGTTTCATCTGCTTTATTGTACTTTGTTAGTAAACCATAATAGTACATTTTACCATCCACGATTTCATAATAAATAAATCCTGCGTTGAATGACAAATCCTCCATCGGCCAGTCACCCCAGAATTCAATTGGAACATAAGCATCCTCTGAAGATAATAATTCAAATGGGTATACCGTTTTGATTTTATCAATCTTTTCATAACTACTGTTATATTTAAATGTTTTCGAATTTGTACCAGTTTGACTCAATTCCTCATAAGTGATCGCTTTTCCTTGTTCTTTGAGGTTATTGACATCGCACATCTGCACTTCCCCTTCTGTATAACCATTATTCAACCAGTGACAATTAATAAATGTATTTACTCCTCTACCTCGTCCAAAACGATAAATCTGACTTCCTGAAAGCTTGAACAATGCAGAATAACAGTCTTTTATCGTTCCATTGTTGTCTAATCCAATAAATCCATAAGAAACACTGTTATCCCCTGTACTGATAATTGAACCAATGCTATAACAATTTAAAAGTTTACCACCGTTATTTAAACTTATAAAACCGGAAGCCTCAATTATACCAGTCGATATACTATTGGCATAAGAATTTGTGATGGTACCTTCATTGGTATTCACAAACCCACTTACATGATTTCCTTTAACGATTCCCGTAAAATAAGAATTTCTTATAATACCACGATTCGTCTCAACAAATCCAGCGGCTACTCCATTCCCTTCAATTACAACATTATCATATCCCGTTGAAGTATTTTCACTGGAATGTATCGTACAACTTTCAATTGTTCCTCCATTAGTCCGCACAAGACCTGCTACCGATTTATCTCCTTCCAAAGAGTGGATTTGTATATCCGTTAAGGTAATTCCTTTTAATATGGTATATGACGCTGTGTTGCCAAACATCGTAACGTTTAGACCTTGAATTTTATAAGTCCCACTTTTATCTGGATACTGTAGTGATTCATATCCACCTGCGTAAAAATCCTCAATTGTATTACTGCAAGGATACGTACTTACTTTTGTAAAACTAATATCCAACTTCTGAATAAAATAATTCTCTTGTTTGCCCCAATTCGTAAAAGAAGTATTCTTTTGTAAATTAACGAGCTGCCTTGTTGAACGAATATAAAATGTTCTCTCATGGATTCCAACTTCCATTGGTTGAACCGAATCTGCAAAATGAGGAGTAAATGAAAAGTATCCCATCGTCTTTTTCTCATCTTGCCAAGGATTGATTGGGATGGATTTTACAAATGAGATCTTTGGCTTTTGACCACTAAAGTACCAATTATTTATAACATTGTCTTTTAATTCATAAGCCGAAAATTCCTGTAATTCTACTGGAAGTGTTATGTCTTTCTTTTTCAAGATATCTTTAATTTCATTATAATTTTCTACTATTTTAATTTCCCAAGATTCCAAATCTACGTTATTCGGTAGTAAGAATAAATATCCATCCTCTTCTACATAGTTATCTTTACCCAACTCTAATCCATTACTAAGGCCTTCTTTTTGGGTTTTCAACTCAACATAATTGCTTTCATCGTCAGGATTTTCAGACGATTTGCTTCCCCAACCATGATAATAAAAGGTATCATCCTCTAAAAGTTTTTCATAGTAAATAATCCCATAGTCAAATTCACTATTTGTTTCTACCTTAATTGGCCAATCCCCGTAATAGACTTTCTTCGAGCTTTCATTTTTTGCAGCTGTACTATTAACAAGCCGGAATGGATAATTTAAAGTTTCTAGTGTCTTATCATAACAGTAATTTTCTACATCGATACAAGTGCTAGCATTACTTTTATTCGTTGTGCTCACTTTTGAAACTTCTTCTTGATTTACAAAGTTGGTGAATTCTTCATAATCCAAATCAATAACACTTGATATGTTTTGTTTTAAATCTACGTTACTATCTTTTAGAGAATAGCAGCGATTTATTATAAGGCTAGCAGATGATTCTGCCATTCCTATAAATGAACCTCTTATGGATTCTCCACTAATGCCTTCTACTTTTCCAGTAGCATAACAATTTGTATAGGTATGGCTTTTCGCTTCTATCTTCCCTATGAAGCCTCCAGTAGTATTCGCATAACTTGAGACTGTTGAGAAACAGTTTAAAATCTCTGTTTGATTAGCAGCATCTTTGCCTATAAAACCTCCAGCAATCGCTTTATTTCCCATTGCTGCGGACCCAAAAAATTCTGAATATTGACCATTCTTTGTATAACCACCTACATAACTGTTCTTAATAACCGTTTCCTGATTCGTACCACCTTCTATCAAACCAATTAGTCCACCAGATACCCCTTTGTTACTAGATGCAACTGGAACTGACGCAAAGCAATCTGTTATAGTTGTATTTTTTGTCTTTCCTACAAGACCTCCCGCAACGCCGCTATCCGATAAAATTATGAACTTACTTCCTACTTGCTTTTTCTTTTGATTATAAGCCCCTAACTCATATTTTTGTGCTGCCGTTCCTCCATTGTCATCGGTTAAGTAAACTCCACAATGCTCCAGATAACCATTGCCAATTTCACCTGCGATTCCACCTGCATTTCCTTGACCGGCTGTTTTTACTGTTGAATTTGTCACCAATATATTTTTTCCAATAAAATATCCATTTTCATTTATCTTACCAACAAGAATTCCAGCATTTCCTCCATTTTTACTACTTTGTGAAATGAAGTTGTTTATATTTAGATTTTTTATCGTAAGATTCTGTGGTGTTGTATCTGATCCGATTTGTGAAAATAATCCTACATTACCATTTTCATTTTCTTTTATGTTAAAATTCTTTAATTGTTGCCGATTTCCTTCGTATTCAACGATGGCTAGATTGGTAATACCATAGAATTGATCAATCGATAGTTCTTTTTGTAGTGCCAAATTTCTATCATAGGAATAAATGACTCTATTTTCACTCTTCCCATTTGGCATAAAAGAATCCCAGTCAAGTACGGTTAATTGTTCTGCCTTATCTATAATTTTACTGATATTTTGATTGTTATTAATCGCTGGAATATCAATAGGCAAATTAGAAACTTCTGGGCTTAAATTCTGTAAGTGTCTCACATTCCCAATTGTAACTTTTGAAGCGATTTTTCCATTCTTTTCATATTCATAATTTGCTTCAAATAAACTATTGGTATACGCATTAGACTTAACCGCTTTACATAATACGTTGTTACTAAAGACTTCAGCCACTATAATAATATTTTCACCAGGAATTAACTCTGGAAAAATGTCAGCAAAATGGCCACCTTGCCGAGTAATATCATCCAAAGTAAGTGTATAAATGAGCTTTTCTTTTTCTTTTTTCACCGACCACCAATCATCGTTTGTACTGTAACTCTTTGCTACTAATTCAGAAAAATCAAAGGTTTTTCTTACTGATGCTTGGCTTTCTTCTCCTGTTACAGTTACTGTGATTTTACTTTTTATTTCTTGACCGTTCACTTTTTTAAAATAATTAGTGTCAGTGATTCTTACCTGAAGTACATCTGAATTATCTACCTGAAGTTCTAAGTGTTCCAAAAGTGTTGTAGTTAAATTCTGTGATGTTGCACCACCATAGTAGCCAATAATTACATTCCCATGATTGTTTTTATAATTTTTTCTCGTCTCTTTTCCATGGGAAGAATCTTCTCGACCATTCGCTTTATCAAGTCCATTCGCTCCCATGATATCATTTTCATAATTGCATTTATTAAGGTCATCGGTATAAAACACTCCGTACACAGTCGCTGTACTAAGGTCATATTCTATCACATAGAATCCATCATTCCTTACCTCTTCATCAATAGATCCTAGCGGTAAAATTGTGTTTAAAATGGTGTTACTTAAGCTATCCTTCTCGCCATTATAAACTATGTAGTAATATTCATGTTCACTTCCATTCACACCGTTTTGTGGCCACGATTCATTGGTTGGATAATCAGAGGGTTTTTCAATCATTGGGCTCCCAAAATATCCATCTGCGTTATCAATATGTTCTTTTTTCATACTTTTCCATGTTCCAGAAGCTTTCGCAGCCGTCATATGGTTCTGGGTGGCTACAAATATCTCTCTTGCAGTGGCATCCATCTCTATTAATTTAAGACTTTTTTTATAATGTACAACAGCAATCATTCCTACTGAAAACAATATAGAAAGTATGCCAATAGCAATGAGCAGTTCAGCTAGAGTAAACCCTGCATTTCTGTTATTTTTACATTTTATTTCTTTCTTCTGTTTCATACTTGTCAATAATATAACCTCCACTGACTGCACATTGATAGTGCTGTAAGCTTTTATCTATTATTAATCCTGTTGCGTAATTTCTTGTAGACCTGCGGTGGTTACAGCATCCGAGACTCCTTCATAAAAGGTTACCTTTAAACTAACATTTATATTCTTTGATGTTTGTAATCCACCCTCCATTGCTGATAGATTCACATCTCTTATCAATAATTTATATTTGCAATCTTTTAACTCTTGAATCATTTTTTTCGCTGTTTCATAGTCTTTTGCCTGATATGTAATAAAAACATTACGACGAACAATACTGCCATCCGTTGTTGGATCATCAAAATCTAAATTTAACTTTGTAGCGTCTGACAAAATATTGTTTAGCTCTATTATCTCATTCTCTAGATTATTATAATCTTCAACCACACCTATAGTCTGTCCTTCATTTTTCTTTAACTCATTTTGCATCTCAATTAATTTTTGAGCTTTTAATTGCACTATTAATAGTTCGTTATCTAATTCAACCACATTATATGTCTCTAATGTTTTTTCTGTACTTTTCCATAGGATTTGATAATAAAAAATCCCGAGAAACATAGCTACACATATTAGCAGAAGAATATTTTCTTTTACTGTAAATTTTCTGCTCATTTATTCTTCACCTCTAGCTTTTAGCTTAACAATAATGTTTGCAGTAGCCGTTCTATCTTGTTTAACCTTTTCACCTTTACTTGCAGTTGTTACGGTTACATTTGCCGTCCTATCATCTGCCTGAAATGCTGCTACGATTTCAGAAATCAAAGGCAGGCTTGTATTTTCAAGTGAAATGATAAGTGTATTTTCAACTATATTCATATTACGAATATCCGCATAATTCATAACACAACTTTCTACTAAGCTAATAATTTCAATACGGTCTACCTCTGCCGCTTCCCCTTCGTCGTAAAATGCATTTACATGCATTCGGTACGCCTCTAAAATTTCATCATACTCTTCTGTTTTTTCTTGAAGTAATTGAATTTGTTCTTCTGTTGCTTTATAGATTTGTTCTGCCTTGATTGCAGCTTTGATTCTATTCATTACCGCAATTTTAACAAACATAGTTAGAAATAAAAGAAATATTAAGAAACAACCAATCTGAATACTATTTTTTAATTTACTTGTATTTTGTATTGCTAGATTAATTGTTTGCTTGTCTGGATATTTTGTTTTGGATAATTGTATCACACTTATGTCCTCCTAATTCCATGTGATTCCAACGGCTGCAGCGCCTAGTATCATTGCATCTTCATTATCAGTAAGGTTCTCAAATAACTCATGTAAACCTTTTACCTTTAAATCTACGGTTTCATCCAAGGTTTTCATCAAAGGCTCAATCTTTGCTCCACCTCCACAACAATACAAAGTATCAAGGGTATTATTTGGATGGTTATAGGTAAAGAAATTAATAACTCGCATTACCTCCCACGCAATCTGAGCATAGATCGACATACATTCCTCGGAATACATCACGTTATTTTGATTTATTTGCTGATATATTTCTGCAATGTGCTTATCAATTCCAAGAGCCTCTGCAATTACATTGGTAACTCCCCCTAGGCCTAGCTCAATTTTTCTTCCAGTCTCGTATTTTCCCTCTGTAAAAATCCATAGACAAACTGCATCATGACCAATATTAAGGATTGCATAATCTCCTGGTTTATCTGAACGAACTAGTTCTAGATGTTTTTTAACAATATTTTGATAGGCAGAAGATTCTGGTGCTGCCACCTTTAATTTGAGCCCACAGCGTTTAAACATATGACGATACCGCTCAATGATTTCTTTTGAAACTGCTGCGGCCATTAAGTCTAAACTCTTTGATTTATTCCCGTTATTCTCCTCTTCAACCACGTCCAAGACTGCATAATCATAGAAATATTTATCTTTTTCATCAGTAATAAAATCATGAAACTCATAAGGAAGATTAAATTTTAATTGATCCAACGTCATATAAGGCATCATAATTCTTCTTACATAAGTATTGCTTTCTGGCAAAATCACTGCTGCATACTTACAACGAATACGATGTTTTTTTATTACTTCTTTGATAAAATCTGTCATAACTTCCCAAGAAACAATGTTACCATCTCTTATTATATTGTCCGGCAGTCTCTCGATTACAAGCTCTTTTATTCTGTTTTCACTGCAAACAGCAAATTTTATATCTAAACTTCCTATATCAATACCTAAATACGTATTTTTCATTCTTCTGCCTTCCTTTCAAACAGACTCTCTACATAAGCAATCCCAGATACCAGCTAACAATATCTGATCCAAATAACAACGTTATCCAGGCTGCCAAACCGATGGCTGGTCCAAAGGGAATCTTATTCTTTCTTAACAGTGCCACTAAAATTATCCCAATAAAACAAGAGAGAATCAGATTTAATAAGCTAAGGGAAAATCCCATGTATAGACCCAGCATAAAAAAAAGCTTGATGTCTCCTCCTCCCATGCTCTCCTTTTTTAACAACCTATCCATCAAAAGAGAAAAGAAAAGAATACCTCCGCCTATTGCAAATCCCCCAAGCAAACCTGTTTTCAATTGTTTAATAATAGGCTCATTTATAAATGGTATTGTGATTAACCACCAAAGAATACCTGATAGAATGAACCCATCTGGAATCTCATAACAATCAAAATCTACTAAAGACAACCCCAAAAGAATACATGATAGTATAAGATAGCGAAGGGTAAGAATGCTAATATCATACTTTAGCACAAAGCTCACAAAAACCAGAGCAAGAAAAAGTTCCGTTAGCATATATCGTATAGAAACCTTTTCATTACAATATTTGCATCGTCCCTTTCGAAAAATAAAACTAAAAACAGGAATCATATCCGACATACACAAGGTATGGCCACAGGAAGTACAATGACTTCTACCTTTTAATACATTTTCTTTATGTACAATACGCCACGCCATGCAGTTGATAAAGCTGCCAAATACTGCTCCACAAATCACAGTTATGATCAAAATATAACCGGTAATAAAATTATCCATATGTAGCATATTATTTTAATCCTTTCATTTACTTAATGATAAGAACATTTGAAACTTTCCTAACAGCCTGTCTAACAGGCAATTAGGAAAAATTCAAATAATTACTTTCTTGTGAATCGGCTGCAACCCGATGGCCGAATTCACAAGAATTGATTAGACATATTCAAATCTTCTTACAAATTTGAATTTACTATAATTGAAATTGTGAATAATTTCAGATTCAATCTATTGTGTAGTAATCGTGCTTGGATCAACCCATGAAATGGTAACTTTTCCTTGAGCATCTACAACCACCTTAATAATTTTATCTTTTGCATTTGTTCCTTCTGGGTAAGTTGAGGATTTTCCATACTCTTTTCCATCAAGAGCCTTAGCTGCCGCGCTATCCACTAACTTTCCATTTTCTGCATCATAATACCAAGTTTGCGCTTCTTGGGCTACTAAATATTCACTCAATGCTGCAGACTTTGCTGCTCTTTCATTCGCCTTGTCTGTTGATTTTCTAGCTTCTTCTAATTTACTAGTAAACACTGGTATAGAAATTGCCACTAAAATTGCAATAATGGCAACAACAATTAATAATTCTGCAAGAGTAAAACCTTTTTTATTGTTCAATTTTTTCATTCGCATATTCTTTTCCTTTCATCATTAGAACTTTTGTATCTATTTCAAGAACAGTAAGGGTTGCTTTATACTGCCCATTGATTTTATATCTATTTTTTAATTTTATATCTATTTATTCCTGAATTATTCATGCTGACCTCGTCAGCATGAAACAATACCTTATAATTACTGAATTTTATACGTTTATTACTTTCACCTAAAAAGTGAAACCTAGATATAGAAAAAAGGCCTCTTCTTTGTTAA
>OJJJ01000110.1_pt1 | contig 53760 bp, 36 predicted proteins | sample 1596311 | NCBI WGS metagenome assembly OJJJ01 (sample SAMEA4350140, study PRJEB24818) | metagenome | biome: human; feature: gut; material: faeces | place: Denmark | collected 2013-09
GCAAGAGAAGTGCAAATAGAACACTAGAATCCATAGTACCTTTTATAGAAAAGAAACTTTATCTGAAAGTGAACATAGAGAAAACGACAGTGGCTCATATAAGTAAAGTGAAATACTTAGGATACGCGTTCTACAGATTAAGGAGAATGTAGACTTCGAGTACACAAGAAATCAATTACGAAAATGCAAGCAAAACTCAGGGAACTAACAAAAAGGAATAATGGTTGGGGAAATGAGTTTAGACAAATGAAATTAACACAGTTCGTCAGAGGGTGGGTAAATTACTTTTCGCTAGCAGATATGAAATCTTTATTACTGAAGGTAGATGAATGGTTAAGGCGAAAAATCAGAGCAATCTATTGGAAACAATGGAAGAAAGTCAAGACCAGATATAAGATGATACAAAAGTATCAACTACCTGAATGGAAAGTACACGAAATGGCGAATTGTAGAAAAGGTATATGGCGTTCTACAATTATGTTAAATAGTGTGCTTACAAACAAAGAAATAGCCAATCTAGGCTATATCACCTTGACTGACTATTACTTGAAAGTATGTGAAAACTAAAGAACCGCCGTGTACCGAACGGTACGCACGGTGGTGTGAGAGGTCGGCTAATCAACTAATGATTAGCCTCCTACTTGATTTGGAACACTTAGATATGAGAATATATCATGGTAGAGCATTCCAGTTTATTTATATGGATCATCCAGCATGGTTTTTAACCTTATTCATTATCTAAAAGAAAATAGAATAAGAAAGGAAGATAGTACACATTAGGGAGGCGACTAATGATACAACTGTAATTTGCGTATTGATGGAAGGACCAGCGGTATCTTTAAAAGGATCCCCAACGGTATCTCCAACGACAGCAGCTTTATGAGTATCAGAACCTTTTCCACCTTCATGACCGGACTCTACATATTTCTTAGAGTTATCCCATAGGCCACCTGCATTGGACATAAATAATGCCAACAATAAACCACTTACAATATTACCGGTTAAGAAACCACCAATTGCTTGCACACCACCTACCATACCAACAATAATGGTAGAAAGTATTGCTACTAAACCAGCAGGAATAAGTTCTTTTAATGCTCCAACGGTTGCAATTTCAATACATTTATCGTACTCAGGTGTTACACCTTTCTTGCCTTCTACAAGTCCAGGGATTTCTTTAAATTGTCTATGAATTTCTTTTACCATACGGCCAGCGTTGCGATTTACACCAAGCATCAACATAGCGGAAAAAACAGCAGGGATGGCAGCGCCTATCAGTAACCCAAAGAAAACAGTTGGATTCATAATATCAAAGCCATCGATTCCTTTTACGCCAAGTTCCAATGCAGCTTCATTTACCTCATTTAAGAATGCTCCTAATAAGGAAATAACAGTCAGTCCAGCAGCTCCAATTGCAAAACCTTTTGTAACTGCCTTTACTGTATTACCTGCACTATCAAGGGAATCTGTAACTTCTAAGACATCATCTCCAAGGTCGCCCATTTCAGCAAGACCTCTGGCATTGTCTACGATTGGGCCGTATGCATCGTTTGATATTATCATACCAACGATGGATAACATACCAACAGCAGCCATTGATATACCAAACATCGCATAACCAGGTCCAATTGGCTCACATAATTTATAAGCTGCAAGAGCAGAAGCAGCAATACCAACCATTGCTGGAAGAGCACTTAAAAAGCCATAGGAAATTCCTGATAAGATTGTAAAAGCTGGGCCGTCCTTTGACACGCGAGCAACATTGTGAACTGGTTTTTTATCATCGTTTGTGAAATAGTCACTTGCGATACCGATGAGGACACCAACTGCCAATCCAATGATGGATGCGCCCCAGATTCTCCATTCAAAAGAGAATACCGCAGTTGCAATTCCAGTTAATATAACATAGATAGCAGTCGTCGTATATGTACTTGTATTTAAAGCTTTTGTAGGTCCAGTTTTTTTGCCCATTCTTGCACAACCAACGCCAATGATGGATGCTAGTAGGCCAAGAGCTGCGTAACAAAATACCATAGAAGTATTGTTGGCAGCGCCAGTTTTATCAAGTGAAGTTGAAAGTACGAAGGCAGCAGCCATCGAAGCAACGTTTGAGTCAAATAAGTCAGCGCCCATTCCGGCAACATCACCAACATTATCACCAACATTATCTGCAATAACCGCAGGATTTCTTGGATCATCTTCTGGAATTCCAAGTTCTACTTTACCAGTAAGGTCGGCACTAATATCTGCAGTCTTCGTAAATATACCACCGCCAGCTTTTGCAAATAGTGCCAGGGAACTTGCTCCAAAGCTAAATCCTAGTAGTGCAGTCGAGTTATTGGTTGCTAGTAGAATAAGTGTTACACCCAAAAGGCTTGTTCCAACGACAGACATACCCATAACTGCTCCACCACGAAAACCACAGAGAAATGATTTTTGTATACTGTGCTTAGCAGCTTCGGCAGTTTTCATGTTAGCAATCGTTGCAATTTGAATACCTATTTTACCTGCAATTCCGGAAAATACGGTACCTAGCAAATATGTGATTGCCATCGTGATATTTTTGCTAATATCACCTTTCCAAATTGGACTAGGTAGAAAAATAAAAATAAGTATTGCGGTAACACCTGCGAATTTAGCTAATACTTGATATTCTTTTCTAAGAAAAGTACTAGCACCTTTTTGAATCAATGTACCAACTTCGGTGATTCTTTTGTTTTGTTGTGGTTGGCGTACCACCCAACGATAAAGCCACGCAGCAAAAATAAAAGATAGTAAGGCGATAACAATTGAGAGTACCTGAAACAATAGTAAGTCTGGGTCCATATTCATTACCTCTTTTCTTATAATATTTTTGTAACTACATAACATTTGTGAAACAAAAACAAATTCCCTCCATATATTATAATAATCTCTCGGAATCTTTAAGCCAGCAAATACAAGGCTTTCAGATTCCTTTTTTATTAAAATCCCCCACTTTTTTGCTAAAACACTTGACAAGCAAATCGAAAAATGCGGCGCTCCGCGCCCTTATTTATAAGTTATTTTTCGATTGGAGGGCGATTTTTATGTTACCTATTAATTCTGGCGGTCATTCCGCCTATCAAAATTTTGTTGTTACAAATCTTCGTAAATATTATCCTAATCCTGATGCTATTGCTCGTTCTACTTGGGATATCATTGACCGTTTTTGGAATCTTGATTTATCTTTTACAGATGAATTTATGAAATCGAAATACTCCATTTTTGGTCCAAGACCTCGTACCCCGTCTTGTATGCAACGTTCCTATTTGTTGTCTATTGATTTCAAAGTTACTTCACTTACTGATTGGGCTGCACAGCTTAAAATCAATCCTCTTTATGCCATTCTTAGTGGCTTTGAGTTTGGTGATACTCCTGGGGTTGGAACCTTCTATGACTTTCTTACAAGGTTGTGGGATTCTGATGACAATCATCTTTCTTCCCACATCCATCCTTTAAAAGAGAAAGTGAAAAAACCAAAAACTAAAGGTGCCAAAGCTGAGGCTATTGAAAAAGTAACCGTCTCACAGCTTCTTCCTGAACTTGAAAACACTGTTTTTCATATCAATGAACAACCCTATGGTTCTTTGTTTCAACTGTATAAAAATGAGTTTCTTGATTTGTCTGTTTCCAAAGGATTACTATCCCCCGAATCCCTTGCCTTAGCTGGTGATGGTACACCTGTTGTCACATCTCACAGGGAGCGTAAGCACAGGGTTTGTGACTGTGCTTCTAAAGGAATTAATGACTGCAAATGTGATAGATATTTCTCTCAACCTGACTGTGACATTGGTTGGGATTCTTCCAGAGACTGTTATTATCATGGATATGATTTATACATGCTTGTTGCTTCTGATTCTGAAAGTGATCTGCCGGTATTTCCTTTATTATCATGCGCTTCCAAACATGATTCGCATGGTTTTCTACATACATTTTTCAGAATGAAAAGCTTTTTTCCTGATTACAAAGTCAATAAACTGCTTCTTGATTCTGCTCATGATGCCATGCCTTATTATGATTATTGCAGACGAGAAAAAATCACACCTTTTATTGATCTAAATGGTAAAGGCGGTATTAAACTACCTTATAAGGACGACTTTACCATTGGTAAAGATGGCGTTCCTGTATGCAAAGAAGGTCTTAAGATGAATCACGATGGCTCAGAGCCATTGAAATATCGTGTCAAATTTAGATGTCCACTTGTGAGCAGAAAAAATGGGTGTTCCTGTGAGCATCCCTGCTCTGATTCTAAATATGGAAGAACAGTACATGTTGCCATGAAGGACAACCCAAGACTATTCAATATACCTCCACGTGATAGTAATGAGTGGAAAACTGAATATAATGCAAGAACTTCTGCAGAACGTTCTAATAAACGTGAGAAAATAGACTTTAAATTAGAAGACGGCAGGCACCGCTCAACTAAGATGTGGTACTGCCGCCTCTACAGCATCATGATGCTTCAACATCTTGATGCATGGGACTTGCCTTTTGAATCCGCCCTCAGAAAGTTGATTCAACAAGTCGCATAAATTAAATATCCACATCTTTATTTTAAAGCATAACGGCAGTTATGTCTATTTCTCATACCCATTTTTATAAAATTTATTTCTTTTCGGATAATATTTACTTTTCAAAGTACGTTTGTCAGCTTCGCTGACATAATCACTCAGGATTCCGAGAGATCATTATATTAATAAAAATATGGCCGATGATAAAAAGAGTACCTTATAATACAAGTAGAAAGCCAATAATAAGACAAGTGTTTACATTCGTTTCAAATTATTCATTGTTCTCTGGATAGATCATAATGTCCTTACAATCTTTGATAAAGACAGGAATGACATTCATTGGGGCATCTACGCATACATATTGACCACCGTTATAGACCTTCCCTGTCTTAGCATCTTTCCACATAGTGTGTGATGGAAGATAAAGCGTTCTCGTAGTAGCACCTGCAAAAAATATAGGAGCTACTAATAAATCCGGTCCAAACATGTATTGATTTTGTTCAGTCCAGCAAGTAGGATCTTCTGGAAAATCATAAAACATAGGACGCATAACAGGGCTTCCTTTTTTATGTGCATCTCTCATACAATCTCTTATATAAGGGCGTAAACGTTCTCTCATAAACAAAAATTCTTTTAAGATTTCATAATTGTCATCCCCAAAACTCCAAACTTCGTTATCTTGCCCAGATGTGATTTGACGAACGCCATTGATAAATTCATCTTCTCTTTCATAAAATGGAGAACGTTCCCCGTGTAGACGAAACACTGGGCAAAAAACGCCCCAGGCAAACCAACGAACAAGCAATTCCTGAAAGTCCTTGTTATGTATATCTCCACCAAGGAATCCACCAATATCCGTTGTCCACCAAGGAATGCCAGCGATCCCCATATTTAGCCCAGCTTGCAGTTGCTCTCTCATAGCACGGAAAGAAGAGTGAATATCACCAGACCAAGATAGCACACCGTATCGCTGACTTCCGGCCCAAGCGCATCGAACCAGACTCATAATTTCTGTTTCGCCGGCAGCTTTTAAACCTTCATAAAATCCTTTTGCATACATTACAGGATAGATGTTGCTACATTGCAGGGCTGGGCCCATATAGTAACGATAGATATCAAAATCATAAGGACCATACTCAGGTTCCGCTTCATCGAGCCAAAATAAGCGAATTCCCTTGCTATAATAGTTTTCCTTGCAACGTTGCCAAACGAAATCCCGTGCGCCTGGATTGGTTGCATCGAAAAAGATAGTGTCACCCATCCAATTCATATGAAATCCTATACCACGGTCCGAGCTTACAAGATATCCATTTTCAGCCATTTTATTAAAATTTTCAGATTTTTCATCGATTGTCGGCCATACCGAAACAGCAAGTGTAATGCCTAGCTCTTTTAATTCTTGCACCATAGCTTCAGGATCTGGCCAATCTCTTGGTTCGAATTTAAAATCTCCCTGTCTTGTCCAATGGAAGAAATCTATGACAATTACATCCATTGGAAGACCTCTTTTTTTATGTTCTCGTGCGACGTTTAATAATTCCTCTTGGTTGCGATAACGAAGCTTACATTGCCAAAATCCGAGACCATATTCAGGCATCATTGGAGTCGTACCGGTTGCTTTTGCATACTGCTCTACAATTTCTGAAGGTGTATCAGCAGCAGTTATAAAATAATCTAGTTTTTTGGTGCTCCTTGCAGTCCATTCAGTCTTATTTGCACCAAAGGTTACAGTACCGATGGCTGGATTGTTCCATAACAACCCGTATCCTCTACTGCTTAACATGAAAGGAACACTTGCTTGACTATTCCGGTGAGCTAGCTCTAAAATAGCTCCTTTTTTATTGAGATTCGTTTCTTGATATTGTCCTAAACCAAAGATTTTTTCATCTTCGTATGCCTCAAAGCGCATAGTAAGACTGTAGTCAGTACTTCCGATCAAAGGTCGCATCTCTCTAGCATCGATTCGAAGAGGAACACAATAACGATCGATGCGATTTCGGTTTCGCCAGTATTCTTCGAGTAGAACCTCCCCTTTGTCATTATAGAAAGTTATACTTCCTTCATGTGAAACCTTCGCTGTGATTTTACCATTGATCAGATAAGCTTCTATTCCTGACTTTTTGTAGGAAATCCGATCTTCTCCATAATACCAAGGTTCTGTAAGGTCGATTTCCTTAAATTCAATGTATGAGTCTGTCTCCTTGGGTGATTCTATAAGAGCCCAATCATTCTCATCCATCTTTGCTTCCATCGTCATACGAACTCTTAGAGAATTTTCGCCCCAAGGCTCTATGAAAAGGGTAGACTGTCCATTCGTAACAATCAAACGTTGATTTTGTTCATGAAATCTCATACGCCCTCCTTATTCCAATATTTGTATATATTATAACGCAAATTGGGGAATATTGTAAATGGATTATTACAATATCATGATGTTTAAAATAGATAGGATGACCTGATAAAAGATAAGTTAGAGGTTCAAAATTATTAATTAAGGAGTATTTAGTGATAACCCATCATCAGAGCCTTTTTTATTGTTAGATGTGATAAAGAGAAATCAGGTGGTTTGCTACAAAATGGTATAAGTAATGTATGCGATTGTTTATGAAAAATTGAGATCCAAACTTTCCGGCAAAAGGTTTCATAAAATAATACCCAAAATATGAATAAATACATTGAAAAAATTACCAAAATATTGCAAAATAGAATTAATAAATTCATGGACGGAGGAAAGTTATATGGATAGTTTTCCAGGTTATGGTTTTGGTAGTGTAGATCCAATTTTTAAAATTTTTATGATTTTATTTTTTATTATTTTTTTTATTGCCATCGTCATTATACTAATTAATGTAGTGAAAGGTATAGCACAATGGGGCAATAACAATCAGCAACCCATGCTTTCCGTGGATGCGACCGTGGTCTTAAAACGAATGAATGTTTCACGTCATCATAACAATAATATGAGCGCTACCACTTCTAGGACACAATATTATGTTACTTTTCAGGTGCAAAGTGGAGATCGTATGGAGTTTTTAGTCCCTGACGATGAGTATGGAATGATTGTAGAAGGTGATGTGGGGAAAGTTACATTTCAAGGAACTAGATTTAAGGGGTTTGTAAGAGAAAAATAAGAGTTAAATTTTAAAATAGAGTGTATGATGATTATCCAACAAAGAAACGTTCTCATTCGGTTGCCGCTCATAACGGTACATAAGATTGTGACAGATGTTTATCTGCCACAACCGAAGTACTGATGGCGACAAACGGTCTCTTTAAGGAGTAATTATCATACGCTCTTCTTTTTTAATATTGATGTGATAAACACTTGATACCTTTTGTTTTAAATTATAAATGCATCCGTCGCAATAACTCATTTTTAATCTCGTCAGGACGAAAATAGCAAAGTGCAATTAAAATAACGCTACTATAGATAATACATGCGATGGATGGCCAATCAGTTTTTGTTACTTGTAATAGTAGTAGTAATAAAGAAGGCAAAGCAAGAAGACAAGTAACAAATGTATATATAATAGTATCAAATAATTTAATACGTTTACCAAAAAGAAAACTTGTCATTGTTATATTCAAAGATATAATACCAAAAGGCAAAATAAAGTCTGTAACCCAGTGATAGGTGCCTAATAATATTCCAATGCTTAATAGCTCTAAGATGCTTATAATAAAAAGATAAAATACCTTTTTAATACCAGGTGCTTTTTTTGTGATTAAATGCAAGAAAATATAAGAATAAATGCTTGCACTTAACACGTAAAGTGACCATGATATACCTTTGTTGCCGCTTGCCATATCTACAACAAAGCAAGTTATATTACTTACAAATAAAATAAAAGAGACTATTTTTAAAGTGGTTTTTCTACTATTAGATTCTTTTGTATAAGCTGGATAGCAGTAGGATTCGGAGGCGTTCTTTGTTGCACTTAATTCATTGTTACAAAACATACATGTGCTTAAAGGCGTATGATAAGATAATTTACAATTTTTACAATATTTCATCGAGACCCTCCCTATAATTCGTATCGATTTGTATTGCAAGGCCTTGCTCAGTAAGATGTTTTATAAAGGTTTGAACAATACTTACATCTTTGTATTGCGTATTAAACATAAGGTTTGTAGCTCCATGAACGGATGCAATTGCCATATTTGTTCCACCGATAGAAAAATCAATGTCTTTTATCAATTCGTTCATGGTATTTGGAAGCTTTACATTACCGAGATTTGAGATGGAAAATGTATTTATATTCTCAGCAAAATAGTAGTATCCAAGTTGAAATGCTATATTTTTAAGAGGTAGAGGCAAGATACGAATCAATGGATTTTTCTCAATGCCTACATTTGCATTCATTCTGGCATGTAAATCTTCTTTGTTTAACTGTTCTTTAAATTGATTTTTTGTTTCTATAAGCATAGAATGAAAATCCCAAGCAACCTTTGGAGAAAAGGTTACTTTTAAATATAAAGAAAAATTTCTTAAGGTTTTCGATTTAAAATATTTTCTTAAATTAACAGGAATGAACATTTTAATCGGCTTTTTGAATTGATTTTTATTTGGAATCTGGGTGTAGATACTATAAGCCATAAGTGCAGTAACATATTCACCGATCGTAACATCGTTGTTTCGGGTTAATTCTAGTAATTCTTCCGTCAGCACTTTGATACGAATTGCAAGTGTGAAATTTTTAGAGAATTTTTCACCAGTAATATGGTAAGCTGGCTCCTCATTTAATTTCTTCTTATTTGTTAGGTCGTATGAGTTTACAAACATATCAGAAGTTTCTTCGACGGTATATGGAGTTTGACTTAAAATAACACCTTCGTGCTCTAGTGTTAGGCCGCGTAACTTAAAATAGGTATAAGTAATGGATTTTAAGAATTCCATGGCACCAGTACCATCGCTTAGAGAATGGAATGTCTCTAACGTAATCTTATTTTCAAAGTAGTAAACTGAGAAGAGATAACCATTATTATTCGCCCAAGGAACGTATTTGCATAGTATCGGTGACTCTTTTTTAACTTGAAAATGATGTCTGTTTGCAGCGATATAATACCAAAACAAACCGCTTTTTAAAGTAACTGCAAAGGATTCAAAACGTGGCAATACTTCATTTACCGCTTGTTCTAATATGGCTGGATCTATCGTCTCATTTAAATAAAAGGAAAGCCGAAAAACGCTTGATCTTTCAACATTTGATACTGCAGGGAACACCTTTGCAGCATTGTCTAAACTATACCAGTATTGTTTCTTTTTCATGTATCCACCTACTTTTTAATATACGAGGAATATTAATAAATGATTTTAAGTGTTTGGAATTGATGCATTTGTTTCTTCTAAAATCGATGTGTTTGCTTCCTCTAGAACAGATGTACAATGTGGACAACGTGTTGCATTGATATTAAGCTCGCTATAGCAATATGGACAAGTCTTAGTTGTAGGAGCTACTGGTTGTACTTCTTTTGGTCTGAGATTACGAATCTTGTTTAATTGTTTTACCAAAAGGAAAACCACAAAAGCCATAATTAAAAAGTCAATAACGCCAGATATAAATGAGCCATATTTAAAAATAGCCACATTTGCGGCTTCAGCATCTTGTAGTTTATCATAATGCTTGCCGTCTAAAGCAATAAATAGAGTAGTAAAATCGATTTTACCAGTAAAGAGACTAAGCAATGGCATTATCATATCGTTTACTAGTGAAGTTACAATTTTGTTAAAAGCGGTACCAATAATCATACCAACAGCGAGATCAATCATATTACCCTTAAGGGCAAATTCTTTAAATTCTTTTAACATTTTAACAATCCTTTCTATGTAGTTTATGATAACGTTAGTATAACATATGAGAAAACAAATTCATAGTTTGAAGAAAAGAAGTAGATTAAAAATGAAGAGAAGGACACTATATCATAGTATTTTACTATCATATAATGCCCTTACAAAAGAAGGATTATTATGTAATTAGTAAAGTTTAAAAATCAACTTCTGTTCCATAATAACAACAAGTAAGTAATTTTTCCATCTCAGCTGGAGTAATTGGTCTAGGGTTGGAACCTGTACAGGCATCACCCACAGCTAATTCAGCGATGTTCGTTAATTTTTCTTTAAATTCGTCTTCTAATATTCCAAATGCCTGTAATGATTTAGGAATGTTTAAACGTACATTATAATCATCGATCTTAGCACACAGCGCTACAACACATTCATCATCAGTTCCTGTAATTCCAACACTTCTAGCAATATCCGCATAACGATCTTTGGCAACTCTAGAATTGTACTTAATAACGTATGGAAGATAAATTGCATTTGCACATCCATGAGGAATGTGTCCAGTGGAGAATGCAGCCCCCGTTTTATGTGCCATGGAGTGAACAATACCAAGTAAAGCATTAGAAAATGCCATACCAGCCAAACATTGTGCGTAATGCATTTGCTCTCTTGCATCTGTATTACCTTCATATGACGTTGGTAAATATTCAAAAACCATCTGAATCGCTTTGATTGCAAGTGGGTCTGTAAATGGTGAGTGAAGTGTAGAAGCATATGCTTCCATTGCATGTGTTAAAGCATCCATTCCTGTGTGTGCTGTTAGAGTTGGAGGCATTGTTTCAGCGAGTTCAGGGTCCACAATCGCAATATCTGGTGTAATATTAAAATCAGCAAGTGGATATTTAATTCCCTTTGCATAATCAGTAATAACAGAAAACGCAGTTACTTCGGTTGCTGTACCAGAAGTGGAAGGTATTGCAAGGAATTTCGCTTTGGTACGCAAAGTAGGGAAGTTAAAAGGGATAATTAAATCTTCAAAACTAGTATCTGGGTATTCATAAAATGCCCACATAGCTTTTGCTGCGTCTATAGGAGAACCTCCACCCATTGAAATAATCCAATCGGGTTCAAATTCTCGCATTGCTTTTGCACCGTTTAATACGGTTTCTACGGATGGATCAGGTTCAACATTTTCAAAAAGAACTGTTTCAATGTTTGCCTCTTTAAGATACGCCAATGCCTTGTCAACAAAACCAAACTTTTTCATAGAACCGCCACCTAATACAAGGATAGCTTTCTTACCATCAATATGTTTTAACTGTTCTAAACATCCCTTACCATAGTAGATGTCTCGTGGTAGTGTAAATCGCATAACAACAGATCCTCCTTTATTATGAATGATTGTGTGTTCCAAACACAATGTATATGTATATAGGCATTATAACATCGTTAAATAAATAACACAATACTAAATTTGAAATAAATGGTTTTATTGTAGAAGGGTGTTGAAGTAGAAAGAAAAAGTATTAAATTCACATAAAATAGTTTCTAAAAAGCAAAAATGTGTTAATTACCTATCATGAAATGTGAAAATGAATTTAAATGTTCCAAAAAATAGCAAAAAAAAAGAATTTATATGACAATAGAATAAAAAATGGAAGAAGGTTCTAATTTTATATTGCACAGATATAGTTAAATTAATATCAAATTAATTTAATAATAGGATTGATTATTAATTTATTAAAGTATAGAATAATTATAATAATAGCTTTGTGTGTGAACTAAAATATAAAGTAAACAATTTATTGAAGTAAGATAAGAAAATAAGCTATTGTTTGAAAGGAAACACTTATGGGACAAAACTTTGAATATAGCATTGATAAAGATAACATAACAATAACAAAGTATATAGGCACATCTACAATTGTCGAAGTTCCAGAATCAATTGATGGCATTGAAGTTAATAAAATCGGTAAATATGCTTTTTCTGAGTGTAGAAATATGATAGAAATAATTTTACCAAATTCCATAAAGACCATTGGAAGTCATGCATTTTATAATTGTCGGAAACTAAAATCGATCACTGCTTCGGATCATATTTATGATATGGAAGATGGAGCATTTAAAAATTGTGAGGAATTAAGTAATATAACCTTATATATGATAGAAGGAAGAGCAAAATGCATCAAAGACTTATTGGCAGAAGGTAACCAGGAAATGTTGTTTACACTAATCTATGGTAGTGAACAGGGAGAGAACAATTGCTCTAAGCTTGTATTTCCAAGTTATATACATGATTATGTAGAAAATACCGAGGCAAGAATTATAAACCAAGTTACCTACGGGGCAGGAGTTCATTATCGGGAATGCATGAATAATAATGATGTGGACTATAAACGATACGACGAGTTGTTTCGTTATGTAACAGCAAATGCGACGAAAGAAACCGCTTATAACATTGCGATAAATCGTTTATGTTACCCATTTAAGTTATTAAAGGATGCAAAGGATCAATATCAACATTATCTTCAAGAAGAATTGAAGTTTGTGGTTACCAAATGCTTAAAGCAGGATGATGTTGCTAAGATTGAACAATTGGTAAAACTTGATTTATTCACGGAAAATAATATTGAGGATATGATTGAGTTGGCACATAGTATGAACCATATTGAAGGCACGAGCTTTTTTATGCAGTATAAAAAATTAATGTTTGATAACATAGAAAAAACATTTGAATTGTGATATGAATATAATTCATGAATTACTTATGTATCGAATTCAATTTGTTTTCGAATAGAAAATGGAGTTACTATATGGGAAACGAAGTAAAAGAAAAGTTAACAAAGATCGGTACTCGTATCCTTACAAACGCAAGAAATGAGCTATATTTATCGATGCGTTTTTTAGATGTTGCTTTAAATGCACTTGCATATGAATTTAATCTTTCAACTTTTTTTGTAGGTACGGATGGGGTGAATATTTATTACAATCCTAGATTTTTAATGGAGCGTTATGAAAATCAGCCGCTACTTATTAATCGTGCGTATCTTCATATGATCTTACATTGCATATTTCGGCATATGTATGAAGCAGAAGAAAAAGAGGAAGAAGAATGGAATCTTGCATGTGATATTGCAACGGAATATATCATCGATTCATTAGACTATAAGGCAGTTACAAGGGTTGTGAGTGATTACCGAGAAGAAGTATATCATGGATTGGAAAAACGTTTGAAAGTTTTGAATGCAGAGGGAATTTATAAAGTCCTTATGGAGGATGAAATGCCTTATGCGGATTTTGTTCGATTAAGCACTGAATTTTTATCAGATGATCATATATTCTGGAAACAGAAAAGAAATGAGTCTCTGGCAGGTCAAAATCCCAATCAAGACGAGGAACAAAACGAATCAAGTAAAAAAGAATCCAACGATCAGGAAAGAAATAAAAGTGAAAATGAGAATGAAAATTTAAACGAAACAGAAAAAAATACAAAAGATGAATCAAAGGAAAATACAAAAGAGAACACAAAAGATAATACCAAAGACAATACAAAAGATAAAACAAAAGAAAATCCAAATGATAAAGTAAAAGATAATACACAAGAGAATATAAAAGAAAATGAAAAAGTAAAAGAAAACACACAAGAGGATATAAAAGAAAACACAAATAATAATAATCGTGAAAAAGAGAATGGTTCCGAGAATTTATCGAAAAATAGTGAACTACAAAACAGACTTGAGCAGGAAAGAAAGCAAGAAAAATTAAGAGAGTGGAACAAGATTGGTGATAAAATGAAGACCAATCTAGAGACTTTCTCCTATCAAATTGGTAATGAGACATCTAAATTACAAAAGGCTTTGAATGTTGAACTTCGAGAACGTTATGATTATAAAAACTTTTTAAGAAAATTTGCGGTACAAAAAGAGGTAATGCAAGTAGATACCGATTCTTTTGATTACGGATTTTATCATTATGGGATACAGACGTATGGTAACATGCCGTTGATGGAGCATCTTGAATATAAGGAAGAAGAAAAGATTGAAGAGTTTGTAATTGCCATTGATACTTCGGGTTCCTGTTCGGGGGAAGTAGTGCAAAAGTTCCTAGAACAAACCTATGCTGTACTAAGAACAACAGAGAGCTTTTTAAAAAAGGTACAGATACACATAATACAATGCGATATGGAAATCAAAGATGATACAATCATTCGTAATATGGAAGAATTTGAACAATATATGAAAGAGTTTACGTTTCATGGATTTGGTGGAACTGATTTTCGTCCAGTGTTTGAGTATGTGGATGAACTGATTCATAAGAGAGAACTGAAACAATTAAAAGGTATGATATATTTTACAGATGGATTTGGTACGTATCCAACAAAAAGACCGAACTATGATGTTGCATTTCTATTTTTAAAAGATGATTATACGGATGCAAATGTACCATCTTGGGCAATGAAATTGATTTTAAGTTCAGAGGATATAATGTCGTATCAATAAGCCATACTCTAGTTAGAAAGAGGTTAGAGGACAAATGAATATAAAGAGAGTAAAAGAAGAAATAAAAAATACGATACAAGCGTATCTTTTAAAAGATAGTTATGGAGAATATAAAATTCCAACGGTAAGACAACGTCCTATTTTCTTAATGGGACCTCCGGGAATAGGTAAGACTGCTATTATGGAGCAAGTGGCCAGAGAATGCAATATCGGCCTAGTATCTTATACAATTACACATCATACAAGACAAAGCGCAATTGGTTTACCACTGATTGAAAAAAAAGAATTTGCTGGAAAGGAATATTCAATCACAGAATATACAATGAGTGAAATAATTGCCTCTGTATATAACAAAATTGAAGAAACCAAATTGACGGAGGGTATTTTATTTATAGATGAAATTAACTGTGTTTCTGAGACCTTAGCGCCTACAATGCTACAATTTTTACAAGGAAAAACCTTTGGTAGTCATAAAGTCCCAAAAGGATGGATTATCGTAGCTGCTGGAAATCCTCCAGAATATAATAAATCCGTGCGTGAATTTGATATTGTAACGCTAGATCGTGTGAAAAAAATAGATGTTAGCGTTGATTATTCCGTATGGAAAGAGTATGCGTATAAGCAAGGGGTACATGGTGCAATTCTTTCTTACCTTGAAATTAAGAAAGAGAATTTTTATTTGATTGAAACAACAATTGATGGGGCAAGATTCGTTACAGCAAGAGGTTGGGAAGATCTATCGAATATTATTGAAGTGTATGAGCAGTTGAATATCCCAATTGATGAAGCTGTGGTATATCAATATATCCAACACGAAAGAGTTGCAAAAGATTTTGCTAATTATTTAGATTTATATTATAAATATCAAAGCGATTACCAAATGGAAGAAATATTAAGGGGCAATATATCCCCTCTCGCAAAAGAGAAATTACAAGATGCACCATTTGATGAGAAATTAAGTGTAGTTGGTTTATTATTAAGTAAGCTATCCGAATATTTCTATAAGTCTTATACCATCGATTCTTATGTAACGGAATTGTTTGTAGTACTAAAGAATTTGCAATCAAAATTATTAAATCAGGAAGTTACTCCAATAGATACAATTTCTGATTTGATTTTGAAACGTGAAGCCTTATTTGACGAGAAGAAAGTAGCTGGGTTACTAGATCGTAACAAAGAAGAGTGCTATCGCCATGTAATTCAGACATTGGAAGTGTATGGCCAAATGATAAGAGAAGAAAGTATTCGCACAAATGAAGAAGCGATGAATAAAATTCGTGAACGCTTTAATCAAACCGTAGATGACCGTAAGGCGACGATTGAAGAAACGAAAGGGATGCTAGATTCTGCATTTGATTTTATGGAACAAGTTTTTGCTGAGAGTGCTGAAATGGTTGTTTTTGTAACAGAATTAACTGCAAATTATTATAGTATGAAATTTATAAGTGACCATGGTTCTGAGTCATACTTTAAATATAGTAAAGGGCTTTTATTCCATGAAACAGAGCGAGATATACGAAAAGAAATTGAAGAAGTAAGAAATATGATAGGGAATTAAGAAGAAATTAATAGAGCATCCTTTGCAAAATATTGTATTTTGCAAAGGATGCTCTTGTGTTTCATGATGTATCTGTGTGTAACGTTATTGTCTCATGATAAATATGCTATACAATCTTTTTTAAGAATGTGTTTTCTTTAAAAATAATCGTGTTTCAGAAATAACGACGCGGTGTAGTGCAAATAAAGCGATTAGGTTTGGTAGAGCCATAAGCGCATTAAAAATATCTGCAATGGTCCAAACTGCACTAACCGTCATAAATGGTCCGATAAAAACTGCAAGAATATAGATCCAGCGATATGTTTTTACAACTTTTTGATTTGTATGAGTTAAGTATTCTAGGCAGCGTTCACTGTAGTAATTCCATCCAAGAATTGTAGTAAATGCAAAGAATACGAGACACATCATTAATATAAATGAACTTAAGGTGGCGTTAAAAGGCAATCCTTGTTTAAAGGCATTGGTTGTTACGGAAACACCTTCTAATCCAATATTATAAGAATTTGTAATAACGATACTTAAGCCAGTAAGTGTACAAATAATGATTGTATCAATAAAGGTACCAGTCATGGATACCAATCCTTGGCGAACTGGTTCTTTTGTTTGAGCAGCAGCGGCTGCAATAGGTGCACTACCAAGACCAGCTTCATTGGAAAAAATACCACGTGCAATACCTTTTTGCATGGATATTATGATGGATCCAAGAATACCACCAGCAACAGCGTCCAGTCCAAAGGCGCTTTTTAAAATCGTTGTCAGTGCACTAGGAACTTCTTTTATATTGATAAATACTATGATCAAGCATGCGAGTACATAAAAGATCGCCATAAAAGGAACTATGATTTGAGCAACACTTGAAATGCGCTGTAATCCTCCAATTAAAACGAGAGCGACACATACTGTTAAAATAATACCAGCGATGATAACGCTGATTGAATACTCAGTATTAAAAATACGTAAGGTGTGAAGGCTATTTGGGTCAAAAAAATCTTTTACTGCACTCGTAATTCCATTGACCTGTGTAAAAGTACCGATACCAAGAAGACCAACACCGACTCCAAAAAAAGCAAATAATTTTGCAAGCCATTTCCACTTCATACCCATTCCGTTTTGTATGTAATAGAAAGGTCCACCGAGAACATGACCATCATCATCAATGACACGGTACTTAATAGCGAGAACGCCTTCTGCGTATTTGGTTGCCATGCCAAAGAAAGCTGCAATCCACATCCAAAAAAGCGCACCAGGTCCACCAGAAACAATAGCAGTAGCAACACCAACGATATTTCCAGTACCAATTGTAGCGGATAAAGCAGTGCACAAGGCTCCAAAACTAGTTACTTCACCAGTGCCACCTTCTTCGTTTTTTACCATAAATTTTAAAGCTTTGGGTAATTGTGTGATTTGTAATCCTCTTAAGCGGATTGTAAAAAAGATACCTGTAAGAAGAATTAACACAATTAGTGGAATTCCCCATACAAAGTCGTCAATAGAGACTAAAATTTCTTCGATTTGTTTAAACATTGTTCTTTTCTCCTTTTTAGATTATTAGGCTATTTTAAGCCAAAAAATAAGCATTTCAATGAACTACTGCTTTGTGTCACAGTCATTCTATGAAATACTCTCTAAAAGAGTGGAACATTCGCATTGTATGCTCTGTCCTTTTGCCTGAGAGATAGATGGTAATCGTGATTACCATGGTACACCTTCGGCGCTCAAAATGAGACTCTCCAGAGTTATAAAGGCTTTTGTTGCTATCGTTTACCTTTATACAAGCGTATTATATCATATCACATCCGTTTGTCAAAATAAATTATTAAAATGTTGCATGATTATAATATTATCTTGATAAATATTAAACATTTTAAAATTATGCTTGCATATTTATGAACATATCATTATAATAACTGATAAAAATTAGAAAGACAAAGGGAGGAAGTTTTATGAAGAAAAAAACCTTATGTGTAATATTAGCTACTCTTTTAGTTTTTAGCTTAACAGCTTGCGGAACAAAGGGAAATACGAAAGGGGAAGGGAATCCAGCTACAAACAATAATAATGCTTCGAATGAAGGGGAAGATACTTCGTTGCAGTATATAAAAGACAAGGGAAAATTCATTTTAGGAATGGATGATCAATTCCCACCGATGGGATTTCGTGATGATAATGATCAGATTGTAGGATTTGACATTGATCTAGCAGAAGCAGTATGTGATAAGCTGGGAGTAGAATTGGTGGTTCAACCAATTGAATGGGATGCAAAGGAAATGGAACTTAGTACAAAGAATATTGATTGCATATGGAATGGTTTTTCCATTACTGCAGATCGTCAAGAATCTTTAACAATGACCGATCCATATTTAGAAAACTCTATTTCAATGGTAGTGCGTGGAGATAGTGATATTAAAAGTATGGCGGATATGGCTGGTAAAAATATTGCATTGCAAGCAGGATCTGCGGCAGAAGAATCCTTAGGAAGTGAAAGTAATAAGGCATTTAAAGACTCCCTTGGTGAAGTTAAACAATTTAGTGATTATGCAACAGCTTTAATGGATTTAGAAACGAAAAATTCAGATGCTGTTCTTATGGACTCAGTTGTGGCTAAGTACATGATTCAAGAGTTAGGAAAAGACTTTGTAGTGTTAGACGAAGCCTTAACAGCGGATGAATATGGAATAGGATTCCGTAAAGGGGATCAAGCATTAGCAAGTGCAATAACAAATGCATTATCGGAGTTAAAAGCAGAAGGTAAAGTAAAAGAAATCGCAGAAAAGTGGTTCGGCGAAGACATAACATTAATAAAATAATATTGATTCAATTTAAAAAGTAAATTGTATGCTAGAAAATAAAAAAAATGGGCTATCGAAAATAGAATTTATATGAGTGGAACGGAATCTAAAAGAGTTTGTTCCATCGATGTGTATTTTACGTAACACATATAAATTTTATAACGGTAGCCCTATTTTGTGATTTATAAATATTTTTTATTCGGGTGTCAAAATCCCTTTTTCAAAATTATAGCGGTGATTCCACAAAACAAGATTCTTAATGCTGTATTCAAATTGCATTTCATTAAAGTAAACTGGGTTTTTGGCACCCGAATCATATATGATTTAAATAGTTTAGTTTCCAATGGTAGGATGGGTTTTCCAGTACTTAATTATACTTTTCGTACTGATGCATAGAGTAATTGCTTCAACCAGTGGTATTGTGAGCCATACACCTGTCATTTTAAAAAAGATAGGTAATATAAAAATTAGTGGTAATACTGCAACGATTCCACGGGTAATCGATATGACAAAGGATTGCTTTGGTTGATCAATTGAGGTAAAAAATGAAGTAGTAACAATATTTGTGCCCATGAAAAAGAAAGCAGCAAAATAGATTTTCATACCTTGGATTGCTAGTTCCGATAGCAACGCATCGTTTTCTGTATTAAAAATGGCTACAATTGGCTCTGGGTAGAGATAACATATTGTATAAAAGAATACACCAAAGGCAAAGGCAAGATATATTGCCCAGCGGTAAATGGATTTTACATAATCAATTTTTCCTGCTCCATAATTACTACTTAGTAGTGGCTGTATACCTTGAGAAATACCAGTAAACATTGCAACAACAGTAAGAACAATGTTAGCTATGATTCCGTAAGCAGCAACTCCAGTATTGCCAGATAGATTAAGAATTTGGTAGTTAAAGCAAAGAATTATTATTCCAGAAGAAAGTTCTGTAATAAAGGACGGTAAGCCTAAGGTTAAAGTATGAAATATTGAATGAAACATGAAAGGAGTACGTACAAGTTTTAAATTATTTTTCTTTTTAAGAAAATGTAGGGATAACACGCTTAAACTAATGAGTGGGGATAAACCAGTTGCAAAAGCAGCACCAAACATTCCTAATTTTAAAGGGTAAATAAATACGTAGTCCAATAAAATATTTCCAAAACTTCCGACTAACATAGCAGTCATGGAAAGTCGTGGATTTCCATCATTACGCACAAAACATATAAACACATTGTTAAAGAGAAATGCGCTGGAAAATAACAATATAGTCTTTAAATAATTTCCTGACATTGGAGCGATTGTCTTATCTGCACCTAATAATTTAGCGATGTCATAGGCGAAAAATAAGCCAATCACTGTGATGAAAATTCCAAGCATCCCAGTGATTAGAATTGTTTGAGTAAAGGATTTATTTGCCTCTGTTTCCTTTTGATTGCTTCGTAATATTGTGTATCTTGTAGCACCACCCATACCAAGCATAAGGCCTAGGGCATTTAGTAAGCTGAAAATCGGAAGAACTAAATTTAGGGCAGTCAACCCATTTCCACCGACACCATTTGCAATGAAAACGGTATCTGCAAGAATGTAGCAGGAAAGCCCGAGCATACCGATTACATTGAGTGATACATAGCGTGCAAATGTTTTCTTTAAATCATGTATTTCTTTTGTTTGTTTAAACATCTTAACCTCCAAGCTTTTATTATATAAAAAACTTTTTATTGTTTGTAGAAACGGTGATACGTACATAAAAATCTATTATTATCAAAAACTTTTTTAAATCTTTTTTCAAATCTCTTTCAAAATCGCTTTTTAAATCTTTTAAAATATCCTTTATTTCTTATCATCGCTTAAACTGTATTGCATTTATGATTATTATGATTAGACAGTTGAAAATACATACACATAAAAGCGTATATTTCTTTTTTCCATTATGTAAATGCTATAAAAAAAGATTGTACTAAATAAAATTTTTGAATATAACATAAACTTAACTTTATTTCAAGAAGAAAAAAATCATAAAATTATTATTCGATATAATCTTTTTTTGTATTTGAAATTTTCATTACAGTGTGGTAGTATGGTAAAGTGCTAATTGATAGAAGTAAAATTTTTGTAATAATCATTTAATTAAAATGAAACTGAAAAAATAGTTCTGTTTCTGCATGAAATATAAATGAAAGGTATTAAGATATGATGATAGATAATGTACCAATCGATTTGTTTTTAGGGAATATGCTAGAAGCTACCGTTGAAGTAATTAAAATATTTGTATTAACCATCGTATTTTCGATTCCACTTGGATTTTTAGTGGCACTCGGAAGAAGATGCAGATATAAGATAGTTCGTGTTCCGGTTCGAATATATCAATTGATTTTTCGAGGAACACCTTTGATGTTACAATTAATCTTTTTTATGTACGGACCATATTATCTTTTTGATTTTAGTTTTGGGAGATTTCAAGCTTGTATAATAGCCTTTGTGGTTAATTACGCAGCTTATTTTGGAGAAATTTTTCGTGGTGGAATAGCATCCGTTCCAAAAGGACATTATGAGGCAGCGAAAGTACTAGGGTATTCAAAGAGTCAAACATTCTTTTACATAGTACTACCTCAAGTTATTAAACATGTATTACCAGCTACGGGAAGTGAATTTATGACATTAGTAAAAGATACTTCTCTTGCACAGGTAATAGCAGTAAGTGAAATATTTCGAGTAGCGCAAGGAGCTAGTTCGAAATATTTATCTACAGTTCCAATTATCATAGCAGGTATATTTTATCTTGTTATGAATACGGTGATTGAAGTGGTTTTTGTGCAGATTGAAAAACGCTATAATTATTATAAAGGTTAAGGAGAGGGTGAGATTTCGTGTTATTAAAAGCAGAAGGTATACAGAAAAAATTTGATGATACGGTGGTATTAAAAGACATCTCTCTATCGGTAAATGAAGGAGAAGTTGTTGCAATTATTGGACCATCTGGTTCTGGAAAATCAACATTACTTCGCTGTTTGACACAACTAGATCGAGCGGATGCTGGGACAATTGAAATTTGTGATAAAGTTTTAATGCGTACGGAAGAAGGAAAAGTAACGTTTGCAAACAATGATATGATGCATAAGATACTTATGGAGGTAGGTCTGGTTTTTCAAAACTTTAATTTATTTCCTCATTTTTCTGTTATGAAAAATATAACACATCCATTGATTAAAGTTTTGCATATGGATAAAGAAGAGGCGAAAAAAAGAGCGGAAGAGTTAGTAAGCAAATTGAATTTGTCAGGGCGTGCTCATGCATATCCTTGTGAATTATCCGGTGGGCAACAGCAACGAGTTGCAATTGCTAGAGCACTTGCGCTAAATCCGAGAATTTTGTTTTTTGATGAACCAACTTCAGCATTAGATCCAGAATTAACTGGAGAAATTCTAAGAGTAATGAAGGATTTGGCAAAAGAGAATTGGACGATGGTAATTGTTACCCATGAAATGGCGTTTGCAAAAGAGGTAGCTGATCGCGTGATTTTTATGGATGGTGGTGTAGTTGTAGAAGAAGGCACCCCAGAAGAGGTATTTTCAAATACAGTAAATCAAAGAACGAAGGAATTTTTGCAATCGTATCACAATGAAGCGTGGGACATATAGTGAAATAGAATAAAAGAATGGATTAACGATTTGATTCTTTATATTAATAACTAGATACATGGTAAGTTTATACTAAAAAATGTATTATTATAAAGAATAAACTCAAACTTGAATGTATAATTATAAGAAGAATTGAGCAGGAATAAAGCTGATTTTGGAATGTGAAAAGAATTTGTTTAAAGTGTAATTGAAAAGGATCTATAAAAAATAGAAAATGATTTTATGATGAGTTTGATTAAAAAGAAACGCTGTACAAAAATAGAAATGATTCTTATGTAAAAAAATACCAAATGTAAGCTGTTCCTAAATAGAATGGATTCTGATAGTATTAAATATAAACTGAATTTGGGTTAATAAAGATGATCCGGATCTGTAACTATATCATAGAAGTTATAAATAGAAGGTATGCGATTTGTTTACGCGAGTGCAAACAGATCGCATACTTTCTTTTCTTTATAAGCGCTTTATGTTATATTAAAAATATGTAGTAATAGTTTATGCTTTATAAAGGGACGGTGAATACAGTGAAATTTCTACATTTATCCGATTTGCATATCGGTAAAAGAGTCAATGAATTTTCGATGATTGAAGATCAGATTTATATATTAGAGCAGATTTTAGAAATTGTAGATGAAAAAAAGCCAGATGCAGTTATCATTGCCGGAGATGTCTATGATAAGTCGATGCCAACGATAGAAGGTGTTTCATTGTTTAATGATTTTTTATCAAAGCTTTATCAACGGGATTTGTCGATTTTTATAGTGAGTGGCAATCATGATTCAGCAGAGCGATTGAATTTCGGAAATCAAATATTAAAAGATAATCGAATTTATATCGGTGGAACGTTTGATGGTGTATTATCTAAGGTATCTTTAGAAGATTCCTATGGAGTAGTTAATTTTTATTTATTACCGTTTGTTAAACCTGCAAATGTTAGTGTATTTTATGGTGAAATCAGCAACTATCATGATGCGGTATATACGGTAATTGATAAGAGTGGTATTGATAGAGAGACTAGAAATATTTTAGTCGCACATCAATTCGTAACAAGCAATGGTGCATCTCCAGAACGTTGTGATTCGGAACAAATATCTCTTGGAGGACTTGATAATGTCGATGTATCGGCTTTTGATGCATTTGATTATGTGGCTTTAGGACACATACATAGGGCACAAAAGATTGGTAGAGAGCAGATACGATATGCTGGTTCTCCTTTAAAATACTCGTTTTCTGAGGTTAATCATAATAAATCAGTAACATTAGTTACTTTGAACGAAAAAGAGAAGCTTAGTTATGAATTAATTCCATTGATACCAATGAGGGATATGAGAATTATTAAAGGACCAATCGAAAAATTAATTGATCCAGAATTTTATAGTCAAGGCAATACAAAGGATTATATTCATGCAACCATTACAAATGAAGAGGAAATCTATGACGCCATTGGACAACTTCGTAGAGTCTATCCAAATATCATGAAGTTAGAGTTTGAAAATAGCAAGACTAGGAAAAATGATGAGGCAAAAACCTCTGCTCAAACAATTTCTAGTAAAAATCCATTGGAGTTATTTGAAGAATTTTATGAAAATCAAAATAATATACCAATGACAGAGGAACAACGAAATATTATGAAGGATTTGTTTATAGAAAAGGAGATGGATAAGTGAAACCAATTGAGTTAATTATGAGTGCTTTTGGACCGTTTGGTGACGAAGTGACCGTGCCTTTTCATGAACTTGGTAGCAATGGATTGTTTTTAATTAGTGGTGACACGGGAGCAGGAAAGACGACCATTTTTGATGCGGTCTCTTTTGCACTTTTTGGTAATGCAAGCGGAGAAAATCGTACAAGCGATACCTTTCGAAGCGATTACGCCAAAGGCGATATTAAAACATATGTAACATTAACGTTTCTTCATAAAGAGAAGGAATATAAAATAACAAGAAACCCAACGTATCAACGCCCGAAAAAAGTCGGGGATGGTATGACAGAAGAAAAAGCAAATGCTACCTTATATTTACCAGATGGGAATGTGATTACTGGTGCTAGCACAGTTACTGGGAAGGTAACTGAATTACTTGGTGTTGACTGGGCGCAGTTTAAGCAAATTTCTATGATAGCACAAGGGGAGTTTATGAAACTCTTAACCTCGGACAGTAAAGAAAGAGGACCTATATTACGTAAGGTATTTGGCACATCAATTTATGATCAAGTACAGCGAAAGATTAAAAGTATGGCAATTGATCTAGGCAATCAGTGCAAAACGATAGATAAAAGTATTGTACAATATTTAGAAGGCATTCTTTGTGATAATAACAATGCAAATTATGAGCGTATTTTAAATTTTAAAAATGATAAAGAGAAAGATATACATCAAACTAGCGTCATTATGGAGTTGTTGGTTTCGATTTTAGAGGAGGATAAGCAAGAATATGAAACGCTAATCGAAGAAAAAACACGTTTAAATGAGGTTATTACAGCACTTATTAAAGAGTATCAAGAAGCAGTACAGGTAAACCGATTCTTAGATGAAATAGAAGAAGTAAAAGAACAACAAGAGAGTTTAGCAAAACGTTCTGTTGAGATTTTGGAGAAAGAACATAAGATATCATTAGCAAAAAAAGCCTTATATACAGTGAAGCCTAGCTATGATAATTATCTTAGAATAAAAAGGGAACTAGAAACTCTAGAATCGATAATTAAAGAACAACAGCGAAAAGAACAGGACTTAAATAAAAAGCATGCACTGTTAAAAGAAGCAAAAGAGAAAACAGAAGACTATCCAGAGCAAATGAGAGAACTCTCAGTAGTGATGAATAAAATAAAGGAAGAAGTTTCAAAACAAGAACAAAGGATAGAGCTAACGAAACAATTAAGTGATGCAAAAAGTCATATTGTATTGTTGGAAAAAAGGGAAGCTGATCTAAATATTCGTAAGGAAGTGCTTCAAAATGAGCAAGTAAAAGCCATGAAGGCAGTCAACGAATATGAAAAGCTTCAGAAGGATTCGTTTGATATAAAAGAAGAAAAAAATAGGATTGAGCAAGTTCTAAAACAATTAAAAGGGATTTATGAAGAGTTAAAAGGAATTGATTTGGAAGAAGAAACTAGGCGAAAATTTGAAGAAATCTACTCGAAGAAAGAAGTAGAATATTTAAACATCTATAACAGCTTTCATGAAGCGGAATTGCTTTATTATCGAGGACAGGCGGGGATTCTAGCAACGCAATTAGTTGACAATGAACCTTGTCCAGTATGTGGGTCCAAACATCATCCGAGTAAGGCCGCGCAACTGGATGGCATTTTAAGTAAGGATGCACTAGAAGAGTTAAAGCAAAGGGTCGAGGGCATCAACAAAGAGTTAACAGAATGCATGGCTGATTGTAGAAACCAACGAACCAAAGTTGCAATATTATTAGAGAAGGTAGAAAAAAACTTACAAGAAGTTTTACCAAGTTACACTAAGGAGAATTGCAAAGAATTAATTGTTCAGTCGTTTAATGAGTATAAAGCACAGTATGAAAAGGTTCTTGCTTCTCTAGCTGAGGTCTTAAAGGAGCTTGGGGTCAAAGAAAAGGAAAAAGAAAACTTAAGCAATATTGTGAACGAGCTAAAGGTGTTAGAAGATAAGAGCAGTATGGATAAAGAAAAGCTTCAAGCAGCTAGGTCAGCAATCGCATCTATAGAAGCAAACTTATCCATGTTACAAAAAGATTTGCAAACAAACTCCATGGAAGAAGCAAAGGATATCTATGTAAAGAAGCAATCGACGTATGCTAAATTACAAAGAGAACGTAATGAGGCAGTGGAAGCGTTTACTGTGTGTGATGGTGAATGGATTCGCTTAAGTTCTATTTTAAAGGAAAACATCAAAAAAGAAAATGAGCTATCAGATACATTAAAAGCAGCAAAAGAAACCTTTGAATTATGTTTGGAAAAGGTGAAGTTTGCTACAAAGGAAGAGTTTCAAAACGTATTAATGAGGGAAGAAGATATTGAAGCGATATTGGGTGAGATAGAGCTATATCAAAGAAGCTGCCAAAGTATATCAGAACGATTGGCGTACTTAGAGAACGTGACAAAAGACAAGGTAAAGGTTGATGTATCAGCTTATCAAGTAAGACAAGAAGGCTTGCAAGAAAAAAGAAAGCTCTTAGAAAGTAAAATCCAAGAAGTATACTACCGCATTCAGAACAACGAAGCAATTTATAGTAATACGATGAAACGATATAAGGAACAAGAGGAAGTAAGGGCTGCTTATCTGCAAGTGAATGATTTGGCAAATACGGCAAATGGTGAATTGCGAGGCAAAGCAAAGCTCCCATTTGAGCAATATGTACAAGCGTTTTATTTTAATCAAGTCATCGCAGAAGCAAATAAACGATTGTATAAGATGACAAATAGTCAGTATGAGCTTAGAAGAAAGGAAGATGCAAGTAACTACCGTGTTGTATCAGGGCTTGAACTTGAGGTGATGGATTACTACACTGGCAAGACGAGAGCAGTGACGTCTCTTTCTGGTGGGGAATCGTTTAAAGCCTCACTCTCCTTAGCTCTTGGATTATCGGACGTCATTCAAAGTTATGCAGGAGGCATTGAACTAGATACGATGTTTATCGATGAAGGTTTTGGTTCCCTTGATAGCAATTCCCTTGATCAGGCGATCGAAACACTAGTATCGTTATCCAATGGTAACCGTCTTGTAGGAATCATATCCCATGTTAGTGAATTAAAAGAAAGAATCGAAAAACAATTGTTGTTGAAGAAAAGTATGGAAGGTAGCACGATTAAAATAAAATAGAATACTGTAAATTAAAAAATGGCTATCGTAAGTGAAGATTATTCTTTTTGTTTTGTATAGTAAAAAATATAAGAATAATACAATCAATTTGCGATAGCCATTAATTTAAGTTAGTGTTTTGTTTTTTATATTTTTAAATCTTAATCTTATAATAGAGTGATAAAATTATTGTTTTGGAGAGCGAATAATTGGTTGTAGCTGAACACCATCAAGGGCGCTTTCCAAAGTAGGTATAACTAAATCAATATGAGATACCATGGAAGTTGGTTTATTTTGAAAACTGTCTTGACCAAAAGGAACAAAATATAGGTATTTAAGGTTCATAAGAGAACCTACATTTTTTAAATTAATTCCTAAAGCATCATTGGTTGATAAAAAGATAACCAATGGTTTACCATTTCTAATATGTCCTTTTGCTGCCATTAAAACTGGGGTATCTGTAATACCATTAGCTAATTTGGCTAATGAGTTACCAGTACAAGGTGCAATTGCAAGAATATCTATTTTATTTTTTGGACCCAGAGGTTCTGCGTCTTCTATGGTAAGGATTGGTTCATTACCTGTAAGTTCTGTGATTGTTTTCATAAAATCACTTGCTTTACCAAATCTACTATTAATGTGCTGTGAATTGAATGAGAAGATAGGGATGACATTTGCCCCTTCTTCTTTTATTTTTTTTATTTGCTCAATAACGGCATCAAATGTACAAAAAGAGCCAGTAAGAGCAATCCCAACATTTAAACCTTTAATTGTCATGAAATCACTTTCTTTCCTATTCTACTGAGGAGGTATCACCAATGATGTTTAAGATAGCGGAATTAAGAATTTCAGCTGAGGTTTTCGCTGCATATTTTCCAGGGAGTCCAAGACAAAGGGAAGCGTTAATTTTCATTTGCTTACAATAGTCAAAATTTGTTCCACCTGGATTGGATGCAATGTCTATGATTGCAACATCTTTTCTTACATGACTTAATAAAGATTCGTCTAAAATCATAGACGGAATACTATTAAAAATAAATTGAAAATGTTCAAGCCCTTTTGCAAGCATCGGTATCGGTAAAGTATGATAGCCATAGGCATTGGCGTAAGCGAGCGCCTCTTCGTTTCGTGCACTAATAGTGACAGAAGCATTGAGACCTTTTAACTTATCTGCAAGAATCTTTGCACATCGACCAAAACCAAGGATCAAACATTCTGAACCATGTAGATTCACCGGACTTCTTGTAATTGCTTCAACAACGCTACCTTCTGCAGTAGCAATTGCGTTAGCAATGCTTACGGATTCCATTTGCATGAAATCATATACTGGGACATTTTTCTTTTCTAATTCGTCACGAAGTCCTTTACTAAAACTCCCACCAAAAACTTGATGATAGCAATTAAGCTCAGATAGAAAATTGCTTATGCTTAAATCACTTTCTGTATCACTAGACAAAATCGTTTTCTGATCACGTGAGAATGGGATAGGACAAATTATGATGTTGCTAAAATTCATTGCTTCTTTTAAAGATTTTGCATGATATACATTTTCCGTTAAGTCATTTAACGAAAGACCATATACAGCGATCAAATAACCCTTAGAAAGTAATTGTTGTACCATATAATACTGTCTTAAATCGCCACCAATAAACGATATTTTTAAAACGTGTGACATTTTTGGTACCTCCTTCTTCTATAATATATGAGGAACTACACAGGTGGTGCTAAGTCACCTTATAAATTTAATTGGAAGGACAAACTTAGGACCGTATGTATCTATATCATATGTATGCTTTACATTGGAAATATAATCATATATAATTCAAATAATTACAGTAATGAATTGGAAATTATACAAAAATAAATGAAATGATGGGGATGTTTACCAATGAAGATATTAATAGTTGAAGATGATAAAGAGTTGTGTGAGACTATGTGTCAACAAATTGAAAAAGAAGGATTTGAAGTGGATGCATGTCATAGTGGGGATGAAGCAATTTATCATGCAAATCGAAATGTACACGATATTATTATACTAGATCGTATGTTACCTGAAATGGATGGGCGTACAATTACAGAAAAAATAAGGAAACAAGGTATTACAATTCCTATTATCATGGTGACTGCATTAAATGGTATATATGACAGGATTGATGGTTTAGATGCTGGAGCAGATGACTACTTGATAAAACCCTTTGCGATGGAAGAATTACTGGCAAGAATACGTGCATTATTGCGCAGACCTAGACAAATAGAGCAAATAGAAATTTTGAAATTTGCAGACTTAGAATATGATGTAATTAAGAAAACGTTACAAGTACGAGATATGAAGATGACATTGTCAAAGAGAGAAGCCTCATTACTTGAATATTTTATTAGAAATCAGAAACAGATTATAACAAGAGAACAGATTTTATCAAGAGTATGGGGAAATGATGATGTAGAAGATGGAAACATCGACAATTACATTCATTTTTTACGAAGAAGGCTTAGTTCTACCAAAAGTAGTGCCAAGATAAAGACAATCTATGGTATTGGATATCGCCTGGAAGAAGTTACAGATAATTAGGGCATACATAAATAAAAAGTGATAGAACTGTGCTTTAAGAAGTAGGTGCAATTCGATACATATAAATAATACATGCAAAAACGATTCGAAAAACATGAATGCTTAAGATAAATATAAGTGAACCTAATGGCTGGGTGGAGGCGAAGATGTACGTAAAAATAAGAAAAAAGCTAAGGCTTATTTATACTGTAATGACTGGGTCGATTTTAACGATAGTAATAAGTATTATATTTTTTCTGTCTGAAAACCAACTTAAAATAAGTCAAAAAGAGACGTTTCAAAATAATGTATACACCATTGCAGTAAAACTACAATCGGAAAATACGATAACAAATACTTGGCTTTCTTCGACAGAAGCTAAAAATAATATGGTTATTTATATTGAAGATGATGGACAGGCATTAAAGCCTCATGGAAGTTGGATTAGCGAGGAAATAAGAGAGGAACTAGTTGAAATAGCAAGAGAAAACGCAAAAATAGATGGTCTAGATATTAGTATACCTCCAGTTTCTTATAGGGATTTAAAAACAAATTATTATAAAATAGCAAGCAAAGACGGAAGAAAATTTTATTCTGCAGTTATTTTAATTCCAATAGGAAATGGTTTTCGTAGTGCCATTTTATTTCAATATTTCAATCGCCCATTGCATATATTAATTCGCCAAATGCTTATATATTTAGGAATTGATGTTTTTGGCATTATGGCTCTTTATCTCGTTAGTAAAATATTGATAGATCGAACCTTATATCCAGTAGAGGAAAGTAGAAGGAAACAGACAGAATTTATAGCAGCCGCTTCTCATGAGTTGAAATCTCCCTTAACAGTGATTCGAACAAGCGCTTCTGCTATTTTAAAAATTCCAGAAAAGACACCGAATTATACAAACAATATTGAAAATGAATGTAAGCGTATGGCTAGATTAATCGATGATTTATTAATCTTATCTTCTACAGATGCAAAACAGTGGTCATTAAAATCCAGTACAATAGAGCTTGATACGATACTGATTGATATATTTGAGGCTTATGAACAAATATGTAAAACAAAAGGTTTAACATTAGAAATTGTATTACCGGCTGAGGTGCTTCCTAAGATACTTGGTGATTCTATGAGACTAATGCAGGTTTTAATGATATTACTTGATAATGCGTTAGGGCATTCACAAACAAAAGATAAATTGACGTTAAAAGCCTACACCAAAAGAAATTATATCTATATTGAAGTAATAGATTATGGAATCGGCATTAAAGATGAGGAGAAAGGTCATATATTTGATCGATTTTATCGTATGGATAACTCAAGAAATGATAAGGAACATTTTGGGCTTGGTCTTAGCATTGCAAATGAATTGGTGATGTTACATGGCGGCACATTAATGATGGTAGATACAGAAGGGGGAGGGAGTACTTTTGTCATTAAGCTCCCAAAACCAAACGGAATGGGAGTATAAATATATTGATAACTTTATTTTAGTGTATGAATTGAATAGAAAAAGATTAAGATAAGAGTTTGCTAAAGTAACCAAGAGTATGCTAAAGCAACCAAGAGTATGCTAAAGCATACTCTTTATTTATTTATAGGAAATACCTTGCTATTATAATGTGTTAAAGTTATATTTCCTACAATTTTAAAATACCATACGGGTTAAAGATGCGAAGATACGCGTGCGGAGCAAAACTGCTACTATAAATGTATATGATTGCGAGAGAGTGCAAAGCACTCTTTTATTTTATCAAGGTATAGAGAACTCACTTATTTCCCTATTTTTACAGAATGTTTAGAGAATTGGTTGATATTATAACCTTGATGGATCAAATAGATACCTTTAAGGACTTGATAACAGGTGTTTTATATTTATTAATCGTCAGTACAGTTCTGAAATTATGAAAATGGAGGATGGAAGTGAATGATGAAGGAAAAGTTTAAGAAATTGATAGCATTTATACTAATGATGATTGTTGTTATATCAAGTTTGCTTGGGTGTAATAAATCCGAAAAGACGAATGGTGGGCAAAAGAATAAAGCGATGGGAAGATACGTAGAGGAAGAACTTCTTTTGCCGGATGAGTATAAAAATAGTCAAATATTGAGTTTGGATAAGAACGCGAATGGAGATATTGAAGTCTTTCTTTTTGCTTATGAAAATAATACATATTTAAAAATATTTAGAAATGAAACAGGGGGTTGGGAGGAGAAGGTACAACCATGGCTAAGTAAGATTAAAACGGATGATTATAGTAGGGTAGCAAGTGTTGTATATGGTGAAGATGGAATATATTATGCCCTTGTTCGAGTTTATGACGGTAATAATGGTGGCAATTTAATATTTAAATGCCAAGATGAAAATGTAGAACCTATAAATATCATTATTCCTGGTTTAGATAAAGAAACTGATTTCGGTGGATATGTAAGTAAACCGATAATTGACACGATTGGGGTCCTTAAGAATGGAGATATTATTGCATATGATTCAATTTTAAGACAAATTGGTCTATTTTCTCAGGATACAGGAGAAAGCTTAAGACAATATGATAGTGTAGAGAGTTTTACACAAAGAGAGGATACTTTTTGGGCTGCAAAGTCGGAGGATAAGACGATTGTTTGTTATACCGATGTTGAAACTGAGATACCAGCTGAAAATAATGTTATTGATGGAAGGTTAGCAGTCACAGACAAAGCTATCTACTTATTAAATAAAGAAGGAATACATCGTTTAGAAAACAGTGGCACCATATGGCAAACGATTGTAGATGGTGGTCTTTCTTCTATATCTATTCCTAACTCAGAATATGTAAGTTTAGAAATCCTTGAGAAAGAAAAGGAAGAATACTTTGTTTTATTAAGAAATACAAATCAAAATATAAAAATTTATCGTTACTATTTCGATGAGTCAGTACCGTCTGTACCGGAAGAAGAGTTGACAATATATTCATTATATGAAAATAGTACGATTAGGCAAGCCATTAATGTATTCCAAAGCGCTAATAGTAGTGTAAAGATAAATTACCAAGTAGCCTTAGGAGAAGAAAGCTCTGTATCGGTGAATGATACTATCCGTGCGTTAAATACCGAATTATTAAGTGGGAATGGAGCTGATATATTAGTTCTTGAAGGACTTCCAGTGGTTTCTTTAAAAGAAAAGGGAGTTCTTGCGGATATTACCGATGTGGTGACACCATTTGTTGAAAATGGAACATTGATTCCAACGATTGTATCTAGCTATTTTGAAAATGATAAAACATCTGTCTTGCCAGTAAGATTTCAAGCACCATTTTATTATGGTAGTGAGAAAGTGATAGAGAAATTAGATAGTTTAGATTTATTAGCACAATATATTAATGATAATCCAGATGAAAAAATATTTACAGAGTTAACTTATCGTCAAATAGCAAGCACTTTCCTTTTACTAAATTATAATAAATTAATCGATGAAAAAGAAGAAATGAGTAAAGAGACATTCATTCAGTTCTTAGAAAATCTAAGTATTATAAGTAAAAATAGTGGGGGATCAGTAGGTGTTTCCATTGGTTCTAATATACTGCAAGAAGGTCTTGTTAAATTTGATAATGCAAATATGTTGCAGGATATGGAAATGACAAATGGTACTACGCAAGCTGGAATCATGCAAATAAGATCTGTTTCCGACTTCGCGATGCCAGCTGATACAATACGAAAAATGAATTTCATTTATTCTGATATTAATGACCTTTTTATACCAAGTCTTACAGTGGGTTTAAACTCGGCTTGTAAACAAAAAGATTTAGCGAAGGAGTTTCTAAAAACCTTGATATCAGATGAAGTCCAAAAAGCGGTGTTAGGAGATGGACTTCCTGTAAATGAGAGAATGCTTACTGAATTGGCGGAGATGGATTATAGCAATAGTAGCATGTCATTTTTTGACGGCAAGGACATCACTTCGATAGAATACCCAAGTATGGAAGAATTAAAAGAAGTGTTTGATTGTGCGAAACAATTAACAACGCCTTTGAGTTATAATAAGTTATTAATTGATGGGATCATTGATAATATAACTAACTATTTAGAGGGGGAAATCTCTATTGAACAAGCAACTCAGGATACTCTTAATTTAATTAATACGTATCTTTCGGAATAAGAGTGGCTAAAAAATATGGAATAGGGTGGGGAAATTATGCAAAAGAAAATGAAAACAAAATTATTGGTATTCGCTTTCATCGTTATATTAATGATTGCCAATGTGTCAGCTTGTAGCAAGGTAAAGGGGATCAATGGAAACAAAGCTATGGGAAGGTATGTGGAAGAGGAAATTAAGATACCAGAAAAATATTATAGATATTATACAATCAATATGGTTAAAAATTTGAATGATAATATAGAAGTTTATATGACAGATAATAAAAAATATATAAAATTAACATTAAATGAGGATAGTCAGTGGGAGGCGAAAGAACAACCATGGCTAGCTAAAATAAAAACAGAGAACTTGACCTATGTAAAACAAGTTATACTTGGTGAAGATGGTTTTTATTATGCACTTATATATGATTATATTGATGGAAAAGATAATACTTTTTATATATACCAATGTAACACAGAGGATGCTGATCCAATCAAAATAAATGTCCCTTATTTTGTAACTCCATATGAAGCTAGGCCAAATTTTATCACTACGCCGATTATTAGCTCCTTCGGAGTTTTTAAGGATGGTAATATTATTGCCAACGATGCATTCAAAAATAAATTATTATATATTTCAAAGGAAACCGGTGAGATTCTTTCTGAACTTGACACTGTTGAGCCATTCGTAATAAAAGGAGATGAACTTTGGGCAACAAATCCCGATGACAAGGCTGTTACGCACTACTCTAGTACAGAAAAGAAAATGCAGATAGATAGTAACGTTATAGGCGGTAAATTAGTAGTTACAGACAAAGCTTTTTATATATTAAATGACAAAGGAATTCATCGTTTAGAGAAAGATGGAAGTCTATTACAGACAGTTGTTGATGGCGCCTTAACATCAATTTCAAATCCTAGAAATTCATTTACTAGTTTTTATGTTAGTGAAAAGGAGAAAGAAGAGTATTATGTTTTGGGGAATGGTGTTCAAAGCAAATGGATTTATCATTACTATTTTGACGAAACGATCCCTTCGGTACCGGAACATGAGATAACCGTATATTCCTTGTATGAAAACGGTACGATACGTCAGGGAATCAATGTATTTCAAAAAAATAATAGGGATGTCAAAGTAAATTATATCGTCGCTATGGAAGAAGAAAACTCTGCTACAATCAGTGATATCATTCGCGCACTGAATACAGAGCTTATTACAGGTGAAGGGGCAGATATATTAGTGCTAGATGGACTCCCGATAAACCAGTTAAAAGAAAAGGGAGTACTAGAAGATGTCAGTGATATTATAAATCCTATGATAGAGTATAGAACATTAATATCAAACATTGTTGAAGAATTTTATGAGAATGATAGGTCAATATATGCGGTTCCAGTTCGATTTCAAGCGCCGTTCTTCTATGGTAGTGAGGAGGTGCTTGATGCATTAAGTAACATGGATAAATTAGTACAGTACATAAATAAGAATCCGAATAAAAGAGTAATATCTCCCCTTACTTACGAGGAACTTGCTACTACATTCTTTCAGCTAAATTACGATAATTTAGTAAATAAAGATGGAGAGATGGACAAAGAAGCACTGATTTCGTTTTTGGAGAATCTAGAAGTAGTAAGTAATAATATAGGAGCTTCTGATGAATTATACAGGGCAAGTACTGAAATATATAAAGGGATGATAAGACTTGATAATGGGTTTGGATTTCAAGAACCTGAAATCTTAGAAGAGACTACGGAAGCTGGAATATTGCAATTAAGAAGTGGAATTAATTATATAAGACCAGCATATGTGATACGTGAAAGAGGACTTACTTATCAAAGTATAAATAATCAGTTTGTACCATCGATATTAATTGGATTAAATAAAGCCAGTAAAAATAAAGAATTAGCAAAAGATTTTATGAAATTATTGTTTACGAAGGAGATACAAGATTCGATATTTGATGATGGATTTCCAGTGAATGAAAATGTCTTTATGAAATGGATGGTTGAATATACTCCTGCACGCAGACAAACGTATATAGAAATGACTTCTGGTATCCAAATCATAGATTATCCGAGTTCAAAAGAAGTTATAGAAATACTAAGCTTAGCCAAGAGGCTTGATACACCAATCATCCACAATAAATTATTAAGCGATGGTATTACTGAAAATATAGTTAGATATTTGGTGGGAAGTGCAACAGCTGAGCAAGTAGCACAAGATATACAAAACTTCTTTAATACATATCTTTCTGAGTAAAAAGGCTTTACTCGGAATTGAAAGGAGAAGAGCATTTTGAGTAGGAAAGGTAAGCAGAAACCGCTCTATGTGAAAAAAAGAGAACAACTACTTGGATATATATTTTTAGCCCCGAGTTTCATCGGAGTTAGTATTTTCGTATTAATTCCGTTCTTAGATGTAGTTAGGCGATCCTTTAGCGAGGTCATGACTCCAAAGTTTGTTGGGCTAAAAAACTACGAGACCATATTTACGAATCAGGCATTTTATAAGGCAATGAGTAACACGCTACATTTCATAATTATTTGTATCCCTTTACTGCTCATTGTTTCCTTGCTACTATCATTACTTATTTTTTCGATACCAGTTTTTAAAAATGTTTTTAAAGCAACGTATTTGATACCAATGGCAATACCAGCAGGATCGATTGTTCTGTTATGGAGAATATTTTTTCATAATAATGGATTGGTTAATCATATCATTGATTCTTTTGGTGGAACTACAATCGATATCATAAATTCGGATCGAGCGTTTTATTTATTAGTGTTTACATATTTATGGAAGAATGTCGGTTATGATATGGTGTTATGGATCGCTGGTTTAAATGGAATTCCTACAGAGCAATACGAGGCTGCAAGCATCGATGGAGCAGGAGCAATAAAAAGATTTATTTATGTTACACTACCTAATTTGTTTCCGACACTATTTATTATAACAGTTCTTTCCTTAATCAATTCTTTTAAAGTATTTCGAGAGGCTTACTTAATTGCAGGTGACTATCCTCATGAAAGCATATATATGTTGCAACATTTATTTAATAATTGGTTTATTGCGCTTGATATACAAAAAATGAGTGCAGCAGCAGTAGTTGTTGCTATTGTAATGATTGTATTTATTTTAATACTTCAAAAAGTAACGAAGCAGGAAGAGGGATAGAAAGGTAAATGTTTATGAAAAAAAGAATAAGGTTTATAGCTTATTTTATATTAGCCTTAGTGGCATTACTTATTTGGATTCCTCTTTGGATGATGGTAGCTGGTTCGTTTACAGATGCAACTGAAATGGGGGAAAACATTGGATCTGTACTTGGTTTAGGGGGAGGATATGCAAGCTTTCCAATTCTCCCCTCTTATCCTACTCTGCAACCATATGTTGAGCTATTACTAGATTCTCCTAAGTTTTTTGTGATGTTTTGGAATTCATGTTTTCAGGTGATACCTACTATTTTAGGACAATTACTCGTAGGGGTTCCAGCTGCTTGGAGTTTTGCAAGGTTTGCGTTTAAGGGAAAGAGAGCATTGTTTATTTTATATATCATCTTAATGGTTATGCCTTTTCAGGTAACGATGGTTTCTGGTTATCTTGTATTAAATAAATTTCATATTATGGACACACATTTAGCGATTATATTACCAGGAATTTTTTCAACCTTTCCTGTATTTATTATGGTTAAATTTTTCAAAGCAATTCCAGAGGAACTTATTGAGGCAGCAAAACTCGATGGAGCAGGATATATGAGTACATTTACAAAAATAGGAATTCCACTTGGAAATTCAGGAATTGTTTCTGCGATTGTTCTTTCCTATCTTGAAAATTGGAATGCAATAGAACAGCCGCTTACCTTTATTAGAGATAAATCAAAATGGCCATTATCCTTATATTTACCTCAAATTTCATCAGATCGAGTTGGTGTTGCTTTTATTGCTTCTGTCATAATGATGTTACCAGCATTGCTTATTTTTTTGAGTGGTCAAACTTATTTAGAACAAGGGATTGTTGCATCAGGAATTAAACAGTAAGAGTATAGGAGAAGAGTTATGAAATTAAATCATATAAAGAATGCAGAAAATGAGAAAAAAGCCAAAAAAACAGGGGTTAAATTATTAATACTATTTTTTATGGCTATGTTTTTTCTAACGATTATTTCAAGGGTTGCAGACTCCTTAATAATTCCTGTTGTAACGGTGGGAAAAGCAGGGAAAGAAACACTAGAATATAAAATTGAAGGCACAGGAAAGTTAGTTTCTGATGAAGATACATATATCAAGGTTCCAGCGGGAGTTAAAATTGAGAAGGTACGGGTAAAACCGGGACAGTCTGTAATTATGGGAGAAACCCTTGCAACCTACGACATGGAATATTTAGAAGAAGTAATCGAGAACGTGGCAGAAGAATTAGTGTCTAGTAAAAGAGCCTATGAAACTGAAATTTTAAGTAACAAACTAACGAAAGATCCGATTGAGGCTGCGAATGAGGCGGCAATAAAAGCAGATAAAAACAAAGAGAAAGCAAAAGATGAGCTTGCAAAAGTAAAAAACAAGTATGAAAAGGCAGTAAAAAAAATTGAAGATAACTTAACAAAGGAACAAAAAGACGAATATGATGAAGCTTTAAAACGTTTAAATGATGCAGATGAAAATTATAGTAATATGCTAAAAGAGTGTGAAGCAAGTATTGTAAAAGAGGAAGAGGTATTAGAAGAGTTAAAACAGTTAAAAGAAAGCGAAGTAAAAACAGCCACACAAAATTTAGATGATGCTAGGTTTTCATTGGAGGAATTAGTTAGTGATTACAATAATGTGATGACAGCTTTAACCAATTACCAAAATAGTGTAAAAGCATATAATATTGATTCAATGCAAAAAGATTTAGCACAGTTGATGATATCATATTTTGGGTACGCTGAGTATCTTGTATTAACAGAAAACGGAGATGAGGGAAATACAAATAAGGAGAAGTTTACAAGTATTTTAATGGCCGCAAGCAATTATGAAGGTGCTGTAATATCAAATGATTTAGAACGAGAAGTGAAGTGTTATTTATTATTGAGAAAAGAAGTTACCGATATATATCAAGTTAATGATGTCGAAAAGTATAAGGCAGAACAAGCGGTTGAGCGTTTGACGGAAAAACGAAATGCTATTACAGTAAGCTATGATCAAAAAATCAGAAAACAGCAAGAGGATATAGTTAAGTTAAGTGCTGAAAATGATAAAAAAATTATGAAAACACAAGAAAAAGTTACAGATGAAACAAAGCATTATCAGGAAATTGTTAATAAAGTTTATGAAAATGAAGAAGGAATTGAGAATATAACAAAGATGTATGACCAAGCGAAAGAGGCATATGAGGTAGCGGATGCTGCTTTAACAGAGGCAAAAGATAATTTACAAATTGCTAAGAATAATGATACATATCTTGATCGTATAAATACATTAAAATTAGAGAGTCTACTTACTGCAGTGGAACGTAAGCAAAAAAAACTTGATGAGCTACAAAAGATTTATGATTTCGGTGGAAAATTAAATTCACCGAAAGACGGAATTGTTTCGGAACTGGGGATTATGGATTTTTCTAAAACATCGGGTGATGAAAAGGTAAGTATAGCATCGAAAGATTGCCATTTTCAAGGAGAATTATCGGAGGAAGCCCTTGATTACCTGATGGAAGGAAACACAATGAGTTGTTTGTTAAATTCTGAAAAAAGCGAATTAACTCTTACCATAACCTCCATTTGGTATGATAGAGCATCAAATAAAAATTTCTTTAGCGCTTCATTACCAGAAGGAGAATATACGCCAGGTCATTCAGGCAAATTTTATACAACAAAAAAATCTGGAACCTATGATACTTGCGTCCCAATTGAAGCAATAAGAAGAGATTTTGAAGGTAATAACTATATCTTAACAGTCATTGATAAGTCAAGTATTCTGGGAGATAATAAAACGACATTTCGTATTAACGTAAATGTTATTAATTCAGATTATAAGACGGCTGCGATCCAAGATGCTATTTCCAAAGATACTATAATTATTATCGGTAGTAATAATGTTATAGAGGAAGGAGATAGGGTACGTGTCAAATGAAAATAATGAAGTCTTAAAAAAAGTTTTCAAAATATTGCTTTTAATTATTATACTAATTATATTACTTGGGCTTAATTTGAATACGTTTTTAAAACTTAAAATGCAGTTTAATACAATCAGTGTTCGTATTCATAATGGAGGTATTACGCGGAATCAATTAATGGATATAATTGAATATGATCAAAAAAAAGAAGATAGTAAATTTACAGAAATTAATGCATTTGGCATTCTTGAACGTCAAACAGTGTATGAGCCTGAATTTAAACGTAAGGAAAGTGTCACCTTGTACTATGTTTTTGGATTTATGGAGCAAGTGTTTCCTATGAAGCTTATTCATGGTACCTTGCCATCTACTGAGGATACCTATGGTTGCGTAATTGATGTAAAAACTGCTCTATCGCTATTTGGAAATGCGAATGTTCTTGGGTTACCTATCAAGTGGGAGGAGAAAACTTATTATATACGAGGGATTGTATCAAATACATCGCCTATATTGATGTTTCAATCGAAAGAGGAAGAGGATACCTTTTGGAACCTTGAATTAAGATATAAGGAACAAGAAAATGCAAGAGAGTTAACGGATCAGTTTATGAATATATTTTCTTTCGACTATACGATTGTTGAAGGTGGCTATATAGTACGACTCATTGGAAATATAGTAGGATTGCCTTATTTGCTGTTAATGATATATGGAATCCGCTTTACTATTACAATATTAAAGAAGCATAAAAACAATCTTTCTTTGAAAGAAATTACCAGAACAAAAGCTTTAAAATATCTTGGTATTTGCATTTCCTGTTCTTGTATAATTTTTTATTTATTGTCTAATTATATTCGTACTTTCGTCTACCTACCAAGACGTTTTATACCTACGAGATGGTCAGATTTTACTCATTGGTGGGCGATTATAAATGATGCTAAACAGCACTATCATGAGATCGTTACGATCATGCCGATTAAAAAGGATACTGTATTAATACAAGAAGCTACTTTTAACGTAGGCATTTCAATCTTCAGTGTTATGTTTCTTCTTCTAATTTATTTTGCGTACCGAAACAAATATGAGACATAAGAACGAGGCGTAGTAAATTAATACGATTGTTCTTGGATATGAGATGTAATATAATAATATCAGGGAAATAAGTACCTAAAAATCACCGTTCCTTAACATAAGGGACGGTGATTTTACGCTATTAAGTAATATTTCGTATATAACGAACTTAGTATAACGAAAGTACTTATTGTAAGTATACTTAGCATTGCTAGGTTAAATGGGAGGTTACTATTCGATATGGTGGGATTAATAGTAGCAATGACGAAAAATAGAGTGATTGGATTGGAAGGCAGAATTCCTTGGAAAATTAAAGGGGAACAAAGACGGTTTCGAGAATTAACAACCGGTAATACCGTAATCATGGGAAGAAGATCTTATGAGGAGATTGGAAAACCCCTACCGAATCGAGATACTATAGTAATATCTAGGACTAGTAGATATGAAGGGGAGCATCTAAAAACAGCATCTTCACTGAAAGAAGCAATCTCTATGGTAAATAAAGGGGATATCTATGTTTCTGGTGGTGGAAAACTTTATGAAGAAGCACTAAGTATCGTGGATAAAATTTACATTACAGTTATTGACATGGAGATAGATGGAGATACATTTTTTCCAGAATTTAATAAACAGGAATTTAAATTGGTGGATGAAGAGTCTTATGATGCGGAGGTACCATTTACTTATTATACCTACGAACGTATATCATAAAATAGTTATATGGGTTACTGGGTGAATTAGGATGGATATTCAAGGAAGATTTAAGGTTTTGAGATACACATTAAGTATTTATATTTGTTGTTCAAAGAAAATACATTTTTAATTTCAATATTTATACAAATTAACAGAATTTACATAAAGTACTTGAAAAAAATATAATGAATTTGTAAAATAATTTTCCAGATTAGGAATAGTTCCTATAATTAATTTATGGTGCGAAAAGAGCATCTTTTATCAAAAGAAAAAATCGACTTTTGATAAGTTGTATTACAATATACGTATATAAGGAGAAAAGGCGAATGCACAAAACGAGAATCGTAGCGGCCGCTTTAGCTGCTACACTGACATTACAAACAACACCAATAGCATCTGCTGCTAGTACAGTAGCAATGGAAAATTTAAGTGTTGTTAATTCAATTCAACAAAAGAGTGTGGAGAAAAGCAATGGAACTGGTGGAATAGCGGTAGAGATAGATTTAGTTTTACCAGTGGACTATTCTAAGGAAATAGGTGTCAATGGTGTACTTAAGAATTCATATGGAACTAGCTATGATTTGGAGTTTTCTTATGATAGTACGAATCAAAAATTATATGGATCAAGTGTGAACTGCGAACCAGGGGATTATACCCTAACAATAACAGGTGATGGATACCAACAATTTGAGCAAGCAATAAAAGTTGAAGCCAATTATGTTACTAAGTTAAGCATTAAGAATAGTCATGAACTTGATGATGTATTTAAAGATGGTACGAGACCAGGTGTTATTGGATATGGTGATGTGAATAGCGATGGTACTATTGACGTTGAAGATATGAATAGTATGATGGATGCTATCGCAAGTAATTCTACGCAAACTGAGTATGACTTGAACAAAGATGGTTTGGTAGATATCTCAGATGCAAGTTACATATCATATAATTTAGATGGAAAGAATATTGTAAGTTTGACTTTATTGGTATTATCAACAAATAATATTGAAAAGGTGGATGCTACAACAGGTGTAATAACAGGTAATATTAATGATATATTGACCGATACAGGAGTAGTACAACTAAAGCCAGAGAATACAGAAGAGATTAGTGAAAGCAATCCGATACAAATCGATATTGATGTTAATTCAAATGGATTGACAACTGAAGGAATCACAATTGCACCTCCAACTAATTTAGAAAATGCAATTACAGATGGGATTGTTACAGTTGAAGATGAAAATGGTGTTACATATGAAGTATTCATAGGAAAAGCTACAGTGGATGTGAGTGTGAATGCAAAAGCAAGGTTATCTACATTAAGCACAAGAGCTGCCGCAACCGCAGTGGTAGAATCCGATGGAACAATTGTAATTAATTTAAATAAACAAGTTGCCATCAAAAAAGTATCAATTAAAGTAACTGGAACGAATAGTAGAAACTTAGCTGAAATAGCGAAAGTAGAATTCTTAAATGACATGGAAAGTAGAATTCCTGCGCCAACTATGGATATACCACAAAACGTAGTTGCAAAAGGTGGAAATAAAGAATTTACAGTTACTTGGAACAAAGCAAGTAATGTAACTGGATACGAAGTTGAGATTACATCAGAAAAAGGAACACAAATCCTTCGTACAGGAACAAATAGCATCACTGTAAAACAGTTTTTAAATGATAAAATTAAAAATGGCACCACGTTTACAGTTCGTGTTCAGTCAACAAATGGTGAGTGGAAAAGCGGATACAGTTCTTCGATTGAGGTAGTTCCAAAAGCTACAAAAGCTCCAGAGGCACCAGAGAATATTTCTATTGTAGGTGGTTATAAATTATTAAATATTACATGGAAAGATATGGAAGATACCGATAGCTATCATCTATATTATAGAGAAAAAGGATCTTCTAATGAATATAAAGAAATCACTGGTATTACAAAGAATAGTTATCAGTTAAGCGATTTAAAGGTTAATACTTCTTATGAAATATATTTAAAGGGTGTCAATGAGATCGGAATTAGTGGAAATTCCGCGATATCTATCGGTACAACGACGGAATTAGAATATGCAAAAACAAGTAATTATAAATTAATAAATGTACCACAAGAAGATGGAAAAACAGCGCATATCAAATCCGTTAGCTACCCTAGTGGAATAGCAAGTAATAGTTTAGCAGTCGTAGATAATGACTATGGTACAGATTGGATTTTAAATTCTTGGCAATCTGGAGGATTTAGTGGTTCTTTATTAGGCCCAATTGTAGAGTTAGATGGTTACTACAAGATGGATCGCTTCATTGTTGTAGAAAGCAGCAAACAAACCCATGACTATTTTTATAGTAAAGTTAGGTATTGGGACGAAGATGGTAAAGAGCATGTGATCAGCGGAAAACAAACAAAGAAACAAGATTCTGCTGGAAAAATCTATTATGAGTTTAATTTAGATGAACCAATTACTACAAATAAGATTCAGGTAAACTTTTCAAATTATTTAGCATATAGCGATGGTATGATTTCTATCGCTGAGATGAAGTTCTATGAGTATGATACATTAGAAGAGGATATCTATGCTTTATTTGAAGATGATACCCATGTTAGCTTAAAAGCAAGCGTAACAATCGATGATATCAATAAATTAGAAGAGAGATTAAATACACCAGATGAAGTGAGTGGCGAACTACATTTCAAAAAAGGTATCTTAGAGGTTGAATTAAATAATGCGAAGGCTATTTTAGATCAAGAGGATTTAAGAGCTGCAATTAAGGTTGACACAACAGTAACGAAAGCAAAAGATTCACATTTAGGATTCCAAAATGGACTAAATGCATGGCAACCGTTAGGAATTACAGCACACGAAGGTGAGCAATTAATAATTTATGTAGGTAGAGATGACGCTAAAGTAGGCTCTAATAGCAGTTTAAAATTAATCGCAACTCAATTTCATGCTGAATCAGGTACTTGGTATAAAGAGGTTGTATCAAACTTAAAGGTTGGTAAAAATGAGATTACCATACCAAAGATTAGTTCTATGGCGACAGAACATGGTGGAGCTTTATATGTTGAGTTTACTGGAAACAATGATCAATTGAATATGAGTGTAAGAGTAAGTGGTGGAACCGATATTCCTGTACTTGATATTAGTAAAATGGAATCTGAGTCTGAAAAGAAAGATGCAATTAAAACATATATTGAGGAATTAACCGCATATGTAAATGCATTGGAAGAAAAACATAATAGTAGTCACAAAGGAAATGAAGATAGCAACTGTGACTACGATTATGACAAGACAAATTGCATTTATAATGTGACTGATATTGTCCTTGATAAGATGATGTATTCTGTTTCAGCGGAACAAGTTCTTAACGGCATTTTTAATAAGGCAGGAAGTGACGATATTGCTCAACAAGTTGATGTTTTATATGATTCTTTCAACGCAATGGATCAGATGTTAGAGTTATTCTATCAGCACAAAGGGTTAGTAGAATATCCAACAGATGCGACAGAATATGCGGAATTTATTGCTAAATATGGTGATAAAAATGCAATGCCATCCAGTCGTTTAAATATTAGATACCAAAGAATGTTTGCAGGTGCATTTATGTACGCAGGTGGACTTCATATTGGAATAGAATGGGATAGTATACCAGGATTAATGACTGGTGAACCGGTAACAAGTGCAGATGGCAAATATGTAAGTGGAAATTTATTTGGTTGGGGTATTGCTCATGAAATAGGACACATTATCAACCAAGGCGATTATGCAATTGCAGAAATAACGAATAATTATTTCTCGGTACTCGCTCAAGCAACGGAATCAAATGATTCTGTAAGATTTAGTTATGATGAGGTTTATAAGAAAGTAACGTCTGGAACACTTGGTAAATCAGAAAATGTATTTACAAGTTTAGGTATGTATTGGCAACTTCACTTAGCGTATGACAATGGTTATAACTATAAAACCTACGATACATATGAAGAACAATTCAATAATTTGGTTTTTGCAAGAATTGATGCATATGCAAGAAATAATTCTTTAGCTCCTAAATTTGCGGATGGAAAAGCTTTTACGTTAAGTGATGCAAAAGATAGCGATAACAAATTAATGAGACTAGCTTGTGCAGCAACACAAAAAAATCTCTTAGATTTCTTTAGAAGCTGGGGGATGGTTCCTGATGAAACTACAACCACGTATGCATCTCAATTCGAAAAAGAAACAAGAAAGATACAATATATCACAGATGAAGCAAGAGATTATAGAGTAGTTAATAGCGAACAAGCAGATGAAATTGCCAAAGTGACTAGTGGTGCAGCTATTTCAGCTACACTTGATAACCCATTAAACTCAAAACAGGTAACAATTAGCTTAGGTGTTACTGGTATGGAGGATGATAGTTTATTAGGCTATGAAATTATTCGTAATGGAGAAACGATAGCATTTGTGGATGCTTCAACTACAGAATATATAGATACTGTTACTTTTAATAATAAAGTAGCAAATTATTCAGTTAGAGCTTATGATAAGTTCTTAAATGCAACAGAGGAATATAAATTAGATCCAATTAAAATTAAGCACGATGGAAGTATCAATAAGGATAAGTGGAGTGTTTCTACTAATATGACTTCTGAGAATGATACAGCTGCTAGTGATGATGTTTGCGGACTTAATCCGATCAAAGCAATTCGTGATACGATTGATAATAATTACAATAATACCTATATAGGAACTACAAACAGTGGTGATGCGTATGTAGTGCTTAACTTAGGAGAAGTAGCGCAAATCATTGGGTTGAAATATACAAAAGGTACAGAAAACTCCATAAAGAATTATGAAATTCAAGTAAGCACGAATGGTTCTGACTGGACATCAGTAAAAACAGGAACATTCCATAATGAAAGTTCCGATGAAACGGTATATTTCACAAAGGAACATTCTGAACTTGGAACAAGTGTTGATATTCAGGAAGTGTCTTATGTAAAACTAATTGCAAAAGGACAAAGAACAGTAAGTATCAATGAACTTGATATTATAGGGCAACCAGATGATAATGTTGAGTTATTACAGGACGGAATCGGTATATTAAAAGATGATTACGTGGTAGATGAGGCAAATAATATTGTGATATCAGCAGGTTCTATTGTATTTACAGGTGATTATAGTGGACATCCTGCATTTAATGTGGTTCTTTTAATTGATGCGGATACAGATGAGGTAGTAAGCGGAACACAATATATCTTTGCTGAAAATCCAGTGGATGCAGAACTTGGAGCAGTAAGTAGCGGAACTTGGATTTATGTGATTGAACCAGATGTTGATGGCCAATTACCAACATTACCGAAGAATATTAAGGCAGAATTGTACCGAGTAGATAATGCGGTGACTTTAGAAGGACAACGATTTGTAAGTGATACTTTAATGGTTCAAGTACCAGAAGAACTAGGGGATATTATAATTAATTCACGTTAAAAGTATGGTTACAAGAATGAAGATTTGATAAACAGAGAAATGTTTTAATTTATGAAGATAGAAAGACTATAAAGAGTCTTTCTATCGTATACAAAAAGGAGAAATAAGAAAGGGTATGTTAAAGAGAAAAGCTATAACAGTACTAACAATGTCAGTTGCATTGTCAATTTCTATGGGATCTAGTACAACGCTTATGAATGTATATGCAGAATCTGCTGATAATGAAGTTGTTTTCCTAGAACAAGTCCTTGAAGTAAAAGAGAATGCTAGCTTAGTGATTGATCAAAAGAGTGGTAGTAATGATATAAATTTAGTATTAGAATTTGATGAAGAGTTTGATAAGAGTGTAACTTCATTTGAAGTTCTATTACAGTTAGATAAAAATAAGATAAAGAATGTAACAATGAATTGGAATAAGGGATTTACAACGAATCATTGTAGATATACTTATTCTGAGGCAACAGGAGAATTAAGGCTTTATGTGGTAGACAACAAAGATTTACTAAGTGATAGGAAAATTACCATTGGTAGTATGGGCATAGTAAGTGATGAAACTACAAACTTTAACTCAGCATTCGTTCTACAAGAACTAAAAACGGTTGATTTACAACATAATAGTAATGCTGTTACGGTTAATAGGACAGCACATAGTTTTGAATTTACTCCGTCAAAGACACCATCAGTTACACCAACAGTTATGCCAACAGTGACGCCAACGGTAACGCCTACAGCAGCACCAACAACAACACCTACGCCAACAAAAGAACCATCAAAACCATCTTCTATAAAAGTTCAAAGTATTCGTTTAAATAAAACAAAGGCAACGTTAGTAATTGGGAAAACAGCGAGCTTAACAGCAACAGTTGCACCAACGAATGCAAGTAATAAATCGGTTACTTGGTCCTCAGATAATGAGAAAGTTGCTAAAGTCTCTTCCGATGGAAAAGTTACTGCTGTTGGTAAGGGAACAGCGACAATAACAGCTCGTTCAAATGATGGAAGCAATATCAAAGCAACAGCTGTAATTACAGTGAAAGAAGTAAAAGCAACAAATGTAATTTTATCAAAAACATCTCTTGCACTAAAACCAAAACAAAGTACTACGATAAAAGCATCTGTTTTTCCTTCAACAGTGACAAATAAATCTGTGGTATGGTGGAGTAGTAACCCGAAAGTTGCAACAGTAAAGAATGGTAAGATTGTCGCAAAATCAGCCGGAACTACTATAATTACTGTGAAGACGAAAGATGGTTCAAACCTCAAAGCAACTTGTAAGGTTACTGTTTCGGATATTAAATTAAATAAGACAAAAGCTACCTTAAAGAAAGGAAATTCTCTTACCTTAAAAGCGACTGTAACTGGAAAGAGTGAAAAAGTTGTTTGGTGGTCTAGTGACCCAAAAGTTGCAACAGTATCTAAAACAGGTAAAGTGACAGCGAAAAAAGCGGGAAAAGCTACTATTTATGCGAAAGCAAATGGAGTGACTACAACCTTTAGGGTTACAGTGAAAAAATAAATAATTCTTAAAGTGGTAAGTGTCATGCAACAGTAAGTATCATGTACATTTCAATGTGAAGAATTAAAAAAAGAAGTAAGGATGATGAAAGAATGAAATTATTAATCACCCTTACTTCTTTCTATTGTAAATGGTATAATAAACATATATGTAAAAATTTAAACTGCTAGGATATTAAGGAAGTATTTTAGGAAGAATTGAATTTAGAGATTGAAAAGGTGAAAAATTGCATTGACATGAAAGAAAACACATCGACATAAAGGAACTCACGATGCAGATTCTTTTGATAGTGTCGATGTTTGTGGCGAAATGGGAGGATATATGAGAATTTATTTAATAAGGCATGCAAGGCAAAGCAGTACATTATGTAATGTGGACGTGAATTTATCAGAAGAAGGAATTGAGCAAGCTCACTTATTGGGTGAGAGAATTGCAAAATATAAGCCAGATGCGCTTTATTCAAGTAATTTGTTAAGAGCAGTAGAAACTGCAGATATCGTATCTACGTATCTTGATGATGTCCCACGTTTTATCGAAAAAGATCTTAGGGAAATTGATTTTGGAGATTTAACAGGCTATAGTGATGAACACAATGAAACCCATTATGGAGACTTTCTATCAAAAAGAAAATTAATGATAGAAGATCTCGCATTTCCAAACGGGGAAAATGGGCAGCAGGTTTATGATCGAGCGATTAAAGTAATAAACGAAATTACAGCCTTAGATTTTAATAGAGTTGCAGTGGTGACACATGGTGGAACCATACGTTCCTTAGTGGCAGGCTTACTTAAAATGAATCAAGCAGATAAACTAATGTTTGCTGTTTCTCTTGAAAATAGTAGCATTACCGAAGTGATTTATGACGAAGAATCCAAGAGATTTTATCTGGAACGCTTTAATGACTACTCCCATTTAGAGGTGAAGCCAGAACTACTACGTAATTATTGGAGGTAGGAGGGATTATGACATAATTCCTCTAAAATATCCTCTACGGACGAAGTGTGATAATGGTAGCGTTTTTTGATATCTTCAACTGCATTATTCATAACAAATCCGTATCTTGCAAGTGATAACATTTCAAGGTCATTGTAATTATCACCGAAGGCAAGTACTTCATCTGGAGAAACATTAAGAGTTTTCATGAGTTTTTTAAGAGAAGAACCTTTATTAACCTCTGGATTTACAAAGTCGATCCATTGATGACCAGATACGGTACATTTTAATTTAGCTTCCCAGTTATTCGTGAAATAATCACTTGAATGTTCAATACCGTTCACTTCATAGGCGGAGACTTTAATAATATCTTCATTAATATCATCAAAATTCTCAATTACGGTAACGTTATTTTTAACAACATCTCTCATACGATGTAAGAAAGCTTCTTGTTTCGGGCGTATAAAAGAAGTACCTTGTCCTGAAATAAGAACTTCACATCCAGCTCTATTGTCGATGTCATGTATGATTGACATGGCTAAGTTACGATCCATAGCCTCCTTGCAAATTACGGTTTCTTTATACATCGTTAGCGCACCATTTTCGCAAATGAATGCCATATCCTTGCTATTTTCTCCGAATAAACGATATAAATTTGGGTATTGACGCCCACTTGCAGCAACGAATATAATCCCTTTTTCGGATAACTGTTTGATTAGTTCTATGGCACGATTACTTATGGTTTGTGCACCGTTTAAAAGTAAAGTACCATCCATATCGGATGCAATTAATTTTATCATAAGAAACCTCTTTCTAATGTTTAAAATTTTTGTAATGATAGCTAAAATCTATTAAGATAAAACGTTCACATAATTAAGCAATACATGAAATTTCACATAAAGATTTGATTTACGAAGGTTACAAAAATTTATTAATAGTTTTGTGTCTTTTGAAAGTAATTATAGCAATTATTATAAATTGATGCAAATTAAAAAGTCCTGAGGCAAATTCGACGAATTATATTCAAGTGAAACAAATTAATAAAACATCTTGATTTTTCAAAATAATGGGCGCATAATAATTTTTATGCTGCTTACGTTTAACGAAAAAAGAGGTGTATGGAAGTGTCTTCCAATCAAATGTTTTCTAAGAAAGATTTACAAAAATTAATTATTCCATTAATTGTCGAGCAAATACTTGCAGTAACGGTAGGTATGACGGATACAATTATGGTATCAATCAGAGGAGAGGCTGCTGTATCAGGGGTATCTCTTGTGGATTCAATTAACGTTCTATTAATTGGATTATTTTCAGCATTAGCAACAGGTGGCGCAGTTGTAGCCGCTCAATACCTAGGTCACAGGGAAAAAGATAAAGCAAGTGAAGCAGCAAATCAACTTATTTTGGCAGTCGCTACGGTGGCGATAGGAATTATGTTAACCGCAATTCTGTTAAATAAGCAAATTCTTTACCTGATTTACCGTAAATTAGATCCTGATGTAATGTCAAATGCTAGAATATATTTTTACATAATAGCGTTATCTTATCCTTTCATTGCAGTATACAATGCAGGTGCAGCCTTATTTCGTGCTATGAACAATTCTAGAATTTCAATGAATGTTTCCTTATGTATGAATCTTATTAATATCGCAGGCAACGCTTTTTTTCTATTTGTCATGCATTTTGGAGTCGAGGGATCAGCAATTGCAACGCTAATTGCGAGAGTCATTGGCGCAACTTATATTATAATGAAATTGCGCAATCAAACGTATGATATACATATAAGTAAAAAATTCAGTTTTAAATTTAATTCCCACATGGTTAAGAGAATACTTCGAATTGGTATACCAAATGGACTTGAAAATAGTATCTTTCAGTTTGGTAAAATTATTGTGGCGAGCATGATTGCCGGTCTTGGTACAGCTGCGGTTACTGCGAATGCAGTTGCAAATACCGTTAGTAGTTTGGAAGTAATTCCTGGAAGTGCACTTGGACTAGCGATGATAACTGTGGTCGGCCAATGCGTTGGAGCGAATGATTTAGAACAGACGAAACGGTATACTTGGAAATTATTAAGATATGCTTATGTATTTTTAATTGTATTAAATGCTGGTGTTATTTTATTGCTAAATCCGATTGTGAGTTTATATCAATTAAGTGACAGTACAGCGGTTATAGCAAAACAATTGATGTTATATCATAGTATTTTTTGCATGATTATTTGGCCATCTTCCTTTACCTTGCCAAATGCATTACGTGCAGCAAATGATGTAAAGTTTACGATGTATGTATCGATCATTTCTATGTGGATATGGAGAATTGCATTTAGTTACTTTTTAGTTGAAGTTGTTAAAATTGGTGTTTTGGGCGTATGGATCGCAATGACAATCGATTGGGCTTTTCGAGCTACCTTATTTTTAACTCGCTTTAAACGTGGTGGCTGGATAAAACATGCTTTTGGAGAGAAGATGTAGACGAACAGTACATAGAAATGGAACGAATGGCAAAGACATGGAGTAAATAATAAAAAACAATATAAACAAGAAAATCAATAAAATAATATAATCAAACAATTATATCTACTCATAAACAAAGTAAAATTAGGGATAATAAAGCGAAGAGATAGTATTGTACTTTATACGATTGACTATTGTATAGATTGGAGCAATTGTGAGGAAATATATCAAAAAAATTTTTAGCTTTATTTGTATTGTGAGTATTTTATGTAGTAATTTAAGCTATGTAAAGGCAAATACTGGAACCTTGTTTCAGATTGATTTGAATGAGTTAAATGGAAAATTAGTGATTATTTATACGAACGATACCCATGGTTTTCTACTAAATGATTCAGAACGAAGTTTAAACGCAGCTTCTTTGGTAGCAATAAAGAAGATTTTTGAGTCAGCAGGTGCTAAGGTTTTGCTTTTAGATGCAGGGGACACAATATTTGGAACGCCAATGTTTAAAAAAAATATTGGTAGTGATATGGTGGATTTAATCAATGAGATTGGTTATGATGCCATTACTACAGGGAATCACGATTACGATTATGGAGGAGAAAAATTACTATCAGTTACTAGTAAATTGACAGTACCACTTGTTGTTTCGAATCTAATATATACTACTACGCAAAAAACAGCTGCGAAACGATATATTATCATTAAAAAAGGTGATATTGAGATTGGAATTTTTGGACTAACTACTCCGAATGAAATCACAGGGTTAACAAAGTATAACGATACGTCCCTAAGCTTAACAGATCCGTTGATTGCAGCAAAAGAGGTTAGTAAAAAGCTCAAAAAAGAAGGTGTTGATTATATTATAGCATTGGGGCATATTGGAATGGATCATCGCTCTGAATTATCCTCTCTGGATATCATAACGGAGGCTCCAGATATTGATTTGTTTATTGACGGGCATAGTCATAGCTCCCTTAAGTTAAGGTTAATCCATGATAATGAAAATCAAACACTCCTAGTTCGTAATCTACATTATTTTACTGAAATCGGTGTTGTAGTCGTTGATGAAGATGGCTTTATGCATCCGTATACGATAGATAAAACAGAAGTTGAAGAAATCATAGAAAAATATCAATAAAAAAGATGTTAATTAAAATATAGAGCCTATTCTTGTTAGAATAGGCTCTAATTTTAGTGTGCCCAGCATGGGCACAATCTTATGGGTTAAAGTCCCTAGTCTGCCCTAGTAGTGGGAAAGACATAGCCTAAGACAAGGGTGTCGTGAGCGATTGCGAATCTGAAGGAAGTCCGTGGGC
>OJJJ01000112.1_pt1 | contig 53270 bp, 68 predicted proteins | sample 1596311 | NCBI WGS metagenome assembly OJJJ01 (sample SAMEA4350140, study PRJEB24818) | metagenome | biome: human; feature: gut; material: faeces | place: Denmark | collected 2013-09
GGGTAGTATTCCTTTTATGCGTCGGCACGTAGCGCAGCCTGGTAGCGCACCGTCATGGGGTGTCGGGGGTCGGAGGTTCAAATCCTCTCGTGCCGACCAAAATTATTATCAAAACCAGTCTCTTACGGCTGGTTTTTTCATGTTTATATTTTGTACGGGGAAACGTTGGGGAATAATGGGGGAATAACTCCCGACATTTACACGGTACGTTACAGGCGATTTACGTCTCTAACTTGGTTAAGCGTATGTGTAAGAACGCCATACACCGTTACATCATCCAGCGCCTCACCTTCAATCGCTTCGCCCTCTTCTGTTATGAGTGCTTCCCCATGAAGTTTCACGAACTGGTTCTTGCCGTCAATGTTGACCAGTAGTGCATCGCTCTGCTGAGGCCTCAAGGCAACATTGATTACAGCCCAGCCACATGATGTCTCTATGACCCGGCAATTTCCATTAATTCCACAAAGCAGATCAATGGTTAGTCCTTGTTCCTGGTAATCCATCGCCGGTGAAGGAAAGCCCATCAGAAAACCCTCCCCATGTTGCGCAGTATCCAGTACCGGTTCTCGCTTCCGTTTGTAGTTTTATCGGCGAAGTCCGGCTGGTATCGCTTAATCCATGAATTTGCATCTGCCTGGCTAAAATGCCAGTTTCTCTCCTGCAGTTCAGCGATGAACTTGTCTGTATGCAGGCAGAGATAGCCCTTCGGGTTATGCTGTATGGCCGCAATAAAAGCAGCACGAATATCTGGCTGACGAGGCATAAACCCCCCCTTACTCGCTTATTGACTGTATGCATATACAGTAGTATTTTTATGAAAACAGATCAAGCACAGACATTCTTCACTTATAAGGGGATCGGTATGTTCGTTGAATTGGTTTATGACAAGCGTAATGTTGAGGGGTTGCCGGAGGCAAGAGAGATCATCTTGGCTGAGCTGACAAAGCGGGTGCACAACATTTTCCCCGATGCTGAAGTTAAGGTTAAGCCAATGCAGGCAAACGGCCTGAATAGCGATGCCAGCAAAAGCGATCGGGAAAAATTGAATCGGATGCTGGAGGAAATGTTTGAGGAGGCCGATATGTGGATGGTTTCAGATTAAAAAAATACAATCATCCACGGCTGGCAACCATTCAATACTCGCACTATCGAACGATCGCCAGCTGGTCGCAGTTGTGTTCTTGCTTACGACGTAACTGCGGCCGCCTTACTTCCCTGCTGGAAACTTTTTATACAGAGTGCACACGGCCACATCATAAATTATCGCAACCTGCTTTCTGTCCACGCCGTTCGCTATCAGCCTGCCCGCCTGCGACCATTGCTCTGGTGTTAACTTCGGTCTCCTGCCGCCGATTCTACCCTTTGCCCTTGCCACGGCTAAACCTGCTCTCGTTCTCTCAATAATATTTTCTCTTTCCATCTCAGCCGCAGCACTCAGCATTGTATATGCAAATCGGCCGATTGATGTGCTTATCCTTATTCCTTCAGTGATTGAGACAAACTCAATATTATTAGCCCGGAAATAGCGCAGTAAATCGACGAGGTGTATGAGTGAGCGTCCTAGCCGATCCAGCTTCCAGACAATGACAGTGTCACCTGGCCGCAATAACTTCATCATCTTATCTAGCCCAGGACGTTTCGACTTTGCACCGGATATTTTATCGTCAAAAATGTGGTCACATTCTATTCGATTAAGCGCTTCTAACTGTAATTCAAGATTTTGGTCAAAAGTTGATACCCTTGCATACCCATATTGCATGTTTTTTAGTCACCTTTTTGTACGAAAAAATCAGGTGACGTTATCGGCCTGGCCGCTTCAGGACAATCTATAAAACGTCGGTTTGGGAAGTGCTGCCACCCGGAACGCTTACAGCACTTCCGGCGATCTCCTTTCTGTAGGTGATTTTGGTTTAGGATCTGAGCAGCCACCAAACCCTGCAAACAGTGATGCTAATAATGCCGTGGCTACCGGAGTTTACTACGCAAATGGCGGCTCAGCGGTAAACTACTTCAGTGGCTACACTGCTCTGTTAACGCTGTCCCGGTTACCAACTAACAAAACGCAGATCCAGGCAAATGCTTCCGGGGTTCTTGGAGCCAGATCTTTAGCCGGGACAACATGGTCGCCATGGGTAACACATTACAGTACCGCAAACACAACAAAAGCATCGGACGGAACGCTCAAAGCAGCGTCACCCGTTGCCCGGATAGTGAACTCTCCCACCGACAACGAGCGCAGCGATGTTGATGAAGAGGGTTATGCGTGGTGTGGGTGTGGCACTGCGAATGCAGAAGCAGAGGGGATTTCAATTTCGCGGCTCGACGTTGGGGTGTACGTTCTGACTGGTTCTGCAGGTCTTGCATCAGAGGGCTGGCAGATTCTGCCACCTATGGACCCATGCGGCATGGGGGAGCTGGGCGTTGTCGAGGCCGAGCAAACTGAAAGCGGCGGTATCACGATCCGCCTGTTCAGGCGTAAATATATGCTGGGCGATGAAGGTGAGATCATCAAAACAAAGGGGCAACCGATGGACGTGCCGGCGAACAGCTGGATCGATGTTCGCCTGGATATGCCTGCCGATTCTGTATACAACGAGAAATTACGAGCCGCTACCTCTTAACTTAACGATCTCATCCTGCAGGTCATTAATTTTGGCATGAAGTTCTTTAATCGCCTGAAAAGCATAGGCGGCGGTGAAGCCGCTTATGTCCAGAAACTGGAACGCGTCAATTTCCCGGCCTTCTGAAAAACGCACCGGCTCTGTCGATGTACTGATAGCCTCCGGACAAATTGCACCGACATCCTGAGCTATCAGACCGACATGGCGCACTTCGCTATCCCATTTTGAATATGTCACACAGCGTAACCCGGCAATTTTATCCAGTGCACCGCTGATTTCCTCAAGATCGAATTTATGGCGTTCATCCGACCCTGTAGTCCATGCACCCGAACCATTCGCAGTACCATCGGCATTGAATGCCCATTCCCGCGTTGTACCCCCGGAATCATTAACTGCCATCGAAATTGAATAACGGTTAATGTCCTGACCACTACCCCGGCGAATCCCCGTTCTTACATAGCCTGCATACCAGGAATAATGATTGAAGTTGACATACTGGCCACTCGGTGAGCTGCCCGATACCGCCAGCAGATATGCGGAGTTATCTTCTGTCGTGGTACGTGGGCCGATACCTACTGAAAACCCAGCATTCACGACTACCGATGAGCTGATTTTACCACCCGTCATCCCGTCTACAGTTGAAAACCGGCTGTCGTTGCCCGCGGCCACTGTTCCGGGAGCTGTTCCCACATCCCTGGTGGCGCTGTTTCCCAAACCGAGGTTTGTGCGAGAGTCTTCTTTGGTTGTTGCACCGGTTCCGCCATCAGCAACAGCGAGCGCACCGTTACTCCCTTTCTGCAGTAATTTACCGATGCCTGGGATCGTTACGGCGGTGCCGTTGATGGTAACGGTGATGCTCTGGTTAGCTGATGTGGTGGCGAACGCCTCCCACGCACCAATATTCTCGTCATACTCGTTGATGAGCTGAGAAATGGCCTGTGCCAGCCCGTCGACTGAAATATTGTCAGATACCAGAATGCCGTACTTCTGGCCGCTCAGCGCCGGTGACGCGGCAGGAGTTACAGTCAGAGACGTGCCGCTGTTCACAGATGAAATCTGGAACATCTGCACCGGGTCAGACATGACGATAATCGTCTGGCCAGCGCGAACCTGGCTGGCAGGTGCCGTCCAGTTTGTTCCTGTGCCGGTTGCAGTATTTCCGTTAATAGTGATGGTGCCAATATTATAAAGCATGAACTACCTCACGATAATAACGATCGTTTGAAACGATCAATCATGTAAAATTGATCGCTCATATCAATCTGACTATTTTTTAAACTTGAATAGAATGGATATTCCCGCTCTTACAGGAATGTAGAAATGAAACGATTATTTGCTGCAGCACTTTTGCTGCTGGCTGGCTGTGCCAATAAACACACAGATTACGTATTTAAAATGGATTACCCGGTTGATGCAGCGCGCCTTTCTCTCGGTGGTGATATTCACGTGAATATCGACTGTGCCACGAGGGAAATGAAGGTTATTTCAGACAACAGTAATGGAATATTCAGCCGCCATGTTAAAAAACGTCTGAGTAATATTTGCTATAAAAAAACCGATAAACTCGATGTCGTTTATCGCTTTAACGCAGCGAAAGGAGTCAGGCAAAATATGATTGCCACGCAGTATCCACGTGTCCCGCCTGTTTCAAATACCGACAAACTGAGCGACAGGGATTCTTAATCCTCTCCCCTGCATCGTCTGGCTCCAGCTGCGCTGATTTTTAGAAATATACCTCCCCTGCAGCTGTGAGCCCGTCCATTTGAGCACTATTCCTGAATAACCTACCACCGTACCATCATCGCTGAGATTTCCTGGGCAGTTGTTCACCAAAATCCAGGGATTAAATCCTAAGCTCACCGAAAGTGTGTTGTTCTGCAGGTCATAGTTCGCCGGCACATCAAAGAATCCGACAACGCGTGGCATTTTTGATGCTGAAGCAGCACTCCAGATAAGAGCGCCGGCACTGTCAAGCAAATCAAGATAACCGCTCTGCACTCCTATATTACGTGCTGTTCGGATCATACTCCCCGCATTATCTTCAAGCAGGTCAGCGCCAGGCATCCCGTATTTATTTGTACCCAGCTGCAGCCATCGTAACCTTCCATCATTCCAGAACTGCTGCGGTGTAAAGCCCAGCGTGCTGCCATTACCAAATGGGCTATCAACCTGGTAAAAACCCTTACTATCAACCGCGCCGAGTGTACGTTGGTCATAAAAAAGGGTGGACCTGTTTTGTGAATCCACCAAAAGTTTTCCGTCGCTGTTGTAAACTTCGAATACGCTCATTGAAAGTTATAAACCTCCACATTGAGTGTGATCGCAGGACTGCCTGTTGCCGGTAAATAGTAAGCAGTAAAGCCGCCATTATAAGCGCGGCAGTGATATTCATTGACCGTGACGCCAGTCGATACGATAGATATAAATGAACCATCCTGAGTTATTCCTGCGAAAGAAACGTTTTTCGTCGTTTCCCCCGCAGCGAATGTTACCGAGGTGCTTCCGATATACCGGATGGCATAATCACTTAAATCAACCGCAATCCGACCTGCACTGTCCCAGCATTGCAACCCCTGTGGCATTACCATAACCCCATTCTGACACGCAGCACGTTATTGCTGTCGTAGATACGAATGAGAGTGCTGGAAATCAGCATCCTCCCGCCCCCTGCCACGCCGTTAATTTCGAATGTCCCGCCCTTATCAAGTTTCCAGCCTGCGGAGCCAGCCACGTAGTTATTGGACTGGATAAAGTTGCCAATCTTCGCGTTACTTATTGTCCCGTCACCGATAACTGCATCACGGATGATCAACTGCCCGTTTTGAGTGGTAAACACGATTGTTGGGGTAGCGCCGGCCTGCATCATTACCGCAAATCGGTCCGCAAGGAAAAGCACCTGGGACTGCATACCTGACGGCGTATTCTCCACACCGATCCCCATACCGGCGGCATACTGATGCCCGTTGGCATCCACGGCCACTTTAATGCCGTACATTGCGCTGAGGTTGCCGTTCACATCTGCGACAGCCTGCGCGGTCTGGTTAATGGCTGCGGTCTGGCCGTTCACAGTTACAGTGAGTGAGTTTATCTTCGTCGCCGATGCCTGAGTGAAGTCAGCAAGGGTTTCGGAGAGATCGGTGGAGTTGGAGATGTTGCCACCGGCAGATGCATCCAGCGTCACCAGTGCGCGGGCTACGGCCTGGCTCGCATCAGCAATAGTGGTATCGATACGATCAATGCTGGCGCTGTTCCCGTTATTTGTCGCCGTCTGTGAGCGGCGGCTGGTGACCTGCGCCAGGCTGTTCTGGATAACGGCAATCGAGGAGTTTTTAACACCGCCGGTCATGCCATCCATCGAAACGGAAATCTCGTCGATCTTCACCTCTGCCTGCGCCAGCCCGTCGGCATTTTCCTGAATGGCCTGTGCCTGTTGCTCCAGTTCGTCTGCGTTCTGCCTGATGTCGTCTGCCATGCCAGCAATTTTTTCATTGCTGTCTACAGCACTTTCGATCAGGTCCTTAAACGTATCCGACTCTTTGATATCTTCCAGAATAACATCGGTGATGTCAGACACATCGATACTGGCCTGGCCGCGCACCCAGTCGGTGTAACCCGATTCATTGCCGGTTCGGTCCACCAGCTGTGCGCGATACCAGAAAATCTGCCCGGCCTTCAGGCCCATCTGCTGATATTTACGCTGTGGATAGGGAATATCGGCCAGCAGCATCGCATCGTCTTCGGTGCCGGTCAGGCTGTACTGGATTTCAGTTTTCAGCGTATCGTCAGTGTTAGCCGGGAACCCCCAGTTCAGCTCGATGCCAAATACCACGTTTTCAGAAGCGATAAACCCAACTGGCTTCGGCGGATTCCCAACCTTGCCTGTTAACGTTTTCTCTTCTGAATAGCCCCATCCGGACGAAATTTCAGCGGCATTGATTGCACGCACGCGCACCAGGTAGCGCCCCGCGTAAATGCCCGGCACGTCAAAGGATGTGGTGGAGCTGCGTGGCACGTTTACCCAGTTACTGTCGTTACGTCGCCACTGTGCTTCATATGCGATAGCGTTCTGTGCCTGGTCCCAGCTCACACGCATGGTTTCAACGCTGATATTCTGCTGAACAACAGAGAACGAACTGATCGCGATGTTCGCTGGCGGCGACTGGTTACCCGGCGGGATCACACTCACCGGCCGCTGGTCAATAATGGCTCCGTTATCAATACGGGGGTATTTATCGGGATCGTGCCATGCGCCCGTAACAGAATATGTTCCGTCATTATTATCAGTGACGGTGATAACCCGGTACTGCTGGACATAAAGTTCATCAGATTCAGCAACCCAGACAGATTCAGCCTCAGGCGTTTCACTGAATGCTGTGGTGACCGTCACTTTTCTGCCGTTGATGGCCTGTATCGTGCGTCCCTGCGACACGCCACCTGGCAGGTTGACGATCAGTCGGTTTCCGACCGCCACGTCAGAATCACGATCGAGTGTTAAAACCCTGCCATTCACAGCGCTGAGGCGACCGCCCATCCTTTTCCCGGAGAGCATTTCGTCTTCAATGCCGATGACATAGCCTGGCTGGGGTATCTTTCCATCAAGCCCCACATCAAAAGCAACAATGCGATCCTTATTGTTGGTAAGAATACCCCAGCGTCCTTTGCGGTTCGCCTCAGACTGGCGCGTACAGCCGATGGCTGTCATTTCCAGCTGATTAAATCCATACCTCGCCACCAGCGCCTGTTCAAATACAGGCTCCATTGCATCGGCATAGGCATTCGCCGGATCAGACCAGGATACCAGCGCATTGGTGTAACGTGTTTTGGATGTGCTGCTGGAATAATTGAAAACGCCGTCGATCACGTTGCTGCGGTTATACGTGTAATCAATATCCCGTGGCATGTCAGCCAGGGCAACGATTTGGTCACCGCCCCAGTAGGTCATCCCCCTGAAAATCGCAGCGAAGTCACGCAGCACTGTGTACGCATCATTTCTGTCCTGGACATACACATTACAGATATAACGAGGCTCCATACCGTCCCCGCCCTTGCCGTCGGGAACCAGTTGATCACAATACTGCGCGACCTGGTACAGTGACCATTTATCGATATTTTCCGCCGTCAGCCGGTTACCCAGCCCGAAGCGGTCTGACACAATCAGATCGTAAAAAATCCATGCCGGGTTATCTGTCCAGGCCCACTTAAACACGCCCGTCCAGGTGCCACTGTATGTGCGCGTCTCCGGATCATAAACATCTGGCACGCGAATGACACGCCCGCGCGGTTCGCAGGAAATCTGCGGGATTGAGCCGTTGAACTGGCTCGAATCAAATTCGATGTAGAGCAGGGCCGTATTCGGATAGCGCAGCTTGGCATCAATCACCTCGGTGTAGCTCTGTAGCATCATCGTGTCGCCAATTTTGGCGCTGTTCGCATCAGCAGTAATTTTACGAAGACGAACTGTCCAGGTGCTGGCCGCCGCCGGAAAATTGATACGGTGGCTGCGCTCGTAGCCTGAGGTGGTTTTCCCCGTCACACTTGTCGTCAGTACCGTCTTCCACGTACCGCCGTCGGTCTGCAGGTCTATCGCATACTGAAGTGAGTACCCGACCAGATCGCCGTCATCCTCCTGTTTAAACAGTGAGGGCCATTTCAGGCGCAGACGTGCTGCTGACAGTTGCGTGTTTGTGAAGGTATGCGTCCAGGCAGTCACACTTGATACTTCGGTACCCACGCTGATTTCGTTTTCAGTACCGGGGATCCCCTGGATGTATTTCTGCGCCTGTGTGCCGGAGCGAAATTCCCACGCCACACCGCTGAAGTTCTGCGATCCGTCTTCGTTCTCCAGTGCGGTACCGTCAAGATAAATGTCCCTGCCGGTTAACTGCCCGCCAAATTCTCCCTCGCCCAGCGCGAGAAGGATTTTTGCCTTCGCTACAGATTGCAGATCATCAGGCTGTTCGGTAGGAGTTCGTGAACTGGATCCGCCGCCCTTGCGGCCTTTAATAAGGGATTCTGTAGCCATAGCGCGCCCATAAAAAAAGCCACCCGGAGGTGGCCTGATGGAAATAGAATTGTTACTGCTGATCTTCGACGTAGATACCGGCGGAAATTATCGCCCCACCAATGCGGCGTTTACCGTAGAGCAGCGGTACCGGATTACCCTGCGCCGTTGTGTTGGTGACGCCACCGAAGGCATAGCTGGCTTTATTATCAGCCGACTGCTTGCTGGCCAGTCCTTTGGTTTGCGGGGAGAGCATCTGAATCACTCCGCCGAGCGCGAGTGCGGCACCCACCTGGAAAACGATGTTACTGGCCCAGATAGCCGCGCCCCACGGGGCAAAAGCGGCGACGGCGATCAGCGCTGCGCCGAGAATGGTCTGCATCAATCCGCCGCGCTTACTGCCGATGATGACCGGCGCAATACGGATATCATCACTGCCCTCATCCATTTCCAGCGCTTTCTGGTCCAGATTCCGCGTTCCACTGAAAACGGCATAGGTCAGTCCGCGCTGCCGGCTGTTATTCAGGAACCGTTCAAATCCAGGAACAATGACACATAACGCCCGCACCGCTTCCCTGACTGACGAAACAGCAAGCTGATACTCACGCCCAAAAGTTGCCCCCAGCACACCGTACAGGCGAACTTTGCGCACAGACTCTGTCATGCCCCCTCCTCAGCGATAAAATTCTTGTGCCTGACAATTTTCATGGTGCGTTCAACCCAGTACCCGCCATACGGGACTCGCTGGCTGAGATGACCATAAAGGTGATGAAGTAACATGTTCCCTTCAAGCAGGATCCCTGAATGGTTCCACTTGTTCGATTCCACCTGCATGATGACCAGATCACCCGGCATCGGCGGGCCGCTGAATTCACGGAAACCGCACTCATACCAGCAGTCCTGGTAGAAATTATCCGCGTGGCCCTCCTCCCACCAGTGATAATCCACCCGGTAATCTTTCAGCTCAATACCGTGCTCCTGCCGGAAATAGCTCATTACCAGTCCCCAGCAATCGTAATGGCCCAGGACGAATGGACGCCGGAGAAGCGGCAGCTCGCCGCGGGGAGTAATAGTGCGGAAATCCCCTTCAGGCCAGCTGACAATATGCCAGGGGAGAAGCGTGGCATCACACTGCGCCCTGTCGAGTTCACTCGGCTGTGTCGTGGCATCCGGATGACTGTGAACAATGGCCGTCACGGCCCCCCAGTCCTCAGCCTTCGCGTAGTCCTCAGGTGAGAGGTGAAAATGCTCTTCAGGTTCACTGGCAAGGTTACGGCAGGGGAAATAACGTTCAACCCGGCTTTTTTGCGCCACCACCCCGCAGCACTCACGGGGATATTCTGCAGCCGCGTGCGCCATAATGGCACTAAGGGTTTTCTTGCGCATATCAGCTCCTGATAAGGGATGTACCAGGGAAACCGCCAAACGGCAGCTCGTTACCTTCTCCATGCCGGAGCTTGCAGGCAGTAAGAGTGCCGTTGCAGACATCCAGAGAAGGGTCATCGACCGGATTGTTATTTTTGTCAAAATAGCGGGTGCCGGCATAATCGCAGCCATCGCCGGTACGGTACTTGTTACGGATGCACCAGGTGCAGAGGGAATGCAGCTGGCGCGTCGGGATCATCATTCCCTGTACGTCCATCGGACTGGACAGCACAAACTGCACTGTCTCATTTGTCTCACCAGTCTTACCGTCGATGTACCAAGTCTGGCGTTTTTCCTGCGTCGGGTTCGCCAGGGGATTTCCTGACGGGAAGTTTCGGGAATCCAGATACTTTGCCATCGTATCGTGAATGACCACACGCGCCAGGACGAGATCATCATACGCAAGACAAAGTGCGGTGATGGCGCTGTCCAGATTGGCGACAGACAGTTTTGGTTCGGCGCTGGTACCGTCCGTGGATTTTTCCAGCCCCTCTAACTGATACGGCCAGGCCCTGTATTCAGTTCCCTGCCACCAGATTGATTTTGGCGGCAGGCGGGTTTCATCACCACCAGCCGCCGCAATCTCTTCAGGCGTGTGCGGGATGTTGTAAGCGTGAAAATACATCACATCAGACACACCGAACGCGGTGCCGTCCACTTCAATCAGCCGGATATCATTACCCGGCTCCAGTTTTTGATAATCAGCGTTAAGACTCATGGTGCAAATGCCTGTTCAAACGTTGCTGAAACAGAAAGCATTGTTTTGCCAAGAACAACCTTCTGCAGCGAACTGGACTGAACGCGCCACAGGGCGGTTTCTCCGAATGGCGGGGTGAAAATGAACGATTTGGTTTTGTGGCGGCGAAGGAACGCGTAAATCTCCAGCCCCTTTTCCGGTCGGCCCCTGAACGAATATTCAAAAATCAGCTTTTCATCATTCAGGCCGGAGCCACTCACCTGCTCATAACCATCACCAAATTTCGCTTTCCGGATGGTGTCTTCACTTTTGGTTGTGGGCTGGCTGGCCGACTGGATCCCCCACGTAAATGTTTCGATTGCCATGTTTACCTGACCTTCATCGCATTCCAGATAATCCCGCCCGGACGAGAAGCCTTGCGGATCCCGTCCTGAACCGATTTATCGATAACCTGCTGATAAGCGCGACCAAGCTGGTCACCCTGTGACTGCTGCTGCCCTCCCTGCTGTTCAGTCGTCACACTGACCGGCGCGTATACACTGACACCGAACGGCACACCAGCACCGGAGGAGGAACCGCCCCCCACATAGCCGCCACTGGCATAGCCCTTCATCATTCTGTAAAGGTTGCCCACGCCTATTCGTGAGGTGGCTTCTTTGTTAAAGACAAACTCACCACGGTGTACCACACCCGCAGGCTCATATTTCCCGCCTGCGCCGGTATACCCTCCGCCAGCAAACCCGATAGCGGAGCCAACAGCACCGACGATCCCCACGCCCGCCTGTTTAATGGCGATCTGCGCCAGCATCGAGAGTGTTGATCGGGTAAAATCAGCCCACTTTGCTTTGCCGGTAGTCAGCATGTCGGCAAGGTTTTTGGTCATACCGTCAAAGGTGGTGGTAGCCACCGATTTTATCTGTCCGTATGCGTCACCGGCTGAATCGGCATAATCAGCCCATGCGGACCTGGCACCGGACAGCCAGTCACCACGCAGTTTGTCCTGTTCCTGGTAATATCCCTGTAGCGCCTGCAGTTCCCGCTGATAGCCCTGGTCCGATTCCGAACCTCCACCATTTTTCCAGCCCTGAAGGAGCTGAGCTTCTTCATTACGCCGCTGAGCTGAACGACTGCTCATACCTGCGCTTTCAGCCAGCGCACGCGTTTTCTCACCCATTTGCGTAACGTATTTCTGGGACGTATCCTGCAGGCGGTTAAGCCGCTCCTGCGCCACTATCTGATCGCCAAGTTTCGCATTCAGCTCTGCGCGGGAGAGCACTTCATCTTTACTGGCCAGCAGGGATTTTTCTTCAGCAGAAAGTGTGCGCGTCTTCGCCGCCTCTTCCAGAACAGCAAACCGGGACTGCTGACGCCACAGTTCCTGGCGTTGCTGGCTGATGGTGTCGTTTATGCCCTTGTGATCCTGCAGGATGCGCAGTTGCGCTTCCAGCTCCAGCGTCTGGGCACTGGCAGTATCGGTCGCGCGGGTTCCAGCTGGTGTACGCACAGAAGGGGTTTTCTTTGGTTTTTTAAGGGTATCTTCGTACTCTTTTTTCGCGGCAGCCAGGTTGATGTTGTAGTCAGCCTGGAGGATCCGTCCCTCTTTCAGCGCTTTATTCAGCTCATTCTGGCGGGCTGTGTATTTCTCCAGCGCACTCTGAGTTCTGGCGTAATTTGCCTGAGCCTGCGCAGCATATTTCTGGCGATCGGATTCAGCTGCAGCCTCTCTTGATGCGTTCTCTTCATTCGCTCTGGCGGTCCCTGCCTGCTGTTGCGCCATATCCAGCGCCAGCCTGGCCGTTTCGCGGTCATTCCAGAATCGGGCGCGGGCCTCATCGTTGACATAACGGTCACCTTTACGCAGGTTCCAGATTTCATCAGCTTTTTTGAACGCGGCTTCGGCTTTTGCCACCATCTCCTGCGCGGTGTCAGGTCGCCCAATATCGAGGGCTGCATCCCACATCGACTTGAAGGCGCGCTTCAGGGAGTCCGCTGTGGATTCGATCGTCCCCATATTGTCGCGGATAGATCTGGTTTGCTCATTGAAACCGGCGGTAGCTGCTTCATTTGCTGCCTGCAAAGCGCCAGCCTCATCCCCCGCACGCTGCAACTGAGCGACATGCGCAATCTGAGCAGCCGTGACATTGTGAAACTGCTGCGCCATTGCAATCAGACCTGAAGTCGGGTCTGTGGTCAGCTTGCTGTAAGCGGCAGCGACTTTTTCCACCGGCACGCCGGAGGCATCGGTAAACCGCGCCACCGCCTGGCTCATTTCATCAAAGCGCGAGCCAGCACGCACACCCGCGTTGATAAGCTCGGTCAGCGCCTCGCTGGTCTGGTTGAAGGTCAGCCCCGCAGTCTGCCCGTTCCGCGCCAGCGCCAGCATGCGATCTGCAGTCAGTCCGGACGTGTTCCCCGACAGTACCAGCGTTTTGTTGAAATCAGACAGGGTGGAAGAGCCCTGATACCAGGCGTAGAACAGAGCGCCCGTTGCGACGGACAACGCCCCGATACCGATCATCATGGGGGAAGTTGCCCCCATCAGTGCCCGGAACGTCGGCATGATCCCACCAAAGGAGTCCTTAACCTGCCCACCCTGCTGGAGCAGGATAAGCCACGGGCTCTGGCCTCCCGCCAGCTGCGTGGCGATATCGGTAAACTGTGCCGGCAGCATTCGCATTGCTGCGTTATATTGACCGACCGAAATACCGGCCTTGCGGGCGGCGGTCTCCTGGCGGCTGAATGCCTGCTGGATCCGCAACGCAGAATCATTCGCCGCGTCACCTGCCTGTTTAAATTCTTTCTTGACGTAGTTGATCTGCTCGTTAAATTTCGTCGAGTTAACATCAAGGTTAACGACCAGATCACCGACTGCCGTCTGGGCCATAACGCACTCCTCCTGAAATACCCGCGGCCTTCGCCATCAGCGTGTCGTCATCCGGCTCATCGCCACCAGCAGACTCCGGTTCAGAAGACAGAATGCTGAAACTGCCGGGAGTTAAATCCGGATCAGCGAAAAACAGGGTTGAAATGGTGTAGAGCAAACCGGAAAAGTGGGCATCCAGTTGCGCATCATGAAAGAAGTTGTCCCGGTAAAAAATTTTCCAGTCGCCATATTCTGCAGAGGACATACCAGCAAGCATGGCGCGCCAGTCCGGCCGGCCAAACTCACGCGCCAGTTTCATGGCAAATTTCAGCTCGCTGGCGAGGGCTTTTCCGCAGTAACAGGTGCAGCAGGTTCATGATCTTGCTCGTCGGGAGCATCAGATACCGGGGCAATCATGCCGGAGAGAATTTTCACTCTGAAATCCGCTTCAGCAACAAGTTCTGTCGGCCAGGTCATCAGGATTTCTTCCTGAATTTTTGCCACTTCCTCCGCAGCACCTCCAGGCAGAGTGTCTTTCAGGGCATGACCATGCCAGATCGACAACGCCACGAGGTATGCGCCATTCTTCACTGTAAAGGTGATCGCCGTTTGCATATCCCCTTCGTCAACGGCTTCCAGTTGTTTAAGGTACTCAAGGTGTTCAATCCGCTGCAGCGCCGACAGCTGAAACAGTGTTACGCTGCAGCCGTTATGCTCAAGCAGTTCGCTTTTTAGAAACATGTTTACTCCGGGATGCGGGGCTTACGCCCCGGTTATCAGGAAACCGTCACCGTGCAGATCGCCACAAGGTTACCGTCATTGGTCATGACAATGATGTCGACGGTGCCCGCCGCCACGCCAGTCACGGTCAGTGTGTTGCCGTTAACCGTGACGATCGCTTTTGATGGATCAGAAGTCGACGCACGGAAGGAGGTGTCCGACGCGCTGGCAGGCATAACAGAAACAACCAGTTGCGTGGTTGAACCGATGTCCACAGAATCAGTGGATTTATCCAGGCTAATCCCCGTGACGGCAATCGGTGGGGTACCGCTGTCCTCTGCAAGTGAAGGTTTACCGTTGTTGGTGATTTTTGCGGTCCGGGTCATCACCTCTTTGGAGGAAATTGTCTTGCCGAGACTGCTCACCCAGCCCTTAAAGACATCGACGACACCATTCGGGTATTTAATTTTGTATCCCTTCACGGTGCCTTCATCGAACCAGTTCACCAGATCCTGCTGGCCGGAATCACCTGGCATCCATGCAAGCGTCAGATTGGTTTCACCGGCTGATTTCTGTCCCTGCATCGTTGATGTCCAGTCGGCATTCTCATCATCGATGTAAGTATCATCTTCAGATTCAGCTGTCAGTTCACCAGGCTGCAGATCTTTAATCTTTGCCAGGCGCAACCAGTCAACGTCAGAAAGCGGGTTGGCATACGGATCGCCTGTTCCCGTATACACCCAAAGCGTGGTACCGGCACCTTTTGTTGGTGCCAGCGGGTTTGGTGTTGCCATAGGGTCCTCACATTACATAGTTGATTGAATAACTAAGATCGGCTGAGCCCCACATCATCATTTCTTCATCTCGCTGATAGTCATAGCCATTTGCATTCATCAGTTCGATTAGTGGAAGCAATTCGGGGATGTCCGCCAGAACCGGGTACACTTTTTCTTCCATCCAGGCATCCAGCGCAGAATCTGTCTCTTTTGCTTTAAGAAAAACCTCGATATGCAACAGTGCGGTCCACATATCTTCATCTACGCTATCTTCTGAAGCTCGTGCGTCAGTCAGGTAAACAGCTACAGCAGGCAGATCTTCTTCTTCGAGAAATCCTGGACGTCCGTCGAACCAGGTTATTTGCTCTGTGATACTACGTTTCAGGGCCGTCAGAACGGCAGCGCGTATCTGCGGGTGTTTCATCGTTTGAGTATCAACCTCAGTTGGTTTTGAAGGTTCTGGCGCATAACGCCAGGCATGTTTTCGTCCATCAGTCGGGGTAACTCCGCACGGAAGGTCTCAGTAAGGGGAACAGCCAGGGGAATGCTGACCACTTCAATGGGATAACGATTCTTTGTGGTGCGTCGCAGTACATGCCAGCGACCATTTGCCAGTTGCTGGATAAAAGCGCCTGGAAAACGAAACGGGCCTATTCTGAGCACACTGTTTGCACCCGACTTATCTCGTTTCCTGCGAGACAAACGAACACTGGCGGGGCCGAGTTTAATGGCGGGTAGATTTCCCCTGTTCACCCGAATAAGTGCGCGTGGTTTACTGACGGTCGCCCGTCGTAACCTGGCACGTTGCTTAACCAGTTTTCGTGGCACACGAGTAGATTTTGAAACGACAGAAACGCTTCGGTTGATGGCCAGCCCGGCAATCCTGTTAACAGACTGGGCAGAGGCACGGGGCACCGCCGTTTTGCTGATGCTGTTGAGGTTCGCGATAGCCTGTTCCAGGCCTTTTATCGACATAGCCTCCTCCTACTCAATGAAGATGCGTGGTTTCCCGTTAAACTGTTCGTGGCGTGTGACGGTCCAGTTTTTGCCTTCCCACACCACGTCATCGTTTCGCCGCGGGGTGTATTCTCCACTGAAAACCACCAGCGACCGCAAATTCCCTGATAATGGCCCCATCTCTTCAAGCAACTCAGCAGGGATAACGTTGCATGTAATTCCGTTGATCAGCGCCGTTTTCCCCATCTTTGTTATGGTGGCCGCGTCCATGCGTGCCGCCATCCGGTCAAAGGGGTTAGGCATTGATCTTTACTTCTACAACGGTGGTGCCTGCCCCTGCATCTTCCCAGGCGATACCCGCGGCAACGGCGTCCGTTTCTTCGATCGTGATTTTGCCGTCCTTGAGATACACCTGCGCCCCGGCAGTAACCGCATCTTCGGAAACTTTTGGCAGGATGAATACACCCTCAGTAAAACCGTCCCCGGTGTCGCCGGCTGGAATATCGGTAATTGCTACCGCGATAAGTTTTCCAACAACAACCGGGTCGCCGCTGTGAACATCGGTTGCACCACTGTTTACCAGAGGGATCGTTTTCCCGTCCTGCGCATAGTTCTTAGCCATAACTTCTCCATTCAGCCCCTTGCGGGGCTGGTTTCAGGTATAAAAAAAGCCCTTACGGGCGTCTGTTTGTCAGGACTGTTTTTTACTGACCAGTGGATTTGGTCATGCCGCGATAGTCCAGCGGTGCCACACCGGCATCAATACGCACTTTTGTGGCGATACCATCAGTGGTGAAGCCTTCCTGCTGATCGATATAAGGCGTGTCGACGCCGTTGAGATAAGCGACTTCAATGGTGTCGGTGCCCTTCGCGGCAGCCAGATACCAGGCTTTTTCGTCAGCAGCATCCAGACGAGGTTCAGAGATGACATCAGCAAAATTACGGATTGGGTTATCGATACCAGCATTGATATCGGCCCCTTTCACACTGGCTGATTTAATAGTCTGGTTGGCAAGTGTTTCCAGAGCAACCGGAACCAGTACGTATGCCGGACGGATATTCAGTGTACGTTCTCCCTCTTTTTGCAGGCGCATCAACTTTCGTGCGTCATCGAGCGCAGTCACCGAAATCGCACCAGAAGAGAGGTTTTTATGATCGGCATGGAACAACGCTTTCCCGTCCGAAAGTTTCGGGTTTTTAGTCAGAATGGCGTAAACCAGATCGCCAATCGTTGCCTTCGCTGCCCGGCCCATTTTCATCGGCACATCGGTGAGCTGGTTCAGGTCATCATTAATGATCGCCTGACGGGTCACAGAGAAGATTTCACCATAAGTTGCCAGCGCGATGGTTTCACCTTTATCTCCGGTGGTTACGTATTTGTACTCTGCTCCTTCACGAACCTGACGCAGGGACGGGAAGACGCCCATACCGACACGAGTAGCGGTTTTGAAGTCTGACAACTGCCCTTTCTTGGTCCACTGTTCAAAGGTCTCTTCGGCCTCTTCCCAGCCCTGCATTAGCGCCTTATTTGCCACGTCCAGCAGAATGTTGCCAAAGTCAGAGGTGCTGTGGGTCAGCGCCAGGCCAACCATCTGCATCGGATTGTAGCTGGCCACACCGATGCCTTTTTCTGTCAGGGCCATACGCGCATACTCGCGCAGCGTCATACCGTTATAAACGTTATCCCGCTCCTGACCTTCGAACCCGGCACGCGCCATCAGTGCCTGGCGAATACCATCCGCGACGAAGTTACCGTTGCCCGCATGAATATGCGGCTGGGTGGTTTTATTGGACGGCGTGGACGTTTTACCGAGTTCTGCCAGCAGCAAATCTTTCGCCTTATCGACTGAACAATCAGGGTCGGCCACACACTGATTCTGCAGTTCCATGTGTTTATTGCCGAACATGGCAAAGAGATCGCCAATAGCGTTAACGCGGGCTTTCTGCTCAGCCAGCACCTGCGCGCGGATAGCACTTTCGTCCGGTACCGGGTCCGTTTTTGCCTGTGGTGCCTGAGGCTGGGTAATTACCGGATCACGCTGAGTAGTATTGCGCGGCGGGGTGATCATGTTGCGAATGCTTTTTGGCATTTTTTCAAATTCCTCAATACGTTTTGAATGGATACAGGCCATTGCCTGAAGGGATGGAGTCACCTGGTCGGCAAAACCCAGTTCGAGGCATTCAGAACCGTCCATCCAGGTTTCTTCCTCAAGCATTGCCGCGATTTCTTCGGTAGTTTTTCCGGTCTTTTGTGCATATGCCGGAATCAGCACCGATTCCACTTTGTCGAGCAGGTCGGCATAGTCGCGCATATCGTTAGCATCACCACCGGCAAATCCCCAGGGCTTGTGGATCATCATCATGGTGTTTTCCGGCATGATCACCGGATTACCCACCATTGCGATAACGGAAGCCATCGACGCAGCGAGACCATCGATGCGGACAGTGATCGATGCGCCATGATTTTTAAGGGCATTAAAAATGGCAATGCCGTCGAAGACATCACCACCGGGTGAGTTGATATGAAGGTTGATATGAGTGACATCACCGAGGGCTTTCAGGTCATTGACGAATTGCTTCGCCGTCACTCCCCAGTATCCGATTTCTTCATAGATGAAAATGTCGGCCTCGTTGTTGCTGGCCTGCATGCGGAACCACGAATTAATCGAATTACTTTTTACGCTGGCTTTCGGACGGTGGCGCGCCCGGTTCTCTGGCTTCGGCACTGGTGCCTCCTTTATCATTGGCGGGGTCGGTGTCAAACACCAGGCCCTGTTCTCGGTTCTCGTCAACCTCCGCTTTACGGCGGGACTTCACATCGTCCGGATTGCGGCCGCTGGCCCGGATCCAGTCAGATTCTGTTGCTGCACCGCCGCGTATCTGCGTTTTCCAGGCATTCGCTTCTTTAACGGGATCAATCCACGGCATAACGGGTCCCGAATAAACCGCGTTATACAGCGTGTCCATATCGATGCCTCTCGGCAGCTTGATTTCTCCGGCAGCAACAGCCATCTTCAGCCAGGCCCGGTACATGGGCCGGGTCACTGAACCGATGAACCAGTCCTGAAGAATCAGATATCCGTCGGTTGACTCGACAAGCTCCTGCCGCTGGGCACTGTACGTTCCGTTGTAGTTTCTGGATGTGCTGGAAAAGCTGAGGCGACTGCCGGCCGACACGGCACGCAGCTGTCCGTTACGAAACGACTCGAGGTTAGGATTTGGGCGATCGGATTTAATCATCCCGATTTCTTCCCCGGCCTGCAGCTCGTCATAGAGCATACCGGGCTGAATCATCAGCTCGCGGTCATCACTGCCGGAATCAGACTCGAAACTTTGTCCGTCCCCCTTTTTGATATACATGCCGAGTGCCGCAGCAATTCTGGCAGCAGTAAGCTCAGAATCCTCATACTCTTTCAGCGCGCTCAGTCGCATCAGGACACCCGACAGAAGAGAAGTTCCGCGGGTCTGGTGCAAACGCCGGGTAAATTTGAGATGAAGCATGTTTTCCGCATCTATCTCTTTGGTATCGAACTGTCGCCCGGCCACCGGCAGACTTTTATAGACCTGATATTTTTTTGGCCGCCCCCAGTTATCGACATAAACACCCTGGTTGAGCTGGGTGGCAGCATCGCTGTTCATTGGTACGAAGTCCGGCTCCAGTGCTTCCAGCCAGAATGGCACGCCAGCAACAGGCTGAAGTCCATTTCCGGTACCGCGAACCAGTTGAGCAAATACCTCACCATCCCGGAGCCACGTCCGCAGCATCAGACGCTCCAGCATGGGACGGGTAAACTGGGTTGTGACATCAGGCCTTACGGACCATTCACCCCACTTTCTTCGGATATCACTGGCAAGTTTTTTGGCAATCTTCCCGTTACTTAACTTCGGATGCGGCTCAACTATGATGCCTTTAGCACCAACCACCCTTTCTTCCAGCTTGTCGAAAACGCCAATCACCAGATCGTGATTGTTGTCCAGCCATCGGGCCTGCTGTCTCAGGGAAACCGCCCCCATCTGGCTGAGCTGATCGGCAGAGCGATTTTCCTTCTGAGCTTTGTGAGTCCGCGTTTGTTTAACCGCCTCATATGCTTTGATTACTGCACGGGCACGCAGGCGTGAGGCTTTCCAGCCTGGCGAAAGCAGGCCTATAGCATCATCTAAAAAACTCATCCGAACCTCGCCAGCCTGTAACCGGGTCGCCCGCGGCGTTTGTTATTGAGCGTTGCCAGCCGGCGCTCCCATTCCTGACGGCCTTTTCTGATTTCCGACAGGTTTTCGAGCGTCATCTGCTGGCCATTAAATGTGATGGATTTTCCGTCCAGGACAGCAAGCTCTGCCGCGGCATAGCGGTCGATCATGTTTTGAATATCTGCTGAATTCACACCCACCCTCCTGAGGTAGACCACGGATTAGCCTGGTCAGTTACAGACTTCTCACGCTTTGGTTTTGGCTTTGGTTTTGGTTTCTTCGCTGACGCCGGGGATGGCACTTCGCCAGTTTCCGCCTGCGTGTTCTCGATCCACGCTTCCCGCCGTGCCCATTCAGGAGCAGACGGCCATTTAATTTTTTCGTAGCCATTAAGGATGGCGAGTGCATCGGCATAGACGAGAAGGTCAAATGCTTCGTTGGCACCGCGCCCTGGCTTACTCCATTTCCCTTCATTCGAGCGTTCCTCATACGTCAGTTCGTCATAGAACCAGCTGCCCAGCCAGTCGGGGAAATGCACATAGCCAGGACCGGGGGAATCACGCCACAGCGCATTATTCACCCGGTCTTTAAGGGCATCTGTCTGGAGAAGATAAAGAGGCACATCCCCTGTCGCCTTTGCGCGGCGCGTTGATCTGCCCGTGTTGTCGGGAAACGTTAGCTGGATAAGTTTGCTGCGTCTGACGCTGTCCCCCTTGAAGAGACAGATACGCTTGCCCAGTCCCTCGCGGCGACATCTGCGCCAGAACTTGTAGGCATTATCTGTCACGCCGTCCTCGCCCCCGGAGTCCACAGCCATCGACATAAGCCGCATGCCCTTTGACGGGTCAGACGCGAGTGGCCACGTTTTATCAAAGACGTCGGTGAGTAAAAGATCCCAGTCCTCCGGATAGCTTGCCGGGTCCACCTGTATGCTTTCCCCGTTGCCATCGCATCGCAGCGAATGCCGGATGTTGTAACGGTCAACTATCCAGCGCTCCCCCATACTTCCGTAACCCGTGATCTGCACAACAAAGCGCCGGTTGCGTCCCGCCTGAACGTCTACCGTTGCGACAAGGAACTGCACGCCATCAGGCACAGAACGTTTAGGCACGTCTTCAGCACGCTGTTCAAGCAATTCGCTTTTACGCTGTTCCATGCTGGCACGCGGCAGATAGGGACGTCCGAAGTCGGTGTTGATTACCGTCTTCAGGGTTTCTTCGCTGCGCGTGGTCTCATATTCCTGCTCAGCTGTCAGGAATTTATAGATCAGCTGCGCCCAGGTCTGGTAAGCAGCTGCGGGACCTTCCATCCAGAAAGAAGCAATGCGCGATCGACGTCCGTCGCCGCTGATATTGCCACTGCTGTCGATACTTTGTCCGTCCCGGAGCCATACACACTTCATGTTGAGGGAGCGCTTCATATCAGCGGTGATCCTGCCCTTACAGGCCGGGCACTGAAGGTATGCCGCCTCACTCGCCAGCACCGGATCATTGCTGTCCCGATACCCTGTCATATTGTCCATTTCCGGCTGGAAATATTCACCACAATGAGGGCACGGCCAGTAAAGCCGACGGCGGTCTCCACGGTTGTACAGCGACAGGATACCAGTGGTCGGCGGGGCTTCATGCGGCGTGGAGCGCCGCCATTTCGTATCCCTGATATCCCTGCCAGGGGAACTCTCCACCAGAGTCATGCCCGAAGACATGAAAGTAGTGGTTCGTTTGGATGCGAGGGAATAGGCATCACCTTCCCCGTCGATATCTTCCGGGAAGCGGTCATAATCTGTCAGCGCCACACTTTTATAGTCGGACGAGGACATAATATTGACTGATGGCCAGCCGAGCTTCAGGTAATTACCTGCCCGGAATGTACGGTCGTAAACGTTATTGTCATTACGTCGCGGGCTTAACCGGGATTTAACTGCCGGGCTGGAGCGGAAGGTACGATCAAGACGCTTTTTAGAATGCTCGCGCGCCTTCTCTTCGGAGACCTGAATAACGAGCATGTCAGCCGGGTCACAAACGATGTTATAGACAATCCAGCCATCAATCAGGCCGATGGTTTTCCCCGTTCGCGCCGGGCCGACAAACACCACGGCATCATATTCACGGGATGCAAGGCAGTTCATTGGCTCAATAACATAAGGGGCAAGGTTCGGGTCCCACGGGACGGAATTTCCCGCCCCCATTGGTACGCGCATATAATCTTTAACTGCGTCGGCCACCAGCATACGACGCGGGGCGCGCAATATCCCGGATACGTCACGACGAATACCCCTGGCTGATGCCCGCTTTGCCATCAGTCCTCCTCTGGCTCATCCTCCTCTGCTTCGGCTTCCAGTACCTTCTGGGCCATCTGATCACGTAAATCATCGATAACGCTCTGAACACGGGAAACCGCTGCAGGAGAAAGTGCGCAGTCGCGTTCAAGTACATCCGGAAGGGTTTCAAGAACCATGATGATGGCTTTTGCCATCAGAGAAAATTCGCGAGCAACTTCATCAGCAGGAATAAGCTGACCCGTTTCCTGCTCGAATTTGATCCGCTCATTCTCTGCTTTCCAGTGGGCCAGTCGCTCAGACGGTGTCATGTCATCAAGCTCGCCCGCGATGGTCGGCACCATCAATTCGGTAAGAATGTCGGTGATCTGAAACAGTTTTAATTTGGCGTTACTGCCGGGAGCTGGTTCAACATTTTTCAGTCTGGCGGCAACTGTCTGCCGGTGCACACCAGTGATCCCGGCCAGTTGATTAATGTTCAGCTTAAAAGAAGCTATTTCCTGGTCCATGATGGTGAACACTTTTTAAACGATTCGACATCTTTCGAAAATGGCCTCTAATTAAATCAAAGACCTGCTCAAATGATGATGATGACCCTGGATCGCAAAAACTAGCCGTTTTCCGCGCGCCAGCCGCCCCGTGGCAGGCCACCCTGACGGGAGGACCCGCTTAAATAATATTGATTATCATTTGCAATTAATCATCATTAATATAGCCATTTAGACGTCCAAACGTCCATCTGTCGCTATCGCCTTGCCAGGGCTAGCCAGATAGCACTGCCAGGCCTCATCGCATTGCAAAGAGCATCGTTGACCATGCCAGACATCGCCTGCTGCAGGCCAGTGATTGAGGCTGTTTGCGCATCAATATTTGTCTGGAGGGCGGTGAGCAAATCGCTTTCACGCACGGTATCAATGACGGCCAGTTTCATTTCATCGCTAAGCACAGTCTTCATCTTCATGTTTGTTACCATCGCTTTGTCGAGGGTAAACGGATGCGGTTTCATGCTTCTGCGATCGGACTCAAACACCACTTTTCGTTGCCCGTCTTCAACTCCAACGGTCATTCCGGCAGCGTGCTCTTTGCCATCATTTCTGATGTTCATCTTCACGCTGTAGTTTGTAGACAATATGCCATCGCCGATGAGCGCCTTGTGGATGTAAGCCTGGCCAGCTTTATCGACAAACCAGCCCCATTTGAGGCCTTCTATTGGGCTGTAATTGCGGATCTCTTCGTCCAGCGCATGAAGGATCTCTTCGGTATCAACCGAGGAGACTCCGTCAATCCAATCAGCAGCCAGCCAATCTCGTGTTGAACCATCCGCTGCAACTGGACGCAGGCGCACCTGCAATCGCTCACCAGCTTTAAGGCCGGAAATAAGGTGTCCAGTAGTTGGCCAATGGATGCGCTCTTTAACAAGTCGGCTATCTTCACGGAGGTATTGCAGCTCAAGCACTGCGCAGCCACCCGGCCATTTCCATTCGACACTTACGCCGAAAGGTTTGGGAGTGGTTTTTACATAAGGGACGATTGAAGATTCTGACATTTTTATTTTCCTTTTAGGCGTGAGCCTGTCGCACGGCAAAGCCGCCGAAAGTTAACGGTTTGCCCAGGCTCACAGCTGAAAGACTTTCTTGGATGTGCGCGTGCGATGCGCACAAAAAAGCCCCGCTTAAAGCGAGGCTCGTTAACTTTGTTCTAAATACGAACTATCAAATAGGGGTGGGATTAAATCGCTGAATAGCTTCCTCAATATCCGGCTTTAATGGTTCCCGCCAATGATAACCAACCAGATACATCTCGCCATTTTCCGAAATATATTGATTAACAACGAATAAAACTTCGCCTAAAGGAAAGGTCTCATCTGGGATGTAACGGAATTCACGACGCCCATCCTCAATATCATATACTTCGCCATTCCGCCCTTCGCCGAAAAGCATCACTTGCTGCATAAGCATTTCCACATGTTGAAAATCTATCCAGACATTATCACAGGCACTCAGTGAATGCCTGCTGTAATGCCTAGCGTGAAACGATGAAATATGTAAATACCCCGATACAAGCGCCTTTTAAAAGATCGCCTAAGATTTTCCACCCTAGCTCCGTTGTAAATGCGAAATAGCAGATCACAAGGAATGCGATGCACAACAGAATCAGGAGCGCTAACCGTGCTAACGGGATGGGTTCTCGCGGTAAGTCCTCGCTTCCTTCCCATTCTTTAGGGATGAAGCTGCCGCCTGGCGGTTTACCCTCACTCATGGAGTTACCTTTGACGTTGGTTTCTGCGGGTTGTTATTCGACTCTCTCACAGAGTCATAAATACGTTCACACGTCATTCCGGCGCGGTAGCGTTCGTCAGCGATTCCAGCATAACGTTTAGCCTCTGCTGCAATATCTCCGAGCATGTCGGCGAGCATTCCGGCGTCGGCTCCGGCTGTTTTGCTTCTGACGGTAGCGGCAAGATCTGCGGTGTGCTTTGCGGCGTCCAGGCGGGGAGCGGGTTTTTTTGCTTCGGTACGCAACTGGTTAACAGTGACAGACAAACCAGCAGCAGTGGCAGCAGCTTTTGCCGCTTTTTGTTGTGCATCTTTCACAGCCTCTTCACGGGCAACGGCTCGCCCTTGCTCAATCATGCGAGCGGCGGTCTGCGCGTTCGCGGTCTGTGACGACTCCGCGCTGTCGCGCTCAGCCCATTTTTTTTGCCAGCCCCGATCACTCCAGATATTTCCGGTGATAAACGCTCCAGCCACCAGCAGTAAAACGACAACGGGTTTCCTCCAGGCTTTTATGCCAGCAATTAACGGTGCCGGGTTCACTGGTCTATCCCCCAGCACGTAAGCGCGCTTTCCTGGTCACGCCTTTCGACCTGCCCGTAGCAGCCATTCTTCTGGCCTTTTGTCAGCCTACAGTCCCGGCCACCGTCTTTAATCCACCAGCGGATTGCCTCACATGCCCCTTTCCTGTCACCAGCATTGAGACGTTTAAAGAATGTCGATGGAAAACATTTTGGCGGGCCTATGTTGTACGGGCAGAACGAAGCAATCCCAACCTTCTGCGGTTCGGTCAGCGGCACCTTGATATTGCGGTCTACCCATGCCAGCGCCTTATTGCGCTCGATGGCATTAACCTGGTCGCATTTCTGCTGTGTCAGCTTCATACCCTGAACTACTGGTTTGCCGTCCACTGTTGTGGCACCACGGCAAATCGTCCAGATACCACCACCATCTTTATACGCGGTAAGACTGTTACCCTCTTTCTCATTAAGGAACTGGTCAAGGATCACTGACGCAGGCGCACCAGCGAGAATCAGCCCCATAACAGTAGCACTTAACTTCGCTCTGGCTCCCATTATTCACCTGCCTTTTGCAGAGCGTCAGCAACCAAACTTACCGCTGCCGGACGTTCCTCAAGTGGCTTATCACCTATACCGACGAGATAGTCACGGATCATCGCTGTCCGTTTTTCATCTTCTTTGCGTTTGCGACGGGCATCAAAGCGCCCATATACAAAGGAGGCCAGTGAGATAAGTAGCCCCACAGCACCAAAGAACATGTAAACGATGTCCTGTGTGGTGAAACCCAGCGCAGCAGCGATGGTGCCAACCCACGCAAAAAACTGCGTGATGATGTTCCCTGAGTCATTCATTTTCATGGTCTCTCACCTCGCTGTGTGCGGGTGTGTATTGAGGTAATAAAAAAGGCCGCTTACGCGACCCTACGTTTATTCCCCTGCCAGCTTCCGCATCTCCGCAACCGTCTGATTAAACCTCTCTTCTTCAAGCTCAACGCCAATCCCCCTGCCCCCCATCTTCAGGACTTCTTTTAACAGGGAGCCAGAACCCATGAAGAAATCAGCAACTACGTGCCCAGGTCTGCTGCTGGCGTTGAGTATCTGACGCAACATATCAGCTGGTTTTTCGCAGGGATGTTTGCCAGGGTAAAACTGGACAGGCTTATGAGTCCAGACGTCGGTAAATGGTACGGTTGCCGTGACAGCAAAATGCCGTCGAAGAGATTTGTACTCTTCAAGCAGCTCGGAATATTTACGGTTTAATGAATGCCATGTGGCCACAAGCTGATGATGCGGATTTTCCAGTTCTTTGACTTGGTGTTTATCAATTGCGATTTGAGTAAACAACTCCTGCAGCTTGTGATAGTCGCCCTCGTTTGGTAATTGCCACTGACTGGCACCAAACCAATGCGAAACCATGTTTTTCTTTCCCGTTGCGTCTGCGATCTGCTTCGAAGAAACGCCCAGCGCGTCACGTGCATCCCGGAAATAGGCAATCAATGGTGCCATGACATGCTGCTTCAGCTTGTTGCTCTTCTCAGCATAACCATCGCTCTTGGGTTTGTATGGCCCCTGATAGTGCTCGGCAAACAAGATGCGTTCAGTTGCCGGGAAGTAGGAGCGCAGGCTCTCTTTGTTGCAGCCATTCCATCGACCAGATGGCTTAGCCCAGATGATGTGGTTCAGCACATTGAAGCGTTCACGCATCATGATTTCAATGTCTGATGCCAGCCTGTGCCCGCAAAACAGGTAAAGGCTACCGGCTGGTTTAAGGACACGCATGAATTCGCTCAAGCAACTATCGACCCAGCGCAAATAGTCCTCGTCCCCTTTCCACTGATTATCCCAGCCGTTCGGCTTCACCTTAAAGTACGGAGGATCCGTAACAATAAGATCAATGGAATTTTCGGGGAGGGTTGCGATGTATTGCAGGCTGTCAGCGTTGACTAACTCAACACTGTTTATTTTTACAGTATTTTTCATAGATCAGTAAGCGTAACTCTGATAGGCTCACTATGCTTTTGCGCTAAAGCAGTGGGCCCTGGTTAGCTTGTGACCTGAAAGCATGAGCTAATGGCTGGTGGGTGCTCCAACATCCACCAGCCGCCCATTTTCACAGCAGAAATCCTCCGGATCTGGAGGCGCTCAATTTATCCAAAAGTAAAATCCTACTTCCCTAGATGACCGGGAAAATAGCCATAAAAAAACCCGCTCACTGGCGGGTTCATAAACTTTTGGCAACATATCAAATTAGCTTCAAATATCGCTTATTTTGTTGCATTTTGCAAGCCTGTTAGAAGACGTTAGCGAAATTTAGCTCACATTTCTGCCACTTTTATTTCTTCATATCCTTCGTACCGCGCCAGACTTTCGCATAACGCCAGGCTGTCCATTTCGACGAAAGCGGCTTTAAATGCAGCCCAGTGAGCGGCGTATACCCTGAGCCATGTTGAACGTTCAACACTTACCATACGGGCCAGTGCCGCACCGGCATACTCCTGGTAAGTATCGTTATTGCGTGATGCCGCAACTTCCTGGGCCGCGAGCCAGACGAGCCCCACCAATTTTTTAGTGACTCGGCCCTGTAGCTTTCTGCCGCCATGCTGACGCTGAAACTGAGTCCAAACGTGCTGGCACATCAAAGTCTGGTACCGGAAGTTCAAATCGTACCCATAGCAATACCGAACCCACGCCTGCAGATGCTCTTCCATACCATTGATCGAACGTCGCCAGGCCGAAGTTGCAAACTCGGTATCCTTCATCGGGGGAAGCGGTCGGCGTCGGCTTCTTGTTTCCAAGACATAAACCGGAGTGGCCAACGTGTTTACAATCTTTGGACCGCAGCCTGTCCCACCTTCCATGACCAATTGCGGGTGCTGCCGAGGGAATTTATTCTTATCGGCTGGTGGATGCTCACTGAATGCCTGCAACTGCCCTTTTGTCGCGCCTGAAAAGTCCATCAGGGCACGACGTAATTCAATGCGGATATATTCGAGTTCTTGTAAATTCATATTGCTCAGCGCTCCATACACTTACGCTTTAACTATTACGCCGATCGCTATTGCCCGATCCAGAAAACGGAAAAGCAGCTCCAGCTGCGTGCCGTGTTTCTCCTCGAACGCCGCTACATCAGCATGCAATTTGTCGTGACACTCTCTGCACAGAGGGAACACAAACAAGTCATGGGCTTTTGTGGCTGTTCCGCCCATGCCCTGGCCGATGATGTGGTGAGGATCATCAGCAGGACGGCGGCAACCTTCACAAGGCTGAGTTTTCACCCAGCGGGTATATTCATCATTCACCCAGCGGTGCCGTTTAGGGCGCAACATAAATGACTCAGGGGATTCAGGATCCGCACGCAGAGCCAAAACCTTTGGCTGGTCAGGCTTCGCTCTTTGTTTCGCTTTTCTAGCGCTCTTTATTACGGATACTGCAGGCAAAATTTTCGATTGCAGGATGGTGGCGGCCGGCGGCATAGGCACAATGTCACTTTCCCTGTACACGGACATAAAAGGCTCGTCAGGCAAACGAATCGCACGCTGAGCCATTGACTCGGTGATAGCGTCAGCAATACCTGAATAAACAGCCCACCAGCATAATTCCCCAATGGAAAGCTCTCGTTCCGTGTTATAGCCAAGCGAAGACAAAATGGAATCAATCAACCATGCGACGAGATTGCGGCGGGCCAGTTCTGCCAGTCCCGCAGTTGCCTGGTCACGCAATTGGTTATCGCAATGCCAGCAAAGCATCATTGCACCCGGCGGGTATTGCATCGTAACGAGTTCTTTGTGGTGATAGTCCGTGTGCGGGTACTGGCATTCCTTCACGTTTCTCTGCAACCATGACTCCAACGCGGACAAACCGCCTGCGGCACGGATAACCCTATCGTCGGTGAAGAAAGACTCGAGGGACTTATCTTCTGCCAGCGGCTGGTGAGCATCAGGTACCAGACCAGAAGGAAGATGAGACATGCTTTTCGGCTGTGGCTCCACCAGCACGCGTCCCTGCCTGAACAGGGACATCAATTCACTGCCCGGCTTCAATAAAACAATGCCCAGGCGCGGTACTGTCTCGGCAGTAAACAGTCCTCTCACGCTGCATGCCCCTTAGCTATGTGTGCCGTCCACAACCCGCCGATCCACTCAATGCCTTTCGGTGTGAAACGCGCCTGACTGAATGCGTAATTTGATTCAGTGGTGGTCCCTGTTTTCACTTCAAACCGCCCGGCAGCAATATGCTGATGCCGTGGTGTAAGAACGCCGCCCAGCCGGTACATGATATCGCTCTCAATGAGGAACAGGCGGAAATCGGGCTCTTTAGCCTGCAGGAGCTTTGCTACCTGGCGAAAAGACATTGAACCTTTAGCGGTACAATAGCGTTCAACAAATTCAACCTTCGGCGCAGCGGCGGCCAGTTGCTGTGCGAGTTGCTCTTTCTGCTCGGCAAGATCCGCAGCAAGGCGTAATGCCTCCGGCAATGATTGCGGCACGCTAACGGCCTGGTTGTTCTCCAGCTCCTGCCAACGATCGACAACAGCGGCGGTAAACTCCGGCGATAGCCTGGCAACAATCACCAGAGAATCGCGTTTGTTGAACCAATACTCCTCGTATGTTTGCCCGTTTTGTGGGTGTACGTAGGGGGTGTGCGCCAACGGCGCGGTTAAAATACCAGCAGATGCAAGGCGCTCAGCTGAGCGCTTCACATCACCATGTTTGCTCTGTACCAGCCTGGCAATTTCACGGCTGGGCATTGTCACAACACCCTTTGTGGTTAACTGATTCATGCTATTTCTCCATATCAGGCGGCTGCACCCGCCTTTTGATTTGCACATAATTCAGGAAGATTTGCCTCTACCAGCGCACGGGCGAAAGGCGGCGGTACTGCATTTCCACAACGGGCTACCTGCTTATCTTTGGCGTAACGGTTACCGCGATAGTCCTGATCGATAACGTAGCCATCAGGGAAACCCTGCGCCTTATAAAGCTCATGCGGTTGCAACATACGCATTCCGATATCGACGATCTGGTACTTAATACCCTCGATCGTCACCAACCATTCATCCTCGCTTTCACCGCAGTAGGTTTCGAGGAATGTCCGCACTTCGCCAACATGCTGGCCACCAGCAGTGATCGTCGGCATAGGAACATCCAACATCTGACCATCACGGCAGGTTCCCCGCAGCTTCACCAGGTGAGATGCAACAACCGCATGGTGATCAACAGTGGTGACAGAATGTGTCGGTTCATCCAGACCAACACCAGGCCCCGTATAATTTCCTCCATAGTGCTTAGCCAGGAACGCACTAACCGTTGCAAACTTATTACCGCCGGCAGTGACCGTGCCAAGCGGGTTATCCAGCTGCAGGACACGAGGCTGCTGCCCAGGACGCTCGCCGTACCCCATTTGAATCAGCGTTGGGGTCACCAATTGAGACTTACCTCCGCCACCAGCAGTAATTGTCGCACTCGGCTCGTCTGCACGATGACCGATGCTTGCCCCGAACTGCCGGGCAACAAACGGCGTCAGAGCAGCTTCAACGACACCAAGCGCATGGCCGTTACCGCCTGGCCGCGCAGAAGTGCCAGCGGTAACCGTTGGCACTGGTTCTGTAACAGGCTGCCCAGTAGCGCCGGTACGGAATTTAGTCAGGTGCGGTACCGCAAGGGCATAACCATGCTTCTTTGTGATTGTCTGTAACGGCTCGTCTAACCCCTGACCTCGGAAACAGTCATAACCTGTGCGGGTACTGGTGTGATTGCACTTCACGATGAACGGCTGGGCGCTTTCGATAACGAATCGCTGAATACCACGTGCGATCCGCTTGAGGGTATTCTCGGCAAGTGGCTTTTTACGGTCGAAGATGGACAGCGTCGGGATATTCCAGTCAATACACTCTGCAGCGGTGCGCCACGGCATTAACTTACCGCTCTGAACTTCCAGCGATTTCGGATCCCCATGCGTTGCAGTGGGCCACTGAATTGCACGCCCATCACAGCGCATGATCATGAAGAAACGCTTTCTGATCGTCGGCGCACCAAAATCACATGCGCGCAGTTCGCGGAAATCGACCTCATAACCTAACCCGGAGATCAACTGCTGCGCCTGCAGGCTGCCTGGCTGAATGGAAAGGAATTCGCAAACCTCGGCCAGTGCGGGGTGGTTAGCATCGATCCCAGTAGACAGCATGCCAACAAATGCTGCGAAAGTTTCCCCTGCTCGTTCTGGATCCGGCCGCAACTCTTCATCCAGCAGCGGTCCCCACGTCTTAAATTCTTCGACGTTCTCCAGCATCATTACGCGGGGGCGTTTCGCCAGCGCCCAGCGCAGGACAATCCACGCGAGCCCTCGAATCTCCTTCTTAACTGGCTTAGAGCCCTTCGCTTTAGAGAAGTGACGGCAGTCAGGACTAAACCAGGCCAGACCGACAGGTTTACCACCAGTTGCAGCAACCGGATCAACATCAAACACCGACTCACAGTAATGGAGCGTGTCCGGGTGATTCGTTTTATGCATCGCAATAGCGTTTTCGTCGTGGTTAATAGCAATATCCACGCTACGACCTATCGCCAGCTCTATGCCGGTTGAAGCACCACCACCACCAGCGAAGTTATCAACGATAATCTCACGCATTGACGGCCCCCTGCATGCTGCTGACCAGTCCACCAGCTATCGTGATAATTTCGCTGGTCGGCATACGCTCAAGCCATAGCTGGTTGATGTTGGCTTTTAGTTTGTTCTGCTGGTTAAGAGCAAGAGAATCCGCCCCCTCAACCTGGTCAAATACCAGGCCAACTTCCAGAGGCCAGATACGCGACTCAACCTCAGGCAGTTCAATGGGAGGTGGCATCACTTTTTTCGGAAGTGATGGTGTAGTCAATTTTGCCGCAGCGAATTGAGCCAATGACAATGCAACGCGCCCTTTTTCTTCAAGTTCGGTGCGACTGATATAACTGAAGCTCTCACCACGCCACGTTTTGTCGAATACAGCGATTGCCCCGGCAAAAAATGCGCTGGTGGGTTGTTGCTTCTCATCAGCGGGTACAAACCAAACAGGAAGATCGAACCCAATGCGGCCACGTATAAACATGATGTGATCGGCATCTTCCGGCCACCATGTTTCACTTGTGGCTGACTTCACGAGGTATATATAGCGACCACCTTTCTCACGCATCGCCATCGTATGATTCATGATGTGGGTCATCCCCGTGATGGCCTGCTTTTCATGGTACTGAGAACGGCTGTAAGGGGGATTGGCAAACGCAGCGCCGCCAAGTTCGGCAACACGCTCAGACCAGTCCTGCGTCAGCGCGTTATCTTCAGCGGTGTACCATGCCGGGCATTTTGCATTGTCATCGTCCGCAAACAAATCAAGCACCAGCGGTCCAAATATCGCATTGATGCCCCAAAATAGTAGATCCGGTGTGCGCCACTGATCCCCAACCTCTTTCAACTCGTGTGCTGGCTTTGAACGGAGTTCAGCCAGGGCGCGGCAGTATTTATTTTCCGTCATCCCCTGAACCCCTCTGGAATTTTGGTATCAACCGGACCGAACTTCATTGGGTCATGTTTCTTTTCGCCCCAGCTTTCACGTGGCGGACGCCCTTTCTTGTCCCAGCGGATACCACTTTGCAGATAACCCTCAAATTTTTTCGGGCCGAACAGCGTTTCAGGGCGCATGTACTGGTACTGCACGTCATTGCCGTTCCAGTGCTCATGCTTGAGGTCAATCACCAGTTTTAAGTCGCTGACGGTGTAACCCTCACGCAGACGGGCACGGATATTTTCTAGAGAGGTTTTTGATTTCTGATACCGGGATCCACTGACCTGGTTCAGATGGGTTAAAACCAGGATGGCGTTATCTGTGATCACCACTTCAGGGTCTGGTTGCGACGCAACCGGACAGGAAGGGTTTATGATCTGTTTGTGGTGATCTGAGTAATGATCTGTATAGAGAATAGGTTCCGCGACTTCGCGGTTAGGGTTCTGCGGTTCTGCGCTTTCGGTTCCGTGATTTTGCGGAATGGGTTCCGCGACTTCACGTTTCCCGTTCCGCGATTCTGCGGAATCCAGTGTTACAGGGAATAAAACGTTAATTAGTGCTTCGCCGTTGATGCGGTAATGCGTTTTTTTTGTACCATTTACCTGGCGCTGGGTCTTTTGAACGACGTCGGGAAGCCAACGGGTGCAAATCTTGTTTACCAGGCGCTGTACCTGATCTTCACTTACTCCGCGAATCTCAGCGGCAAGCTCACTATGTTCTTTGTAGAACCAGCCATCATTCAAGTCGGATTTACCTGACCAGAACACAAGTTGATTTAGAACAGCACCTAAGGCATGCGCCTGCTGATCACCTGAGAAAAAATCGAGATAAGGCACCGGAATGGTGATGCAATTCCGTTGTCCCGATAGCGATTGAACGATTTCAAATATCTGGCTCATGTTCGTTCGTTATCTCCCTGAATTTTTTTCTGAATAACTCAAGTGGGCTGAAACATTCATGTTCATACCCTGCCCGCAGGTAGATAACTCGTTGGGTTTCTGGCTCCCATCTGATAACCCGAACGGGGATGCCGCGGTGATCTCTGAACCATCGGTTAACTTCGCGCATAAGCGTTTCGCCTTCCTGTAGTAAACCCCCACAATTGCAACTGCCCGACTGTGGTTACATGGCACCCAGCGGTTTGATATTCTGCGTTCATACCGAAACAACGGAACGCCCGGTACCGGGATCATCCTGAGTTGCGGTAAACGGTTAAAAGCCGTTAAACTGGTCATGCGGATTACTTCTCCATACAAGATTTGTCTGCCACGACGCCCGGAGCTGCACACTCGCGGGCGTCACTTTTTTCCGGCGCACAAAACACACGGAAAAGCAGCGTCAAATGTTCCTGCCACTTAGCCATCACCTGATAGCTGTTCTCTTCAATCTGCGCGCGCTCCTGCTCGTCAATCACGCCATCTGCTGTAGCCTTGCGAACATACTGCGAATGCTTGCCGATCCACTCGACTGACTCCATTAGGCGCTGGTTGATATCACCGTTTTCAATCTCTTCAACATCAGCCAGCGGTACGAAAACGCCGTTGGAGTGGCGTGCTACAGCATTCGCCACATGGTTTGAGCCACCAGCTCGCTGCAATACCATTGCCCAACCCAGCGGGAAGATCTGATCACCATCAGCACGCAGGCGGTTAAACAGCGCGTTTTCTGTCACGCCCAACCACTCAGCTGCTTCGGAATACCCGCCCGGTAGTTCAGTGATCGTTTTTTTGATTGCGGTCACCAGCCAGGCTGGCTGCTTATCTACTTTCCATTCAGGTTCGTTACCCACGGTTAACCCCTTATCTCTGTGGTTATGTTATGCCGCTGAATCATTTACCTTTTCAGGGCGATCAGGATTGGCGTTTTCCAGCAACCACTCGGCAGTAAATTTCCCCGCAGAATTAGCTGCAAGTAGCTCTGCGTATTCCGTTTTTTTGGTGTATTCGGTGCGCGGAAGACAGGCGTTTTTAACCCATCTGTGGACGGCTACTGGGGATAAACCGCAAATTTTTGCGGCTGCTGTTTGTCCACCAACAGCGTCAACTGCAATCTCAACAGCGTTCATTAGTTCTCCTGAATTTAAAAATTAACCACAAGTTAATAATAAATATTAACTGACAGTAAAGTCAAGTTCCCGGATATTTAACCAATGGTTAAGAGAGACGAAACGAAAGAAGGCTTCACGGCCAGATTGCTACACGTTTGCCAGCTTGCAGGGTTGACGGGGCGCGGAAGAAATAAAAACCTTGCGGACCTGCTTAATAAAGCTGGGGTAGAGATAACTACACCCGGAGTTTGGAAGTGGTTCAATGCCCAAGCCATACCAGACAGTCAGAAAATTGTAGCCCTAAGCAAAGTGCTTGGTGTCCGCGCGGAATGGTTGGAGTACGGTGTAGGTGAGGCCACAGACTCTGGGGAAGTGAAACGCATGGTTAATAATTCTGGGCAGGATGTTTATCGCGTTGAAGTTCTGGATCTGGCTGTCAGTGCTGGTCCCGGAAACTACATGCTTTCGGACTATGTCGAAGTGCTGTATGCAATCGAGTTCACCACTGAACATGCCCGTTCTCTCTTCGGTAATCGTCCTCAACAAGATGTCAAAGTCATGACGGTAAGCGGGGACAGCATGGCCCCAACATTAGTGTCAGGGGATAGGTTGTTCGTGGATATCTCGGTGCGACATTTCCAGACTGACGGAGTTTACTCTTTCGTGTACGGCAGAACTTTCCACGTTAAGCGTCTTCAGATGCAGGGCGACAAGTTGGCCGTTCTGTCTGATAACCCCGCTTATGAGAAGTGGTACATCAACGAAGAGAGCCAAGATCAACTTTATGTCATGGGTAAGGCTTTGATTCATGAGTCAATTAAATACAATCGACTTTAGTAATGAGGCCAGTTCAGGAGTGAAAAACATAAAATCACACATTAAGGAAAGGATCTCCTATGTCATCCCAATAAGTTATGCGGAGGATGAATCAGGAATCCCCGTTCTTGTTTATGAGTTCGATGATTGGTCCGGTGAAGCCAATATCGCATTCGGTATTTACTTTATCGGACTCAGATCCAACAAAACTTATGTAACATGTATCACTGTTTCTAACGACGAAAATGAACTAATTTCATTAGAATCAACGGAGTTTAACAATCGTCGGGCATTCAAAGTATCTGAAGCAACGGACGGTGAAAATATTGTTTCAGCCTCAATAAAAGTTAACTTCAATAATGTTAAAGTTGACCACCCAGGCATCTATGAAGTTGAAGCAATACTGATCGATAGTCAGACACGACAGATACTAAGCAAAAACAGTTCCTTCTTCGACATTAAACCTTCCGGGATGGTTAGAGATGAGTTCAGAGAAAGTCGTTGAGTTAAGACCTAATCAAGACGTTTCTCGGCATGATGGACACCCCCTACTCCAAGATACATACTATGGTAATGGCGGCGGCGGTGGAGGTAATGACATGCTCCAGAGAGTTAAAGATCTTGAAAAAGATGTCCAGCAAATGAAAACTGACATAGCAGTTATGCGCTCCAACTATGCAACAAAAACTGATGTCAGCGATGCTAAAACCTCGATAATCATTTGGGTGGTGGGCGCTGTGGTATTTTCTCAACTAATACCAGCTATACCAAACATACTGAAGGTTTTTGTACACCAATAAAGCCCGGCTCCAAGCCGGGTTTTTTGTGCCTACTTCACAGCGTTGCTACCCTTCCGCACTATCTCCGCAGCATCTCTGTTAACACCCTTGCCAATTACATTCCCAGTTTCTCTGCGGTACTGCTCCAGCTTATCGATGATGGCCTGCTACGTCACCGGCTAACCTGAGAGCGACAAATCCATTAGCACGCTCCTTTTGATGTTTTTTTAATCACAACACCATTATCCGAGAAAAATAAATAGCATTACAAATCAATCAATTACAGTTCTTTATTTATTAAATTAACCAATGGTTATTTACAAATATTATCCACTGGTTAATTATATATTCATCAACAGCGAACAGGCAGGACGCCCACGAAGTAGCCGCCGGTGGCGTATGAATAACCGGATGATTCGCCAGAATGAGAGGGAGAAGGCCAATGGACAAGAATGTAGAAGCACTTTTAGAAAAGATTGTGCATCTGGAAATGGCGGCCAAACGAGGGTTGCAGATCAACGCGGAGATCAAGCCTCATTTAACACAAGGCCAAGCGATCTCCGTTGAATACTGCAACGCAACGCTAAAGCACTGTGCTCTTTTTCGTCGGTGGATTAACGAGTGCCTCGGATCATGAGAATTGATTGCTGTTCAGACATGCCGTAACCCTGAACAAACACCTCAATCTCTTCTTCCTCGGTCTCGTTCATGAAAGTTTCGCCACCGAGACTGTGTAGCTCACCGGATATGACGTGACCCTTCTCGACGTTATACCCACCGAGCAGCTCAGCGACCGTAAATTCCCCGATTTGGTCACGGATGACAATGTAACCAATGCGGTGCTCATGATGTTCGACGACTCCGCGCATGTAAGTTTCCTTGCTGGCTGTGTGAGAACTCCAGCATACCACCGCGCCTGATGTGGTTAAAAGCAGGCCAAAGCAATAAGAGGTAACCCTGTTCTGGCTGCTCACTTTCCCCTGAGGGTGACAGCCAGCTTTTTCAGGGCACAACGTGGAAGCGCACTCCATCAACTATCGGTTGTGGATGACAGGTAAGTAAACAGGCGGAGTGCGCTTCCAGTTGTGATGAATTGCAGTCCTTTGAGGCAACCAGAAGATAAGCACCTGGCGTCACAACATAAACCGCAGACGCGACCAATAAACGGTAGTCCTTATGGAGAACAACCCGTTGAGGAAGTAGCCTGGCCGGATCCGTAACCGGCACACAACGATGAGAGCATTGACGAGCAAGGCATAACGGCAGGTTCAATTCCTGCCACCTCCATAAAGTTGGAGGTGATGGGCAGCCAAATGCTCCGTTCGATTCGGAGACCGGCAGTGTTCTCTTCGTTGTGGTAATGCGGCTCTGCGCACGTGACGAGGCCAACAAGTTTTTATTTCAACTTTTGAAATGAATACGTTTCTTGAGGTGTAGCGTCGCCGGTTCTGGCCGGACCGGCAGGTGGAGGCACCACCGCCACAACAAATTCATTGCTGTGTGTAGTCTTGGCCCATCTCCCACGATGGGCACCTTTTTACACAACAGACAAGGGTATCACCAGGTGACGGGATCATAACCCAATCCGCCTGGGCACCAATAAGGCGATTGCAGTCGCTAAACGATGCAGGTGCCCTTGTCTGTTGTGTATGGAGAAGCACCAATGGCGGTGGCAGCCGCCTTAATACGAGAGGGTAAAACCATGAGTAATGACCGCATGACCGTAGTGCCCGATTTCCTGGGCGAGCTGGATGCCGGCGTGTTCATGAACAAGATCGCGGCAGCTTTAAACACTACCGCGCTTGGGGTTCTGAATAACGGCAACAAAGGCAAAGTAGTCCTCACCTTTGATTTTGAGCGTATGGGTAATTCCGTCGAAGAAAAGCGCGTCAGGATCAAGCACAAGCTGAACTACAGCACCCCGACCCCGCGCGGTAAGGCATCTGAAGAAGACATCACCGAAACACCAATGTGGGTAAACCGCGGCGGGAAACTGACGATCCTACAGGAGGATCAGGGCCAACTGTTTAGCCTGGACGGTAAGCTCGACGGAAAGATTAAAGCGGCTCAGTGAGCCGCAGCAGATAAATCACTGGTATCACTTTAACAACTTCTTAAGGAAATTTTATGTCCCAGATTTTAGACGGAAACGCCCTGCAACAGATAAAAGACCTGGTTCTTTCTGGTTATCACCTGAATGCAGTTAAAGAAACGGCATGCCCTACTGCCCTACTTCCTGTTGGCGTTAGTGTAGAAAGCCTCGAGCGGTTCGATCTGGAACGCTTTCGTTTCCGAGGTGCATTGACCACGACCAGCATTGATGACTTTGTGCGTTATGCAGCTGGCTATGCCAATGCATCCGAACCTGCACGCTGCTTTATTGATGCTGACAATATGACAGCGCGTTCTATCTTCAACATCGGTACGCTGGCTAATCCAGGCCATGCTGATAACGTCGCCGCGATCACCCTCAAAAAGACAGCACCTTTCCGAGCCCTTCTCCAGGTAAATGGTGACCGTCTGGGCCAGAAAGAAATTGCTGAATGGCTGGAAGACTGGGCCGACTACCTCACTGCATTTGATGCCGAAGGCAATGTATTGTCCATCGCGCAAGCAGCTGGTGCTGTTCGACGCGTTAACATCAAACAAGTTTCAGAAGCCGCCCATGAAGACGAAGACTTTAGTGGCAGAAAGTCACTGATGCAAAGCGTAGAGGCAAGCAGCAAAGACGTCATGCCAGTAGCATTCGAATTCAAGTGCGTGCCGTATGAAGGCCTGGGCGAAAGACGTTTAAGCCTGCGCAACAGCCTGCTGAAAAGCGGCGAACCTTTGTTTGTGTTGCGCATTGTTCAACTGGAAGCGCAGGAAGAATCTATCGCCAATGAGTTCCGCGACCTGTTGATCGAGAAATTTACTGATAAGCCGGTAGATACCTTCATCGGTAGCTTTAAAGCGTAATTTCTCTGCATTAAATCCCCGGCTTCGCGGGGATTTATTGAAGCGTAATTCCCTTTATTAATCGCCAATAGCGAGGGATTCGCACAACCAAAAACTGGTGCAGGTGCAGCTGCCAAATACGGAGAAGAAAAGACAATGAGTTATATTCAGACACTTTCAGGTAAAAAATTCGATTACCTCAATTCAACCGCTGACGATGTAGAAATCGAAGATATTGCGACAGCTCTTTCACATATCTGCCGCTTCAGTGGTCATCTGCCAGAATTTTACAGCGTCGCCCAACATTCGGTGCTGTGCAGCCAGCTCGTCCCGCCAGAGTTTGCCTTTGAAGCCCTGATGCATGACGCGGCAGAAGCGTATTGCCAGGACCTTCCAGCACCTCTCAAAGCGCTGCTGCCAGATTACCAACGCATCGAAATGATTGTTGATGACCTGATCCGCGCAAAATTCAGCATTACCTCTGAAATGTCCTCGGTTGTGAAATATGCCGACCTGGTGATGCTTGCCACGGAACGCCGCGATTTGGAGATCGACGACGGTTCTGTCTGGCCCTGTCTTGAAGGTATTCCGGCCAGCGACATCATCCAGATAGTGCCCCTTCGCCCAGGCCAGGCGTATGGCTTGTTCATTAACCGTTTCAATGAACTTACGGAATTACGCTGATGCCTCGCATGAAAATAAATGAACTGGTAGCCGCAGCTCATGCCGCGGCGGGGAAACTGCCACCAGCAGAAGCCTCCCTGATGCGTGAGGTTGCCACTCGTCTGGATGTGACGTTTGCAGCGTTGACCGAGTCAATGGACCAGAGAATGAGTCTTGATGCTGAAATTAACCATCTCCGCCAGGAGAAAGTGGAATGATTACTAAGAAAACAAACAAGAAATCTTTGCGCGCCACGCTCGCCAGGGCCAAGCGCCAAAATTACGAGAAGATGGTTATTCGCGTTTCTCTGATCGAGGAATTACTCGACCAACTGGACGCGGTAGAAAATTTGAACGTTGCGTTATCCGCTGAAGTAAACGACCTCAAACACCCAGGAACTTATTTGCCATCCAAAAGAGCTACGCCGGCAGCAGATGCGGTCCTGGCTAAATTGCAGTCGCAGGTCATCAGAAACGCACTTAACGAGTGCACAGAATATCTGGACAGGGACTGCATCATGGAGTCCAACGGCATCAGTTATGAAGATGCTGCGCTGCGTGAAACTGGTGCAATGGCACTTCAGGAAGCGTTACTTCGCAGAGGAGCCGCCCAATGAGCACTGGTATCGAACTCATGCAGCACGCGCTGGGTATCAACGAGCGCAACAGGACGCCGTACCGCAACTATTTTCTTGCTGGCGATGGTCATACGGACAACTCGAAGTGGCAAGCGCTTGTCGCTGATGGGTTTGTCACTTCCCGGCCTGCTCCTGATTTTGCGGGTGGCGGAACGCTCTATCACGTCACAGAAAAAGGTGAAGCAACAGCAATTTCTGCGCTGCCAGAGCCAAAAAAGCGCACGCGTTACGATGAATATCTGCACTCTGAAGTGTGTGAATCGTTCGGGGAATGGCTGGGTATTGAGTTGCCGGTCTATGAAGAGCGTGAGATTGGGCGTTACAAGTGGGAGTACCGCATGGTTCGTCGTTCACGAGCATATTGGGATTCGTACTGTGATGTTCGTGGTGAGTGGTGCCCAACGAAGAAAGCAGCCAAGGCCAGCTACAAAGAAGCGCTTCGCAAATCAAAGGAGTCCACCCAGTGAGCAGCGTAATTGACTTTAAAGGAGCGAAATTCTTCGTTAATGGTCGCACTTCAAACGTACTTCCGGATGGTACTGAGGTGAATATTCGACACCAGCTAAATATAACGCTGTCGGATGGAACACAGTTTATAAAAAGCATCTGGTATCCATTCAATTGGGAACGATGGATTGATAAAAAACAGCACTATCGCTATGCGGATATTGGTGGCTTTTACCGGAAGGTATCGCCACGACAAGCCATATTGCTGCAAAAGGCATGGGATGAATATCAGGAGCGTGCAGCGTGACAATCGACAAACAGACTTACCATCCTGACGGCGGCGATATAAGCACTGGTCGCATCAGAGAGATTGCCGACAATCCATACGGCGACGAAGAGAAATGCTGGCTGGCTAATCGCGTCCTGGCGCTGCTGGATGAGCTGGAACATTACAAATCCCGCGAAGAGCGAGTGACGAAACTGGTTCTGGATAACCAGGCAAGCTGGGATGAACTCCACAAGAAGCTGGAAGCCAAAGACAAGCAGATTGCTCTGGACGTTCAAATCAAGGCCAGACTTTGCCGGGAGAGCAATAGCCTGCATGACAGACTGCGTGAAGCAGAGAAGCGGATTGCTGAGCTGGAGCGTAGCGAAACTCAGCTTATCGACGAACGCGATAATTCGGAAACAGCTTTGAACGATGCCTATAAAGCCGTTATGGGCCAGGCACCGGAATGGAGCAACTGGTTTAGCTTTGCTGATGCGATAGATGAAATTGAGTTAGCGTGCGGGCTTTGGCGCAACCAAACAGAGGACGTTATTCAATTCCGTGCGCGCATAGCAGAACTGGAGGCGAAACTCCAGGCTGCTGACAAATTGCAGGATAGCGCGTTTCGTCATGGCCTTCAGCATGGTTTCAGTCTTGGACAAACAGATGACCAGGGTGGGTTTGAGCGATGCCTGGCGGCGTACAGTAAAAAAATGGGATGACAAATGAAGACACAAATGCAATTAGCGAACCGAGCATGGCGCACTGAGACCAAATCTCTCGGCTGGCATCGCGGCTGGAAAACAGGCAGGAAGGGTTGGAAAGCGTTCTGTCGTGAGAACGCAGCAATAACGGTAGAAGAACACCTCAAGACTGATCCCCCGTTCACGGACCAGGCTGATGCCAACTGGCATGTTGCTGAAGAACTCACATACTGGACGGTCTAACCCATGAGCCTCATCACTAATACAACCTTAAAGCTGTTATCGACAAATACAGCTTACAAGCTGTAAGGAGCGTGCGGAATGAGCACTATTACCAGAGAACGCATTGCCGAATTAGCACATTTCAAACCATCCGGGTCTAATTCCGTGAATTCTGCAAGTCGAGAAGAATGGCAGGAGCTGGCGCGTATGGCGCTGGCATCGCTCGAAGCTGAGCCTGTAGCCGATGTTGTTGCATGGTTTTCACCAAATGAGGAACGATCCTGTGATGTCCGCCTGCGCCGTCATAACATCAATCCAGGACCGTTGTACGCGGACCCTCCCGCGCCGGCAGCGATAAAAGACCATCAGATTCGTGAGCTGGTAACCGAGTTGCGCGATATCGCCGTCGATTATCACGGCACACAACAGCTCAGAGAGCGTATTGCCAGAGCCATCCGCGCAGCCCTGCCTCAAGGAGGTAAATCTTGAATATCGAAGTAATGAAGATAGTCCGTGACAACATAAAAATGGGTAGCGTACTGAGTTTTGCTGAAGTGATGATAATTCAGCAAGCCATTGATGCCGCGATACTTCAGGGTGCCGAACCTGTAACGACAGCTTACAAGTTGCCAGATGGTTGGGTGGCTGTGCCAGTAGAGCCAACTGAAGACATGATCGTTGTAGGTTTCGAGTCAGAGCCAGATGAGAGCTTTAGCGATGCAGAGGTGTGGGAAGCATACGAAGCTATGAGTGGATGTCAGAAGGCGGCACACCGAGCGAAGCTGTGCTGGGCGGCAATGTTAGCAGCAGCACCCAAGCTGGAGGCTTAATGCCGAGTAAACTCAAACAGCGGCTCATGCGCCGCTTGAAGGAAGATAGCGGAAACTAATTCCCGCCACCAGCACCGAAGAGTAAACCAGTCAGCCTGGGTGCAGCCGGGCTTTATGGAGAAGGAAACCATGGCAAAGCTAATGAAAGCGAGTCTTTGGAGTAAACGCGAATTTACCCAAGATTCCATTCCTGACAACCGTACAATTAAACGTTGGGTCGAAAACGGATTACTCATGGGAAGGATCGTAGATGGTTCAGTTTTTGTCTATGAGACCGAAAAATGGGGCGTCGACTCAATTGTTAATCAGGCGGTACGTCAGTTAATAATTGAGGGTTGACCATGGCAGCAAGGCCACGAAAAAAAGAATACCGCCACCTTCCTGATTATCTTTTTTTTGATAAAGATCGTGGCGTGTATAAGTTCACGCTTATAACTGGAAAAAAGAAAACTCTCGGTTCGGATCGAGTAATGGCTATCGCCATTGCCCGAGAATATAACTTAAGAATGCGCCCTGAAAATACACCTTCGATAGATTCATTAATTCGGGAATCGGGAGGGTTGAATGGTGAAGCCAACCCGTTTTCTGAGCATGTAGATCGCATAATGAAGAGAGCGATCAAAGATGAGCAGCCGTCTAAAAGCACACTTGACGACTGGAATAATGATGCCATCAGGGTTAAAGAATTTTTTAATAACATACCCGCATGCGACATTGAGCTTGAGCACGTAAATGCATACATACGAAATTACCACTCTGAATCTTCGGCCAATGTTCAGAACCGAAAAGTTAGCTTCCTGAAAAAGCTATTCTCTTATGCTGTGGATGAATCGCTCATGATGGATAACCCTGCAACACGAAAAAAAATGCGGCGTGTCGATAAAAAAGTCCGTCGGCGACTTACTATGGAGCAGTTCCTGGCCATACATGCAGCTGCTGAACCTTGGCTGAAGACTGCAATGGACCTTGCATTACAAACTACGCAAGCGCGCCTGGAAGTATCCCGGATCCGGTACTCGATCAAGGAACCTAAAGAAGGAGTTTGCGGCTGTGTATGGTTCGATCAGGAAGAAGCTGGCATATTCGGAACGCTTTACATTCATCGGCAAAAAGTTCAGCACAAAGAGGCCTCGCACGTTGCTATTCCGATTGGTAGGGCTCTGAAAGAGATCATCGACAACAGCAGGGACAATGTGGCCAGTCCTTATGTTGTTCACCGACTTCTGGAAAAGAGAAGCAATCCTATAAGCAAGGAAGTTAACCACCCAACACAGGTGGCCCCTGATTATTTGAGCAGGGCATTTTCAGAGCTGCGGGACCGGATAGGTGTAGCGGCAGAATTACCTATAAAAGAACGGCCAACTTTCCACGAGATTAGAGCGCTGGCGGCTCATATTTTCGAAAGACAAGGTATCGATCCGCAGGCAAGGATGGCCCATAGTGATGCAAAATCGACAAAAATTTATACCCAGAATCATGTTGAATGGGTAGAAGTTCCTCATGCTGAAATTGTCTTTAGAGCCGGGTGATGTATGGGGAAAAACCTACCTGTAACTCATTGATGTATATAGTGCGGATTTTGCAAAAAATGCACTGTTTGCATATACAGTCAAACATGCCACAGCACCAGTATTTACAAGGGTTACAGCGGCTTTGCCGCAGTGACATGGGGTGTCGGGGGTCGGAGGTTCAAATCCTCTCGTGCCGACCAAAAACACATTAAAAACCAGCCTGTTAGGGCTGGTTTTTTTTTATCCTTATGAATCGCTACCGCTTTGGACGTCATCCTCCCTGCGCTTTCCCGCTCCGCGCCAGATATAGGGCTTTCCGATAACGATATACATCGGTTAGAGGCCGCCAGCGCTTTACTACCACCCTATGCATTCGTTCTCTGAAATATTTTATTACATATTTAACATCCCCGTTCGCTTTACATTGACACTAGTGTCAATCTTGTAGATTACCACTACAGCGAGGAGAAGAGTATGCGACCATCCGATCTGGCAAAACTCACCGGAGTAAGCAACAGAGTTCTGCGTCATTATGAATCGAAAGGGCTCATCCGTTCACGGCGACTAGATAATGGATATCGTGATTATGATCCGAAGGAAGCGGAAAAAGTGAAGTGGGTAATCTCGTTAATTAAATGTGGATTCAGTACCAGGCAGATAGCTGAGCTGGAAAAGTTCTCTCAGATCAGCGATATGGACGATGACCGTTTTATTATGTGCCTGGAACAGCACCGGAATAAGCTACAAGCACTGGATACGCTGATTGAGTTACTCAACGAACGTCGAAACGCACTCGCTGCACGGATACATTCCTACGAATGATGAATATTTTTATCGGAAAGAGATGAAGTATGAAACGTTTAGAAAATAAGGTTGCCTTAATTACCGGAGGCAGCAGCGGCATCGGGCTGGCAACAGCAAAAAGATTTATTAATGAAGGTGCCAAAGTCATCATTACCGGAAGAGATGAAAATACGCTGAACCAGGCCATGCGTGAGCTGGGGGATAAGAATGCCATTGCAATACAATCAGATATTAGTGATTTAAATAATCAAGAGGCTGTTTTTTCAACCATCGAAAAACGCTTCGGTAAACTGGATATTGTCTTTGCCAATGCAGGGATTATCTTGCTTTCTGATTTTCAGGACTCGACCGAAAGCGACTTTGATAACCAGTTTAATATTAATGTGAAAGGAACTTTTTTTACCGTACAAAGGGCTCTACCGCTGATGCCACAAGGCGGGTCGATTATATTGACCTCATCTATTGCTCACTACAAGGGCCTTGACGGACACAATATCTATGCAGCGACAAAAGCTGCGTTACGTTCTTTCGCACGAAGCTGGACAGCGGATCTTAAAAACCGAAGTATCCGTGTTAACTGCATAAGCCCTGGCCCCATCGCCACGCCAATCATCAGCAAAATGGGCATTTCCGAGGCAGACCGTGAATTGTTTAATACGAACGTTGCGAGCCATATACCTGCCGGGCGGTTTGGCAAACCAGAAGAAGTTGCTGCCGCTGCGCTTTTCCTTGCCTCAGATGAAAGCCGTTTTATATCGGGAATTGACCTCTGTGTGGATGGCGGGATGGGGCAGATTTAACCGGGATCAAAAATAATATCAAATATGATTAAAAGACATCAATTTTGATGAAGTTCTTTTTTCTGATTATCTCTATATTTATTGCCATGAAGGGCCCATCACTATCCAGTGTTTATTAAAGGTATTTATATGAATAAACGTATTATTATTGCCGGTGCAGGTTTTGCAGGTATGTGGGCGGCCATCTCCGCGGCCAGACTTATACACTTAAACAATGCTGACAATCAGGTTGATATATTTCTTGTCTCGCCTGAACCAAAGTTAACCATACGTCCAAGGCTTTATGAGGCCGTTCTTGAAAAGATGGACCCGTCGATTCTTGACGTGCTTAAGGCGGCGAATGTGAAATATATTCGTGGACGGGTTATTGATATTGATACACAAAATAAAACGATTACCGTCCAAAAGCCAGATGAAGAGACCCGAGTTAATTTTGACAGTTTTGTGCTGGCTGCGGGAAGTCAGGTCTTTCATCCAGAATTGAAAGGGTTGAAAGAGTATAGTTTTGATGTCAATTCGCTGGAAAAAGCCCGCGAACTTGATGCGCATTTACAGTCGCTGGCAGCAGAACCTGATTCGCAGGCGCGGAATACCGTCGTGGTTGCAGGAGGAGGCTTAACGGGTCTGGAAACCGTAACAGAGATGCCGGAACGTTTGAATACACTGTTTGGCGCGGAAAGTCAGCCGCAGGTCATCATCGTTGATAATGCGCCCAAAATTGGGCAGGCAATGGGAGAGGATGCCTGTGAGATTATCAATCAGGCACTGGCCAGCAGCGGAATTGCAGTACGCACAGGCGTAAGAGTGTCATCCATCGAGGCGAATGGCGTCACGCTATCGAACGGTGAGTTTATTCCCAGTAAAACGGTCATCTGGACCGCCGGAATGCGTGCCAGTCCATTAACCCGGTTTATTCCTGGTGAACACGATTCGCTGGGACGCGTGATCGGCGATTCTTTTTTACGCGCCCCAGAAGCCCACGGTATCTTTGTTACCGGAGACACGGTGAAGGTGCCTACTGATAATGATGGCAATTACAATGTAATGTCCTGTCAACATGCCATGAGCCTGGGGCGCGTGGCTGGACACAACGCGGCGGCTGAACTGCTGGAGTTGCCATTGCATCCCTACAGCCAGCCTAAATACGTTACCTGCCTCGATCTTGGCAAATGGGGAGCCGTTTATACTGAAGGCTGGGATCATCAGGTGATGTATCAGGGCGAGGAGGCTAAAAAAATTAAGCAGGAAATTAATACCCTGTGGATTTATCCCCCTGAGCCCGATCGGGAGAAAATGTTCTCTGTCGCCAATCCCGATTATATTATTGTGCCGTAAATTACAACGTCCTCGATGCACTGCATTGAGGTTATTTTCCTGGACTTCATTTTGCATCATGGCTCTTTTTACGCCACTGACTGGGAGTTAACCCCGTCATTTTTCTGAATGCACTGGTAAATGCATTTTGCGAGTTGTAGCCGCTTTCCAGTGCAATTTCAGAAACCTGCTTATTGGTGGATTGTAATTGTAAAAAAGCACGTTCCATTACACGCTGTTTGAGCCAGCCATAAGGCGTAAGACCGGTACTGTTTTTAAACGCCCGGCAAAAATGTGCAGATGACATACCCTGCTCCGCTGCCAGAGCCTGAATAGTCACCTCCCCTATCGGGCTGCTATCCAGGATTTCCAGCGAATTTTTAAGGACGCGTGGGGACAGAAAATAGTTGGCCTGTTGGACATGTGTCTTAACAGGGGAATGATTCTGTATCAGCTGAAGTACCAGCGCCAGCATTAAATGTTCGCAAAGGAGATGAGTGATTTTATTGTTATCTGAAAGGGTATCATGAAGAGCTGAAATTATTTTTGCGGTTGTATCATCAAAATAAGCGGTGCGGAACAGGAGTTCCGTTAGGGGGGCATCTATTTGTAATAACAGATCGTTGAACGTTTGATCAGGAATGTAAAAATGAATCACATCAACGGTGCCAGGCATATCCCAGCGTGACGAACTGCCACGCGGAATAGTCGTAATGGTGCCTTCTCTGATGGTATCTCTTACCACCTGATGTCCTGTTCTTCGCTCAACGGTTTGCATATTGCCGAAGTGCGCGATGATAACGTGTTGATCCATTGGGGCAATAGTTTCGTGCAGCGGCCCATGTGGCCATCGATAACAGTTTACAGACAAGGGATTGCTGCTAGTCATGCTTAATTCTGGCTGATTTTTTAATACTCGGGTCATCTCCTTGACGGTATCTTTAAGTATAACCTCATGATTATTCATGATAATGCCCGCAACGCCAGTGTAAATAGTCTCCAGAGTATAGGTGAAGTTTAAAACGCTAACCTACTTGCCATAAATCCGTCCGCGTTATCACCACGATAGCCGGGAGTCTATATCTGTTGTCAGGAGGTATTATGGAATTATCTAAAACTGCGGCAGATCCGATGCCTGCAGAGGATCGCGTGTCCGTTTCTCATTCTGAACCAGAATTAGTCCCATCGCGTTACCCGCTAAAGATCGGCGACATTGAAGTGCTTGTTGTCAGTGATGGTGTTCTGTCTTTACCGGGCCCAATGCTGGGCCATAATGCCGATCCTTCCGTGAGATCAGCCTGGTTTAAAGAGATGTTTTTACCCTACGACGAACTCGACTGGGCTCTTAATGTCGTGGTGGTAAAAAGCGGTGACAGAACGATCCTCATCGATGCAGGTATGGGTGTCGCCTTCCCTGACCTGCCACGAGCCGGACGGACAGTTCAGCGGCTGGAATCTGCCGGTATTAATCTCGCATCCATCACTGACGTGGCGATCACCCATCTGCATATGGACCATATAGGGGGGTTGCTTATCAAAGGTGTAAAAGAACGTTTGCGTCCTGATCTTCGTATTCATGTGGCAGAGGCTGAAGTTAACTTCTGGGAGTCGCCCGATTTTTCCCAGGTATCCATGCCCACGGGCTTCCCGGAAGCACTCAGGAAAACGGCGACACGGTTCTTACAGGAATACAAGGGCCAGTTGCAAACTTTCGAGAACCAGAGTGAGTTGGCTCCTGGCGTTCTCATTACGCGTATTGGCGGTCATACGCCAGGTCATAGCGTAGTCCGTCTGGCATCACGTGGTGAACGCTTAACATTCGCTGGCGATGCGGTATTTCCGGTCGGCTTCCAGCATCCTGACTGGTTCAATGGCTTCGACCATTATCCCGAAGAAGCTGCTCGCGTACGGATTCAACTCTTACGGGAACTCGCCGCCAACCGGGAATCTCTTGTGGCAACACACCTCTCCTTCCCGTCCGTGTGCCATGTCGCCATTGATGGAGATACCTTCCGTTGGGTGCCGGGCCACTGGAGATACTGAAATAGGGTTAACCCTGTCCGGTAGAAGGTCGCATTATCTTTCAGGCTGTTCGCCTACGCTCAGAAGTTTGAGAAAAAAATAGGCTTATCCCCCTGGGCAGAACTATTGAAAACCAGCCTCTTACGGCTGGTTTTTTTATTTCACTTCATCCGGCGTTTTGCACAGATAGACCAGCGTGGCCAGACAAATCACCGCTCCGGCATAAAACGTATATTCCGCGCCTAACGTTTCCCATATTGCCCCGGCTCCCAGGCTGGCGACTAACAATCCCACGCCGCTGAGCAGACTAAAAATGCCGTAGGCCGTACCGCGCAGATCCGCAGGTGCCGTTTTAGCAATCATTGCCGCCAGCAGCCCCTGCGTCATCCCCATATGCATTCCCCAAAGCGCAACGCCTAAAAGAATGCCTGCCCAGTGGGAACTCAGCGCCAGCACTATATCCGCTCCAATCAGCACTACCAGCCCCCACTGCAGTAGCCGGGCGTGGCTCATCGTGTCGGATAGCTTGCCAAACGGATAGGCAGACAGGAAATAGAGCAGATTCATGGTCACCATCACCAGCGGGATCAGCGCCAGCGGCACCCCAGACTGCTGTGCGCGGAGCACAAGGAAGGCTTCACTGAAGCGGGCGAGCGTGAAGATGGTACCCAGGCCAATGACCCACCAGCAGCCTTTCCCGAGGCGTCTGAGGTTCTCTTTTTTGATGGGATTCGTTCGTTTATGTTCGACAGGTTTTTTCGGCTCATGCAGGCCGAAGAAAAGAAGTGCAACGGCGAAGACGCCGGGGATCACCGCAATCCAGAAAATAGTACGAAAATCATCGTTCCACAGCAGCATTAAGCCTACGGCCAGCAGCGGCCCGAGAAATGCGCCGAGGGTGTCCATCGACTGACGCAAACCAAAAGCCGCGCCGCGAAGTTCCGGTGGCGTAACGTCAGCGACCAACGCATCACGCGGCGCACCTCGGACCCCCTTCCCTACCCGGTCGATTAAGCGTGCCCCCAGAATCATACCTGAAGACGAGGCGAGCGCGAACAACGGTTTACTCAATGCGCCAAGGCCGTAGCCCAGTACCGCCAGCCCTTTACGTTTGCCCAGATAGTCACTGATTGCGCCGGAAAATACCTTGATAAACAGCGCGGTGGCTTCAGCCAGACCTTCAACCAGCCCGATGAAAAGCACGCTGGCTCCCAGCGTCGTGACCATAAACAGCGGCAGCAGGCTGTGAATGATCTCCGAGGAGATATCCATCAGCATACTGACCCCACCCACAACCCAGACGCCCTTCGGGATCCGGCTGAGCGTTGCAAATCGGGATAACATTGAGCATCTCCTGCTGTTTGACGAACATCATCGTTCGACACAGAATATCCTGGAAATGCGAATAAATATCATCAGACATAAAAAAGCCAGCCCGCAGGCTGGCTTCACTATCGCAAATGAATGCTTAGTGCTTTTCACGTCCGCCCAGGAAGAAAATGCCCAGCGGGATAGCAAGCAGAACGGTGAAGACAAGGCTGTAAACGAAGATCATCGCTGACTGCAGCACAAACATGCTGGTCGTCCAGTCAGAAAACGGAATGTTGTACTGTTCGATGACGCCGACAATGGTGGCCCGCCCGACGCATGCAGCGGCAATCATAAATACAACCAGCAGCGCCAGTAAGAACTTACGGCCTTCAGCTGTTTTCAGTTTTGCGCGAATCATGTCTCTCTTCCCTTTACAGATGGCTAACATTATTTAGCGCTTAAAATAACACGATCGCCCGTCCGACTCCATGACAGCATTAACAACCACAAACAAAGCAATAACGCAGTGCATTCCACTAGTCATTTTGAAAATGTAGGTAAATCAATCCAATCATTCATCTACATTATGGTAATGTGGTCAGGATCGTTTTGACATAAAGGAATGACTGTGAAAAACGCACCTAAATTTGCTATCGCCCTGATCGCCGCAGCCTGCGTCAGCGCCAGTGCTTTTGCGAGCGACTCTTCAAAAGAGCAGCCACTGGAAAAAGTAGCCCCCTATCCACAAGCGGATAAAGGAATGAAGCGTCAGGTTATTCAGTTGCCGGCTCAGCAGAATGAAGCCAACTTTAAAGTTGAACTGCTAATCGGGCAGACGCTGGACGTAGACTGCAACCAGCACCGTCTGGGCGGCCAGTTGGAAAGCAAAACGCTGGAAGGCTGGGGCTATGACTACTACGTCTTTGATAAAGTGACGTCGCCGGTCTCTACCATGATGGCCTGCCCGGACGGCAAGAAAGAGAAAAAATTTGTGACTGCGTATCTGGGAGATAACAGTCTGCTGCGCTACAACAGCAAGCTGCCGATCGTGGTATATACGCCTGAAAACGTAGAGGTGAAATATCGCGTGTGGCAGGCAGATGAGACTGTCAGTCCCGCGGTAGTACGTTAAAAAAGGTCGGGGACGGCTTTGCCTTACCCGACCTGCAAAATAACAGCGAACGTAGGCCGGGTAGGCATTAGTGCCACCCGGCTTTTTTATTTTACAGCGCGATATCCGCCACCGGTTTGTTTTCCGTCTGAGGCTTCAGCTCCGCTTTTGGCGCAGCATCCGCAGCCTGCGGTTTCACATATTGTAGTTGCAGAACGCGGCTGGTGTATTCCAGCTCTTGCTCCGTCGCCGCCACGTTACCGTTCAGCTTCGTACCGTAGGATGGAATAATGGTTTTCAGCTTCGCCTGCCATTCCGGGCTCGCGACTTTATCTTTGAACACTTTTTCCATCAGGTGCAGCATGATTGGCGCAGCAGTGGATGCACCCGGTGAAGCGCCCAGCAGTGCGGCAATAGTGCCCTCTTTATCGCTCACCACTTCAGTGCCCAGACGCAGCACGCCGCCCTCTTTCGGATCGCGTTTGATAATCTGCACACGCTGGCCCGCCTGCCACAGACGCCAGTCCTCTTTCTTCGCCTGCGGATAGTACTCTTTCAGTGCTTCAAAACGTTCTTCATCGGAGAGCATCACCTGACTAATCAGGTACTTCACCAGATCGAAGTTATCCAGCCCCACATCCATCATTGGCTTGACGTTAGACGTTGTAGTGGCACTGAGCAGGTCCCACAGGGAGCCATTTTTCAGGAATTTGGTGGAGAACGTCGCGAACGGCCCGAACAGCACCACGCGTTTACCGTCCAGCATACGGGTATCGATGTGTGGAACAGACATCGGCGGCGCGCCCACAGAAGCCTGACCGTACACTTTCGCCAGATGGCGGTTCACCACGTCCGGGTTTTCTGACACCAGGAACTGGCCGCCCACCGGGAAGCCCGCGTAGTCGTCCGCTTCAGGAATACCAGACTCCTGCAGCAGCTTCAGCGCCGCGCCGCCCGCACCGATAAAGACAAATTTCGCCTTGATGATGTGCTCAGCTTCGTTGTTTTTCAGGTCGGCAACGGTCACGCTCCAGCTGTTATCCGCGTTGCGTTTGAAGCGACGTACTTCAGAGTAGAGCTGCCGGTTAATGGTCTCTCCCTTCTGCAGACAACCCATCAGCTGACGGGTGTTTTCAGCGTAGTTGACGTCAGTACCGATTTCAGAGCGGGACGCAGTTACTTTCTGATCTG
>OJJJ01000113.1_pt1 | contig 53117 bp, 43 predicted proteins | sample 1596311 | NCBI WGS metagenome assembly OJJJ01 (sample SAMEA4350140, study PRJEB24818) | metagenome | biome: human; feature: gut; material: faeces | place: Denmark | collected 2013-09
AATTTCCTGCGTTCGCGCCAGCTCACTTTTTTGCTGCAGATAGTTATGAAGCGGATATTTTTTATTGCTGCCTTCAAGGCTTCTTCGCAACCCGTCCGAGAATTTCAGTTCTTTTTTCATAATTTATCCATGCCGTTAAGAACCATTCAACATCCGTATTAATAATAAAAAAAACAATGTGTCCCCCCTGAATAATCAAAGGGGGTACCTTTGCGCAGAGGATTTGGCGGGATCCCCGTTCGCTTCCACTCTTTTTTTCGCCGTTTATGGAGCGTATCCAGGTTAATATCCGCCACGTTTTCCCAGCCCAGCAGGGTGAATATCTCCTCTGACAGCGTTTCTTCCGGTAACGGCTTGTGATTGTAAATTGACCACGCCGCAGGAAGAAGACATAACCCCAGTAAGGCCAGAAAAGCTACTGCTATAAGTGAATAGAAATATGGATTTGAGAATGCCTCCCATCCATTATATACATGTATATATAATGGGATAATAATAACCAAGCACAAATAGCAAACTCGTAGCGGGATACGCACTGCCGCCCGGCGCGCCTGGTTCTTTCCCCGGTAACACCCCGGCGTCATGCACAGGGACTGCTCCTCCGGCTTGTGGATGGCATACACCAGATACTCCTCGCCGACCGGGGCCGCCAGCAGTTCCACCTCCTCCCCTTCATAGCACCAGTGATACCCCAGCCAGCCGGAAAAACGCCTGCCGTTAATACGCCCGGTCAGATACCAGGCCCCGCACAACGGCCTGTCATAGTCCTGCAGCAGGGCCGAGGCCGTCCCTCCCGAGCCGCTGGCCGCCCAGACCACCGCCGACGCCGCCATCTTCTTTTTATACCGGGCGTAGTAGGCGCTTCCTTCCGGATAGGACAGAACGTCGAAATGCTGCACTACTCGCCGCTGCGTCAGTTTTTCAATAACGCCCCGAACCTTAATCAGCAGCACCGGGTCCGGCGGGGCGTTTTTCAGCACGTCCAGCAGCTCTTTCTCTTTCAGGCGAAAATGTGCCAGCCATTTTCCTTTTTCATTTCTGACCTCTAAGTTGCGCAGAATTTCCTGCGTTCGCGCCAGCTCACTTTTTTGCTGCAGATAGTTATGAAGCGGATATTTTTTATTGCTGCCTTCAAGGCTTCTTCGCAACCCGTCCGAGAATTTCAGTTCTTTTTTCATAATTTATTCTTACAATATGTGAATACGACCATGTTGATATTTCTTGAATAGCTTTATTGGAAAATACAATTCACTCTTATTTGCTGGAAGATTCTATTTTACGTAAGCATTCCGTCAGCGATTTTCCGCATTTCACTATAAGTTCTGCTTTTTTTTCTTCAGAACAGCTATCAATATCTATCGAAAACTTTTCACCAAACAGCGTGTTCTGCAACCAGATTTGAATTTCATCTTCAAAAAAATACTCTTTCAGGGCATACTCTGCGACCACCAGAAGCAAAGCGAACTGCCAGGACGAGAGGGCACCAATCCACTCAATTCCCAGCGCATACACCGTAGGTATCGCTGCACGCCCCAGCCACACCTCCATACTGCCGACAGCCGTACTCCAGCCAAATTTTGACATTAAAGCAGGCAAGACTTTGCCGCTGACTGAAATAATGGTTGTTATATCATTAAGAATTTTCCCCAAATATAGTATTCCGTATGTCCACTGTTTATTTACTGATCTTTCATCTTTTAACTGGTAGGCATCTGAAAAATCAGCCCCCAACGATGCAATAGCATTGAGCATCGCACAACTGGCACCTACCCATTTCAGTTTCGGAAATGATTTATCATCCTTTTTTATGACATCCATCATTTTACTGACAATATCAATCGCGCCTCCCGTGGTGGCAAATCCCGCAGCGACCAGTTTGGCATAACTGGAAAAGTCATCACGTTTGAAATGATCTGCTTGGTTATATAGCTCCGTCATATTAAAAAAAAGCACCAGAAAATTGATACTTGTCGCACGATAAGCATTTTTTTTCGCTCCCGTGATACTGAAGTCCGCAGTCGCCTTTTCCAGATCGGAAAACCGCACCTGAGCAACTTTTAAACGCCCTGACACTCTGTCTTTCTGAGGATTAATAAAGAGCATTTCGTTTATATAGTAACTACGCTCGGTCGCCCAGCCAAAATATTTACTCGAAAATGACTTTATCTCCGCTACTGTTTTACCTGCCGAAAGAGAACAGAGTGTTTTAACGACAAGATCGTTTAAAGTGTCCAGTTTCGGTCCCACACCCGAAACGGAGAATAAACGGGAACCCAGAGTTGCCATATGTTGATCAACTTGATACAGCACCCGCTTTGACCAGACTGCATCATTTCCAGGTGGCTCATCCAGCGCAGCTGTTGCTTTACTAAACCCTTCGAATAATTTAACCAGGTCGCCGGATTTTGACTCAAAAAATGCCAACAAACTTTGTTCTGTAACCGGCTGACTCACCCCTTTGCGCACACTGGCAAGCAAAGACTCGGCAACAGTCATTAACTCAGGTGCATTATAAAAATGAGTACGCCAGACGAGGTTGTTTTCATCAGTAGTAGAATAATCTTTTATCCAGTCATCCAGTAAACCCACACCAGATTTCGCCGCCCCTAACCCAGACATTGCAAAGGCTGCTATCTCACGAAAATGCAAATTATCCAGTGGAAGGTCAGAATAAAAATCCTGCAGTGTACGAATAAAACCTGAAAATTTAAGCCATTGGCAGCGGAAATCGATTAGTACTTCGAGTTGTTTATCGATTTTGTGCGTCAGGTCCTCACTACATTTGATAAATGAGTCCAGACGTTCTTGATTTATCTTTCTTTTATATCTGCGCTGGTTATTTGCCACCCGCGAACTTTTCAGGCTCTGCTCCTGTCTTTTCTTCGCCTGATGCTCGAATTCTTCCCGGCTTAAAATATCCGTATTGCCTTTCCGTCCCTCGTTCCAGACATACATTCCATATGCGTAATCCATATCACGAGATGTTGAAAGTGAACCACCCATTGCCGCGAGCTGCTGTTCCACATTCTGCTCAGCACTCTTTTTTATAATATTCTCAACACCGTTTATCAGGCCCTGGGTGCAGAATTCCAGGGCGCGTTCTTCACCATATATCTTCGCCATCGCCAGGACATCATTCGTCCATCCCGTCAGCTCATGCGTTATCCCTGTTGCATCATGCAGCGCCATCAGCAACGGCGTGACAGGGGAACCGTCTGGCTTCACTCCCCGTTCCTTCATCTGCCGGATTGTGTTTCCGGCCACTCCGCTCTTCCACGGGTACAACGTCTCCTGCGGCCCCGGCTCTTTGACTATTGCATAGCGTTCACCCACACACTGGCTGACGCGGATTTTAGTCTGAGTGCCATACGGTAACAGCATTGCCGGACTCAGCTGGCTTCCCTGCGGGGCGATGTAATCCAGAACCCCTGCAAGATTGCCTGTCGTTGCTTCTGTCGTTTGCTCTGAAGTCTGCGGTGACGTCCAGTTTGATGCACTCAGGCGCTGCATTCTGCTCTGCCGTTGCCCGTCATCGCCCGCGTAACGCTCCATCGTTTTTTCCGTCCAGCGACACTGTGTGAATGCTATCCAGATATCATTCTCCAGGACTTCATATGGCAGCGTCAGAAAATCCTTTCCGCCGTTACTGTAGGTGCCCTGCCGACAGTCAGGCTCTGATTTCTCCAGAACATTTTTCGCCGACAGTTGCTTCCACAAACTGCCATCATCACACACTGACCACGCTTCCCAGTCCGTCAGGTACGGATAGTAGATATAGATATATCCCCTGCGCATCGCACGCAGCGCATAGTGATAATTTTCACTTTCTGCCGGATAAGACGACGCTCCTGGTTTTGCCCACGCCGGCAGTGCTTCCTGAATATATTCAGGAACCACCACATAGCGTACGGGCAGTAATGCCGGTCCCTGTGACATACAGTCACATTTATGATTTTTCATCCCTGTTCTCCTGCATATTCGAACTGTAAATCACTTAATTAATGATCTGTGCGAATGTCATTCCATTGCTGTTCTGTGACATGAGATATTATTTGAGTAAATTTTTTCTTGCCACTTAGGCTATTTATTTCAAGCAACCTTTTAATCATTCCATGGTTATAAAACTCCGGAGCAATATTAATTGAACACTCCCCCCACTTAATAAGATCTTCTTCATCATCAAAAGCACACATCCCGGCTCTTTTAAGTGACTGCTGTAATAGATTAAATACCGATGACTCCGAAAAACGTTCACTACTCAAATGCGCTAAGCGATAATTACAGATAATCCTATTTTTTATCCCGATGAAATCTATATCACACCAATTGCCAGCGCTAAGCGATAACGTATATGAAAGTCGTAGTTGATTATCAGACTGATTTATTTTATTGATAAGCTGCCCATCGCCATCAATAAAATTCCACACTTCGACTGGTCCTAACAAACGTTGTTGTTGCCAATCATCCAGGATGGATAAAAGAGAGATCATAATTGCAGGGTCATAATACCGAAGCAAAACATCTTTACCATCACGTTGTTGGATAGCAACTTTTCCCAGGTAAGCAGCGAGATTGATAATATCTTCTTCGCAAGTGAGCCAACCACAAATCATCCTGCCCTTACCCAGCAGTATTTCGTTAGGTTCGATCTCTTTCAGGGCTTGTATAATACTTTCATGTAGTATTTTACAATCCTCAGGTAAAGATAAATCCAGTGATACCAAACATGGCTCAAATTCTGAGGTTAGATAACGATTAGCAACTGGTACCCTCACACCCCCTCTATCTATTATTTTATTGTAGAATGATGAATCTTGATTCCTTAATCTTATAATTGCAGCATCAATCATTAATATACAATTTCTATTTAGCGCTCTAAAACGATTAAATATTTCCTCACCAATATCCCCCCCCTGATTTTGCATTGCCTGTAAAGAGTAATCATAAGTTATGAAAGATTCCTTCATTATTGGCCCTCTATCAGCCCAGCGTCACTGTAGGGCTTTGCGTTCCACCAGCTGCGTCAATGGCAGTAGCGCAAGGATCCGGTAACTCTATGCTGGCATTCAATGTTGCAGGCGCCATTTTTTGAATTCCAATACTCTTTACGCGAACGTTGCCAGGCGCCCCGACTTCTATTTCGCCATCTTTAAGCCTGATATATGCTCCACCACAACTGAGCACTAACTCTGTCGCAGCGGTAATGATCACCTGCTCATCCTTGCTGGCTATACTCAACGTTTTCTTTGCCAGCAGATCCATTGCATCTCCCTGCGCCTGAATTTCCACTTTTCCTTTGCTGGCGAAAATCTTAATCCCCATCCACTGAGCGAAAAGACTTATTGTTTCTTTCACACCAAGGCGGAATTTTTTAGCGACACTGACATCTGTGTCCGCTCCAGAGGTCACAATGACATTCTCACCTGATGAGAGTTGGATACTGGCGGGCGTTACCTGCGCTATACCAGCAGGGGCAGAAAAAAGTAAAGCCTGTTTCTTGAGCTCTGTCATAGACTCCATCAACAATGCTTTTTGCCTCTCTATATCAGCCAGTTCTGCTTTCGCTTTTTCTGCCGCAGAGCGAATACCTTTCGCATCCTGAAGCGCAGCTTGTAAGTTAGCTAGTGCTTCATGCATATCCAGCTGCAAACCTCCAGCTAATTCCTGGCGATCAGCACTGATAAAGATCCCCTTTCCAGCCCGAATAGCTCCCCACTGGTCTGTACGCAGTTCAAAGCCCTCTCCCCGCAGCGCACGCCCCGCATCCACGTTATGCCCAAGGTTCAGCTGCGTCTTCCCACCGTAGTCGGTACTGAGCTTGACATGCTCCTCGCCCCGTCTATCCTCCATACGCAGCTTGTTGTTCGCCGGCGTGCGGATGACGTTACGCGTGTTGTTTGCGTCCGTCACGTGGTCCGGGTGCCGCGAGTCATGCAGCGCGTGGGCGATATACGGCCGGTCCGGGTCTCCCTCGTGGAACGCCACCGCCACCTCCGTACCCTGTATCAGCGGGAAGTGAATACCGTAGGTGTCACCGCCGTAGGGTTTGGCCAGGCGTACCGGCATACTTTCGTAGCCCTGTTGTTTATCATCGCGGTCCGCATCAAACTTAACCCAATAAAGCCCACTCTGATTCAAATGAGCATATTCATCATTCTTTTTCGGGCTTGAAACACGTGCCATTAGCGTGCCGCTAATTACTGGACGCGGTTTGAGCTGAGGTCTCCAACAGCGCGTTTCACTGTAAACTGTCGCCATCAGCACCACTTGCAGCGCTTCCTTTCGGCTTGCGCTGAATGAAACCGCCGTAACCAGCAAGCTGTTACGCACACTGGAAGGAAGCGTTGGGACAGGTGTGGATTCCGTAATATTCAGGACCTGAGCCGGGCTGAGGCTTGCATCGGTTGATAATCCAGTGATTGTCGCTTGTGAGGAGAGGTAACGCTCATGTTCCAGGCGCGCCCAAAAATTCCCTGTCTCAGGCGATGGCGAAACCTTATCACCCGTTTCAAGATGGCGCGCGCGATAGTGGTAAACGTCCCCGTAAGTCACCCCTTCACCTTCACCGTAAGTCATATCGGTTTGTGCAGAAAATAATATTTTCTGAGCCTGACGATAGTTATAGTCCCCAGCAGTAACCGATGCCTGCACTGCAGACTGCTGGAACTGGATATCCCAGACTGAATCAATGCTATTGTCATTCATTCCGGAAGGACTATTCAGCGGTAACGTTTTACCAAACTCCCATGCGCTTTGTTTGTCAGCAAAATAGATCACCTCAGTGCCAGCTTCAGGCTGAAGCCTGAAGAAGAAGAATATTCCAACTTCAGAGAGCAGGCGTTCAATAAAAACCAGATCGCTTTCCTGATACTGATTAATTTGCTCTCGTTTGGGATATTCCATTACCACATCAAAATTATATTCCCAGTTTTTTAAACCATGCTCCTGTAAAATTTGAGTAACAACTTCAGGAACTGACATATTAATAAAGAAACGGTGTGTGCGAAATTGGTTTTTCAGCAACGCGACAAAGGGTTCAATGATTAGCTGATAGGTTGCCTGGTCTTTTGAACCACTGATACGATAGAAAGATGTCACAATACCATGTACCACTTTGCAGGCAGTTAACTCACTTAACTTCCCCATTCCCATGGTCAATGTAGTTGATTTTCTAAGTATCGACTCTACAGCAATGTCTTTATCCGGGCTGGAAAAATGTACTACGTATCGATACAGCGTACTCATTTCCTCTGTACCACTAAAATCAATAACATCCAGTACAGACTTGCACGAAGGGATAGACAATTGATAACGATTCAGCGTATTTTCAGATATAAATGACATCCTGCCGCCCGGTGATTCAGACATTCCCATATATTTAACCCTTGTGATTTTGTAAAGAGCCATGTTCAGAAAGTAAAAATTACTCTCAACGTTTTTCCTTTACTAAACTAACCAAACCCTTTTTTTTATTGATGACAATAGAAAAAGTAAATCGATGATTATCGTTGGATATCCAAAGCTCTTCTCTACCATTACCACTATAATCATAAAGATAAAAACCAAGACCTATTAGATAGTTACGAATAATTCCTGCATCCCCACCACGGAAAATAATAAGACTTGTTTCCTGTGTACTTCCCTCTGGGGAAATATATTCAAAGTAATAATTGCTCGAGATCCTTGGGGCCTGCTTGATATCGACATCAGTGTAGAAGTAGTAATCAAAAAGATCGCTTTCCCGATACTCTAATTTATCTGGCCAGGGTATTAGCAGCGGTGACAAGAAAACCAAAACAATCGTCACCATTATTATTTTATAGTAGCTCATTACCATTCACCTCGACAATAATGAATAATAGCCGCCATCCCCGGTAATAATTTCTACCCGACCCGAAGTGAAATCGCTCCACGGTTGCACCCATGTCATAAATGAAGGCAAGTTCCCTTTATAGGGTTTATGCACAGCACAGTTATCCAAGGGCTCTGGAAACAGTAATGGTAAAAATCCTTTATTCTTATAATTGCCTATCGGCCCATAAAAATCCCATCTACTCAGTGCCTGCTCTTTACTGATAAGCCTCAGTCTTGACTGGTAGTCTGAGGGAAGAATTGCCCGGTAGAAGCCTAAAAGATCGGAGGTAAGATCCTCTCCGCTAAAACCACTGTCGGTATACCAGCTAAAACACCTCTTAGCCTGCAAACTTTCAAACAAGCGCGCCGTCGTCATCATCATGGCTAACGCAACGCTATTTTTCTCACATCCTGATAAACCTTGTTTGATACGCCACTTAACAAACTTTCCGGTACCAAACTGGCGATGATATACAAACATCTTTTGGCTATAAGTGACTTCATAATAACCATCACGACTTGACTCACCTCGTTTTATATCTATCAGTAGGTTTTTAATATCACTTCCCTGTGCATGACCTATATCTATCCATCCCAAAATTTCGCTATAAACGAGCCCTGTTCTACAATCCGATGTCCACTCGGAAGGTTCAATAATATCGTTACGTTTACTCATTATTAAACTCCAGCGTCATTCGCTCTTCATGACTCAAACTCAATACTACTGATAAAACGGACAGAGTAACGGTAGAGAACGCTTAACTGCTCCAGTCCCTCAAAACGCAACACATCCAGTGCATGCGGGCATGAAGGGATCATTAAGCTGTAGCGGTTAAGGCGTTAACGTAATATGATATCTTGATTCATCGGCAGAGCCAGATAACCGCTGAAAATCAGTTATCACACCATGGACTATTTTTTGCGTCGTCATGAATCCCAGCTGGCCACCACCCATCGTCAATGTTACCACCTGACGCAAGAATTGATTGGCCTGAATATCTTTATCCGCACTGGTAAATAAAATATCATAGTAATAATTTCGGCTCAGTCCTTCTGAACCATTGAAATCCTCAACATCCAACACAGAAGAACAAGAAGGAATAGATAAAAAATATCGATTAAGCGTAGTTGCCATTGTTTGCTGTGATTTATACATAAGATTAACTCCGTTCAACACACTTTATTTTCCATTAAAAAATAATTTATCCATCGCAGAATCAGGCCTCGCTATTTCTATATCGGTAAGATGGATGTTATAAATACGATCGTTAGAGACCTCCACCCCACTAAAAATACTTCGTGGCCTATCATTTGAATAAGTCCCCTAACGTATACGTAACTATAAACTGGCCACTATCTGGGAGAGTATAAAAATCGGGTGTTATGCACCATTTATTATCAAGAAGAATGAGCGGTGGGTTTGGCATGAATTTTTTCATTACCCAAATCAGCACCTCTACGAGTAATCGTAATGATACCTGGTTTGTATTCTTCAGAGTCCTTCACCCAGAAGCAGATATTTTTCCAATCATGCTAACCACTGTTTCTTCATCAGTAAACGATCTGTCACCATATCCTGGACTCCCGGTGAGAAATACCAGGCTGTAACTCAGCAAAGTTGCATTAATTAACCTCTTAGCTATTTTTACCAAAGAAGTCCTCACCGTGCTTATCTAATGGAATTTTTATAGCAAACTCCATATAAAACCATATGGACTCATTCTCTTTAATAATCCATAGTGAAGTCATTATGATTTATACATACTTGATGTGTTTTACCTATCCATCTCAGAATATGGTCGTATGATCTCCATATCGGTAAGATGAAAATTGTGGACATTCCCATTAGAGACTTCCACACCACTAACAACGCGCTGCGGTCGGTCATCTAAACTATCATTTGGTAGACTATAGGAAACGATAAACTGCCCCTTATCTGGAAAAATATAAAAATTTGGAGTAATACACCATTTATCGTCAATCAATATCAATGGTGGATCTATAGTGAATTTTTCCCTTCCGAATTCAGATCCTCGTTGGGTGATAGAAATGATACTGGGTTTATGTTTCGCAGAATCATAAACCCAGAAACAGACATTTTCCCCAACCATGCTAACCACAGCTTCCTTATCAAGAAGTAACACATCCCCATATCCTGGACATCCGGTGAGGAATACCAGACTGTAACTCAACAGACTGAAACAAAAAAACAATCTACTTTTCATCACCAGGGGAATCCTCGAAGAGTATTCCTATAAGATTCTCGGATTACACTTTCATGAATATCCCCATCTAAAGTTATATTATGATTGAAGCGCATATCCAGCCACGTTCTATATCCACTCTTTTGTAGAATAAAACGATCCGCAATAATTTGAGCCTGCTGCTCCATAGGGTACTCACTTAGAAGCCGCCCATCCAGTTTATATTGATAACTGATTAACCAACTCACCAGGCCTCTACAAATAACATTCATGCCCTTTTCTCGCTGCCAGACATGGCTCATTTCATGGATAAATAAATGTTGCGAATAGGGTAATGTCTGAGAAAAATCGTCCCGGTACAGATTGCGAAAGTAAATCTCACCGTCAGGCGTCATCGCCGTATTCGAATCCTGTAAATTAAAAGGCAAATAACTTTCCCTGTGGATCCACACTTTATGATACTGGAGAGTGGAACCAAATACAGACTTTGCCAGTTCAATCTCTCCAGATGTAAGTGTTCTGAGACCATCTTCCTTAATATTATTTGGCACTCTCAAACTCCATCATGATGCCCTTGAACTCATCCCAGCTAAGGATCAGAGAGTGTGGTTTTTGCTGCCGGGAAAGATACGTTAACAACTGCTGGCTGAGCACAGGCAAGATTTGTTGATTCAGTAGATTGTCAATATTCCTCGCCCCCGTATCCGGCAGCAGGCAAGCGGCGGTCAGGGCATCAAAAAGGTTCTCGGATATCGTCGTGGTGATGCCGTAGTGACGCAGTAATCGCTGGCTAACCTGATCCAGTTTCATCTGTACAATCGTACGTAACGCCGGTTCACTGAGCGGATGGTAGATAATGGTCTGGAAGCGCGCCAACAAGGCTGGCTGGAAGTGATCGCATAAAAGTGGACGCAGTAGTTCATGCAAACCGGACTCTGTCATTTCCGGCTGTTCATCCAGCATCTGCATTACAGAATCGCCGCCGAGATTGGACGTCATCAAAATAACCGTATTGCGAAAATCAATTTCACGCCCTTCACCATCGCGCATAAAGCCACGATCGAACACCTGATAGAACAGGTTCATGACGTCCCGATGCGCCTTTTCTACTTCATCCAATAGCACCACGCTATAAGGGCGCTTTCGCACGGCTTCGGTGAGAACGCCGCCCTGACCATACCCTACGTATCCCGGAGGTGAGCCTTTGAGCTGGCTCACGGTATGCGGTTCCTGATATTCAGACAGATTAATGGTAATCAGCGACTTTTCACCGCCAAAGAGGATGTCGGCCAGCGCCAGTGCCGTCTCCGTTTTCCCGGTCCCGCTGGGTCCTGTGAGCAGAAACACGCCCTGCGGACCGTTTTCCGGCGTAAGACCCGTTTTTGATGCCCGCAAACGTTGCACAATAGCGTTCAGCGCATACTCCTGACCAACAACGCGTTTACCCATTTGAGTTTCGAGCGTCAGCAAATCGGCCTGGGAGTCCTTCAGTAAGGATGAAAGTGGAACGCCAGTCCAGTCAGCAATCACAGTGGCAACGGTACGTGCATCCACATCCGGAAACAGCAAAGGATTACCCTGCTGAAGTGCATTAAGCTTGTGCTGCAATTCAGTCGTTTCTGCCTGACGCGAAATATCACGACGGCAGTCAATAAGCTGCTCAGTGAGGGTCATTTCCTGACCATACTGGGTTTCGCGTTCATCAAGTTCGACCAGCAGACGGTTTTCCTGCTGTTCAATTGCCGCCAGTCGTTCAGCATGTTGACCAGTGCCTACGGCGATATCTTCAAGTAGTGCCTGCTTTTCCATTTCAAGCGCGGTGATCTCTGACTTCAAACGCGTGAGGGGCTCAGGAACAGTATCAAGGCTCATCCGTACCCTGGCACCTGCGGTATCCAACAGGTCAACGGCTTTGTCCGGCAATTGTCTTCCCGTAAGATAACGGCGGGAGAGCGTGACAGCAGTTTTGACCGCTTCATCGGTGATATGCACGCCGTGGTGTTTGGCATAGCGCGATTTCAAACCACGCAGCATCAGACAAGCCGTTTCATCATCCGGCTCATCCACTTTTACCATTTGAAAGCGCCGTTCCAGTGCGGCATCACGCTCAAAATATTGTTTATATTCGCTCCAGGTGGTCGCCGCGATGGTCCGCAGCTCCCCTCTGGCCAGAGCAGGTTTGAGCAGATTAGCCGCATCCGCGCCCCCCGCCTGATTACCTGCACCAATGATGGTATGAGCCTCATCGATAAACAGCAAAACTGGCGTTGGGGACTGCTGCACGGCATCAATAATGTTTTTCAAACGCTGTTCAAACTCACCCTTTACTCCCGCTCCCGCCTGAAGCAGGCCAAGATCCAGGGTGCGCAGCGTCACCGATTTCAGGCTATCCGGTACGTTGCCTTCTGCAATGCGGAGTGCCAGGCCCTCTACCAACGCTGTCTTACCCACTCCTGGCTCACCGACCAGAATCGGATTATTTTTCCGCCGACGTGACAATACATCCACCATCTGGCGAATTTCATTATCGCGACCAAATACCGGGTCGATATCGCCGGCACGCGCTTTCGCGGTCACGTCCAGGGTAAATTTATCCAGTACACCTTGTAATGCTGGCGACAACGTCGACTGAGCCAGGCCAGGACGCACTTCGTCATCTGGAGAAACCTGCGCCAGAGCGGCTTCTTGCTGTCTTTCCGGACGCTCATCCGACTGGGCATTTAGTAACGGCAGGAGCCGTTCCAGTTGGGTATGCCCGGCGCTCAGAAGCGGCCACAAACCATCACACTTCAGTAGCGAAGGCTTTCCCACCAGCGCCATCAGCAGATGTACACCGCGTATTTGCGAATTTTCATCCGTCGCGGCACATAGCCAGGCCTGTTGCATTAAGGAAAGAAGCGAATCTGACAGCTGTGGACGGCTTTTAACTGAACGAGACTGGACATCAAGATGTGCCAGCAACGACTGCCAGAGATTATCAACATCCCATTCATAGCGCCGGGCGATTACCGTAATATCGCCCTCCCCTTGCTCCAGCAACTTCAATAGCCAGTGCTCAGGCGTAATTTCTGCATGCGCTCGCGTTTGACATAACGATGCCGCAGCTTCAAGCGCCTGTGCGCAATAAGGATTAAGACGCCTTAACAGCACTGCTGACTGATGTTCCATTTTTTCCTCACTCCCTGTATTCAGGCACGCTACCGCCCCTGGCCGTATCCGATGCCCATAAGGTAATATTGACGTTGTCACTCTCTGCTGAACGTGCTATCCAGGCGCTCAGCAGAGGGCAAAAAAAAACGGATGAGGAAATCCTCATCCGTTTAAGCATTACGCGGTGGTACGCTCGTTCCAGGCGTCTGAATGGATGATATTGCCATCCTTGTATGTCCAGACGATCTTCTCGTAGCGCAGCTCAAGCTGCTCCAGGTGGTTGTGCTTCTCCTTGGCAGGGTCTTTGATGTCGTGCATCACTGGGTTTACTTTCACGACTTTGACGTTATGCAAAGTCGTATTGAAGTACTCCACTTCCTGACCCGCATCATTGATGCGATACCATTTAAATTCCGCCTGGCGTAAGGTCTGACCCGTGGTGACAGCCTTGTACAGATACGGGCTGGATGCATCGATTTCCTTGGTGAACATGAACGGCGTATGAACACGCGTCCCGGTCAGCTTACCGGTGTTATTATCGGTAGGGATGTACAGGTTATGTTCCTGAGCCACCACTTCGATACTGCCCTCACGTTCTTTCACATCAACAGAACCTTTGATGTCCGCGCCGCCGTCGTCCTTCAGCCATAAGTAGACTGGAATAGCCATAATTCTTTCTCCATTTTTTACTTCGCTAATGCGTCACCGCCTTCCGGTGACAGTTCCTTCATACCCGGCGTCCGACAGGCATCAGCCTGTGGCACCAGACTGATTTCTACACGACGGTTGGCAGCCCGGCCTTCCGGCGTATCGTTTGTTTTATCGGGGTGCGATTCACCGTAGCCCTGAACGGCAAAGCAACTCTCAGGTACATCGCCGGTGTCACGCATCCAGTCACGAACGGACTCCGCGCGTTTGAGAGAAAGTTGCTGATTTGATTTCTCATCGCCAACATCATCGGTATGCCCAGCGACAACAATCAGCCAACCCGGTTTGGCTTTGATATTGACCAGCGCGGCGATGAGAATTTTTGTTGAGTCCGCTTTTAAGGCCCATTTGCCGGTATCAAACAGCGACATACTGTCGAGACGGACGGTTTGCGGTACTGCGATCTTCGGTTTTGCAGGAGGCACCCAGTCACTGATAGCCGCCCGAAGCGGAGGAATCAGTCTCATACCCTGATATAGGCCCATTGAAAGAGAAAGCGGTTCACCACGCTGGTACCAACGATCAAGTCGCTCGACATCACGCCACAGTTGGTCCTGAGCCTGAATTTTAGGTTCGACGGGATTGCCAGTCAGACGGCTATATAAAGTCAGATGATCGTTTGTGACTCTGATCAGATGCTGGTTATTGATAAAACTGAACAGCATCGCCAGACCAACAAAAACACCACACAGCAAGCCACTCACGCCTACTGTGCGTTGAAATGCCGTTAATGCCCGGCGACGAGATAAAAAAGACAAAGCCAGATCCGGAAATGGCAGTAAAACGGATTCAGAAGTCACTGCAGGAGAAAGCGTTGTCTGACTGGCAATATGCTGCTGCCACAGATTATTTTCTCTGCCGCTTAAAGAAATGAAGCACACCACGCGCAAAGCTGAAAAAAGAGACGGAACATTATGCCCGGCATCACCTTGCACGATTTCTAGCCAATTCAATAAGTTATCCAGCCATATGGCATGGGTAAGATGAAAATGGCGAGCCGGACGCTCTTCCGAAGAGAATGGGGCAAAATCGTCTAAGCCCGTGGCAGACTGCACCTCCGCATCCTGAGGCGTACGAATAAACCAGCGCGCAGTTTCTTTACACTCAGGATAATTCAACCAACAGCACAACCATAACGGTGGTATTCCTGATAGCCAACGCCGACTCTGCATTACCACACGCCGCCAACTGAGCAGCATGTGCTTAAGCGCGTCTTCATCGTTATGCTGTTCCGGGGTCAACGCCAACATAACGGAAACCCGCATCAGAAGACCCGGACGTTGTACCGCTATTTGGCGAACCAGAACTGCAAAATGTTCCGGTGTCTGGACGCATAGATACCAGCCCTGTGAGCTTTCACAAGAAGCCCCCCGTGCGACAAACAATCGCTCACTATCACCACACACCAGTACCACCGGCCCGTGGAAACTTTCAGGAGGTAGAGGCACGTCAATACCCGAATGATCGGACGCAAGTTGGCTATAGCGACGCCAGCCATAAACGATCCCTGGAATGGCCACCACCAAAATCAGAACGCTAAGACCACCTCGCACACCGGTACTTACCGGGCTGAATCCCCAGATCAACAACAATGCCAACACGGTTGCCAGCAGGTAGTTCACGATCCCTCGTAACTGGATCATGTCTTAACCTTGTCCAATAAGCTTAGTAACCTGCTCCTGCAGGACGTGAGAAAATACCAGCCACATGGCGCCTAACGTCACCGCCCCCACAACCCAGGCCGACCACCAGCGATGCTGCCCACCAGAAAAACCTGAAGCCCGAATGACCACAGGAGCATCGTGCTTTAATTTAAAAGGCATAGCCTGAGCCGCCAGCGCTTCAAGCACATCCTCACGACGTTCATCTCCCTGCTCACGATAACGGCCAACAAAACCGAGCGTGACCGCACGATAAAAACAGGTTAATACCGCGATATCGGGAACGGGTTCCCGAAGTACCGTACGGATACGTTCCCAAAGCTCTTCTCCGGCGTTGGTGGTATTGAAATAGCGGGCTTGCAATGGTGTGGCCAGCCAGGTGATGTAACCGCTGTCCTGCCGATTACGGTTCAATACGCTTTCATCCAGTAATGCACATTGCGTATACAGCATGTGTTCAACGCTATGATCGCTGTATCCCATTTCACGTAAGGCTTCACGCGCAGAATCAACCCACTGACAGGCGCGCCGATAGAGCGCGGTCCCATCGTCTACGTCGGCGCCACTACGTAGCTGGCTTACGGCAAGCCAGGCCGGCCAGAAAACCTGATCGATGTCCTTCTTCATGTCGTTTAATCCCTTAATACTGCGAACAGCTCAAGTTGAATGTCTCCTAGCGTTCCTGGGACATAGAAGGCGCAATTACCCGCCTCCAGCATTGCCTGGGCAGCAGGATGATTAATCTCAAGCGCAAAATATTGGTTTTCCAGTCGTAACGGGATAGCCGCAGGTACATGAGTCAACGGTTTTAAAGGCACGCCGCTGAGCGCCACATTGACGACATCAGACACGTCGGCTCGGCTCCCTGCTTTGCAAAGCTGTGGAAACTGCGTCAGGAGTAAATGCGCAGGAAGATCCGAACGGACAGAAAGGTAAAAATCAGCCCCTTCACGCAATCGGGCATCCGCCAGAACGCCATACCAGAACTGTCGCTCCTGTATTAGTTCAATAGAGACAACACGAGAAGGCAGGCTGGCTTCCAGCAGTTCTACCAGCAGGGCAAACAATGGCGGGAATACGCGATCTGGATGGGTATGCTGATAAGGCGGTACAGCATTGACATCATGATCCAATGAAAACGTCAGGAGACTGCCTGCCAGTCGCGCCAGTTCTCGCCACAGTAGTTCAGGATGTCGTCCGGGATTTTCTAGCATTTCACTCAGCACGGGCTCCGCGCTATTGAGCGCATTTAGCAACCAAAAAAGCGATACGTCTGCTACGGCAAAATCTGCCATTCGTTCGTTACTTTCGCGTCGCAACGCCATCAAACGGCGGCATCTGGCCCGGATGCGGTGCACCAAATCGCTCAGTAAATTCATCAATAAGGGGCTTGCCGTGAGTGAAAGTGAAGGCGGTAAAAAATCCGCCGCAAACTCCCATTGCCCTTGGGTATTTCGAATAAGACAAGCGACCGGACAGCTCAGATAAGCACTGTTATCATCATGGGCATACCGCAGCGTTGTAGCATGTCGTAATACCGCCATATCAGTCCGTTCCTGGCCGGATAAGTCCTGGACCGGCAACCACTCCTGTTGCCATCGACATGGGCGGCTGACACTTCCCCCTAATGATAAATTACCGCCGTTTGCAGAAAGCAGCGGCAATGCCAGCACGACATCAACGCTGTTGTAGCCAGTGAGATGAGATAAATCACACGCCGGAGGCAGGTTGTCTGAAACACCCGTGTCCACTAACGTACCGTCAGGGAAACGCACGACCAGATTAACCGGATTCAAGCGAAAAACAGCCAGTGCGCTTTCGTCAAACTCTGCGCTGATGACTCCCCACGGAGATGACAGTGACATACGGGCAACAACGTCAGCCACATAAGCATCCCAGCGTGTTTGTTGCTGAAACTGTTGGGGGGCCAGAAAGGCCCCTTCGCTCCATAATGGACGATAAATCTTCATCGCACCTCCTGTGCTCGGTATCGTTAAGATTTCGACTTCGGCATCTGTGAAACCAACGACAAGCTGACGTCCATCCCCTCAACCTGGAAGTGAGGAATGGCATACAGACGCACACGGAAGAATCCTGGGTTATCCTCAATGTCCTCCACCACAACTCGCCCATCACGAAGCGGATGTGAGGCCTGCAAATCATCACCTGGATCCGTCATTTCGGTTACCAGACTGCGTAGCCAGTTGTTGAGTTCAAGTTCGAGCAAGCGACGATCTTTTGTCGTACCAATATTCTCGCGCTGCAAAATTTTCAGGTAATGCGCAATGCGGGAAAGCAGGAAGATATACGGTAGGCGTGAGTTAATTCGGCTGTTCGCTGTCGCTTCTGGGGTATCAAACTGAGCCGGTTTTTGCGCCGAGTTAGCAGAAAAGAAACAGGCGTAATCTCGATTCTTATAATAAGAAAGAGGAATAAAGCCAAGATTAGCAAACTCAAATTCACGGGTTTCAGGGATCATCACTTCAGACGGAATCTTCACCTGATTACCGGTACCCAAATCGTACAAATGGATCGGTAAGTCTTTAACCGCGCCACCTGCCTGTGGGCCACGGATCTGAACGCACCAGCCATTCTTGATAAAACTTTTCACCATGTTCACAGCAAAAGAGAAAGATGCACTGGTCCACAGGTATTTTTCGTGATCGGGACCTTTAACCTCTTCGACATAGTTAAAGCTACGTACCGGCACGGTATCAGGGCCATACGGCAGGCGGCCAAGTACCCGCGGCATTGTCAGCCCGATATAGCGGGAATCATCACTATCACGAAATGCTTTCCACTTGATGTATTCAGCACGTTCAAAATAGTCGTTGATATCTTTAATCGCGGCGACGTCTTCCATATTATCTTTCAGGAAGAATTTCGGGCCGACTGCGCCAATGAATGGCATATGACAAGCTGCTGAGACACCAGAAATATTGCGCAGAAGCGCAATATCTTGCGGGCTGTTGTCGAATTCATACGCGGAGATCATTGCAGCAATAGGCTCACCGCCAGGCTGATCGTATTCTTCAATATAAACATGACGATACAACCCACTCTGGATGAGCTCCGGCGCATCGTCAAAGTCATCGCGTAATGCGTCTTTACTGATATCCATCATTTCGACGCGAACGTTACGGCGAAAATCGATACCCATAATCATCGAATGCAAACCGCGCCAGAGCGATTCCTGCTTTTGGAATTCAGCATGGTGCATAACTTCATTGACCTGATCGCTAATCTGTTTGTCCAGACGCGCAATTTGGTCATCAAGTAGCGTTTTATCCAGACGCTCCAGTGGTTGTGTCGCATCTGCCAGACATGAGACTAAAACCTGAATGGCAGCGGTCACACGTTCAGCCGGAGCCGCATCGGAAAGCGCTTCATCACTCTGCCACGCATCGACATTTTTCAATGAAGAAACCGGAGCAAGATTAATTTTGTCAAAGAGGGACTGATAAACACTGCGCTCACCCGTCGTGGTGGTGGCCGCAGCTGAAGAGGTATGTTCCTGAACAGACATCAACATATTCCTTTAATGATCCTTTACTATTCCAGCCGCTTAAGCGGAGGAAACCCTGTATAGCGTTAAATCTCTTCTGGCATCATTGTTGCCAACTCATCACGCAACTCCTGACTCAGGGCAGGATCTTTAAGGACGATTTCCAGCTCACGGCGAAATGCTGCGTTATCAAGTAAGTTAGATTTCAAATCGCGCAGTAAATTACGCATTGCCAATAGCACGCGGAGTTGTGGGATATTTCGCGCTACCTGCTCCGGTTCAAAATCACGGATATCCTTAAAAGTAAGATTAATCTCTTCATTTAAACCGTCACCCGCCAACGTATTTTCCACACTCAGGCTCACGGTTGGAGAGAACTTTGCTAACACGTCATTGAAATTATTTTTATTAATATCAACCTTTTCACGCTCAGATAATGGTCGCTGTTCTTTACCATTACTGAAATCACCCACGGTCAAAAGTTTTAACGGCAGTTCAACCTTCTTCTGAACGCCTCCGGTGTGTAGATCCAACTTAATGTTAACGCGTGCCGTCGGCACTTCATTCTGAAAACTGTCACCCATACGTCCCTCTCAAACCGGTGAGTCCTACCGGTATATCACTTTTCCCAATGGTGCATTTTCCCTTTCCAATCACTCACAGCCTGACACCGTTGAGGGCGTTTCCTGCGTATGACGACCAGTGACTGTCAATAAGAATTAATGATTATAATTAGTATGCTAAGGTAATCCGATATTTTATAGACATTAAAAACTGATCGATATCACTATTTCGTCAAATAACACATTAATATTATTTATTTAATAAAGACAACCAGAAGGATTACATCTAATACAAACAAATAAAAATAATTAAAACAAAAATCATTCACTGAACTAATGAAAAAAATAAATACAACCACTTCACACGATGAATATATGAATGATTTAATATATCCACCACAACCAGACTAAATATAATCACAGTCAATATGACAATAAATAAAAAAGCCGGAGGCATGCCCCGACTTTTAGCGCAATCAGAAACAGACCTGAAAGGTTACGCCTCTTTCACTACAATCAGCGGTTCGATATCACTCTCTTTTTTAATCACCAGCGAATCGTCACCGCGCAGGCAGGTGCCGCCGTAGTTACCGCCCACGGTGAACGTGCAAACCTGAATATATTTACCGGCAACGTTGGGCAGACACCAAAGTTGCTGATAAATGTTCTTCTGTTCAGCAAACTTACCGCTGGTCTTATCGAGCAGTTCTTCCTCGTGACTGACCAGATCGATGTTGCTGCCACAACGTCCTGCAATAGGTTTCACGGCATAACCGGTTCTCGCCAGCTCGTCGTTAACAGTGAAGTCAGTATCAAGCAGATAGCGATGATGAGGGAACAGTTGCCACAGGATCGGTAATATTGCCTTGTTGCCGGGAATAATCGTCCACAACGGCTCGAAGACCAGCACTTCCGGGCGCAGCAGAACATCAATCAGTCGTACTTCTTGATGAGTATGCCCGGTACGAATTGGCACCGCAGCGTATTCGGTTTCGCTCACCTCACGCACCTGCTCGATCGCGGTTTCCCATGCCCAGGTTTTCCAGACGCAATTCACCAAACGACCATCGCCGTCAATCAACTGGCCGGCATCATCCCAGCGTAATTCGTCCAGTCCGCGGAGGATTTTGCTGTCAAACCCGGCCTGATGCAGCGCCTGCTGCATAAACTGCGCATGGTAGTTCTCTTCAATGTCCTTGTCCTGCATGATGTGAACGAAAGGACGCGCACGACTGTGCTTCCAGGCGCCGGCCAGTTCGTTGATCAGCCCTTCTGCCGGATTGTGCCCCTGCCCACGGTAGCCTTGCTCAGCCCAGCGTTCAAGGATCAGGCCTGCTTCAGTATGGCACGATGCGGAATCGGCGTTGTACTCGTACACCTTCAGCCCGCGCTCATCCATACAAAAATCCATACGACCGGTGATCATATGATGGCGACGACGCTGCCAGGAGAGGCGCAGGCGTGGCCAGAGAATTTTTGGAATATCGAACAGTGCCAACAGGTTATCGTCTTTCAGCACTTTGTCGGTGGCGTGCAGATACATCAGATGCAGTTCGTTGGTCGCTTTAATTAGCTCCTGCTCCGCGCTTTCAGTAATGGTGAAGTACTGATGCGGATCCTGATTAATCACATGCCCGTTCGCCAGTACATAGGCTTTTTGCAGCGGATCCTGCTCGTTCAACCACTTACCGTCGAACTGCCCGCTATCTTCCAGACGCGCGCCACCAATCTTCAGGGTCTCGTGGTCGATCTCCGGCTGCGGCAGACTGTAGCGGGTATCGTCAGTCTGGATCATCCAGCCGAGGATCGTGGTGTCATCAAAGGTATCACGCAGGGTGTAGTGGCCATTTTCAACCACCATCTCCAGCTCGCGGGTCCACTGCTGTCCGGGAGGCAGCGGTGTGTGGATCACGTTCTGTTCAGCAATGCGGATTTTGTTTTCCAGCAACTGGGTGACGACCGCCACATGGCCCGTTTCGTTGAACTCACCGCCTTTTTGCCAGATAAGTAGAGCGCCTGCTACCGGCGCGCGGGGTGAGCCATTAGGGAATGCTTGTAACGGCAGAATATTGTCGTTCACTACTTCGCGCAGGAAACGCAAGGAGAAGATCTCCCAGGCCATACCCACATCGGTGAAGACTACGCCATAGTTGAGAAAGAGAAAACGGCGCGCGAACTCGACGCACTGCCATTTGTGGCCCATGTATTCGTCGTCGATATAGCTGCGAAACGCAGCATCATCGTCGTAGTCCCGTGGGTCAAGGGAGCTGTAATCTGAAGAGTAGATTGCTACGCCGCCGGGGGCGTAGCCCAATAATGTCCCGAATGGGGCATCCTGACTGGTCGTTCCTTTGCTCATGCACCTTACCTCAAAACAATACAGCCTGAGCAGGGTGGCGTGAATTTTTCGCTCTGATTGCCTGCTCTGCGACACTAACCGGACAGAGGTCGACTTATCATACACCTCAACGCAGCGGCTGGCGCTCAGAGGCGAAAAATTCGTAGCAGGAGCTACGCTTTACTGAGGATAATCGGCACGCTTTTATATGCCGGGGTCAGACTTTCCGTATCGACCGCATCGAGCGACAGCAGCACATTCGCTTCCGGCAGATACGCGCCGATCGAACCCGCCGCCATGTCGTAAATGACGACCGTTAGCCCGTGCATCATACGATCCACGCAAGGCTTACCGTGGTCATCCAACGCTTGGACGTTAACGACATCGCCCTGAGTCAGCCCGCGGGCCGTTGCTTCCACGGCGCTTAAAAACACCACATCACGTCGCCCGCTAATGCCACGATAGCGATCGTTCATGCCATAAATAGTAGTGTTGTACTGATCGTGGCTACGCAGTGTGGCCAGCACCAGCGCCTCAGCAGGCTGGTTTTCCCGCTCGACTGCACGCTGGCGACTGACGACAAAATTGGCTTTACCGTTTGCGGTGTACCATTCACGCCGCGAAGCCGGCGTATCCATACGAAATCCACCGGGCTCGGCAATACGCGCGTTATAATCGCGAAACGCCGGAATAACGGCCTCGATGGCGTCGCGAATCAACGCATAGTTCCCGGTCAGCGCTTCCCAGTTTACCGGCGAGTGGGGAAGCGTGGCGCGAGCCAGCCCCGCCACAATCGCCGGTTCCGATTTTAGCCATTGAGAGGCCGGTTTTAGCGCACCGCAGGAAGCGTGGACCATCGACATAGAATCCTCGACGGTTACTGACTGAATACCCGTTGCCTGCATATCGCGTTCGGTTCTGCCCAGCGCGGGTAGCAGATAGTTGTGTTTTGCCAGCAGCAAATGCGAACGATTGAGCTTGGTCGCAATGTGAACCTGCATATCCAGCTTTTTCATCGCCTCGAAGGTACGCTGCGGCTGAGGCATCGCCACCGCCAGATTCCCGCCCATGCAAATCAATGCTTTCGCCTCACCGCGCTCTATCGCCCGAATACTTTCCACGCTGGAGCGACCATGCTGACGCGAAACGTTGATAGAAAAATGCGCTTCCAGGCGCTGCAGGAAGTCTTCTGATGCCGCCTCGTTAATCCCTACGGAACGGTCGCCCTGCACGTTGGAATGCCCGCGCAGTGGGCAGATCCCCGCCCCCGGTTTGCCCATATTGCCTTTCAACAACAGCAGATTCACCAGTTGCTGGACGTTCTCGGTACCGTTTTTATGCTGGGTGATACCCAGTCCATAACAAATGATCGTCGCGCGAGATTTGTTATAGCTGTGTGCCAGATCTTCCATCTGGCTGCGCGTCAGGCCAGAGTCCTGCTCCAGTTCAGCCCAGCAACATTGGCGTAAATCGTCATACAACACCGAATAACCCGCGGTATGTTCGTCGATAAACGCATGATCGAGCGTCGGTTGTTGACCCAGCAAGATCCGCGCTTCATCCATTTCGATCAACGCCTTCATGATGCCTTTGAGCAGCGAGGCATCACCGCCCATTTTGACCTGGTAGTAATCGCTGCTAAGTGCTGTCGTCTGGCCGGTGAACATCTCTTTCGGGCTTTGTGGGAAGCTAAAGCGCTCAAGTCCGCGCTCGGTAAGCGGGTTAATGGAGATAATTTTAGCCCCGCGTTTGGCAACATCGCGTAACGTGGTCAGCATGCGCGGATGGTTGGTGCCAGGATTATGTCCGATGCAAATCACCAGCTCACACTGTTCAAAATCATCAAGCTCCACGGTCCCTTTCCCAAGACCAATGGCCCGCGTCAGCCCGGCACTGGTTGGGCCATGACACATGTTTGAACAGTCCGGGAAGTTGCTGCTGCCGTATTCGCGGGCAAACAGTTGATACAGGAACGCCGCCTCATTTGAGGTTCTACCGGAGGTGTAAAACTCAACCTGCTGTGCAGAGTCATAGCTGCGCAGTCGCTCGCCGATTTCCAGAAACGCAATGTCCCACGCCACGGCCTGCCAGGTATCCGTCACGGGATCGTATTTCATCGGGTGCGTCAAACGGCCTATATTTTCCAGCGCATAATCACTGTACTGCCAGAGTGCCGATACCGGGTGGCGGCTGAAAAATGCAGGTGAGGCTTTCTTACTGGTGGTTTCCCAGGACACTGCTTTTACGCCGTTTTCGCACAGTTCCATCGGCGCACGATGGCTCGGATCGGGCCACGCACACCCCGGGCAATCGAACCCTTTAACCTGGTTCATTTTGAACATCGCGATAATGTCGCGCGCGACGGCCTTTTGCGAAAACACCGAAGCAGTGACGGCTTTTACCGCGCCCCACCCACCCGCCGGGCCCTGATAACCGCTTACTCCTGGAACACCATTTTTCATTGTTACTGCTTTTTCACCGCCAATTATTGAGAGTAGTACGGTAGCAATTTCCGTCCAACATTGATTTCCTCTTCATGGAGTACGGTCTGCGTACAATGAATGGGTTAGATTTATCTTCCCCTTTCAGCACAACACGACATAAAGTCCCAATCTGTTAAATTGAGTTTTCCCTAACTGCTACACTGCTTCAACACAACCACTCAGAAGGCAGGTCACTATGTCAGACAATACTTATCAGCCCGCGAAAGTCTGGACGTGGGATAAATCCAACGGCGGTGCATTCGCCAACATCAACCGTCCGGTTTCCGGTGCCACCCACGAGAAAACGCTACCGGTCGGCAAGCATCCGCTGCAGCTCTATTCGCTGGGTACGCCAAACGGTCAGAAAGTGACGATTATGCTGGAAGAGCTGCTGGCGCAGGGCGTGACCGGCGCGGAATATGATGCCTGGATCATCCGTATTGGCGAAGGTGACCAGTTTTCCAGCGGCTTTGTTGAGGTGAACCCAAACTCGAAGATCCCGGCACTGCGCGACCATTCGCAAAACCCACCGGTACGCGTGTTTGAGTCTGGCGCTATCCTGCTTTATCTGGCGGAGAAATATGGTTATTTCCTGCCGCAGGATTTGCCAAAACGCACTGAAACACTGAACTGGCTATTCTGGTTACAGGGCGCAGCGCCCTTCCTCGGCGGCGGTTTCGGCCACTTCTACAACTATGCGCCGGTAAAAATTGAGTACGCGATCAATCGCTTCACGATGGAAGCCAAGCGTTTACTCGACGTTCTGGATAAGCAACTGGCGCAGCATCAGTTTGTGGCGGGGGATGAATATACCATTGCCGATATGGCCATTTGGCCGTGGTTTGGCAATGTGGTGCTGGGCAACGTCTATGACGCGGCAGAATTCCTTGATGCGGGGAGCTACAAACACGTTCAACGTTGGGCCAAAGAGGTTGCAGCGCGTCCGGCGGTTAAGCGTGGACGGATTGTGAACCGCACTAACGGGCCGCTGAATGAACAGCTTCATGAACGCCATGACGCCAGTGACTTCGATACCAATACCGAAGACAAACGCCAGGGCTAACGCAAGATTCCTTATCCGGCCTACATATAAGGCGTAGGCCTGATAAGCGAAGTCGTCACGCGCTGGTGACGTCGTAATCCATGCGGCGTAACGCGTCTAACGTGGCTTTGGCTTCATCTTCATCGATGATGCTCATAGCGAATCCTACGTGCACCAGTACCCATTGCCCGACCAGCTCAGCCGGATCGCCTTCACAAATCAGGGCAATGTTGACATCGCGCTTGATACCGCAAACTTCAACCTGCGCAAGCTGGTGAATATCTTCACCGACGGTCAGAACCTGACCCGGGACTCCAATACACATATCTGACTCCGTCCCATAGCAACCTATGGGCTATTCGACTTCAATACTTTTCACTTTCAGTGAATCGCCGCTTTCAACCCGCAAACGATCGCCCTGACAACGTGGACATTGCGCATCATGCTGGGTAATTTCCACAACCTGACTGCAATCCCAGCACCAGGCCTGAGCGGGTTTGTATTCAATGTGCAATGCACATCCCTGCGCGACCGTGCCCTGACAGACGATGTCAAAACTGAAACGAACGGCGCTCTCCTCAACGCAGGAGAGCGCGCCAATTTCCAGCCAAACGCCGGTAACACGTTTAACATCGTGCTGCTCTGCCTGCTGCTGAATAATCTCAACGGCGCTCTGGCAAAGCGACAACTCATGCATTTTCACAGCTCCGACGGCCCAACAGCAACGCGCGACGACCAAGTTGCGGTGCGTTCGGATCGCTCACCGGCAGCGATAACAACATTTTTGCGCAATCGTCAGTCAGGCGGACACCCTCTTGTGCCGACATGCTGTGCGAAAGCGGCGACATTAACGAACAGGACAGGTATTGCGATACTCCATCTAGCTCGCCAACGGTAAATGTCATCTCACCATACGGTAAACGCAGCCCCATTTTCTCGCTGACTTTTCGCAGGGGCCAGATCTGATCTGGCCCAGGGAAAATCAGCGCGCTCAGCATCCAGGGCGTGATCACACACCCCGTCCACTGGCCTTCAAACAGCGTAAAATCAGAGACATACACCGGCATATTCGGATGCAGGAACGAGAGATCGTGCATCGAACGGCGGGCTACCTCTTCAAACGCGGCCTGAATCTGCGCTTTTGGGGCTGTCTGAAAGCCTAAAAACTCTTCAGACATGGGCCGCCTCCCGAGGGATGGCTTCCACACCCGATTCGCACAGCGCGGCGAGAACCTGCTCAAGCGCAGGTTCAATCATGGCTTCAACCGTCGGCGTTAGCCCGATATGCGGCTCCAGCGATTCCGGAATAACGCCGACCAGAGTCAGCTTCTTCGGAAACTCGCCGGTAAAACGCAGGGCCGACAACACGTCGGCCAGGCCAAGCTGGTGCGGCGAGATTTTATTGGTAAACAGCGCCGGGATCTCTTCATCCCGCAGGACCATCATGGTTCCCGGCGTGCTTTTTCTCGACACAATGGCGTCAGCAATGATCAGATGATCTCTGTCCGCCATATCGCCGAGCAACTCCATCCCCGCTGTACCGCCATCCAGAACGTCAACGAAATCAGGCAGGATGTACCGTTGCTCTAATGCCTCAACGATACGTACCCCGATGGCTTCGTCAGTCAGCAAAATATTGCCGACCCCTAAGACTAATATCCGCATTACAGAACCTTAACTGAGACGACTTCGTTCCCGTCAACGTCCACCACATGCACCGCACATGACATACAAGGGTCGAAGGAGTGAATAGTACGCACCACTTCCAGCGGTTTGTTCGGATCGGCGATCGGTGTGCCTACCAGTGAACGCTCATACGGTCCCACTTCGTCATTAAAGTTACGCGGGCCAGAGTTCCAGGTTGAGGGGACAACCGCCTGATAGTTGCTAATAATACCGTCTTTAATCACCATCCAGTGAGAAAGCATACCGCGTGGTGCTTCGAGGAAGCCGACACCTTTGAACTCGCCAGTGGCCGGGATATTCGGTTTCACGAAGGTGGTGTGATCGCCTTTACCGATATTCACGATCAGCGCATTGTACTGATCCTGCAGAACATTCTGCAGTTCACAGCAGTGAACGGTACGACCAATGATACGACCCAGCGTAGAATGCAGCTGCGCCACTTCGATGGTTTTACCGGTCAGCTTGGTGTAAATCGCAATGATCTCATTCAGCTTGGCATGGGTAGACTCGCGTTTTGCCGCCAGTTTACACAGCATGTTAGCCAGCGGGCCTACTTCCACCGTTTTGCCGTAGAAGGTTGGCGCTTTAACCCAGGAGTATTTGCCATCGTCAGACCAGCCGGTGTAATCCGGAACCGTGGTGCCTTCCCACGGCGCCTGCGGCGCTTCGTCTTTGTACCACGCATGTTTCGCACTCTCCTGAATCCCTTTGATCAGGTATTCATCAGAATGAGAGGTGATCGGACGATAGGTCGACAGGTCTGCATCGGTAATGTAACCACCAGGGAACAGGAAGCTGCCGTTTTTGCCGTCAGTCGGGAATTCCGGCGCGCTCAGGTAGTTTACCGCACCCTGGCCGCGTTCCAGCCACTCCGGATAGAATGCGGCAATAACCGCGGTATCCACTTTGTACACCTGCTCAACAAAGTCGCTCAGCTTATCAATGAAGGACTTGATGTACATCAGACGTTCAAGGTTCAGCACGCCAAGACCGTCGAGGTTGATTGGGTTCGCCACCCCACCGACCGCCAGGTTCTGGATGTGCGGTGTTTTACCGCCCAGCAGCGCCACGACGCGGTTGGCATCACGCTGGCATTCCAGCGCCTGCAGGTAGTGTGCAACTGCAATCAGGTTCACTTCCGGTGGCAGTTTCATTGCCGGGTGACCCCAGCAGCCGTTGGCAAAAATACCTAACTGACCGCTGGCAACCAGGTCCTTGATCTTGTTCTGAACCTTAGTGAACTCTTCCGCGCTGTTCAGGTGCCAGGTCGACACGCCGTTCAGCATCGCCGAGGCTTTTGCTGGATCGGCTTTCAGTGCGGAGGTGATATCCACCCAGTCCAGCGCAGACAACTGATAGAAGTGCACGATATGGTCATGCGTGGTGTGCGCTGCCAGAATGATGTTACGGATGTACTGCGCGTTCACGGGAACATCAATGTTCAGTGCGCTTTCAGCAGCGCGCACGGAAGAGATAGCGTGCGTGGTGGTACACACACCACAAATACGCTGCACAATCATCCACGCATCACGCGGATCGCGATTCTTCACGATCTCTTCCATGCCGCGCCACATGGTACCGGACGCCCATGCTTTTGATACCACGCCATTTTCGATTTCGCAGTCGATGCGTAAATGGCCTTCAATACGGGTTACCGGATCAATAGTAATTCTCTGGCTCATGCTTTGCTCGCCTCATGACGATTTTGATCGTTTTGTTTTAAAGGAGGAAGTATCGGCAGTAGACGAATGAGTACGATGTATGCACAAATCTCAATAGCCACAAAACCAATAGAAATCAACAGTTCTTCCCAGGTCGGGAAGTAGTGGTAGCCACCACCAGGATTAAACGCCACCAGCGAATAGGACAGACGCCATGTCGCACAACCCAGCAATGCGCTCAGCGCAGACAGGTACAGCATGCGCGAGTCATTTCGCAGTTTCGCGATACGCAGTACCACCAGCGGGAAGACCATCAGCACAACCTCAAGCCAGAACATGGCTGAGTAGAAATCGCCTGCAAACGCATACGACAACTTGTCCCGATAGATCAGTTCACCAAAGCGTAGAACCACGAAGATCGCCAACAAGACGCTAATCGTATTCGTCAGTTTGATGAACAAACTCTTCTCGTCCGGCCCATTACCTTTCAGGCCGCTTTGTACCAGCGAACCTTCAAAGATGACTATCGAGAAGCCCATTATAAAGGCGGTAAGCACCGAGAATAGCGGCAGCATTTCATAGGCTTGCCACAGTGGATGCACCTTATTACCGGCAGAAATCATCAATGAACCCATTGAAGACTGGTGCATTGTCGGCAGCAGTGCGCCGAGGGCGATAATAAAGAACATCACTTTGTTCAGACGCTTGAGCGAAACTTTCCACCCCAGGCGTTCAAACAAGGCCGGCGCAAATTCCAGCGCCATGATGCCGATATAAATGGTCATACAGACTGCCGTTTCGAACAGCACCGAGTTCACGTTAAAGTGGCCCGGAATGTAGAAATACGGCAGGTTCCAGTAACGACCGACGTCAATGGTGATCGACAGGCCCCCCAGAGAATAACCAAACAGGCTCGCCAACAAGGCTGGGCGCACCAGCGGGTGATATTCCCCTTTGTTGAAAACATAGACCGCCCATGCCAGTGCCCAACCGCCACAGGCAAAACCGGTGCCGATCAACAGGTCAAACGCGATCCATACACCCCACGGGAATCCACCGTTCAGATCGGAGACTGAGCCCAACCCGAAGACCAGACGTTTTACGATCAGGAGCATACACAGGACGATTAACGGCCCAAAAATAATGACCGGCTTGCTGATTATTCTTCCGCCCAGCGGTTTAGGATCATGACTCATGATCGTCTCCTCCATCGTGATGGTCGTTTTTCATATTACGACGAACCAGCACGGTTATGCCCGCCAGCGCTGCCAGGGGTAAAATCATGCCCTTATACAGGGAATGTTGAACATGCTCAGAACGCGCACCGGTTGACAGGTCAGCCAGCTGTGGGAGATCCAGATTTTCATAAGGAACGCCCGTCAGTACCAATACCTGCGTACCGCCGCCTTCTTTCTCGCCGTACAGGTGCGGGTAATATTTCGGCACCGTGTGCAGATAGGTATCGCTGTCTTTCACCGTCTGACGCGGATAGTGGTATTCGCTGCCAGGCTTCAGCGCCAGGCGTTTTTTCGCCTCAGCCATCAGCTCTTCGCGCGTACCAAAAATCACCGCACCGGCAGGACACACTTCAACACAGCCCGGTAAACCACCTTTATCCAGGCGCTCTACACCTTTCTGGTTACACAGCTCGCACTTATGGAGTGCACCAAACGGGTTGTTGTAGTCGTATTTAGGCACGTTGTACGGACAAGCGACCATGCAGTAACGGCAACCGGTACAGACATCTTTGTCATAGTGGACGATGCCGGTTTTCGGATCTTTTTTCAGCGCGGAGACCGGACAAACAGAAACGCAGTTCGGATCGACACAGTGCATACATTGTTTCTTGATGTACGCGTAGCCGTTCTGCTCCTGGTCTTTGTTAACGCCTGTTCCACTACGCCACACCTGAATGATGTTATTGGTGTACGGTGACAGTTTGTCGTTGTTCGACCAGGTCTGCTCCCCCTCAGGGTTGCGCGCCGGGAAATTGATGTCCTGACACTTGGTGACACAGGCCTGACAGCCAACACACAGCGTCGAGTCATACAGCATCCCAAGGGAACCCGGGATCGGCGGACGGTTTTCTGCAGCCGCATGGCTGACGGACGGCGCAGCGCCCAACAGCAATGCTCCGCCAGAAGCTGCTTTAATAAAGTTACGTCTGTTCACGGTTATTCTCCCCGTGAGTCAGCGTTATCTTTCTTTTGCTGACGTCCCAGTTCACGTACCGCCATCACGCTGACGCCGGCCACCAGTCCAACTACGCCACCCAGCAGCCCAATAGCCCCAGCAGAAATGTTGCCACCTTCTTTCAGGTTGACATCCGGCTTCTCTGAACGCGGAGTTTGGTTTTCCACAGAAGCGAGTTGGTGAATGCCTTTATGGAAACCGACGCCTTCTTCGTTACAGCCGTAGCAAGGGTGACCGATCGCCACTGGCCACACGCCGCCAACATCACAGAACTGTAACGTTGAGCAGTTGCCGTAGGTTTCTGGCCCTTTACAGCCCAGATGGTAGAGGCACCAGCCTTCACGATGGCCTTCATCGCCGAACTCTTTAGCAAAACGACCCGCATCAAAGTGCGGACGACGCTCGCAGTGTTCGTGGATCAGACGACCGTAGGCAAACGTTGGACGGTTTTTCGCATCCAGCTTCGGTGGCTTACCGTAGGTGATGATGTGTGCGACCGTTGCGAGGAAGTTATGCGGGTTCGGCGGACAGCCTGGAATATTGATGATGGTTTTGCCTGGCAGGACTTCCTGCAAGCCAACTGCCCCCGTTGGGTTAACGCCCGCGGCAGCAACACCACCCCATGCGGCACATGAGCCGATAGCAATGATCGCCGCAGCGCCTTCGGCCGCCTTGCGGATATGATCCACAATAGGCTCACCGGCAACCATGCAGTAAACACCGTTATCTTTCAGTGGGATAGAACCATCTACGACCAGAACATACTGCCCTTTGTACTTCTCCAGAGCGTTATGTTTGTTCTCTTCAACCTGGTGGCCGAAGGCGGCGGAAAGCACCTCATGGTATTCCAGAGAGATCGTCTCCAGGACGAGGTTTTCCACGGTAGGATGTGTCGCACGAAGTAGCGATTCAGTACAGCCCGTACACTCCTGAGCACCAATCCAGATAACCGGCGGGCGCTGAGGGCGGGATACTGATTCCGCCATTTCTGCGGCGGCTTTGCTACTGAGCCCCATGGTAGCGGCCAATGCTGCACAAAGCTTCATGAAATCACGGCGATTAATGCCGTTCGAATTGATGAGAGAGTTATCTCCAGTCATTTTATTGTTATTCCGTTGCGAAGACCTGGCTTTTATTTTGCACCATCCGCATGTTGCTTATTGCGATCGGCGCGCCATTACCACACTTTTTATATGGTTATGTGCATTATAATACTTCGGCAGGGCAACAAAACGAAGGTGTAGGTCAATAGTGTAATTAATTAAAGCAAGATAATACCCCTTTCGGATCAAGCTTCGAGCCGATAGCCGGCCATGAAAAAGCGAATTGTTGTACTGGACTGGTTCTCCTTGAAGAAATCCATCACCATTTCTTTATCCAGCCCGTAGCGGCGCGTGAGGATCCCCGCCTCCCACGCACTCAGTTGCCGATCGCCCGTTCGTTCAAACATCCGATGTGAAAAGCCCAGCACAAAGCCACGCTTATAGTCAGCACAAAAATTCGCCACCGTTCGCGCGCTATCTGCACTTGAGGCGTTTAATCCTGCCATCAGGCCTTTTCCAAAATGGTTATCCATGCATTACCTCCAATCGCTATATAATAAATTATATAGCGATTTTTTAAGCAAAGGCCAGAGGTATCACGCACTTTTTTGTGCCAGATTAAAAGGCCACCCATTCATCCGGTTTAGATGCTTTAGGCGCAGCGCTTTCTTCGGCGGGTAAAACGGTGTTGGTTGGTGCATGCTGCACGTCACTTGCGGAAAGCCGGAACTGCTGAACGGCACGCTGCAGGTCTTCGGTTTGTCGCTCCAACGCCACTGCCGCCGCCGATACCTGCTCCACCAGCGCGGCGTTTTGTTGGGTCACGCTGTCCATTTGTGTGATCGCGACGCTCACCTGTGAGATGCCTTTATTCTGTTCTTCAGAGGCGGAGGCGATCTGTTTCATGATCGCCGTGACTTCGGTCGCTCCGCGCAGAATAGCGTCCATCGTCAAGCCGGTCTCCTTGACCAGACGCGCGCCCTGATCGACACGGCGCGCCGACTCGCCAATCAACGTCTCAATCTCTTTCGCCGCGCCTGCGCTGCGACTGGCAAGATTTCGCACCTCACCGGCAACCACCGCAAAACCACGGCCCTGTTCGCCCGCTCGGGCCGCTTCGACGGCGGCGTTGAGCGCCAGGATGTTGGTCTGGAAGGCGATACTGTTAATGACCGAAGTAATCTCAGCGATCTGCTTCGAGCTGGCAGCAATCCCGTCCATCGTATCGACCACCTGTGAAACCAGCGTGCTGCCTTTGCCTGCCGTTTCTGATGCCGTATCAGCAAGCTGGCTGGCCTCACGCGCATTTTCGGCGTTCAGTTTTACCGTTGCGGTGAGTTGCTCCATGCTGGCGGCGGTCTCTTCCAGCGCTGCGGCCTGCTCTTCCGTACGCGAAGAGAGATCGTTATTGCCGCTGGAAATCTCCGTCGCGCCGCGCCAGATGTTGTCGCTACCTGAGCGAATCGTACTGACGGCTTCACGCAGGCTGTCCTGCATCGCACTGAGTAAAGGCACCAGTTGCCCCACGCAGTTACGACCAAATTCTTCAATCGGATGGCTAAGATCGCCCTGAGCAATCTGGCGGAACTGCTGGCGAATGCGTGCCAGCGGCTTCACCATCATTGATACAAGATAGCGGTCGGTAAAAATAAGAATGGCAATACCGAGGATAACGGCGGTGATAATCAAGGTACGGATAATCGACGTTTTACCGTCGACCATAATCCGGGTCGCATCCAGTCGCTCACCGGCGGCGGTATTAAACCGCTCGGCGCTGGCACCAAAGTCGCGGCTTAGCGCCGGTGTCACGGTGCTGGCATGCTCTGACCAGGCGGTAAGCGATCCCTGCTGCGCCAGTTGCATTTGCGGGATCACGCCTTTCTCCAGCAGCGCTTGCCACGTCGTCAGCACCGCGGTGGCAATTTCCGCATCCATCGGCCCCGGCGACAGCGTTTTCATCTGCTCAAGTTTGTTACGCAAACCATCCAGCGATTGCTGAGCCGGACCAAAGTCAGGCGCTCCGCCGCCAATTTTGACATCCACAGCTCGGTTTAGCCGTGTGACAAAGCGAAAGTACTGATCGTTCCCCTGACTAAGAACCGTCATCTGCTGTACGAGATGACGATCAATCTCATTGCCTGCTGATATTTTGGATAACGAATGGAGGCTAAATAACCCCACGCCCGACCAGAGCAGGCAAAATAGTCCCAGTATTGCCAGCATGACGATACGAATAGTGAAGTTTTGCAGCAAACGCATAATAGTTTCCTTGCCGTAGATGAGGATTTTCGCCATCAGGCGAGTCTTATCCTTGTTATCGGCAGGTCACGAAGAAGATATAATGTGTTGTTTATTTTTTTACTTTTTTAAGCACATCAACCATTGCTGATTCTCCCCGTTATATCGATATGAAGGCTAATAAAAACAGCAATTATTATTACATGGGAAATCAATTCCATGTGTTAAATAAGGGAGCGGTTATCTGGCCCGACACCTGAAGGATGCTTTTTAACACGAAACACAACTCTCAGTTTTTCATCTCAATGTGACCTGGTGAACGGGATAATCATCGTGAAACAGCTAGAATAGAAACGTCGTTTCGAAATTCACCTGCACGATTAACCTGCACTAAGGAGATCTCATGGCCTGGTTTGCCAACCCTGAACGTTATGAGCAGATGCTCTATCGCTACTGTGGCCGCAGCGGTTTGCGCTTGCCTGCACTGTCGCTGGGTTTATGGCACAGTTTTGGACACGTCCAAGCACTGGATTCACAACGTGCCCTGCTGCGTAAAGCATTTGATTTAGGCATCACGCATTTCGATTTAGCCAATAACTACGGGCCGCCGCCGGGCAGCGCTGAAGAAAACTTCGGCCGATTATTGCGTGAGGATTTCGCGCAGTACCGTGACGAATTAATCATCTCTACCAAGGCTGGCTACGACATGTGGCCGGGACCGTACGGTTCTGGCGGCTCGCGTAAGTATCTGCTTGCCAGCCTCGACCAGAGCCTGACACGCATGGGCCTGGACTACGTCGATATCTTCTATTCTCACCGCGTTGACGAAAGCACGCCAATGGAAGAGACCGCTGCGGCGCTGGCTCACGCCGTGCAAAGTGGCAAAGCGTTGTATGTTGGTATTTCATCTTATTCCCCGGAGCGCACGCAAATAATGGCCGACCTGCTGCGGGAATGGAAAATTCCGCTGCTGATCCACCAACCGTCCTACAACCTGCTTAATCGCTGGGTCGACAGCAGTGGCCTGCTGGATACGCTGGACACAAACGGTATTGGTTGCATCGCCTTTACCCCGCTGGCTCAGGGGTTGCTGACGGGGAAATACCTGAACGGTATTCCAGAAGGCTCGCGCATGCAGCGTGAAGGGAAAAAAGTCCGTGGCCTGACGGAAAATATGCTGACGGAAGAGAATCTTAACAGCCTGCGGTTGCTGAACGAGATGGCGCAACGGCGTGGACAGTCGATGGCGCAAATGGCATTGAGCTGGCTACTCAAAGATAATCGCGTGACGTCAGTGTTAATTGGCGCCAGCCGTCCCGAGCAGTTAGAAGAAAACGTTCAGGCGTTGAATAACCTGACGTTCAGCGCTGAAGAACTGGCGCAGATAGATAAGCACGTCGCCGACGGCAAGCTCAATCTGTGGCAGGCCTCATCAGATAAATAATCGTCTAAACAGTGTGCCGGGGGCGGCGTTGTCGACCCGGCTGTCATCGTTTCATGTTGGTCAGTTCAGAGGCGAATGATATACCTTAAACCTCTTCGGCATTGATGGACGGGCGCTGGAACTCTGGCCACACCAGGGCGACGAGTGCAGGATAGGCTTCCAGGCTGAACTCCCTGAAACATTGACGTAAATTGAGCACATCTAAATCGGCGTGCGGGACTTTCTCTCCGCTCAGGCAGCGTTTTTTGATGTTGTCGTAATATTTGTAGACCGCTGAATTGAGATCGCTGCAGCGCCGCTGTGCATCAAATAGCCCTGGCGTTTCATTTAACTCCATCATGGTCATCCGCTTTATTGTCGAGTGGATAAAATCAATATATTCATGATTGACCCGCCAATACCATACCGGCGTAATTGAATTCATCAATGCTGAGAAATGATCTTCCCCCTCTTCTTTGCTCAGCGTTTCCAGTTTGGGATACGAGGTCAGTTCCTCATTCGATCGATTTTTATTTGCACCGCGCATCAGCACAAGAACCCCGCAGGTAAGCAATAGCAGGGTAATAACAGAATAAAATATACTGTTCATATACAGGCTCCATTTTTTTTGATTTTAAAATTACCCCATGCTATTGTCAACGCAGCCTGTCTTATTAAAAAAAACTTACCTCACTGGCAGTAAAGGATATTTCAACATGCTTCCCGAGCATCTTGTTCCCTCTCGTTTTCATTTATCTACATCCCCAACCAATACTGATACCGTAGAAAATAGTGAAAATTTGACTCAGGGAAAGACAACCTTAAGCGAGTTTGAAGCGGATATTTTAATTAGTGCCACCGCTACCGGTCAGACCCGTAACATGTTATTTGAAGAATGTGACCGCCATTTAAAAGAGCGACTGTTTCGCGCAGCAAAAATCGAATCATTCATCCGTCTGCTTAATTCACTGCAAGCAGAAGGTGACATTAACGCACAAGAATTAAGTAAAATTTTGGCAAAAAACACTGCGTTAATAAATGAGCAGGGCAATAAAATTTGGCTTAATTTACTGACTCGCGAAACCAGCGATCCGATTTTTTATTCTCTGGAAGAGAAATAAAATGAAAGATGCTGAGGATAACAACGTTTATTTGGCTTTAGACAACTATAAAAGTGACGAATTTGTCTTAAAGCAGAATCTGGATATCTTAATTGCCAATAAAAATGCCACGCTGGAGAGCGTGGCTCAGGAAATGGTATCAATACCCGCAGCCCTGGTACGCATGAAGTGGCAAAACCGCCGGGAAATCTATGCTCTGCAAGCCAAAGAAGAGATCTACGGTGCCACCATTGAAGCCATTATTGCCCAACAGCCGGCGCTGCGGGACAAAATCATGGCCCGTCTGGAAAGCGCGTACCAGCATTTACTCGCGCGAGAAACGGCGACATTGCGCCTGACGCGTAAGCTATCTGAAGGGAGTTATGCCGCGACCAGAGTCACTACCGTCGCGCTGGACGAAAAGAAATGAGGGGATGGAGGAAGCCGAAAGAGGAGGCCGGGTAAGGTGAAACCCTTCACCCGGCAACAGAGATTACTTCGCTTTCACGGTCTCTTCACCAACCAAACCAATCTTCAGGAAACCTGCCTGATGCAGCGTATCCATCACTTTCATCATGGTTTCATAGTCGACGGTTTTATCAGCCCGGAAGAAGATAGTGGTATCTTTCTTGCCTTCTGTCAGCGTGTTTAGCGCGTTAATCATAGTTTCATCGGTCACCTGATCGTTGCCGATAAACATCGTGTTATCCGCTTTCACTGACAGGTAAACCGGTTTTTCAGGACGCGGTTGCGGCGTGCTGGTCGAAGCCGGTAGATTCACCTTCACATCCACCGTTGCCAGCGGCGCGGCCACCATAAAAATGATCAACAACACCAACATAACATCGATGAACGGCGTGACGTTGATGTCGTGCATTTCACCGTTATCGTCCAGGTTTTCATTAAAACTCATTGCCATGGAACATTATCCTACACGTAATTTCTGCGCAGCGCGTACCGGATGCGCCGCAGCGCTTGCACTCAGGTCCAGATCGCGACTTTGCAATAACAGCACCTGTGCCGCAACATCACCCAGCATGGCTTTGTAGCTGCCAATCTGACGGGCGAAGATGTTGTAGATAACAACAGCAGGAATAGCGGCAACCAAACCAATCGCGGTGGCTAACAGCGCTTCTGCAATCCCCGGCGCAACCACGGCCAGGTTCGTCGTTTGCGTTTGTGCAATACCGATGAAGCTATTCATGATGCCCCATACTGTACCGAACAGACCCACAAAGGGAGAGATAGCCCCAATGGTCGCCAGGTATCCATTACCCCGCCCCATATGACGCCCTACAGCTGCAACGCGACGTTCCAGGCGGAACCCGGTACGCTCTTTAATCCCTTCGTTGTCATCGCTGCCTTCTGACAGTTCCAGCTCGTTCTGCGCTTCGTTAATTAACATTGCGCCCAGGCTTTTGGCATCAAATCCAGCGGCAATCTCACTTGCCTGGTCTAAAGAGCGGGCATCTGCCAGCAGTTGCTGTTCGCGCTTAAGACGGCGCTTCTGCGTAAAGAACTCAAGGCTCTTACTGAAGAAGATAGCCCAGGTGACCACGGACGCCAAAATTAGCCCAATCATCACGCACTTAACCACGATATCGGCGTGCTGATACATACCCCAGACGGAAAGGTCCGTCTGCATCAAATTATTACCCACTCTGTATCTCCAGGACGCAAATCACAAAATCTGAGCGTAATGATATCAAAAAGACGTCGAATTGATAGTCGTTCTCATTACTATTTACATAGTGCCGCACCTTTGGTTTCTTTTCCTTGCGCTTACGCAGTAAAAAAGTCAGCAGACACATTTTGGGACTATTTTCTACTTTATGGCCCTTCTGCAGGATGCGTCGCCGAAGATCCATGCTAGTTTAGACATCCAGACGTATAAAAACAGGTAACCCAACATGGCAGACAAGCATCTTGAGACCAAACTCGTTCAGGCAGGACGCAGTAAAAAGTACACGCAGGGTTCCGTCAACAGCGTGATCCAACGCGCCTCTTCACTGGTATTCGAATCCGTTGAGGCTAAAAAACAGGCCACCCACAACCGCGCTAACGGCGCACTTTTTTACGGACGCCGCGGCACGCTGACGCATTTCTCCCTGCAGGAAGCCATGTGCGAGCTGGAAGGCGGCGCGGGTTGCGCCCTGTTTCCCTGCGGCGCCGCAGCCGTTGCCAACACGATTTTGGCCTTTGTTGAACACGGTGACCACGTGCTAATGACCAACACGGCCTATGAGCCGAGCCAGGATTTTTGCACGAAAATCCTCGGCAAGCTCGGCGTAACCACCGGCTGGTTCGATCCGTTAGTCGGTGCCGATATTGTGAAGCACATTCAGCCGAACACCAAAGTGGTATTTCTGGAATCTCCCGGCTCCGTCACTATGGAAGTGCATGATGTTCCGGCGATTGTCGCCGCCGTCAGAAGCGTAGCGCCGGACGCCATCATCATGATCGATAACACCTGGGCTGCCGGGGTGCTGTTCAACGCGCTGGATTTTGGAATCGACATCTCAATTCAGGCGGGCACCAAATACCTGATTGGCCATTCCGATGCAATGGTCGGTACGGCGGTATCAAATGCCCGCTGCTGGGACCAACTGCGCGAAAACGCCTATTTAATGGGGCAAATGCTGGATGCCGATACCGCCTATATGACCAGCCGCGGACTGCGAACTCTGGGCGTTCGTCTGCGCCAGCATCACGAAAGCAGCCTGAAGGTTGCCGAATGGCTGGCCGATCATCCGCAGGTCGCCCGCGTCAACCACCCCGCGCTTCCCGGCAGCAAAGGGCACGAATTCTGGAAACGCGATTTTACCGGCAGCAGCGGTCTGTTCTCGTTTGTGTTGAATAAGAAGCTGAACAATGACGAGCTGTCAGCGTATTTGGATCACTTTACGCTGTTCAGCATGGCCTACTCCTGGGGCGGGTTTGAGTCACTGATTCTGGCCAATCAACCCGAACACATTGCCGCCATCCGTCCTGAAGGCAACGTGGACTTCAGCGGAACGCTCATCCGTTTACACATCGGTTTAGAAAATGTTGACGATCTGATTGCGGATTTAGCCGCCGGATTCGCCCGAATCGAGTAACATTGCCGCAGTTGGACATATATGCAGACACTTCTGGTGGAAAAGTCTGTAATTGTTGCGTCCGGGATCAAGGCATCCCGGGCAATTCAGGAGTACAATCCACACATAAACGCTGTTCCACAGGAAAGTCCATGGTCGTCATTCAAGATATTATCTCCGCGCTCTGGCAACACGATTTTGCCGCGCTGGCAGATCCGCACGTTGTGAGCGTGGTGTACTTCGTCATGTTTGCCACGTTGTTTTTAGAAAATGGTCTGCTGCCTGCTTCCTTTTTACCCGGAGACAGCCTGCTGTTACTGGCCGGGGCGCTGATTGCGCAGGACGTAATGAGCTTTATCCCGACGATTGCTATTCTGACTGCCGCAGCCAGTCTGGGCTGTTGGCTGAGCTATATTCAGGGGCGCTGGTTGGGTAATACGCGGACGGTGAAAAGCTGGCTGGCGCAATTACCTGAAAAATATCATCAGCGTGCCACCTGTATGTTTGACCAACACGGTCTGATGGCGCTGCTCGCTGGACGTTTCCTGGCATTTGTTCGCACCCTGCTGCCGACAATGGCGGGAATTTCCGGTCTGCCTAACCGCCGGTTCCAGTTCTTTAATTGGTTGAGCGGCCTACTGTGGGTCACCGTGGTCACCAGCTTTGGCTATGCGCTCAGCATGATCCCGTTCGTTAAACGCCATGAAGATCAGGTGATGACCTTCCTGATGATCCTGCCCCTCGCCCTGTTAACCGCAGGCCTGTTAGGCACCTTGTTTGTGGTGATTAAAAAAAAATGCTGTAGCGCCTGAGTCGTCATCGTTGGCCGGGTAAAATCACCCGGCATTTTCGCCTGATGGCGCTTTGCTAATCAGGCCAACGGTGAACATCATTAACTTCCCTGCATCGTCCGAATTCTTGCCGCATCTTCTCCCGGAGTCACACCAAAGTACCGTTTAAACTCGCGACTAAACTGCGACGCGCTCTCATAGCCAACCCGCATTGCTGCCGCGCTGGCCTTCATGCCGTCGTGAATGATCATCATCCGAGCCTTATGCAGGCGATAACTCTTCAGATACTGCAGCGGCGAGGTGCTGGTCACCGATTTAAAATTATGATGAAACGCCGACACGCTCATGTTGGCCTCTGCCGCCAGTTGCTCAACGTTGAGGTTCTCGGTGTACTTGTTTTCGATGCGCTTCAGCACGCGACTGATCAAACTGAAATGCGTCTGACGACTGACCAGTGCAAGCAGCGCGCCACCGCGTGGGCCGGTCAGCACATGGTACAAAATCTCACGGATGATCTGTTTACCCAGAATTCGCGCGTCCAGCGGTCGCTCCATCACATCCAGTAAACGCTCGGCCGCGCAAAGAATCTCGTCAGAAAGCGTGGCAGAGTTTATTCCGCTCGCCGCCATTGCAGGCTGAAACAGTTCATCTTCGCCAATGTCCATCAGAAGTTCCTGCAATTGCAGGATATCGACATTCAGCCGCAGACCGGCCAGTGGAATCTCCGGTGTCGCATACGTTTCACATTCAAAGGGTAAAGGTACGGTGAGCAGCAGGTATTCGTTGGTGTCATAACGAAATACACGCTCATTGATGTAACCAATTTTATGACCAGAGAAGAGAAATATAATGCCAGGTTCATACATCACAGGGGTGCGCAGCCCAGGCTCCATGCCATACAGTAAACGCACATCAGGCAGCAATTTATTGAGTTTATTTTCATTATTTTTCAGCTGCTTAATTTTTTCCGTCAGCAGAAGGCAGACATCATCACGGTTCATAGAGCACCCTTTCGTCATCGAATTGTAACGTCCACAGTGTGCGTATTTTTATCCGTTTTCTCCAGTAGTCTGTAGAAATAGGCAAGACATTGGCAGAAATGAGCATTGAGAGGAATGCGTCTGACGACCACAATGTTCACCATCAGGCAGACACTCACCTGCCCTCTTTTTTTACCCACACAAGGTAACGAGCAATGAATAACTTTAACCTCCATACCCCAACCCGCATTTTGTTCGGTAAAGGCGCTATCGCTGAACTGCGCGATCAAATCCCTCAGGATGCTCGCGTGCTGATTACCTACGGCGGCGGCAGCGTGAAAAAAACCGGCGTACTGGCACAGGTTCAGGATGCCCTGAAAGGTCTGGATGTACTGGAGTTTGGCGGTATTGAGCCGAACCCGTCTTATGAAACGCTGATGAATGCGGTCAACATCGTGCGTGATGAGAAGGTGACATTCCTGCTGGCCGTCGGCGGCGGCTCTGTTCTCGATGGCACTAAATTCATCGCCGCAGCGGCTCATTACGCTGAAGGTGTCGATCCGTGGCGCATCCTGGAAACTCACGGCAACGACGTAAAAAGCGCCATCCCGATGGGCTCCGTTTTGACCCTGCCGGCAACCGGCTCTGAATCAAACTCCGGCGCGGTAATTTCCCGCAAAACCACCGGCGATAAGCTGGCCTTTATGACACCGTTTGTGCAGCCGGTCTTTGCCGTGCTGGATCCGGTTTACACCTACACTCTGCCGCCGCGTCAGGTCGCAAACGGCGTAGTGGACGCGTTTGTTCACACCGTAGAGCAATACGTAACATACCCGGTCAACGGCAAAATACAGGACCGCTTTGCCGAAGGTATTTTGCTCACATTGATAGAAGAGGGCCCGAAAGCGTTGCAGGAGCCAGAAAACTACGATGTCCGCGCCAACGTCATGTGGGCAGCGACCCAGGCGCTGAACGGCCTGATTGGCGCAGGTGTACCGCAGGATTGGGCTACCCATATGCTCGGTCACGAACTGACCGCGATGCACGGTCTCGATCACGCACAAACACTGGCCATCGTTCTGCCGGCACTGTGGAATGAAAAACGCGACACTAAGCGCGCCAAACTGCTGCAATACGCGGAGCGCGTCTGGAATATCAGCGAAGGGAGTGATGACCAGCGTATCGATGCAGCCATTACCGCGACGCGTCAATTCTTCGAGCAGATGGGCGTCCCAACCCGCCTGTCCGACTACGGTCTGGATGGCAGTTCCATCCCGGCGTTGCTGGAAAAACTGGCAGCGCACGGTGGGACGAAACTGGGCGAACATCAGGACATTACGCTGGACGTCAGCCGCCGCATTTACGAAGCGGCACGCTAGGTTTTTTGACCTCTGACTTTCGTTTTTGGGTATTTATACCAGGCTTAAGTCACACAAACCTCACCGGGGCTGCTCCGGTGAACTCAATTTACACCCAATCATTCATGATGCATCGAGGCGGCAATTGAGTGAATCCCCGGGAGCGTACATAAGTACGTGACCGGGGTAAACGCAAGCAGCCAACAAAGAGGCAGCCTGAAGGATTCAGTGTAGGGGGGAATTATGACCAGTCCGACCATTATCAAGCTACAGGATGGTAACGTCATGCCTCAACTGGGCCTGGGGGTCTGGAAGGCAAGTAATGAGGAAGTCATCTCCGCGATCCATAAAGCGCTGGAAGTCGGTTATCGCTCTATTGATACCGCTGCCGCGTATAAAAATGAAGACGGTGTCGGTAAAGCATTACGCGACTGCGGCGTGCCCCGGGAGGAGTTATTCATCACCACTAAACTGTGGAATGACGACCAGAAACGTCCCCGAGAAGCGTTGCTCGAAAGCATGGAGAAACTCCAGCTCGATTATCTCGATCTTTACCTCATGCACTGGCCCGTCCCGGCAATCGACCATTACGTTGAAGCATGGGAAAACATGATCGACCTGCAAAAACAGGGACTCATTAAAAGCATTGGCGTGTGCAACTTCCAGATCAACCATCTCCAGCGCCTGATGGATGAAACGGGCGTTGCGCCAGTGATTAACCAAATCGAGCTGCACCCGCTTTTACAGCAGCGGCAGCTTCATGCCTGGAACGCCACGCATAAAATCCAGACTGAATCCTGGAGCCCGCTGGCACAAGGCGGCAAAGATGTGTTCGATCAAAAGATAGTTCGCGATCTCGCCGAAAAATACGGTAAATCACCGGCACAAATTGTCATTCGCTGGCATCTGGATAGCGGCCTGGTGGTGATCCCTAAATCAGTCACTCCTGCGCGTATCGCGGAGAACTTTGATGTCTGGGACTTCCGCCTGGACAAAGATGAGTTAGGCGAAATGGCCAAACTCGACCAGGGCAAACGTCTGGGACCGGACCCGGACCAGTTCGGCGGCTAATCCCTTCTCTCCAGCCCGGCATCCCAGTCGGGCTCTTCCTGCATGGAAATATCAAGAAACAATTCACTTACATTTATTGATGTATTTACTTCAGTCACTGGAGCAGCATTACGCCACATAACTTACTAATTATTCAATAAATATATTCATACGGTGAATGTATTCACAATGTCTATAGGTGCGTGACCGTGGCTGAAAAAAAACCGCAGGGAGTTAAATGGCTCCCATTAATTCTAATAATTTTGATTTCAGCCGGGCTCTGGCAACTTACCCCACCAACGGGGTTAAGCGCTTCCGCCTGGCATTCGGCAATCATTTTCGTGGCCACTATCGCCTCTATCGTGGCAAAAGTTCTGCCCATTGGCGCAGTCGGTATTATTGGCATAACCGTCTTTGCCCTCGCCTATGCCGCCGGGGATAAAACCGCCAGCGGTGCGATTACCACCGCTCTGAGCGAACTGAACAGTTCACTCATCTGGCTGATCGTCGTTGCCTTTATGATTGCCCGCGGGTTTATCAAAACCGGCCTTGGTCGACGTATCGCCCTGCAGATGATCCGCCTGCTCGGCAAGCGCACGCTCGGACTTGCCTACGGCCTGGCGTTTGCCGATCTGATCCTCTCTCCCGCGATGCCCAGCAATACGGCACGCTGCGGCGGCGTCATCTATCCGATTGCCGACTCACTGGCGCGCAGTTTTCATTCCAATCCGGAAGATGAATCGCGCAGCAAAATCGGCACCTTCCTCATTACCTGCATTGGCAACGTCAACGACGTCACCGCCGCACTGTTTATGACCGGCTATACCGGCAACCTACTTGCAGTAAAACTGGCGGCCAACGCCGGGGTCACGCTAACCTGGGGAAGCTGGTTTATGGCGGCGCTGCTGCCTTGCATGGTGTCTTTGCTGTTGGTTCCGCTGCTGGTGTACTGGCTGGTGCGTCCAGAAATTAAACACACGCCGGATGCCCCGAACCTGGCCCGTCAGGAACTGGCGGAAATGGGCAGCATGTCACGCGGTGAGTGGTTGATGCTGGGTACCGTTGGCGTCCTGCTGGTGCTGTGGATTTTTGGCGATACGCTAGGCGTCGATGCCACCACCGCGTCGTTCGTTGGACTCTCAATTTTACTGCTCAGCGGTGTGCTGAGCTGGGAAGACGTCAAAAGCGAAAAAGGTGCGTGGGACACGCTGATTTGGTTTGCCGCACTGCTGATGATGGCAAACCAATTGAAGAAGCTCGGTTTCACCACCTGGTTTGGTAATCTGATCGGCGATAGCCTCAGCAGTACCATGCATGGCACCAGTTGGGTGGTCGTCCTGCTACTGCTTAACGCCGCCTACTTCTACACCCACTACTTTTTTGCGAGCGGAAATGCGCAGATCGCCGCATTGTACGCGGTATTCCTTGGCGTCGGCCTGCATCTGAATATCCCGGCAGCCCCGACCGCATTGATGCTGGCTTTCACCAGCAGCCTGTACTGCTCTCTCACCCAGTACACACATGCGCGTGGTCCGATCCTGTTTGGTGCAGGGTATGTGCCGACGGGCGTCTGGTGGCGAACAGGGTTTATCGTCAGCCTGTTTAACCAGGCAGTCTTTATTACCGTAGGTCTGATGTGGTGGAAGGTATTGGGGCTGTACTAAAACAGATTTGCCGGATGGCGATGCAAGCACCTCATCCGGCTTTCAAAGCAGTGGCCCAGTAAGCAGAGCGCTACCGGGCTTCAGGATTAACGCCCTGCTACTTTGCCACGCTTTTTATTCGCGGCGGGCGTCTGGCGCTGGTGTGCAACAGGTGTGTGCTTGGTCAGTGCCGGGCGGGTATGACGATTCTGGCGACGCGCTTCACGCATTTCTTCCAGCGTAGGCGACGGAACCAGACATTCACGACGACCGCCAATCAGGTGCTTTTTACCCATATCTTCCAGCGCCTGACGGATTAACGGCCAGTTAGCCGGATCGTGGTAGCGCAGCAGCGCTTTATGTAAACGACGCTGCTTATCGCCTTTCGGCACCACCACATCTTCACTCTTATAACCAATTTTACCCAGCGGGTTTTTCCCGGTGTAATACATGGTTGTCGAGTTCGCCAGCGGCGATGGGTAGAAGTTCTGTACCTGATCAAGGCGGAAACGACGCTGCTTCAACCACAACGCCAGATTCACCATATCTTCGTCACGCGTACCCGGGTGCGCAGAGATAAAGTAAGGGATCAGATACTGCTCTTTACCGGCCTGCTTCGAGTAGGTGTCGAACAGCTCTTTAAAGCGGTCGTAGCTACCCATGCCCGGCTTCATCATCTTCGACAACGGACCTTCTTCGGTATGTTCCGGTGCAATCTTCAGATAGCCACCAACGTGGTGGGTCGCCAGCTCTTTGATGTAGCGCGGATCTTCCACGGCGATGTCGTAGCGCACGCCGGACGCAATCAAAATCTTTTTGATGCCTTTCAAATCACGTGCGCGACGATAGAGGTTAATCGTCGGTTCGTGGTTGGTGTCCATATGCGGGCAGATGTCCGGATAAACGCACGACAGACGACGGCAGGTCTGTTCCGCACGTGGCGACTTACAGCGCAGCATGTACATGTTGGCCGTTGGGCCACCCAGATCGGAAATCACGCCGGTGAAGCCCGGTACGGTATCGCGAATCGCCTCGATCTCGTTGATAATCGAATCTTCAGAACGGCTCTGGATGATGCGTCCTTCATGCTCGGTGATCGAACAGAAAGAACAGCCGCCAAAGCAGCCGCGCATAATGTTGATGGAAAAACGGATCATCTCGTAGGCCGGAATACGGCTGTTGCCATATGCCGGGTGCGGGACACGTTTATACGGCAGCGCGAAGACGCTATCCATCTCTTCGGTCGACAGCGGGATCGCCGGAGGGTTAACCCAAATGTAGCGGTCGCCGTGTTTTTGCATCAGGGCGCGCGCGCAGCCAGGGTTGGTTTCGTGGTGCAGAATACGTGAGGCGTGAGCGTACAACACTTTGTCGCCTTTCACCTTCTCATAAGACGGCAGCAGCACGTAGGTTTTTTCCCACGGCTTCGGACGCGCAGGCTGAACGGTCACCGCTTTGGCTTCCTGCTTTTTAGGCGCTACTGGCTTGTTATCTGCACACGGTAAATCTTCACCGTACGGATGCGGGATAGGGTCAATTTTCCCCGGCATATCCAGACGCGTGGAATCCACACCGCTCCAGCCGGGCAGCGCTTCTTTAACCATAATCGCGGTGTTACGCACGTCGCGGATTTGGTCGATGGTTTCACCCATCGCCAGGCGGTGCGCAACTTCAACCAGCGGACGTTCACCGTTGCCGAACATCAGCATATCCGCTTTGGAATCCACCAGCACCGAGCGGCGCACGGTATCAGACCAGTAATCGTAATGCGCGGTACGACGCAGGCTGGCTTCAATACCACCAAGGATCACCGGCACGTCTTTCCATGCTTCACGACAACGTTGGGTATAAACCAGTGTGGCGCGGTCCGGGCGCTTACCGGCGACGTTGTCCGGCGTATAGGCATCATCATGGCGCAGGCGACGATCGGCAGTATAGCGGTTGATCATCGAGTCCATGTTACCGGCGGTTACGCCGAAGAACAGATTCGGTTTACCCAGACGCATAAAGTCGTCTTTACTGTTCCAGTCCGGCTGGGCGATAATCCCGACGCGAAAACCCTGGGCTTCCAGCATACGGCCACAAATGGCCATACCGAAGCTCGGGTGATCAACATAGGCATCCCCGGTAACCAGAATAATGTCGCAGCTATCCCAGCCAAGTTGGTCCATCTCTTCTCGCGACATTGGCAGAAACGGCGCGGGGCCAAAACAGGCGGCCCAGTACTGCGGCCAGGAGAAAAGGTCTCTGTCCGGTTGGATCAGGGATATTGCGCTCATAATGCTTCCAAAAATGGTAAAAAAATAATCAAAGGCCGGGGATTATACGCTGTATGCCCGCCAGAAATGAAGCGGAGTCTGAGCCAGACGAGTAGAAAGTTAAATAAATTGTTAAATTTTACTACGCCTACTTTTATCTATACCCAAAATAATTCGAGTTGCATGAAGGCGGCAAGTGAGTGAATCTCCAGGAGCATAGATAACTATGTGACTGGGGTGAACGAACATAGCTAACGCACATGCAACTTGAAGTATGACGGGTATATCATAATTGACATCATGTCTTGCCAGCCGGACCAGGTCTTTTTGGCGGGGGATTTTCCATTGCATCGCAACGAATCACTTAATATTTCCCAGCTGCGGGTTGTTCTTCACCTGTGCGGATTTCTGGTTCTCCTGTACAGCTTCTCTATGCTGCCGCCGATGGCCATCGCCTTGCTGAACAAAGAACGGAGTTATTTTGCTTTTTTGAGCACCTTTGCCGTTTTTTTTACCCTCGGCGGCGGTGCCTGGCTGGCGACAAAACGTGCAGGCATTCAGCTACGAACCCGCGATGGGTTCGTCATCATCGTTCTTTTTTGGCTACTTTTTTCATTCATCAGCGCCATGCCGATGTGGATGGAAGACGGGTTAAACCTCTCTTTTGCCGATGCCCTGTTTGAAGGCGTCTCCGGTATTACCACCACCGGGGCGACGGTCATTGACGATGTCGGCGCGATGCCCAGATCTTATCTGTATTATCGGGCGCAGCTCAATTTCATCGGCGGCCTTGGCGTTATCGTCCTCGCCGTTGCCGTCCTGCCGCTACTGGGGATCGGCGGCATGAAGCTGTATCAGTCTGAAATGCCAGGGCCGTTTAAAGAAGAACGCCTCACCCCACGACTTGCCGATACCGCACGCACGTTGTGGCTAACCTATGTCACGCTGGGGCTTATCTGTACGCTGGCCTACTGGGTTGCCGGCATGTCGTTTTTCGATGCGTTATGCCATGGGCTTTCGACAGTCTCCCTCGGAGGGTTCTCTACCCGAAGCGAAAGTATCGGTTTTTATAACAGCCACGCCATTGAGCTTGTCGCCGGACTGTTTTCACTGCTTTCAGCGTTTAACTTCACCCTCTGGTATGTCGCCATTGTGAAACGGACCTTCAAGCCTTTTCGCCGTAATGCCGAACTGCAGCTGTTTCTGATCATTGCGCTGGTGATCACCCTGATAGCCACCTGGCAGGTCTGGCGGGCAGGTATGTACAATTTAACGGACAGTCTGGTGCATGCTTTTTTTCTGGCAAGCTCAATGCTCACAGACAACGGCCTGTCGACGGCGGATTACGCCCAGTGGCCTTCACATACTATCTTCATGCTTCTCATCGCCAGTTTCTTCGGGGGGTGTATCGGTTCGACCTGCGGGGGTATTAAGGCGCTGCGTTTTTTAATTATGTTCAAGCAGTGCCGACAGGAATTACACCAACTGGCCCATCCTCGTGCATTACTGAATATCAAAGTGGGTAATAGCGTGGTTAACGAGCGCGTGATCCGCTCAGTGTGGAGCTTCTTTTTTCTCTATGCTTTGTTTACCAGTTTTTTCGTCTGGGCGCTTAATCTGATGGGCTACGATCTCTTTTCCTCGTTCGCCACCGCCGCGGCCTGTATCAATAATATGGGGCTGGGATTTGGCGTCACGGCGGTCACGTTTGGTACTTTAAACGAAGAGGCAAAGCTGTTGATGTGCGCGGCCATGATCATGGGGCGTCTGGAAATCTACCCCATTTTGATTCTTTTCTCGCGCATGTTCTGGCGGGCGTAATAGCCTGCCCGGCACATTATGGCGCCGGGTTCACCAGCATCTGTCCGATCGAGCCACGATCGGCCATTTCCAGCGTCTGGCTGTTAAAGTAGAACGGGAAATGCGCCCAGGAAGGCTGTCCGTAATACACCAGCAGCTCAACCTGACCATCCACCCAAACGGTATCTTTCCAGCCCCGGTCTTCCGGGAACGGCATCGCGCCGTTCACATTGCGGATCAGGAAAGAGACGCCTTCGATATGGAAAGACTGCGGCATATCCGCCCGCACCGTCCAGCGCTCCCAGGAGCCCTGCTGAGCGGTAATGTCCATGCGGTTTACATCCCACAACTGCCCATTAATGCCGGGATCGTCATCAAGGCTGATCTCACGACTGCGAATCGGTGAGCCGCTTAAAATTTCCGTAGGCAACAAACGCATCGGCAGATTGTCGGTCACCAGCGGCAGCAGCCCGGTCGGGCGCAGGGTCAGTACCAGCGTGGAAATCAGAATACTGGATGGCTCGAAGAAGCCGCGGATCCGGTCGACAATGCTGGCCGCCTCACCACAGGTGATCGACACTTCATCGCCGTTGGTCATGTCCACCAGAATCTCACGACGTTCACCCGGGGCCAGCGAGAGTTGCTTCACCGAAACCGGCGCGGGTAAAAAGCCCTGATCGCCGGAAATCACATGCAGCGCACGACCGTCACTCATTTGCAGCTGGTAACGACGCGAGTTCGACGCATTGAGTAAACGCAAACGCACCCAGCCGCGAGACACTTCCACATACGGGCTTTGTGCCCCGTTAACCAATAGCGTGTCACCAACAAACCCGCCGCTGCCCGGCTCGCTGTATTCAGGCGTGCCGAAGTTATCCAGCCGCTTGTCCTGAATAATGACCGGAAAATCATCCACGCCATAATGGTTGGGAATCGGCAGCGACTTACTGACATCATCTTCAATCAGCCACATACCAGCCAGACCGTTATAGACCTGCTGCGCGGTCCGGTTCGGCGTATTGGCGTGATACCACAACGTGGCGGCGTCCTGGCGAATGGGCAATACCGGCGCCCAGTCCGCATTCGGTGACATCATGCGTGCCGGGCCACCCATCAGTGGGCCAGGAACCTGCAGCCCGGCGACGGTCATTGAAACATTCTCGGTAAGACGGTTGCTGTAAATAAGCTTGACGTCATCCCCTTTCCAGACGCGGATGGTCGGCCCCAGGTAACGCCCGTTAATCCCCCAGACCGGCGCGCGGGTGCCTTGCGTAAAGGACCAGTGAGCGCGTTGCAGGGTCATAAATAGCGGCTGTCCACGGCGAGACTCCAGCAGCGGTGGAACAGGTAACGGTTGTTGCTGACCGGCAGCATTAGCCTTCAGCGGAATAGCACCTGCACACAGTGCGATCCCCGATGTCTGAATGAACTGACGCCGACTGAGTGACATATAAGCTCCATGTAAAACTGGCGATTAACACGCAGGAAAGTATTTCCTGTAACAAACTCGGATGGCGCGAATCACACCTTACCGGTAGCTTCACGCTCGGCAACTTCTTTGTCGAGTTCGGCGATTTTTTGTTCCATTAACGTGCGGCAATGCGCGGCCAGTTCACGAACCTGATCCTTACCATAGTGGCTGATATCTACTGGCGGCAACATCTCGACGATCGCCAGACCATTATTTAATCGGTTAAGTTTAATTTTATTTGAGGTCGTTGAAACGCACACCGGGATCACCGGAACACCCGCGGCAATTGCCGCATGAAACGCGCCAGTTTTAAACGGCAGCAGACCACGGCCACGGCTACGCGTACCTTCCGGGAACATCCAGATAGAGATACGACGTTTTTTAAAATGATTAACGACCGTCGCAATGGTGCTGTGCGCTTTGGCGCGATTGTTTCTGTCGATCAACAGGTTACCGGTGAGCCAGTACAGCAGACCGAAAAACGGGACCCACAGCAGGCTTTTTTTACCGACCGTAACCGTCGGTGGTTGCACGATCTTCGCGGCGGTAACCATGTCATAGTTATTCTGGTGGTTACAAATATAGATAGCGTTGCCGTAGTCCTTTGCGTCCGGCGGCATGCGGCATTCCACCTTCAGGCCGTACAGGGGGGCCAGTCGACCAAACATATGGCCAAACGTCGAGACGTGTTTTGGATTTCGTGGGCTGAACAGACAATATATACAACCAAAAACACAGACCAGAATGCAGTAAATTACAGTAATGAATAAACGAAAAATATATAGCATAACAACCTCTAAGGCCTAAGAGCCTGGCATTTTACGTCACCAAATGCAGAACCCTGCGTCAGGTTAGGGCTTTGTTAAGAGCGGCTCTCTGGAAAAGCGTATTGTTAATCGCAATGCACGAATAAACAACGGTTTCACGGGAATTTTTAATGTTGACTCTCCCTGCGTAAAAGCAGGGAGAGTCAGACGACAGCGTTATTCTTCGCTGTCGCCCTGACCGGCACGTCGTGGCGAGTCAATTTCGATACGGTCGATGCGCTGTAAACCGCGCATCAGCGTACCGCGACGCCCACGCTCGCCGGTCACCTTCTGCAGTTCTTCAGGACGCAGTTTAATTTTGCGTTTACCAACGTGAATGGTCAGCGTACTTTGCGGCGGCAACACGTAGAGGTGCGCCAGCCCATCATCCCCTTTCGCCGCTTCTGCAGACGGAATGTTGATGATCTTGTTCCCTTTCCCTTTCGACAATTGCGGCAGGTCACTGACCGGGAACATCAGCATACGCCCGGCATGGGTGATCGCCAGCAGCATGTCGCTTTCATCTTCAAGCACCACCGGCGGCATCACATGCGCGTTCTCCGGTAACGTAATCAATGCCTTACCTGCACGGTTGCGCGCCACTAAGTCATTGAAGGTGCAGACGAAACCGTAGCCAGCATCGGAGGCCATCAGCAGTTTCTGGTCATCACTTTCCATCAGCATATGCTCAACCGTCGCTCCCGGCGGCAGCGTCAGCTTACCGGTCAGCGGTTCACCCTGACCACGTGCCGACGGCAGCGTAATCGGGTCGATGGCATAGCTGCGCCCGGTTGAATCCACGAACACCACCGGCTGGTTGCTCTTGCCCTTCACCGCGGCCTTGTAGCTGTCACCCGCCTTATAGCTTAAGCCCGGCGCATCAATGTCATGGCCTTTGGCGCTACGCACCCAGCCGCTTTGCGACAGTACAATGGTGACCGGCTCAGACGGCAGCATGTCGTGCTCGCTCATCGCCTTCGCTTCTTCGCGCTCTTTCAGCGGAGAACGGCGATCGTCGCCATAGGCATCTG
>OJJJ01000114.1_pt1 | contig 52586 bp, 36 predicted proteins | sample 1596311 | NCBI WGS metagenome assembly OJJJ01 (sample SAMEA4350140, study PRJEB24818) | metagenome | biome: human; feature: gut; material: faeces | place: Denmark | collected 2013-09
CTATGTAATTTTTGTGGTTGGCAAACCCACATTTATTATAACATAGGAGGTTTTTTACTTGAAGCTAAAGCTAATTGGGGACACACCGGCATAGCCGGTGGTTTATTTTCATTGCGATACAATAAAAGCAATAAATTCATATTGAATTTATTGCTAATGTTTTTCAAATATAGTGATTATTTCATAGAATTATCCCATACTTTATGTTAAAAATCATATCAGTTCAAGCAACAGCTGCTGAGCCTCTTTATTATAAATAACTACATTGTACTCAAATCCTGCTTTTCCTACCCTTTTATCCATTGTAATCCCAGCATCGTATCCTTTTTCAGTAACTTCAGTGACATTTTTTTGAAGTTCTTCATTATATCGTTCATATAGATATTCCTGCTCTTTCAAACGTGTAGTTAAGTACTTCGTATTTATCTGTTTCATATGTTTATCATCACGTAATTCATTGAGCCGATCTACAAATTGGCTAATTGTAACGAATTCCTCAAACTGAAACTTCTGTCTGATATCCTCTGTCAATGAAAACTCCTCTTTACCTGTTTTCGAAGAACTTTTTGCACTTATGGATTTTTTTGATATTTCAGAGTTAATTTGGTCTTCATAGCAAAGTTTTTCTTTTACTCCATTGGTAAATTCTAGTATAGCATCTAAAAAATCTTGTCCATATTTTTCAAATTTATTTTCACCAACTCCTGTTACTTGAAGCATTACCTCTTTATCAAAAGGAAGTTTCATTACCATGTCCGTTAAGGTTTTATCAGAAAAAATAATATAAGGAGGAATCCCTTCTTGTCTTGCTATTTTGGTACGGGTCTGTCTTAGAACATCAAATAATTCAAATCCTTTTGATGTTAATAACTCAGATTTCTTCAGTTTTTGATTGCGTTCTGACTGTTCTTCAATTATGCTCTCTTTTGAAATCTTTAAACTAACTTTGGCAGCACCCGTTAAAATATCATTTGCCGAACGGTTTCCCTTTACAATTGCATACTTATCATTTGTTAAATATAAATATCCATCAATAATAAGCTTATTCATTATACTTTTTAAAAACGGTTCACTCTCCCCTTGACGACTGCCATAAAATTTACTTTCGTTCATACGGTTTGCTGTTAATTTTGCAATTTTTCTACCAAGAAGAGTTGCTATTATGACGTTTAAACCAAAGCGCTCCTGAGATTCTAATATACAACCAACGATATCTTTACATATTTCAGTTACATCCATTTCTTCAAATTCCGTAAGGCAATTCGAACAATTGCCGCAGTTTGATTCCATATACTGACCAAAATATTGCAAAACATATTCTCTTAAACAATTCTTTGTGAAGCAATAATAGGTCATTTTTTTTAGTCGTTCTTCATCCCGCTCACGGATGGTAGCTTTTTCATCTTCTGTCAATGCTTCATTTTCATTACCATTTTCAATCAGAAATTGATTAATTCTAACATCCATCGGTGAGTAGAATAAAATACATTCCGACGCCTCGCCATCTCGTCCTGCTCTTCCAGCCTCTTGGTAGTAACTTTCAATATTCTTAGGCATATTATAATGAATTACATACCTAACATTGGATTTATCAATTCCCATACCAAAGGCATTTGTTGCTACCATAACTAATTTTCTATCATATATAAAATCCTCTTGATTTTCACTTCTTTGGGTTTCATTCATACCACCGTGATACTTAGCTGCGTCAATTCCGTTTTTATTCAGTAATTCCTGGACTTCCTCGACATTTTTGCGCGTAGAACAGTAGATGACTCCACACCATGTTTCATTCTTTTTTATATACTCTACAAGTTCTCTATCTTTATCTTTTGGAATACGAACTTCATAATATAAATTTGGACGATCATATCCAGTTAATACAATTGTTGGCTGTTCTAGTCGGAGAACACAAATTATATCTTCCATTACCTCCTTGGTTGCAGTTGCTGTAAATGCACTCACAATTGGACGTTTTGGCAGTTGCTCTATAAAATCAACGATATTTAAATAACTCGGTCTAAAATCCTGTCCCCACTGTGAAATACAATGTGCTTCATCGACTGTTACCATTTCTATATTCGTATTTAATGCAAAATCAAGAAATTCATCGGTTGACAAACGTTCTGGTGCTACATAAATGATTTGATATCTTCCTAGTTTTGCAAATTGTAGTGCAAGACTTACTTGTTTCGCCGATAGTGAACTATTGATATATGCTGCGTGTACCCCAGCCTCATTTAACGCTGCAACTTGATCTTTCATTAATGAAATCAAAGGCGAAATAACAAGTGTAATTCCATCCATTGCTAGCGCCGGCACCTGGTAACATATTGATTTCCCAGCTCCTGTTGGCATAATACCAAGGGTATCCTTCTTTTGTAGTATACTTTTTATTAACTCATCTTGCCCCTCACGAAATTTACTATAGCCAAAATATTTTCGTAAGATAGAATGAGCGAGTTCTATATTTGTTAATGTTCCTGTTGTATTTTTTCCAAAATTATTATTGATATAATCTACTGAATTCATGTGAATATCAGTTTTTATATCATCTCTTGAATTATTCAATTATAAATCCCCCTCTTATTCGTTCGTTCTTTTATATCAAATTCTCATAAATTTATTCTTCTATATCTAATTCTTTTATATTTAATTCTTCAATATCTAATTCTTTTATATTTAATTCTTCAATATCTAATTCTTCAATATCTAATTCTTTTTCCTCACAACTAAAGTTATTGGTGTTTTAGCTACTCTTATGCCAAATGAAAGATACGCAGATATGATTTATTTTAAATACATAAATTAAGAAACGTATAAATTAATCAGCACACAGAAACGAAAGAATTATTATAGTTAACGATCCCATATTGTATATTTAACTTATTATTCATAGTATTCTAAAAGGATAGTACTGTCAATAAGACAAGATTTTTAGTGTTGTAAATCATTCATTTCTAATTTACTATTTTAATCATAAACCAGCCATCCTTTGAATACTGTAACTATTAATATAAACTTTTTTTGGAGGTAGTGATGGGGTTTTATATTAAAGGATACGATGATGTAAATATTTATGTAGAAGATTTAAATCCAAAAGGGAAAAAAATAATTCTATTTCTTCACGGGTGGCCTGGAAGTCATAAATTATTTGAATATCAATTCGATCAGCTACCAAAGATCGGATACCGATGCATTGGAATCGATACAAGAGGCTTTGGTAATTCAGATAAACCATGGACTGGGTATGATTACAATACACTCGCTGATGATGTAAAATGCGTCATTGATACTTTAGGACTAACTGACATAACGCTTGCAGGACACTCTACTGGTGGTGCAATCGCCATTCGTTATATGGCAAGGCATAATAGCTATGGTGTATCAAAACTTGCACTCTTTGCTGCTGCAGCACCTAGCCTAATCAAACGTCCTAATTTTCCTTATGGTCTTGATAAGGAAACTGTTTTTCAACTCATTCAAGGTACTTATACTGACCGTCCTAAGATGTTACAAGACTTCGGGGACATATTTTTCTTCCAACATATCACTGAGGCATTTTCAGAATGGTTTTTAAGCCTAGGATTGCAGGCTGCTGGCTGGGCTACCGCATCAATTGCTAATACTTGGTTGAATGAGGTATTGTTTAACGATCTAACAACAATACAAGTTCCAACATTAATCATCCATGGAACTCATGATAAGGTGGTGCCTTTTTCCCTTGGTGAAATTCAAAGTCAATCCATAAAAACTTCCACACTCGTACCATTTTACTATAGCGGACACGCAACTTTTTATGATGAGAAAGATCGATTTAATGAAGAACTCGCAAGGTTTATTGAAGAAGCCTAAGTTTTTTTTATGATAAGCTAAAATGTTTGCACGAATCAATCGATGAGTATTATAAGACTTTTAATGGAATTTAAGTAAAGTAATTCATAAAAAAAGAACCTTTACAAAATAGAAGTAACTAAACTAATTCTATTTTGTTATTGGTTCTTTTTTCTTGTTATTGGCTCTATTTTGTTAATGGTTCTTTTTCGTTATTGGATTTTTTCGTTATTGGATTTTTTTCGTTTTATTTAACCTGTTGAATTCTTTATATTTCAACTTATTAAATCTTTTTATTTATTTTGTAACTTTTCTGTTACGATATTATATTTTTAGTAAACACCCTTGGTTCTTACTCTATTTGTCCCCATCTAATAAGTTATTCGCTACGATTCCTGCATCGCGTTCTGCTGGAATGTCATTTGTTAATATTGCAGTTCCTGTAATTTCATCTAAAGTTTTGACTGTTTCACTATCGGATACTCTTGTATACAAGCCATCCTTGTACTTGAGTATCGCATAACTACTTTCTTGTCCTCCTCCATAATAAGGAACAACCACTTCATGGTATCCATTGGTTATATTATCACTGATAATGACCGGCATATTCACCAAGGTAAAAGCCTGATTTACATGCCATTTTCCACCATTTTCAACCAACCACAAAGCTGAACTTCCACCTGATCCACTTGTATATGGTCCAATCACTACGGCAAATATCTCTTGGTTTCCATCGTTATCCAAATCAACATAGTTGTAATAATAAGTGGTTGATTCATAATCTTCTACTGGTATATCATAGTATTCCTTGATAATTTTGCTCAATTTCTCATTTGCCTCAGTCTCTGATTTCATTCCTGTTATATGACTTGGCAGTTCCACCATTGGAACTTCAACCGTAGCTTCGCCCGTTTCATTCACATCGGTATTCCTTAAACCTGTATCATTCGCCGTATCTTCCGAACTCTTTGAGTCCATACCATTCACCGTTTGAATTGGATTTTTTTCGTCATCCACGCTACCATGATCTTTCGTACCAGACTCGATTGTTCCACTTATTTTTGCACTTGAATGATTCTGTTGTACGATTATTCCTCCTGCAAGAAGTAAAACAACCATACCTCCTATTACAATACTACCTATTTTCTTCTTTTTCATAGTTACCTCTCTTTCGCACATTCGTGCTTATGTTTAATCTATTTGTTTTGTCGAATATTATTTTAACAAGGAAATGCATCATACTTGTATCAATTTGGAGCAGAATCTAAATAATGTTTCCATTCCAAATCTAACTTAGATTTAAATTCTTCATCCTTTGATTTTTGAATCTCAATATTTATTATTTTACCGGAACCTTCATCCAACACCACATGATAGGAAACTTCCTGTATAATTACTTCTCCTATCCAAACTAACATCGTCTGAGATGGAGTTTTTGCATTAATAAGTAAATATGGCTTTAGTTTTATTTCTTCGTAGGTAGGACCATATAGATCTATTTTAAGGGATGGAATTTTTGAAAGTTCTGTAAAGCATTGTTTTCTTGCTTCATATAAACTATATATATCTCCTGTCTTTAGAGCGACACGTTCAACATCCTTGTCAGAATTTATAATTGCAATTTTATCCTCAATGCTTAAATCAAGGGTTTGATTTTCCTTAACATTTACTCCAGAGATACTAATTTCTTTTTCTTTATCAAACATCTTTATATCCTGTATATAAAAATACATATGAGAAATAAATAGAATCGTCATGACAATAAAGATGGTAAGCACGCTATATAATAAATACTTAACTCTCGTTTTCAACGCTACACCTCCAACGAAGACTTACTGTAGTGCCTTTATTTAATTCACTCTCAAACAGTATCTCACCACCGTGTAATTCCATGATTTGAGTACAGATACTTAGCCCCAAACCAGCTCCTCCTTCTACTCTAGCACGCGATTTATCTACTCTGTAAAAAGCTTCTTTAATTTTATCCAAATCCTCTTTAGGGATTCCTCTCCCATCATCGATTACCTCAATTACAACCTCATCCCCGAATAAATGAGCATGAATGCTTATGGTTCCATTATGTTCCACTGCTTTTCTTGCATTATCTAAAATATTGATAAGCACCGTTTTCATAAGTTCGATATCTACATAAATCATAAAACAATCTACATTCATATTTACTTGAATGCTCTTTTCTAGAAACGACGGTTTTAAAACTACTAAAACATCTTGCAGCAAAGTTTGAACTGCAATGGTATCTTTTTGAAGTTTCGTATTTTTCTCAACTATCAACTCCAATAATTTAATTGATATATTTTCTAGTCGTTTCCCTTCTGTAAAAATATAATTCGACGCTAAATTTGTTGTATCAAGATCTAATTTCTTGCTTCTTATAAGGTCTGCATATCCAATAATTGAAGTTAATGGTGTTTTTATTTCATGAGCAAAACTTGCCACAAAATCTTCCTGCCTTCTTGCTGCGTCTTCCAGTTGCTCCATCTTCTCTTCCAAAGACTCTATCATTGCATTAAAGCATTCTGCCAACACCCCAAGTTCATCCTTGTTGTGTGTTCGTATTTTAACCCCCATACTTCCTTCTTTGATTCTTTTTGTTGCCACTGTCATTTCTTTAATTGGATTCGAAATCCGATAAACGATTATCCAGTTAAGTATTGCTCCAATGATACCAATACATAAATCCACCATGAAAACCACACGAAGTAATTCATTCCGTTCATTTATTGTATTAGAAATATCTTGCATATTCATTATAAAGATATCTTCCGTCAAATTCAGTCTTGTGCACATCGTAAGATAATATTGATCCTCTATCTTTGTGATTTTATATGTTAGTGTCTCTTCATTTTCTGGAAAGTTATTAAAATTAGAGGTCACATAAAAATTATCTTCTATTACCTCTTTCTTGTGATTTAAAATTCTAAATTGTATTGTTTCATTCTCCCAATTCGCTTTGAGTACTTCTAATACATACGAAAGTGCATCCGCTTCATCGCGATACATCGATTTGTTATAATTTTTTATTAATGTGGCTATTCCCATTCGCATCATTAAGTTTTCATTTTTGACTTTTTCTATTTCGCTTTGAATTTCTCTGCGGTAGGAAATTGAGATTACAACCGTTTCACCAATACATAGACTCATCAATACAACTAAAAATGTACTTATAAATATTTTAATTGAAAATCTCATACTTCCTCCAACATATACCCGATTCTATGGATAGAAACAATTTTCTTTTCCCATCCCATCTTTTTTCTCAATCGTTGAATATGAAGATCCACCGTCCTTGAATCGTCTTTATATTCTCCTTCCCAAACTCTTTCATATATTTCATCCCGATACATAGCAATATTTTTATTTTGAATAAATACCACTAATAATTTAAATTCTTTGTCTGTTAAGGAAATCACTTTATCTCCCTTTTTTACTATATGACCTTTTACGTATATCACAACATCATCGTATGTTATCACGTCGATTCCTTTATTACATCTTCTTAATACACTCTCTACTCTTGCTAATAACTCATCTATTTCAAACGGCTTGACGATATAATCATCTGCACCAAGTTTTAATCCTTTTACCCGATCTTCTAATTTCCCTTTTGCAGTGATAAATATAACAGGCATATTCATAGGCTTAATAAACTCTAATAGTTCATACCCATTTACTTCTGGCAACATGATATCAAGTAGGACCAAATCATACCTTTTTTCTATGAGCATATCCGATGCCACCATTCCATCATAAGCAGTCTCACAGTCATAACCTGCTGATTTTAAACTTAATAATATTAAATCTGAAATTGGTTTTTCATCTTCAACAATTAGTATTCTAAACACTTCTTTATCCTTTCCCAAACTTTATAAAATCTTGATTGCTTTATTCTTTAATATATATAATATCTCATATGTATTTTATCACATAGATGTATCCTATTTGTAACTTTTTAAAAATTGGTAATTTACATAAAGACTTCCAAACAGATTATAAATAATTAATCGAATGAAATCCGGCATATAAAATCATATCCTAGGTATTTAAAGAATAAAATGCTAATAAACAGAATTAGATCGCTTACTATTTAATAATGTAGTACAAATTCTTAGGAGGATAAAAGCATGGCTGTAGGTAATTTACTTGTACAAGTGCGTTCAGCAAATGACATAATCCCTGTTCCTGACGCAAGAGTTAGAATTCGTGACGAAGCAGGTAACGTTTTATATGATTTAGTAACCGATGAAAGCGGCGATACTCAAGAAGTAACCTTAGATACAGTAGACAAAAGCTTATCACTAGATCCAAATTATACCGGTACACCTTACACTTCTTATACGGTGGATGTTGCAGCGGCTGGATTTAATAGCTTAACTATTTATGGGGTTCAGATCTTTGATGGTCAAAACGCAATTCAACCAGTAACACTCATACCAATGCAAGAACGTCAAAGAAATGCAAACCATTACGAAATAGTCCTAGGTAAGCATGCCGTTGAAATGAATGAACCACGGAATCAAGTTGGAACCAATCAAGATCCGAGAGTCCTACGATTTGTTGTGATACCGAATCCAATTACCGTACATCTAGGTACACCAACGTCCTCAGCATCCAATGTACAAGTGTCATTTCCTGATTATGTTAAAAATGTTGCAAGCAGCGAAATTTATCCGACATGGCCGGATGCTGCACTTCGCGCGAATATCTATGCGATTATCACCTTTGCACTAAACCGAGTATTTACAGAATGGTATCGAAGCAGAGGTTATAATTTTGATATCACCAACAGTACTGCATATGACCAGTACTTTGTATATGGTCGTACCATTTATGAATCTATCAGTAACATAGTAGATGAAATCTTTAATCAATATGTTCGTAGAGAAGGACATATCACTCCTTATTTCACTTCATTTTGTAATGGTACGACTGCAACTTGTGCAGGATTATCACAATGGGGTACTGTAACATTAGCAGAACAAGGTATGACTCCACTGCAAATACTAAGATATTACTACCCAGATGACATTGAAATCGCTGAAACAAATATAATCACGAATGTTTTAGTATCCTATCCAGGAACCGCACTGCAAGTTGGTAGTACCGGTCTTGATGTGCAGACAATACAAACTTACTTAACAAGAATTCGAAAAAATTATCCCGCCATCCCAGCAATCACAGATCCTCCTGGGGTATTTGGTGCTAGCACCGAAGCCGCTGTTAAGAAATTTCAAAGCATATTTAATTTAACACCGGATGGCATTGTCGGAAGGGCAACATGGAATAAAATATCAAGCATATTCGTTGCACTAACCAAACTTGCAGAACTTAATAGTGAGGGCGGAGCTTTGGGTATTGGTACCGTTCCACCAAGTACTACTTTATATTGGGGTGAAAGTGGACCCGATGTTATTACCTTACAGTATCTTCTAAGTGTTATTAGTGAATTTTACCCAACCATTCCATCCCTTACGCAAAGCGGAAATTTTGACAATCAAACCTACCAAGCAGTTCTGGCATTTCAACAAATGATGGGACTTACAGCAGACGGTATCGTTGGTCCAGCGACTTGGGCTGCACTCTATGATGTTTATTTAGGAATTATAGATAATGTACCAGAACCAGGTCCAACACCAGGTGTGATTGAATATGTCGTAAAACCAGGCGACTCTCTTTGGTTAATCGCAAACAGATACCATACTACTGTGGATGCTATCAAAGCTTTGAATAACCTAACAAGCGATGTAATCTACGTTGGTCAAGTATTAAAAATTCCAACACAAACTTCTACTCCGACGTTTTCTTACACCGTGCGTTCCGGTGATACCCTCTGGTTACTTGCAAGACGGTTTGGAACGACTGTGGATGAAATTAAAGCCCTAAATAACTTAACAAGTGACGTATTAAATGTCGGGCAAGTACTGCAAATACCAGAATAAAATCGCTTCAGTTTATAATAATTCTATTCAAAAAATGGACTTTCGTAATCGCTTTATCGCATTAAAGTATATAAGCAACTTGGGAGAGTCCATTTTTTAAGTTAATTATCGTTCTTCATGAATGCAAGAATTATAATTTAAATCTTTATTATAACTCCAATTATTTTTACATTTCCTAAGACATTTTTTTAATAAGCTATTAAAAAACTCACGGAACACTTATGCAAGGTTTATAAAAATAAAATAAAAATAAAATGATATCTTGATTTTTTTATATAATAGGCATACTATTTTAATAGTGTGTTTATAAATGCAGTTAGAGAATGATTCATCTTGATATTTTACATATAACAATTTTATATCTAGCATTACAAAATGTAGTAATCCGTTACTACATCTTTTTCTGCGCTGTTATTGATAAAAATTATGCATTTATGTTGGTCCCTAATAAAATAATCTCTTATCCTAGAGTAGCACTAAGACTAATTTTACATACCCTATCATACACAATTATTTTATTACGAAGTTACATAAATTCATCCAAGATTATAATGATCGTGCTGTATTTATTAAATACCACGCGTTTGATTTCATAAAAGAGCTATCTCTTTGATATTCTATGATGAAACAAACAGCAGATATTATTATTGGAGGACTTATGTAACATGGAGAAACTTAAGCCAAAATTATTTTCAGTGTTAAAGCACTACTCAAAAGAGCAATTTGTAAAAGACCTAATTGCTGGTGTCATTGTAGCTATTATCGCACTACCTTTGTCCATCGCACTGGCGATTGCATCGGGTGTAAATCCAGAACGTGGCCTTTATACTGCAATTATTGCTGGTTTTTTCATCTCACTTTTAGGCGGTAGTAGAGTTCAAATTGGAGGACCAACCGCAGCTTTTGTTGTAATAATCTACGGAATTATCCAAGAATATGGAATGAATGGCTTAATCATTGCTACGATCATGGCAGGATTTTTCTTAATCATTATGGGATTGCTGCGATTTGGTACATTAATTAAGTTTATACCATATACAATTACCACTGGTTTTACTGCTGGAATTGCTGTCGGTATTTTTGCAGGGCAAATAAAAGATTTCCTTGGACTATCTATGGGAAGTGTTCCTTCCGAATTTTTAGAAAAAATGAGTGCATATGGAACTCATCTATATACTTTGAATTGGTCAGCGCTCCTAATAGGAACAATCTCCTTGCTAATCCTTATTCTATGTCCAAAGATCACAGACAAGATTCCTGGTTCTTTGATTGCTGTGATACTAACGACTGCTCTTGTTAAGATACTAGGGTTACATGTCAATACAATTGGTAGCGTATATGGAGAATTATCAAATAAGTTTCCTCACCTACAAATACCGGATGTAAATTTGCAAATTTTAAGTCGTCTATTAAAACCTGCATTCACCATTGCACTTTTAGCTGGTATTGAATCACTACTCTCCTGTGTCGTATCGGATGGTATGATTGGAAGTAAACATCGCTCCAATATGGAATTGGTTGCCCAAGGCGTTGGAAATATATTCTCGGGTCTATTTGGTGGACTACCTGCCACTGGTGCTATTGCACGTACTGCTGCAAACGTTAAAAATGGTGGACGTACTCCAATTGCAGGCATTGTACATTCAATTACATTACTATTAATCCTACTCATATTCATGCCACTTGCAGTTCTTATACCAATGCCTACCCTCGCTGCTATACTAATTATGGTAGCTTATAACATGAGTGAATGGAGAGTATTTGTACGTTTGATAAAGACTGCCCCAAAAAGCGATATTCTTATCTTAGTTACAACATTTGTATTAACTGTAATCTTTGATTTGGTCGTTGCCATTGAAGTTGGCGTTGTATTAGCTGCAATTTTGTTTATGAAACGAATGGCAGATGTTACGGATATAAAAAGCTGGAGATATCTACATAAAAGTGAGGATCACTCTCTTAATACAAACTCACGAAATCTTAAGGAAGTGCCAGAGCATACCTTAGTATATGAAGTCAATGGACCTATGTTTTTTGGTGCTGCTGACAAACTTTTAGAAATTACAAAGAAGAAAGAAAGAAACATTAAAATAATAATCCTTAGAATGAAAAGTGTTCCAGCTATGGATGCCACCGCATTGCATATCTTAGAAAGTATAGAAAATTTTTGTTCAAATAATGATATCCAACTACTTTTTTCACATGTTCAAGAACAGCCTCTCTTAGTCATGAAAAAGTCTGGCTTTTATGAAAAGATTGGACCAGATAACTTTTGCTTACATATCGATGATGCCTTACAAAAGGCTGGCGTTTTAGAATTATAAGAAAAAAATCCAACCTTATTATTTAAATATTAAAGCTGTAGTATTAAGATTTTATCATATCTCATTACTACAGCTATTTTTTTGTTGTACATTGATCCATAATACAAGGACAGATATAAGCATTTCCTCTTATATAATGCACGTTTTAACCAAATTATTTTATATGTTATTCCTATATTTCTTTATATACAATTCCTAAATTTTCTGTTGACATTTAAAATTCAATCAATTATTATGTAGTATGCTACGTATTTCCAAGAGTTTATTTTACAAAAAATAGAAAGCAGCACTGCATACTTTCTATTCGATATGAACTAAATTCTTTGCATATAGCTCCACTCTAGAAAGGGGATTATTATTATGAAACCTATCAATCATATAGGTTATCTTGCAAAAATGATTCACAATGCTGTTGATAGAAAATTAAATAATGAATTTGGGATATATGATCTTTCATCGACGCAAGCAGGTATACTTAGATATTTGCACCATAACAAGGGTAAAATCATTTATCAAAAAGATCTGGAAGTAGTTTTTAAATGCTCACATCCAACCATTACAGGCATTCTACAACGCATGGAGGGGAAGGGCTATATCCAATGTCAATGTGACGAAACCGATCGTAGAAAAAAGATTATATCAATTACAGACACAGGAATTGCAATTCATAACCATATAAAAAGCGAGATTGTAAAAACAGAAAAACAACTTGTAGAAGGTCTATCCGAAGAGGAACAAGAATTATTAAAAAAACTTTTAAATCATGTATTGCATAATATAGATTCTGGGTTTGATACATCACCTCACTGTAAATGATTTAGACACTAGAAAGCACTCTTTTCGAGCTTTCTATTCTTAAGTATTGAATAACAGCCATCATTTGGCTTTATTATAACTAATAATAACTAGGAGGAACTTATGATTAAACGACTTTTACTTAGTGTACGAGAATACAAAAAAGCATCTATTCTCGCACCCTTATATGTCACACTAGAAGTTGTGATGGAAGTTATTATTCCTTTATTGATGGCAAATCTAATTGATTTTGGTATTGATGAAGGTAATATGAATTATATTATGAAAATGGGATTAACACTTGTGCTATCTTGTATTATATCTTTGGCATTTGGTGCATTATCAGGAAGATCAGCAGCCATTGCTTCGGCAGGATATGCGAAAAACCTTCGTCAAGATATGTACTATAATGTTCAGAACTTTTCTTTCTCTAATATAGATAAGTTCTCTACCTCAAGTATCGTAACAAGATTGACTACAGATGTTACCAATGTACAAAATGCATATCAGATGATTATTCGTATTGCAGTACGTGGTCCTGTTATGATGATATTTGCATTGATTATGGCATTTCAAATTAATTCAAATTTAGCCCTAATCTTTTTAATTGCAATCCCTTTCCTTGGATTTGGTTTATACTTAATTATGACAAAAGCTCATCCTATCTTTGAGCACGTTTTTAAAACATATGACAAGTTGAACAATGTAGTTCAAGAAAATCTAAGAGGCATTCGTGTAGTGAAATCTTTCGTTCGTGAAGATTTCGAAGAAAATAAGTTTCACGATGTTTCAGAAAGTATCTATAACGACTTTTCTAAAGCTGAGAAATTAATTGCACTTAACTCACCGTTAATGCAATTTACTGTTTATACCTGTCTTTTATTAGTCTCTTGGTTTAGTGCAAGAATCATAGTAACTTCGAACCAGACAGCGATGACAACAGGTCAGTTAATCAGTTTAATTAGCTATGCAATGCAGATTCTTATGAGTTTAATGATGTTATCCATGGTTTTTGTTATGATTATCATCTCTCGTGCTTCTGCGGAAAGAATTGTTGAACTTTTAGAGGAACAAAGTGATCTTACCAATGGCCCTTCTCCTATCTATGAAGTTAAAAATGGAGATGTAAGCTATCGCCACGTGAACTTTAGTTATTCTAAGAACAAAGATAAACTAGTGTTATCTGATATTAACATAGAAATAAAATCAGGTGAAACTGTTGGTATCATCGGCGGAACTGGTACTTCAAAGTCCAGTTTAGTTCAATTAATTCCTCGACTTTATGACACTACCGAAGGAGAAGTTCTAGTAGGCGGCGTAAATGTTAAAGATTATGATCTGGAAACTCTTCGTAATGAAGTAGCTATGGTTCTTCAAAAAAATGTATTATTCTCAGGAACCATCAAAGAAAACCTTCGTTGGGGTAATAAAAATGCAACGGATGAAGAATTAATTCATGTATGTAAGCTTGCTCAAGCAGATGATTTTATACAAACTTTTCCTGACAAATATGATACTTATATTGAGCAAGGAGGAACTAACGTATCTGGTGGTCAGAAACAGCGTTTGTGTATTGCAAGAGCTTTACTTAAGAAACCAAAAATCTTGATTCTTGATGACTCTACAAGTGCCGTAGATACAAAAACAGATGCCTCTATTCGTAGAGCATTTCGTGAGGAAATTCCAGATACAACAAAATTTATCATTGCTCAGCGTATCTCATCTATAGAAGATGCAGACAAAATTATTGTATTGAACAATGGTAAAATTGATGGATTCGGTACTCACTCCCAGTTACTTGAATCAAATGCAATTTATCGTGAAGTATATGAATCTCAAACAAAAGGAGGTACAGAAGATGAAGACAAATAATCCTCCAAAAAAACAACAAAATCAAACAAATGGTGGAAACCAAGGTATGAAACCTATGCAAAAAGTAAGCAAAGACACAATAAAACGTTTACTTTCTTATTTAGAAATATATCGTCTACGTTTTACTATTGTTTTAGTTTGTATTTTGCTGAGTGCTTTAGCTGGTGTAGCAGGCTCTCTATTTATTCAAACTGTAATAGATGATTATATCTCCCCATTATTACTTGAAGCAAACCCAGTATTTTCAGGATTACTAAAAGCTGTACTTTTCATGGCAGGTATCTATCTCTTTGGTGTTCTTTCAACTTTCTTCTATAACCGCCTTATGGTTTCGATTGCCCAAGGCATATTAAAAGAAGTTCGAGATAGTATGTTTAGCCATATGCAAAAGCTACCAATCCGTTACTTTGATACCACCTCTCACGGAGATATCATGAGTCATTATACGAATGATGCGGATACCTTAAGACAGATGTTAACCCAAAGTATTCCTCAGATGTTTTCCTCTATTATTACCATTGTAGCTGTATTCTGTGCCATGATTTATACTAGTCCGATTCTTACCTTATTCGTTGTGGTATTTATTGCACTTATATTAATGGTTACAAAGAAAATCACTGGTAATAGTGCAAAGTTTTTCATAGCCCAACAAGTTTCTTTGGGCCGTTTAAATGGTTATATTGAAGAAATGATTCATGGTCAAAAAGTTATTAAAGTTTTCTGCCACGAAGAAGAATCAAAACATGAATTTGATAAGAAGAATGCTGAATTGTGCCAAAATGCTACAAATGCGAACATGTTTGCAAATATATTAATGCCTATTATGATGAACCTAGGTAATCTACAATATGTATTAATCGCTGTATTGGGTGGTGCACTTGCAATCAATGGAGTTGGTGGCCTAACCTTAGGTGCCATTGCTTCTTTTCTACAACTAAGTAAGAGCTTTACTCAACCAATCGGCCAGATTTCTCAACAGTTCAACTCTATCATTATGGCCTTGGCTGGTGCAGAAAGAATCTTTCATCTATTGGATGAAGAAGTTGAAACTGATGGTGGATATGTAACTTTGGTCAATGCCAAATATGAAAATGGTAATTTGGTTGAATCTGAAAAACGTACTGGTCTATGGGCTTGGAAACATCCTCACTCCGATGGTACCATTACCTATACAGAATTACAAGGTCATGTAATACTAGATGATGTTGATTTTGGCTATACAGAAAATAAAATGGTATTGCATGATGTTAGCCTTTTTGCGGAACCAGGACAAAAGGTTGCTTTCGTTGGAGCAACTGGTGCTGGAAAAACAACGATTACCAACCTTATTAATCGTTTCTATGACATTGCTGATGGTAAGATTCGCTACGATGGAATTAACATTAATAAGATTAAAAAAGATGACCTTCGTCGTTCCTTAGGCGTAGTTCTTCAAGATGTAAACCTATTCACAGGTACTGTTATGGAGAACATTCGTTATGGTAAATTAGATGCAACAGATGAAGAATGTATTGCTGCTGCAAAACTTGCCAACGCTCATGACTTTATCTCAATGCTTCCAGAAGGTTATAATACAATATTATCTGGTGATGGCTCCGGCCTTTCTCAAGGTCAAAGACAGTTAATCTCTATTGCGAGAGCTGCAGTTGCTGATCCTCCAGTAATGATTCTTGATGAAGCTACTTCAAGTATTGATACACGTACCGAAGCTATTGTTCAAAAAGGAATGGATTCTTTGATGAAAGGACGTACTGTTTTTGTAATAGCACACCGATTGTCTACGGTTAAAAACTCTGATGTAATTATGGTTCTAGAACAAGGCCATATTATAGAGCGAGGAACCCATGATCAATTAATCGAACAAAAAGGTAAGTATTATCAGTTATATACTGGAGCCTTTGAATTAGAATAAGTATATAAACAATAGAAAGAACTTCGCAAACAAGAATGAAAAAATCCATAGTAAAAGTGTTTTCCTCCTTTTACTATGGATTTTATTTTTTGATCACATTTAACATCCGCTTAGTTATTTTTTTGCTGAAGCTTTTGCAGTACTTGCAGATGCATTTTCCACCATGAACTAAGCAAGGTCTTGCATGCTTACTTCTGCACACATTATTATAAATGCCCCTGCCCCATGAAGATCATTTTCACTTGTCGGTCGATCACAATAATGAGCATAATCTCCAACACCTGTTCCTACACAAATATTATCAATGATTATATTTTCTCCCTCATAACGAAGTCGATTAATGATTCCATCGTATCCTTTTTTTGCATAGGTTAAATAAGACTCCTCTAAAAATCCCATTCGTACTGCTTTACAAATTGCAGCTGTAAATAAACAAGTGCAGGAAGATTCTAACCAGTTCCCCTCATGCCCACCTTTATCCACGACTTGATACCAAAGTCCAGTTTCATCGTCCTGATATTTCACCACAGCTTTTAATAAGTCTACCGTCATTCGAATTAGCTTTTCCCTACCTGGATATCCATCTTTTATAAAATCAAGCTCCTCAAGTAGCGCTACAGGTACCCAACCAATTGCTCTACCCCAAAACTCCGGTGACAACCCCGTTTCTTTATCCGCCCATGGTCTTTCTTTTATACTATCCCATGCATGATACCATAACCCAGTCTTATTATCTTTCGTTTTTTTCTCCATTAATCCTGCTTGGAAAATACAAAGATCAAAATACTCATCATGTTCAAATTCGGCTGCATACTGAGCACTAATTGGCCCTGCCATATATAGACCATCTAACCACATTTGTTCTTTGTTTTGTTCTTTATGCCAAAGTCCACCTTCTGCATTCTTTGGAAAATCTAATATTATAGGAAGCAAGTGATCCAATGCTTTTTTATATCTTTCTTCTTTAAATTCATGATAGAGTAAGTATAGTAAAACACCTGGCTGAATATCATCAAGTTGCCCTGGATCAAAGGTATGTATATTTCCTTCATCATCTATAATAGAATCTACCCATTCTTTACAATAGATTAGATATTTCCTCTCATGGCTAATTTCATAGATTTTTTGCATTCCTGATAGAAACACCCCTTGGTGGTAATGAAATCTCCCCACTGGTGGAAGAGATGCTGCCTCAAATTGCTTCATTAATGTATCACACGCGCACATTCCATACTCTAATGCATTCATATTTCGTCTCCTTTCGTCGCAAAAGCAACACATCATTATTCAAAAAAAGGTTCTATATTTTCATACTCCACTACCCAGTTACCATTCTTAGGGAATCCAGGTGTTTTTTCAGTGCAACCTTGATAGCCCGCGGTCATTAATGGTATTGCTAGTAAAAGTGCTCCATTCCCTGGTAAATATAGTGGTAAATCTGGTCTAGATTCTTGCAAATTGTTTCCACTTACTACGTACCGATTTTTCATTGTATCCATTAGTAGTATATCAATTGCTGTTTCTGGTTCACTAAGCCTTGTTGCTGTCATTGCCATCATTGCAAAGTCCCAACCCCATAACGTTTGATACTTCCAACACTCAATAATCTTATTTAGCGTGTCTTTCATAATCTTAGGTTCAACTCTTCCATTCAATAGCCCATAAGCACCTGTCATTAATGGATGATCCTTATTATATTTCGTAAATGTTTCAGGGCATAGTTCATGAGATAAATAAAGTCCTTCTCTTATAGCCATTGGTGCCATATTCTCTGCTACTACCTTCCAATGTTCAAATCCTTTTTTATTTAATCTCTGAGCCCACTTTAATGCAATTTTTAATGTAATGTTCCAATATTCAACTTCAAATGCCGGATTCTTCGTATCTTCTGGCCTATGACATTCCTGCATCGGAATCACAGGTGACGGTATATCATAATAACCGGATTCTTCATTATACCGAACAAAATCCACCATAAATTCCGCCGTTTCCTCAATCAAAATCCAATACTCATTTAATAAGCCTTCTGACTGTTCTTTTTGATACGCGAGTTCTAACATAAATATGATATGGGGTTGTTGCCAAACAAGCAATGGTGCTATTGGAGATGGCGAATCTATTCCCTCTTCGGCTATCATCTTTGGCCATCTTGCCCCTTTGTAACCGTTTCTCGCTGCATTTTCTCTTGCTTCTTTTAAATGATTTAAGTACCACGAAAGTGAACGTTCTAACAATACCGTATGGTTCCATAGTGGGAGCCATGCGCAATGCCACAAATACATCTCCAAGTGCATTTTTCCATACCAGCTATTGCATGTTAATCCCGTTTCTTGTGGTGGATTTGAACCTGCCGAATTTATTGCCATCAAATACTGTGATAAGATTATTCTTCTCTCAAGCTCGATAGCTCGCTTATCTTTACTTTCATTTAATTTTACAATCCCACCTTTTTCCCAATAATCTTTCCACCAATTTTTCGAATTCAAAAATACTTCGTTGGCACTAAGTTTTTGTATGGTCGGAGATTTCGAAAAAAATACAGTAAACGATATTTTCTTTTTGCTCTGTAGATTTGGATTTATTAAAATCTCTTGATTCGTGGTTTTAATGTTCGTCTCTTCGCACGTATTAACTTCTATATAATAAGCATCACGATCAAGCGTATGCTCTACTAAGACCCTATGTTGTTCTGTTTCAATTTCAGATATTGCATGAGGCTTTGTATTATCCCAATTAGAACCAGTAATATCATAAGATCCATATGGGAACTTAATACTAACACTAAGATTCTCCTCCGTAGCTAAGAGTGCACTGGATATCTCAAACGCCAAACAATCCCTCATTGGATCACATGCAGTCATTACATGGCAACTAGTATCATGAAGCATGAAATCACTTTGCAAAATCCCCTGATATAATACCAATTCCTGAGATATATTAACTACCTCTGAACTACTAATCTCCATACCATCATAAAGAAGCGTAATTCGTGCTAAATTTAAACGATGAGGGTTATGACGTAGCCAATCGTATACTTCTTCATTTCCTGACATCTTTTTTTTCGGATATGCCACCTTTTTTCCCATGCAATCATATTCTGTCATCACAAGATCGTCTAGCGTGTATGAATATCTCTCTTTTGATACGGGTGTCGTATGCCACCCCCACTGGGACATCGTACACAACGGAAGTTCTTGATATGTATCATATAATGTTTGCATTCCCGTAATATCTGCTGTAAATCCAAGTTCACCATTCCCCACAGTTAACGGAGATTTTGTATCAACTTTATTATGAACCGGATTATGTCTAGTAATCAATTCATGTCTATTAATTGCCATATTATTTCCTTTTATCCTTTCACTGCACCCATCATAACACCTTTTTTAAAGAATTTCTGAAGAAAAGGGTAGATTGCCATAATTGGTACTGTACTTACTACAATCAATGAGTATTTTAGTAATTGCAATACCTGTGGTGATTCTGCTGCTCCGATATCAGACATCATATCCGTTGTTTGACTCTCTATTAATATATTTCGTAAAACAAGTTGTAATGGGTATTTTGTACTTGTACGTAAATATATGGATGCATTAAACCAAGCATTCCAATGAGATACACCATAATACAACACCATAACCGCTAATGTAGCTTTCACTAAAGGTAACATGATCTTTAAAAGTATTTTGCCATGTGTTGCACCATCAATTTTCGCTGCTTCAGACAAAGAATCTGGAACAGACATAAAAGCACTTCGCATAATGATTAGATTACTTGTAGATATTGCTCCAGGTATAATTAATGCCCACATACTGTCCATTAAGCCTAGATTACGAACATTTAAATACGCTGGAACCATACCACCACTAAAATACATCGTAATGATAACTAAAATTGTCAATGGCTTTCGAAGCATTAATTCTTTGATTGATAGTACATATCCTCCTAATGTTGTTAGTGTTAAATTAATGCCAAGGCCTACTACTAAGATAATCAATGTATTTCGATATCCTGATAAAACAAGATTGTTTTTAAATACCATTTTATAGCCATCCAATGTTAACTTTTTTAAAGGAGCAAGTAAAAGACCGTGATTTCTCATTAATTCATTTGGATCGCTAATGGATGCAACAACTACGTAATAAAATGGATAAAGACATACAAGAGCAATACATGTTAATATTATATAATTAAAAATCGTAAAAACTTTATATCCTATACTTTTATCTTTCATTGCCTTCCCCCCTTACCATAGTCCCATATCCGTCTTCTTTTTACAGATTTTATTTGCCGTGAGAACTAATACTAAATTTATAATGGAATTAAATAACCCAATTGCTGTACTAAAACTCCAATTTGCCTGCAATAAACCTTTACGGTAAACATAAGAGGAAATAACGTCTGCTGTACTGTAAATCCCAGGGTTGTATAATAATATAATCTTTTCATGTCCCAGACTCATTACCGTACCTATCTTTAGGATGAACATCATAATAACTGTCATCATAATTCCAGGAAGCGTAACATGTAGTGTCTGTTTCCATCGATTCGCACCATCAATTCTAGCTGCTTCGTATAATTCTTGATCGATACTTGAAAGTGCGGATATGTATATAATTGCACTCCATCCAATGGTTTGCCATAAATCAGATATTACATATATCGGAACAAATAGCTTTTCATTGGATAAGAGAGAGATTCCACCATCTACGACACCTAAATTTTTAAGTATATTCGTTATAAAGCCTTCACTACCAACAAATAAATGAATCATACTACATATAACTACTGTTGAAATAAAATGTGGCATATAAGAAAGAGTTTGTACAACACTCTTATATTTTTGTCTACGAACTTCATTTATTAATAAAGCAAAAATTATAGGAAGAGGAAATGTAATCAATAGGGAAGAAATACTGATTACTAGTGTATTCTTAAGCAATCTTAAAAAATAATGAGATTTGAAAAAAGAGATAAAATGTGCTAAACCAAAAGAATCTGCCCAAGGGCTATCTATAATACCTTTGGCGGGAGTAAAGTCTTTAAACGCTATTATTAATCCATACATCGGCTTATAAGCAAACATGAGATAATAAATCAATACTGGTAAAAATATGAGATAAGCCATATAGTTCCTTCTTAAATCTTTTTTTAACCTTACATGATATGGAGCCAGCTGTACGGATTTTTTACTTGATTTCTTAGTATTATTTTTGATTAACTTCTTCATTGATTCTCCTTATCATCAAACTTTCTATGTGTGAGAGCGCACAAGGATGTCGTTTGTATTTTAAAATTCTACATTACTTTCTAAATCCTTATTCGCAATCAATTTTATCAGATACCAAAAATTCCAAGGAAACAAGCAAGTAAGTATCCACGCCCACAGCACGCGGGTACTTACTTGCAAAGGTTAAAAAATCCTTGTTACGGAGCAACGATAGCATATGAAATATATTCAATCACTGCAGACTTATTTATTTCGTTATTATCTAGAATTATACTCATTTACAGCGTTTTGTATTATCTGCGTAAGTCTTTCAATTCCCATTGAGTTTAAGGTATTTAGATATTTATCAAAGTTCTCTAATGGCTCAGAACCCACAACGAATTTTATTGTCATCTCATCACGATATGTTTTAATATCACTGAATAAGCTACTATATTCTCCTACCTCTTCTGCTCCAATTGTAATTCTTGGTAATTTATAATTCTTAGCATTATTATCCGACCATTTGCTAAGCGCTTCTTTTTGTTCATCTGTATTGTAATATTGCAATAAATAGTCTTTATCCTGAACGAATGGCCCATTGCCATAAGCAAGCTGATACTCAGAAAGTGCCTGCTGTATAGTTAATCCATCTGGATTATTCATAACTAAGTCAGTAAATATTGGTTTACCTTCTACCATTTCATAACTCTTACCTTCTATACCGAAGTTATATAGCATATGTCCTTCATCCGTATATCCATAGTTTAGATAGTTTGCGGCAGCTTCTTTATCTTCACATTCTGTAGAAATTACTGTCACACCACCAACAACATCGGTATTATAATGACCAAACATCGGCGTTTCTCCTTTGTTAGCAACTAGGTTTTTAATACCTGCAAGACTATAGTTGTCTACATTTTTATTTGTTGTTAACCAAGTACCAAGAATACTACCACAGGCTCCAGCGGAAACTCCTGATTTACCTGTTAACATATTAGACGTTACTGTTTGTTGATCAACCGTTGCAAAATTAGGATCTAACAATCCTTCTTTATAAAGTTTATGTAACCAAGTTAATACATCCTTGTACTCTTCTTGAGCAAATCCTAGTTTTACCTCTCCATTATCAACGTATACATCTCTTGTTACTAGATTAAACGGTGATGTGATGATGCCTCGATCTAATAAGGATGATAGTGTATCATTATTAATTGAAAGTGGAATTTCTACACCTTTTTCCTCTTTCATAGCTTTTAACATTTGATAAAACTCATCTGCAGTTTCTGGCTCTTTTATTCCAATCTCCTCGGCCCAGTCATCTCGAATTATTAAACCGTAACCACCTTTTAATAGCTCATCGCCTAATATAAATGCAAATCCGTAGATGTCTCCAGATGGCGTTTTTACCTGTTTTAATAAATCTGGATTTTCATTTAAAACTTTCCAATAATCTGGTGCGTTTTCTTTTACAAACTCCTCGCTCATACCATAAATTACACCATCTTCAATCGCTTTAGGTTCACCACCAGTATACGCCAACTGCCAATTGAATCCGATAATATCAGGAAAATCTCCACCAGCTAATAATAAGTTCATAGCCGTATTATCTTCCACGTGAACCATTTTCAAATTATAACCTGTTCTTTCTTGCAATTCCTTGCCCAAAGGAAGATCTGTAAATGATGAATGACGATCTTTCCAGGCACTTGCTAATGTCATACCATAACTAAGTGTTTTTTTATCTCCATTTGCACCATCTTTCCCATTGGATCCCCCATTCTTACTTGCACATCCTGTTAATGTAGAAGCAAGTAACACTGCTGTTAGTAATACTGTGACACTCTTTCTTAATAACTTACCTTTTCTCATGCCTACCTCCTGAAAATTAAATAAAGTAATTAAAGTAATTTAGACTCTTCTGATTCTTAACAATGTCAATGTTTCTTTATTTAGGTAAATGCTTGTTTTATGAAAAGATTTTATTTATTAATCTTTTCGAATTAATATGCATTCATAGTAAAGAGTTAAAACAGCTTCTTATGTTACAAGAATTAATTTCTTTAAATTAATGGTAACATGGAAGTCAGTTTTTATTGACATTGATCAAAACCATTTTCTAAATAATAAAACAAGATTTTAATTATTTCTACTGACAAAATCTCTTAGAACGGACAATAAGACTTATTTTGTGCTTTTTGTCCCTTTTCAAGAGTGTTTTCAGACCTTTTGTCCTTTTTATTTTTATATCAGAATGATATAATTATGGCAGAGATAGGTAAAATTTATGGATGGTGGTTTATTACAATGGCAAAAAAACAGACAAAAAGACAATGGTATCATACAAATAATAAAGTCTTGTTAAAGTGGATTATTTCGGGGTGTGTTATTTTATTAATTCCTATGACATGTATTATTATTAATTTTTTGTATACGAAAGATTTATTAACCCAAAAAATTAATGAATCTAACAGAGTGACTCTATCAAGTACTAGATACACTATAGATAACCGATTACAATCATTGCTTGATATATCGAAGTATATTACTTTAAACAGCGCTTTTTCAAATAAAACGCTAAATACAAGTAGTCATGAGCTCTTTATTAATAAAATGATAACTTGTAAACAGATTTTAAATAACTACAAACAAATTAATCCAGATATTGATATATTGGTTTATTTTCCAAACCGAAATTTTATCATTACACCGGATACTGCAAATGATAGTAAAAATATCTATGATAGTATTTCAACCAATTTAAGAAATCAACAAGATATTACATTTCAACAATGGAACGCTTTGTTAGATGAACGCAAAAAGAATCAATTTTTTATAGACTCAAAATTTAGTTACCGTAATTTTGGCATTGATTCTATTGTCTTTTCTTCGAATAGCGCATTTATTTATGAAGACAAGAACAAGTTTAATATATATACATCCATACCATGCTCGTTTATTGATGAAATTCTAAATGATAATCAAAACAGTGTCGTATGTATTATTAATAAAGATGGAACAATTTTAAAACAATTAGGAAGTAATACATCGTTTTCTGTTCCAATGGAGCAGCTCCCTATTGAAATCAATGCTAACTTTGGTTTTACAACATTTGAAATGGATAATAAAAACTATGTGTGTTCCTTTGAAATGTCTTCAATTTATGATTGGTACTATGCAATTTACACCCCTACCTCAGTATATCTTCAAGCTTCCATACATCTTCGAAATGTTTCTTTATTAACGATTGGATTAACATTACTCTTAGGTGTAAGCGCTATTATTTATTTACAGTTACGGAATTATCGACCTCTATCTAAACTGGTTTCGCGTATTCCTTTAGAAATAAAAAAATCAGAACACAATGAGTTTGATTTAATCGAAACATATTATCAATCTCTTTACGAAGAAAATGAATCGATGAAAACTACAATACAATCGCGACAATCACATGCAAAGGAAGTTTACCTTCTGTCCAAATTAAAAGGCCGCCGATCCCATCTTAGTGATTCTGATATCAGTGAGTACCTTGACTGGGAGCAAGAAAATAAATATTTCGCGCTAGCATCTTTTTCATTGAATCTGGATAATGAAGAAATGACAAGTAAACATTTTGATTTGATAACATTCTCCATTGATAATGTACTTAGTGAATTACTTGGTGAATCTTACACTTATGAAAAGGTAATTGACGAGATTTTTATTGTATATATTTTTGTGTTTGATAAGGATGAGGATGTCTTAAACTCTTGGGATATTGACTGTAGAAACATATTTCATAAATTATATGAATTTTTTAAAAACAATTTTAAGATTGATTTATCCATAACAATAGGGCAACCATTTCAAAATTTTGAAAAAGCACCCGATTATTACAATGAGATTTTAGATGCTTTTACATATCGTTATGTTATAGAACAGTATGGTGTACTTTCCACGCAATCCTTGGACAATATGGGGATCTCTTTTGTAGAGCGACTTCAGAAATTTAAAAAAGATATTATTTATGATATCACGAAGAAAGATTTTGAAGTTACAAATCAACATTTAGAGCAATTATATGATGTTCTACGATTAGAAGAGGAACCTTTTATCATGGTGAAATACTATCTTTTATCCATTATCAGTGAAATCCTACTACTGCATCGTAATCGTATGGATTCCTATTTAGTTGATAATAATAGTTCACCTGAAACGTCTTCGGGTCTAACACTTGATGCATATTTAAAGCAACTTTCTAATTGTACCACCTTGCCAAAAACATTAAACGAGTTTAGAAATATCCTCAAGTTTTTATGTGGTGAGCCTGAAACAGCGATAATTGAGAATGCAAATATAAAAGAAGAAGACGGTTTTATACAAAAAATTAAATCTTATGTAAAAGAGAATTATAACGATCCGAATATGAATATTTCAGGAATATCGGATGCAATAGGTCTTTCACCGAAATATCTATCTAAGCTTTTTAAAGATGCAACAAAAGAAGGTTTGTTGGTTTACATTAATATGGTCCGAATAAAACATGCTGAAGTTCTTCTACAAGAAACAAATCTTACCATAGATGAAATCGCAGAAAAAACTGGTTTTACAAATTCAAGATCGTTTCGAAGAAATTTCTTTAAGATTGTAGGAATGAATCCAACAGATTATAGAAAATAACGAAGAGGTATAGAAATTATATAGCTACAAAAAAGTATAGATATTACATAACTATAAAAAAGCTATATTACATAACTACGAAAAAATATCACATAACTACAAGAAAGTTATTTTACACATTACAAGAAAGTTATTTTACACATTACAAAAAGTTATTTTACACAATTACAAAAAAGTTATTTTACACAATTACAAAAAAGTTATTTTACACAATTACAAAAAAGTTATTTTACACAATTACAAAAAAGGAATCTCTGCTATAAAGAGATTCCTTTTTCATATCGTGTGTATCTTACAATTCATTACTATTCATTATTATAAGTACTTCTAGGCTAATTACTTAGTATTGAAATACGAAATTCCCTGTAATTAGGTAATTATTAACAAACTCAACGCCATAACCGCCATCCCTGCAATCATACCATAAATCGAAAGATGGTGCTCTCCATATTCTCTTGCAGAAGGAAGAAGTTCATCAAGGCTAATATAAACCATAATGCCTGCTACCGATGCAAATATAAAACCAAACATTGCGTCATTAAAAAAACTAGATAATAATAAATATCCAATCAACGCACCTACTGGCTCAGATAGCCCTGACAAAAAGGATAGTTTAAACGCCTTTTTCCTACTTCCAGTGGCATAAAATATAGGTACTGCTACTGCAATTCCTTCCGGAATATTATGTATAGCAATTGCTACAGCAATCGGAATACCAAGACTTGGATCACTTATGGCAGCTGTAAATGTCGCTAATCCCTCTGGAAAATTATGAATCGCTATCGCCAAAGCTGTGAACAATCCCATCCGCATGAGATTTGACTTATGCTCCTCGCTATTTCCATCCATTTCTTCCACTGTATGCACTTCGTGAGGATTTTCAGCAGAAGGAATTAGTTTATCAATAATTGCTATTACTAAAATACCAAAAAAGAAACCTCCAACGGTAGCCCATGCTCCACCTTTTTCCCCAAGAGCAGATGTTAAAGAATCTTTCGCCTTTACAAAAATTTCAACAAAAGAAACATATAGCATTACCCCAGCAGAAAAACCCAATGCGATTGACAAAAATTTTGTACTAGTCTTTTTTGTCAGTAATGAAAGCGCACTTCCGATACCTGTAGAAAGACCTGCAAACAGTGTAAGCAAAAATGCAAATAATATATTTGAAAATTCCATTTGTTCCTCCTTTATATACGTAATTATATACTATTATATAAAGAAATCCCAAAATGACAATATGTCTTTAACAACTTTTTCCTTGTAATTATAGAAAGAACCATTAATTAAGATAAAATCGTTTTGTTAAGCTTAATAAGCATTGACATATTTTTTAATAAATACTATGCATTAAAACTTCCTGAAACAATTTCTCCATGATACATAACAACTCTTTCTGGGCATACACGACCGATGAGATGTGCAGAGCACTCAGCCTTTGCAAATAAAATATTCGCTTTTTCTCCAACTCTTGGCCATTGTTGATTTCCATTTTCATCAAGTGGTGTTACTCCGTTTGCTACAAGTCCAAATGCACTTGCTAATGAAACTTCATCCGTTAACGAAAATACCTCTGCTGCCCTACAAGCACGTTCAATTAAATCTCCAGTACCAAAAGGACTCCAGTGATCGTTAATATTATCATTAATTACATTCACTGTAACACCTTCGCTGCGTAATACAGGTATGGATAATGCCTTCATTCCTAAAGGAACTGTTGTATTGATCGCGATTCCAGCGTCTTTTAAACGCTTTGCAATGGATACTAATCTTTCTTTTGGAAGGTCTCCTAATGCAAACGCATGACTAATTTGTACCTTACCCATAAGATTCGAAGCAAGCGTATAATCAATGATACGATTGATTTCAAAAATGCCTAAGCTACCACCATCGTGTAGATGAATATCTACTTCTTTATTGAATTTTTTGGCTAAATCAAAAGTAATTTTTAATGATTTCTCTATATCACCATCAATGGTAGCAGGATCCACACCACCGATTGCTGTTACTGCCTCATCTTCTAGAGCCTTGCTTAATAAACCTAATTCTTCAGTAATAACAGTACCGTGCTGAGGGAATACAACAATTTCATAATCCAATTTATGTTTATTTTTTTCTAAAACGTCTTTGACGATTACTAAATTTTCTAATTCAATCACTGGATCAACATTAACTTGTACACGTAGATGAGTTGCTCCATTTCCTGTTATTAAATCAATCAATGCCTGTGCCTTTTTGGGTGTATCCACTAAAAAGTCACGTAAAAATTCTTGTTCCTCAACAATTCTTTCTGCTACACCTTTCATAGGTACTACAGCATGCCACTCCCCACCATAATGCCCTTTATCCAAGTGAATGTGGTTATCTGTTAATGATGGTAACGCCAAATACCCATGCGCATCAATTGCATCCTTTGCATCTTCCGGTATGAAATCTGCTATCTCCATGATTAGTCCATTCTCGATACGAAGACAAGCTTCCTTTGTTTTTGTAATGATCTGATTCTTACGAATTTCTTCTCTACCAGTTTCTAAACGTACATTCTTAATCCAACTCATACTTAAATCCTCCATATTTCTATCATGGACATAGTATAATCTATGGAGTTACTCCATAGTCAAGCACAATTGATGAATCGGATCAATAACAAATAAAATATAGACTCAAGTTTATTTGTTGCAATAATTCAAGTACATTTGAAATATCACTTAATGTTATAGTTTTAATGCAGCATTTATAAACTTCCTCAAAGGAATGGATTAAACATTTCATTGAAATGTTTTCGGATTCCATATATTATAATCTATAGAGTTAATCCATAGTTAAGGAGAGGATATAATGGATAGTAATATTAAAACCTTTACCACCGGCGAATTTGCCAGACGATTTGGTATTAAAAAAGACACCTTATTTTATTATGATAAAATCGGTCTATTTCAACCAGCAGGAGTAAATGAGAATGGATACCGATATTATACCGTACCACAACTTGATATATTTTGGATGTTACAATCACTAAAAGAACTTAACTTCCCATTAAAAACTTTGGAACACTACTTAAAAGCACCTTCCCCAGAAGAGCTCATAGCACTGTCCAAAGAACAAATTGAGCGAGTGAGTGAAGAAATGAAAAAGCTTGAACAAATAAATTGGCTACTTGGAAATATGGTAACATATACAGAAGAAGCTATCAATGCTCCCCTTGATGAGCTTATATTGGTTGAACTGAAACAAGAAGCTGTTTTATATAGTGAACCTTTCCCATATGTAGATGATTTTACAGACAAGGAATGGTTTGATTTTACGGATAGTTTTCTTAAAAAAGCAGGCATTCGAGGACCCGCATTCGTTGGCTCGGTAATCAATCAAGTAGATCTTAAGAATAATGTCTTTGGTAAAATAGATCGATTATTCCTTAGAAGAGATTGCCCGACGTCTAGAATAAAACCATCCGGGCTGTATGCCATTCAGTATCACAAAGGCCCGTATCCTTCGGCACAACAAGCCTATGAACCTTTGCTTAACCACCTAAAGGATATGGGCTATCGCATTTGCGGAGACGCTTATGAGGAATATTTACTTGATAAGTTAACCGTTTTAGATAGCACTGATTTTATGTTAAAAATCAGTATACCAGTACAAAAATGCAAATAATTTCTAGCATATATTAATAAAAAGTAATATGATGCAAAAATTCAAATAATCTCTACCATGTGTTTTATAAAACATATGTCTGATATAGTAATCTAAAGATAAAGGAAATATTTAATTTTCATAGTTCATTTGAGCACTACATGTAATTTAAACGAAAAAGGAATCCAATCTGTGTTCGGTTGGATTCCCTTTTTATTTATTTACTTATTTCCTGCTAAATTTTTATAACCTTAATCCCTTTATATCTTTGATTCTTGAAAGAATTATATTACAATCCAAAGATAGTACACCTGGCAATTGATACATCACTTCATTTAAAAATAATTCCATAGCTTCATGATTTTCCATCACCGCATGAACATGCAACTTATTTTTTCCGGATACCTGATATATCTGCGTAACGGTATCATTATTTTCTAGAATACGTATTACCTCTTTATAAGATTTTGGCTCGATCTCAATTTCATAATAGGAGGAAACCGCACTGCTTATTTTCTGTGGGTTAATTATGGTTGTGTATTCTTCTATAATACCTTTATCCTCCAGTGCACTAATTCTTGATTTTACTGCAACACGGGAAAGCCCAACAACCTCTCCAATATCCACATAGCTCATTCTTGCATTTTTGGTAAGCAAGCTTATTATTGTTCGATCAATATCATCCAATCCATTTAAGTACATTCTCTTACCCCTTTAACTCTTAGTGCTATCGTTCTATAGTAACTAATTAAACTTATTATTTTGTCATGTAAGTTGTTATTCACATCCTATAATACCATTTCTTTTTACCAAAAACAAGAAACCCCTTCATTTCTACATAAAGCGAACTCCTTTTGCATTAACAGATATTGACAAAAGATACATTCAATGATACGCTTAATACATTCATAAGTAAAGTTTAAACTTACATTATGTAAGTTTAAACTCAATACTTCTAAAACATTTAAGGAAGGATTATTCAAAATGAAAATCACTCAGGATTTGCTTCATGGTAATGAAACAAAAACAATGATCCGCTTTGCCACGCCAATGATTATTGGTAATATCTTTCAACAACTTTATAATGTCGCCGATACAATTATTGTTGGTAAATTTATCGGGCCAAATGCCCTTGCTGCAGTAGGAAGTTCTTTTTCTGTCATGGTATTATTAACTTCAATTATCATCGGGTTTTGTATGGGTAGTAATGCAGTATTTTCTCTAATCTTTGGTGCAAATGATACCGATAAATTGAAAAATAGTTTTTTTACTTCATTTGTATTCATTGGAATAGTTACCATAGTAATCAATATCTTCTCCCTGCTCTTTATTGATAAGATTTTGAATTTTATGAATATTCCTCCGGAAGTATATAACGATTCCAAGATTTATTTGCAAATTATCTTTTATGGAATATGCTTTACGTACATATATAATTATTTTAGTGCTGTAATGAGAAGTATGGGCAACTCAATCATCCCGCTGGTTTTTTTAATTATTTCCGCAATTATTAATATCGTGTTGGATATTATTTTTGTTGTACCCCTTTCTATGGGGATTGCAGGTGCAGCTTATGCAACAATTATTGCTCAGGGTTTTTCTGCATTCGGAATTGCTATATTTTGTATCCTTTACGTCCCACAAATTCGTTTACAACCGAAACACCTTTATTTTAATAAAGAAGTCGTAACAATGGTGTTGAATTATTCTACACTTTCAAGTATCCAATACTCAATAATGAACTTTGGAATATTACTGATACAAGGTCTTGTAAATAGTTTTGGAGTACTCGCCATGGCAGCATTTGCCGCAGTTGTAAAAATAGAAAGTTTTGCATATATGCCAGTTCAAGATTTTGGTAATGCATTCTCAACCTTTATTGCTCAAAACTTAGGTGCAAAGAAAAAAGAACGCATCGGTTCTGGAATACGTTCTGCTGTTACCATTATTACGATTTATTGTTTAATTATTTCCGTTTTAATTCTCATTTTTGCCAAACCTTTGATGTATATCTTTATTAAAAAAGAAGAAGTAGAAATTGTTAAAATCGGTGTTTTATACCTTTATATTGTTGCAGGATTTTATTGCTTTATTGGTTATCTATTTATGTTCTACGGTTTGTTTCGTGGACTTGGAAAACCGGGTATTTCTATCTTACTTACTATAATCAGTCTTGGTACTAGAGTTGCCTTAGCTTATATCCTCTCTTCCATTCCTTTCTTTGGAATTACAGGCATCTGGTGGTCAATACCTATTGGATGGATTTTGGCTGATTTCATAGGTTTTTGTCTTATGAGGTATAATATGAAATATTTTTTAAATCACGATAAAAAACTAAGCCTACAACAGAATATTTAAAGATACCTTAAACTAAGCCATACACTGTATATCTTCTCCCAAATAAGGCTATAGCTGTTGATTATAAATGACACCTACTTGCTTTTATTTGGGAGCTACTATTTTCTTTCAAAATAACTTAACGCATAAGTTATTTTGAACATTGTTACAAAAATCTTAGAAAAAGTTGTTATAATAATATATAGTGTAAATAACGAGTTAGAATTTGTAGTAGCATTGGTTTGCGATAAACAACTACGCTGATTGAAAATTACTATCTTGTCTGTATTATGTAATCTTTTCTGTATTATATAATCTTTGCTACTTTATATGCGATTCACAATATAAGTTTTATCGTATATCGTACTCATATACAAACTACGGAGGAATGACATGAATATAAAATTACTTGAAGTTTTTTTAGCTGTTATTGATCAAGGTACAATGTCTGCAGCGGCCAACAAACTATTCACCTCACAGCCTAATATTTCACTTATGATTAAGGAACTTGAAACTTACTACAACATAAGCTTGTTCCATCGTTCCTCAAGAAAGCTTTACCTAACTCCGGAAGGGGCTAAACTAGAAAAATACGCAAGAAAAGTGCTTGCAGACTTTATGGAAATGAACGAGGCTATGTTTAGCGAGAATAAAACCATTCGCATTGGAAGTAGCGTAACTTTCGGCCAATACTTGCTCCATGTATATCTCAATGATATTAAAGCAGCTATGGAAAACGTTGATTTTGAAGTGCATGTAAACAATACAGAAGAAATTGAAACTCTAATCATTAACAATCAAATTGATATTGCCTTTGTTGAAGGTGAAATCCACTCGAAAAATATATCACAGATTGAAATATTAGAAGATGAATTAATCGCAATCTTAAGTCCGAACTATCCACTTGAGTTCGAAATCAAAACATTATCTGATTTAGAATTTATACCTTGGGTACTACGAGAAGAAGGAAGTCATCATAGAAATCAATTTGAAAGTGAAATAATTGAGAAAAATATTCATCCAAGAATCGTATTTCGAGCAACGAACATCGAAACCATCATACAAGCAGTACAAAACAATTACGGCTTTGCAATTGTTTCAAAAATTGCTGCTTCGAAAGCATTAAAAAAGCAAAGCTTAATTAAATTAAACTTTGCTGATTATCGTTGCCCACGGTCAATACGATTTATATATAATAAAAGTAATGCAAAAAATCCGATGATTGCACAAATATTAGAAAGCATTAATAAGAAGCTGTAGAATGGTACCAACCACTCCTGTTCCTAAGATTATACCTACTGCATTTACTTTAAATTTCCTTAATATAATAAAGCCACCAATAAATAATCCAAACTCTAACCAACGAAATTGACTTAACACAATATTTTGAATGTCTGAATTAAATAAACCAAGTACTAAAATGGAAGCACCAGCACTTGCAATTAATGCAACAACGGCTGGTCTAAGAGCTCCTAACACCGTTTGAACACCTGAAAAATTCTTGTATTTATAATAAAAGTACGCAAGCAATAAACATATGATAAATGATGGTAAAATACAACCAAGGGTACACACCAAGGCTCCTAAGGTGCCAAATACTCTTTGACCAACAAACGTGGCTGAATTGATTGAAATAGGACCTGGGGTCATCTCAGCAATTGTTATCAAATCAGTAAATTCAGCCATTGTTAGTAAGTTATGATTGGTTACCACTTGCTCCTGGATTAATGGAATAGCGGCATATCCTCCACCAACACTTAATAAACCCACTTGTAAAAAACTAACGAATAGAGTCCATAGAAGTACCATTCTTTTTCTCCTTTCTACAGTTTAAATAAACTGTAATTAATCCAATTGCCAGGCAGGTAAAAATAATATACAATGCGCCAACGTTAAATAGATACGTTGCAATAAATGCGACTACCATAACAATGATATAAAGAAGATTTTTAGTTTTTACTACATTTTTACCTAAATTAAGTACAACGTCTAATATTACAGCAGCAACACCTGCTCGCATTACTTGCAATGCAATTGAAATCACTTCATTATTTTTAAACTGATTATAGAAAACAGAAATCAATGAAATGATTATAAATGGTGGTAAAATAGTACCAAGCAAAGCAACGATACTTCCTAGAATACCACACATTCGATATCCTAAAATCACACTTGCATTGACAGGGATAGGACCTGGACTTGACTGTGCAATGGCAGTGATATCTAACATCTCATCTTCTTCTAACCATTTTAATTCTTCAACAAATTTCTTTTTATAGAGTGAAACTATTACAAAACCACCACCGAAAGTAAATGCACTCAGCGTAAATGTGGAACTGAAAAGTTTCCATAGCTTATGTTTGTTCATGTTTATCTCTCCTTTACGTCAACTAGATTAACATGATTTAATCAATAAGTAAAATATATATATGTTATACTATCTATAATGAATCTTTATACATTTAATCACATTGAGTCATAATTCGAATGATTTCTTCATCCGTTTCACTCATGCCTTTTGCTGCGAGTCGGTAAATATTTTGAATGGTTTTTTCTACTCCTCTCGATACGATACCATCTTCTGCATAAAACTGTTGTCCTTCTTTGTACATGATATATCCTAAAATACCTGCATCCACGGAGACAGCTATCTTACCGGCGCAGGAGGCTTTTGCCCCATCGCATATAATCCCCGAAACAATTGCTAATGCATTTACCAAAGCATGTGATATAACCTCTGTCCTATCCCCCATTAAATAAGCAATACCGCAACCCGCTGCACACCCAGCACTCACTGCCCCACAAAACGCAGAGAGAGATCCAATTCCATATTTCATATGTATAGCAATCAGATTTGAAACAACCAATGCACGATACATGTCCTCCTTGGTTGCATCGAGTTCTTTTGCGTACTCTATAATCGGAACAGATACAGTAATTCCTTGATTTCCACTTCCTGAATTTATCACTACTGGCAATTCACAGCCACTCATTCTAGCATCAGAACCCGCTGCTGCCATCGCTTTCGCTCTCGTTTTAATATCATTACCATGTGTCTTTAATAACACACTCCCAAGATTCGCACCCCAATCGTTTGCAATCCCTTCCTCCGCAATTTTATAATTATACTCAACCTGACGTGCTAATACTTCCTCTACTTCTGATAATTCTACCTCTTGAGCAAATTCTATGATGTCCTCAACAGATAAGAGGCTTCGGTCCGCTTGATTGGATGTAGTAGCTGTATCCTCTTTCCCTTCCAATAAAACTTCTGAATTTTTAACAATTTTCATAAGATTTGTATGATGTTTTGCGATTCTTACAGTCGTCGTGTCGTCTCCACTGGATACAGTAATACGAATGTCTAATTTGTCTCCACCCTCTAGCGGTAACACTTTTATTGGTACATTTTCTAAGTAAATACGAATCTCTTGCTTTTTTCGTTCGGACACATATGATATTACTTCCAATTGCTTCGTAGCATCTCCAGCTACAATTCCCGCTGCCACAGCCGCTGGTATGCCTTTTAATCCTCCAGTATTTGGAACAATGACACTTTTAACATTCTTAATGATATTGTTGCTAGCTTCAATTACAACTTTTTCTGGATCTTTTCCTAACACTTCTCTCGCCTTTGCAGCGCAATAAGCGATTGCAATTGGCTCTGTACACCCGAAGGCTGGAACTAATTCTTCCTTAAGAATCTTTATATAGTTATCATATTTTTCTTTTGTCAATCCCATCTCTATGCCTCATTCTATCTACAAAACAACAGAACGAATGAATTCGTATATCTTCACCCGTTCTATTGCTATGAATTCTCTTTCTTAAAAATTTATGCCTTTATCGCCCATCTCATTTTCGTGGATCGAGCCCGACTATTTACCGCGCATTCTTCTGCTGAAGGGCGAATAACATCCGTTGATATTTCGCTATATACCCCTTCACGTAACAATTGTTTAAATGACTTTTTCACCAATCGGTCTTCTCCTGAATGGAAGGTTAGAATCGCAACTCGTCCACCTTTTGCCATGACATTCGGAAGTTTTTCTAAAAAGTCATATAATACCTCAAATTCACTATTTACATCAATTCGTAGTGCTTGAAACGTTCTTTGACATGATTTTTTTATTGCTTCTTTTCGTTCATTTTCAGGAATAAACTCTAGTACGTTTGAAATAATATCTTTTAATTTTGTAGTGGTAGAAATGTCATTTCCCTTTTTTATTTCATTAATAATTGCTTTGGATATTTCTTCAGCATAAGGCTCATCGGAGTTTTCATATAACATTCCCTGTAATTCCTCTTGCGTTACGCTTTTTAATAGCTCAGCTGCTGAAATTCCTTTTTCAGGATTTAAACGTAAGTCCAATGGGCCTTCTGTTTTAAATGAAAAACCACGTTCTGGATTATCGATCTGCATCGATGAAACACCTAAATCTGCTAAAATAAAATCAAACTTTCCTGCTTCCCTAGCAACTTGATCTATGTTCGCAAAATTTAATTGCTTAATCGTCAATATCTCTGGACCAAAACCTAATCCTTCTAGACGTTCTTTCGTCTTTACGATTTCAATTGGATCTACATCAAGAGCATAAATATGCCCCTTGGATTCTAAGCATTTTAACATTTCAGACGTATGCCCACCATATCCAAGTGTTGCATCTAACCCAATTTGGCCAGGCTTGATTTGCAAGAACTCTAAAATTTCTTTTACACATATGGATATATGCATACCAACCGGTGTACTTCCTTTGCTAATTACCTTCGCTACGGTATCCGGATATTTTTCTGGATTCAGCTCTTTATACTTCTCTTTATAATTTTTTGGATGAGTTCCTTTATATCGAACTCGTCTCTTGTGTTTTTTCTCTTGTTGATCCATGATATACCTCTCCAATTTCTCTTCATTTGCTTTGTACCCTTAAACATCTATATTTCTAATCATATTGTTTTTTATGCTTAATGTTCATACATACGCAACTATTATATTTGCTATCCTTACACCTAATACATCTTCTTAATTTAACTTAGTGTAATTCAGCATGCTACCTACATTCTATCACATTTAAGCAATTCAGACCATCTCTATATTTTCCTGCACCTAATTAATTTGATATATAATTCATAAACTCAGCAATAAGAATCGCATAGCAAACTTAATTCGTAATTTTATAATTTTGTATATAACGATAATCAAAAAAGTCGAGAAGGCAATGGAATATAATGTTATAATAAATTTACTTCCGGAAGTAAGATTTAAAATGAACAGAACAATAATATCAAAATTGGAGTCGTGGAGATGGATTATTCAATATTAATTTTATCGGTGTGTACGTACGTCGAAAACCGAGTGAAAACAGACATTAATTCTATTGATTTAGAAAAAGCGGTAGGCTATTCGTATTCCCATGTTAGAAAAGCATTTAAAGAGAATATGCAGATTTCAATTGGTAGGTACATTCTTTTAAGAAGACTTAACCATGCAGCGTTTGATCTGATTCATACCGATAAAAGTCTGCTTAATATCGCTTCGGAATATAGATTTGAGCAGTATGACGCATTCACTCGTGCATTTAAAAGAGAAATCGGATTACTTCCCCGTGAATTTCGCAAACAAAGATTACGGGCAGGTAGGCGTCTAATTGCTTCTGGTGTGTATGCACCCGCAATACTTGAAATTCCATCTTCTTTACAATCAAAATCGGAGGTAGTTATGAAACAAATTGAAAAAGATAGTTGTATCCTACTAGGTATACCTAAAGTTGAGTATACATGGGAAGAATGTACTCCCTTTCCTTCCTGTTTAAAGTCGTGTCTAAACTACATGGGTCAGGACATCAATTACGGATATTTGATGGCGGCTTCTGGAGCGGCATTTCGCCTACGCTTTAGTAAAAAATTCTGGGATGGAGGAAATGTAGATATTACTTATATTTATGAGGATAGCACAGAAGCTTTTAAACGTTCCTTTGAAGCAGCTGGACGGGATTATAAATTTTTAATGCGGAAAGATAGTAATAAACAGGGCTTTATTGATTTTATAAAAAAAGAAATTAATCAAGGTCGTCCAGTAATAGCCCTTGGAATTATCGGACCTCCCGAAGCTTGTATTATCACAGGTTACCAAGAGGATGGTGACATCTTATTCGGATGGAATTTTTTCCAACACAGATCTGAATATAACAATGGAGTTTCTTTTCATGAAAGCGGATATTTTACATTCAATAAATGGTGGGAAAATGAATGCACTTCTATGCTTATGTCCATCGGGGAAACCGAAAGCGCATTGATCTCCGACAAAAGTATCTTAAAAAATGCGATTGCTATTGAAAATAGAAAATCAATTGTTTGGAAAGATTATACATTTGAAAATGAAATTGCATGCGGTCAAGAAGCTTATGAAATATGGGCCAAGTGGACGGCCGATGATAAACAGTTTGATAATAATATAACCTTACCTTTACTAACGGAACGTTTTATGTGTCAAGTGGATGCCCAGAGTATGACTGGAGAAGGTCGTTTCTATGCTGCAGAATATTTAAAATCCGTTGGAAAGAGACATCAAAATGTAAGGGATTTATGTCTTGAAGCGGCAGAATATTTTTTTAAAGTCAGTAACATAGGTTCAAAGAAAATGAATGAAGTTTTAGGTAGACACGAGAATCAAGAACTGCTATTAAGACACTATGCTAAGCCTGAAACTCGAAAAGAACTGGTTAAACTAATTGAAGAAGCAGCAAAAAATGAAGCAAAAGCTATGGAAATTATAGAACGTATCCTTGAAAATTTATCGGAATAGTATCTAATTCCATAATAAAAAGGCTGTGCAAAATAAAGTTTTAAATGTGGGAATCCTAATGTTTTTCACCTTAAGAAATAAATATGTATTCTATACCTTATCATAACTATGTATAAATTCAATTTATTTTTCAAAAAACATAAACCCACATATAAAAAACTTGTTTTGCGACAGCCTTTTTATAGGTAGCCAATTTTAGAAACTCTTTTTTGAAAGTTACTTCTTTAGAAAATCATTCTAAGATAATTTGTTTTTTTCTAAAACTACTTCTTTAAACTCACTCTTTGTTATCTTTTTTAGTAGGCTATTTCTATAATAGATATTCTTAGATACTCTATTTTTTAGTAAGTCTACTTCTTTAAGGAATTCATTCATAGTAAATTTTTTTTAGTAAGCTACATCTTTTAGAAAGTCATTTTAAATAATCCTTTTTATTTCTTTAGGTCATTCTTAATTAATTTTAAAATCACAAAGAAAACCTTTTTTCGAATATACAGTTTTTACTGGAGCATAATTCGTGATTCCGTTTCCCGCCAAATATAACTCATTTAAATGTACAAGTCCCTTTAGGGATGCAATGCTTTTAATTTTATTATCCTTTAAATAAAGCTTTTCTAAAAGAGTAAGTTTTGCCAAAGGCTTAAGGTCTGAAATATTATTTCCATTCAACGATAATAATTTTAACTTTTTAAAAGTAGAAACCGTACTGATATCGCTTATGGTATTTCGTTGCAAATATAAACTCTCAAGTCCAGTTAGGCTTTTTATCGTCTTGATCGATGAAATCTTATTATTCGATAAATCTAAATACTTTAAGTTCGTCAATGCCTTTAAAGCCGAAAGATCAGATACTTGATTGTTATCCAATGCTAAAAACTTTAAATTTTTTAAATTTTTAATACTATCTATTTTCTGTATACTGTTTTTACCGAGTTCCAAAGTTGCTAAGTTCGTTAGTTTGCTTAAAGCAGATATATTTATAATCTTATTTTCACGTAGATATAGTTTTTGCAATTTAGTGAAAGAAGCTAGTGTATTTATATAAACTAACTGGTTACCGTTTAGTGAAAGTACCTCTAAATCTTTGAGATTTTTTAAAGCTGATATATTTGAAATTGAATTTCGCTGAAGGTAAAGTACTCTAAGTTTCGAAAGCTTTCCAATCGCTGTTATATCTTTTATGTTTAACCCACTGGCATCCAAATATTCTAGATTTGGAAGCTTACTTAAATCTTTGAGACTTTTTACTCCTGTAGGTAGCTTAAGTCGATATATGTTTTGTAACTCATATGTTGATATTTTACCGGAAGTTTTTCCAAGTTTTTCACGTATTGCTTTTTCTACTGTTACATCCGCAAAACTTACGTATTTATTACTTCCTGCCGGTAACTTATCATAGGTACTCATCTTAGTGATTATTGTATCCCACCCATTTAGATGAAACTTCTTACCTGTCGCATCATTATAATCTGGCAAATTTGATAAGCTCCAAAGCGAGATACCTCTAAGATGATAGGATTTCGCCAAATCTATTTTCGCCCCACTACTTGTACTGTCCTCATAAATTATGAAATTAAAGGACTTGTTTCCTTGATTATAATACTGAATGTATGGGCTTTGTAACTCATTATTATATCCATAACTAATATCAACACCATTACCATCCGTATTATCGATACGTTCCTTGATTGTTTTATATAATGGTGTTAGCCTCTTCGCACTACTTAACGTAGTATCTGCTAAGGTTTCCCAAGCTTTCATACTCTTTGCATCAAACTGCCACTGAGCAGCGTCAAAGGTAATCTGTAGCCATACCTTGGAAAGTTGCTCCGTATCCGTAGCTGCACTCTGTATTTCATTTAATGCCTTTCTTACCATTTCAATTGGTGCCAAACTATTGATTGGTTCCAAAGCATCATAGCCTTTATATTGTTCAATCTGATGCTTCTGCAATTTTTCCGTTGGCTCATAATCATGTGCCATAAGAATCACGCGGTCTGCAATCTCAAGGATGTTCTTATAGTCGTAACCATCATAATACACACCTGGATTTACTGCGACATAAAGTTTTTTCCCTAAACGATCAAACTCTTCCCTAAGTTCTCTTAAAAACTGAACATAATAATCACTAATTGGTTTCCCTTGATAAAGTATGGTATTATTCTTTCCATCCGTATTACGTAGGCCTTCAAAATCAATTACTGCACCATCATAAAACAGGCCCTCTCCCTGAGAAATATCCTTTTGCATCTCATTTACGATTGCTGATAACATGGATGACCTGCTATTCTCATCAGATAGTAGCTTTATGCAGTCACTACCGTCCATATAAATATTTAACTGAATTGATTTTCCCTGACTCTTTGCATATTTTAACGGTTCTATAAAATCTTTTGGATAATAAAATCCATAATTTCCATTCTTTCCTTTTACGGTATTTAAATTACCTGCATCGCCTGCGTCAATCCTACTCCATGCAAAACTTATGGAATCTAAATCATCTATGTACTTTTTCATCTGCTCAGAAAAAACTGCATTTGCAGGGTAAAATGCATGAAGCTCCCCGTTCTTATGTTCCTCTGTAGTCGCAGTGTTTTGAGCTAATATTTTATCCGATGTCGTGCTAACACCTGCCTTACTATCCGAAGTTGTATTATCTGATATTATTTTTTCAGAAACTCCATTCTCACCTTGAGTACTTTCCTCTGCAAAAACAGTTAACGGCTGTATGAAGCATGCTGTTATTAATAGCAAACAAATACACAATGTAATTAATCTATTCCATGACCGATTAAAACCAATGTTTTTGTAGCATTTTAAAAAAATTCTATTCATCGTATCCCTCCTTCATAATAATTATTATAATATAACTTATAACTCAACTCCTATCATAAGTTATGTCTTAATTTTTACTATAATCACTTTCTTAGCAAAAGTAAATGTAAACTTAAATATTCCCACCATATTTCCTTCGACCCATGTCTTTACTAGTCATAAAAATTGATCTACTTATTCTATAAAAATCCAGAATATTAAAAAACCAGAGTTTGGAATTGATTCAAATCCTAAACTCTGGTTTTACATGTCACTTTATTTAATTACCACATTAAACTTTTTTATATATACGATTCAACTACGCGTGTATAGATTTAACTTAATGTTTCCCATCGATTCAACTATGCCGTGTAGAGATTTACCCTTAATGTTTCCCATCGATTCAACTATGCCGTATAGAGATTTACTCTTAATGTTTACCATCGATTCTACAAGCTGATGCCTGATTTTTTAGTTCAGGTGCAATAACATCAATGCACTGCTCCTCGTTTTTATGAAACCAATGATTTGCATAAGAACAAGAAGCCATCGTTTTTAGATTATGTTCTCTTAAATAATTGACAACCGTTTGCATCGTTTGTTCTGCGATTCCTTGCCCTCTATATTCTGGGCTGACATAAACATGCTCAATATCTATTGTATTATTATCCTTTTTTACATAATCAACCTGTGCCATGATTTCACCTTTTTCATCAACACTTACCATCTGATTTTCTTTATAATTCCAGTTCATTGTTATCTCCTCTCTTTCACTACTATTATCATTTTAATCCATCGCTGGAATTTTAATTACAACCTCATTTCCATCAACTTTTGCCTGAAATAAATATACTGGCTGTAAGTAGCCTTTTGTATCCATTTCATAGTCAAGACTAAGATTATTGATTAAAATATCCCCAATATTTTCACCATTATAATAATGGAACTTTCCATCTTGTAACTCTTTATAAGCTTCTTGTTCACTTTTTATTGTTACATCTTTTACTTTTTCGTATTCAATTAAATTATTACTAATATGTTTGATGGTATTATCACTGTAAAACTCACATTCCAATTCCCCATCAATAAGAGTATCTCCATCCATGTATTTATCAACTTTAAAAGAATAAGTTCCTGTGTTGCCTTCAATAAATTCGGCTTCCGAAGGAATATAAATCTCATATCCATTCAAAATATCTAATAAAGTTGCTTCATCGGTATCCTCGGGCTCTACATCATCTCCAAAAGACGAAAAATCAGAAAATCTATACCGTCCACTTATATTATAAAACCAAACACTATAAGTTGGCTCTCCTCTTCTCCAATACAGAGCATTGTCACTATAGGCATCAATTTCTATATCTTCCGCTTCAATATCCATACGTTGAAACAAGTCTTTTACATACTCTTTTGCCTCATCTTTTGTATATGTTGGTGCTTTATAAATGGGAGCAATGGATTTTTTATCACTAAGGGTCATATCTAAATTTACACTTGTATTTTTTAAATCTATTTTCTGGACATAATTTATCGCTAAATTTCCAAACTCTTTGTTTTCATAGTACACAAACATACCTACAAAACAACTTGTAGTAACAAGTAGTGGTGACAGATAGCCTATGATTTTTAAACCTTTATTATTCATCGGTTTTACTAGCGAAATTATAACCATGATTATTCCATAACCAATAATACCACCGAGGGTATTATTAAAAATATCATCGAGTTCAAAGATACCCTTTCCACTGATATATTGAAACGATTCAATCAACAAAGTAAATAGTAAGGTTGCGATAAACGTATATCGTAACTTTTGAAATCGTTTGTTTAACAATGGTAACAAAAATCCAAAAGGCACAAACATAAATATGTTAAGTATTATATATTGCCAATCCCTGAAACTAAAGGAATACCATGCTTCCTTATACGAACTAAGAAAATTAAGATTCACACTCCCTTTAAAATGAGAACCTCTACTTAAGAATGTAACTCCGAGTACCATGATCATATAAATAGTAAATAGACATCCTATGATAAGTTGTTTTTTTGATATTCTCCTCTTTCCACCTAGTATTTTTTTATAAACAACAAAGTACCCAAAAACTCCCGTGAAACCTAGAATAAGTAACCCAATTACTCCTAAAACAAAATAAGTCTTTACATAATACATTACTTCATGAATTCGCATTTTCTCCTCCGTTTCTATCATATAAAAATTATTTATCTTTATGCAGATTATTGCCGCTGTTATAAGGTTTATAACCTCTCGTGGCACACTATCATAGTTCATAGCTGAACTCTTATCATCTTAATTTTGTTCCATTAGACAAACATAAAGCCATATGCAATTTTTATGTTTTAATTCTGTTCGTTTAGACAATCATGAAGTCATATGCAATTTTTATTTTATAAGTTGAAACATACATGACCTTTGACATTTTATATTTACCTTTTATCTTTAAGTTTTATCTTTATCTTTATATATTATCTTTACATTTTATTTTTAAATCTTATTTTTATTTTACCTTTGTTTTAGCTCGAATTTTATACTCACAGGATTGTGGTCAGAGTATAAGAACCCATTATCTATCGTTTCTACTTTGTTTAACTGCACGTTATCTGAAATAATAAAACCGTCTACCATCGTTACAAAGGTAGTTTCTTCATTATATGGTTGATCCGCATTTCGGCACGATGGAACAAGTTCACTTCTTTGTTCCTCACTTAATAAATCGTATACCACCTGAAATCCTTCTGGTAATAATTCTGTAGGAAAGGCTTTTGCCCAGTTTTCTTCAATTACTGGTGTACCAAAAATAGCTGGTGAATCTCCTAATAAATCTTGGTTAAAGTCCCCTCCACAGATAACATAATTTCCTTCATCATAATCTTTTTTTATATCTTCACTTAACATCTTAATTTGATTCTGTACAATGCTCTCATCCTTTGTATATGCAGATAAGTGCACATTGTATAAGCATAGATACTTCCCGTCTTCTACTAAAATTCTAGTTTTTGTATAACAGCGGTCCAGATCAATTAACTTATATACGGAGGTATCAATGGGTAAACTACGTCGTATGGAATCTAAAATTCCAACATTAGATATCGTTAAAATACCGGACTTCGATTTACCATGTGGTTTTAAAATCGGATACATTAAGTATGCTGAATTATAATTCATACCAAATACAGAAGAAGTATCAAGAAACGCATTTTGAATCATTTCTTGTTCATTCACACCATAACTTCTTGTAGAATCGATATCCACTTCTTGTAAAAACATAAAATCCGGTGATTCTCTTTTTAAAAGATCGATACTACCGTTGATATTTTCAATCACAGCATCCTTATTATAGGCTCTTGAATACTTTCCGCCATCCATGAAAAAGCTATAATCCGCAGAATAGGCTCCGAATCCAATATTATACGTAAGGACTTCATATTCCGTTCCAAACGTTACGCTATTGTTTGTTACCTCCCCCATGGTACCTATTTCTAACGCTTGCTTATCATCGATTCGATTATACGTTAAGAATACGTAGGCAATGTAAGACAATATCAAAATCAGCAACAATGCTATGATTGCAACTATCACTTTAACTCCTTTTTTCATATTCACTTTTTTCCTTTCATCTAATTCAAACTTAAAATTCTATTTTGCTATGCTATCGGTAGGAACGACTTGAAGATTCGCAATTTTCTATGAAATACTTTTCTATGAATACTTTTCTATGAAATACTTTTCTATGAAATACTTTTTTTGCGGAACTCTACAGTAAAAACGTTAAACCATACCTCTTTCTTATTTTTAGAAAGATTACCTTATTTTATCATTTTATCAAATATAAAGCTTAATTACTATATAATTGATGTACAAACCTCAATATAAATTTATCAAGATATATGTCCGTTAACACTATTCTTTATTTATTACCTTTCTAAAATTCATTCTTTTAGTGCTATGATTTCAATATTTAGTGCTAGTTAATTTGTTGACAATATTCCAATATATAGTATAATAAAAACAATAATTCAACGCTTTACTTTGTGACAGTCGTTGGACTTTAATTTTCTTACAAAGAGAGGTATGAAATGGAAAATAAAACTTATAATCCATATGTTTCAGCTCAAACACAGTTTGATAACGTTGCCAATCTAATTGATTTAGATCAAGCAACCAGAGAATTACTTCGACAACCAAGTCGTGAATTTCATGTTACTATTCCAGTGAAAATGGATGATGGTACAACTAAAATATTTAACGGATATCGTATCCAACATAACGATGCAAGAGGCCCTGCCAAAGGAGGAATCCGTTTCCATCCACAAGAAACCATTGACACAATCCGTGCATTGTCTTTGTGGATGACATGGAAGTGTGCAGTTGTTGATATTCCTCTTGGAGGAGCAAAAGGTGGAATTATTTGTGACCCTCATAATATGTCAATGGCAGAACAAGAAAGATTATGTCGTGGTTATGTCAGACAGTTATCAAAAGTAATGGGACCAGTTTGCGACGTACCAGCTCCTGATGTGATGACCAATGGCCAACACATGTTATGGATGATGGATGAATACGAAACTATCCATGGTGGACATTATCCAGGTACCATCACTGGAAAACCAGTTGGTATGGGTGGTTCTCTTGGTCGTACGGAGGCAACTGGATATGGCGTTATTTATACGTTAAGAGAAGCTCTTAAAACATTAAACATTGACATAGATACTACAACTGCTAGTATTCAAGGATTTGGTAATGTTGCAGAATACGCAGCAAGACTATATACAAAACTTGGTGGTAAAATCATAGCAATTTCTTGCTGGGATAATGAAGAAAAAAAATCATATACATATCGTAATACAGATGGCATTGACGTTGAGCAACTCGTGTCCATCAAAAACTCTTTTGGTTCCATCAACAAGCAAAAAGCTCTTGATATGGGCTACGAATTATTAGACGGTGAAGAATGGATTGCACAGGATGTGGACATCTTACTACCATGTGCACTTGAAAATCAAATCACACCTCCTGCTCTAGCTAAAATCAGCGACAAAGTTAAAGTTATCTGTGAAGGTGCGAACGGACCAACAACACCGGATAGTGATGAAATTATAAAAGAGAAAAACATTTATCTTATTCCTGATTTCCTATGCAACGCAGGTGGCGTAACTTGTAGCTACTTTGAGCAAGTTCAATGCAATATGAATTATTTCTGGCCAAAAGAAGAAGTATTAGAAAAACTAGACCAAAAAATGACTAGTGCATTTCATGCGGTACATAATCTATCTAGGGACAAAAAGCTTTATATGCGTGATGCTGCATATGTAATTGCAATCAATCGCGTTGCTGATGCTGTAAAATTACGCGGTTGGGTATAATCCCAATCTAAGGATGTGCTTATTTACTCACCGATTGTGTAGTAAATAAGCATTTCTTTTCTATCTCCTATTGTTTTACACTCTTTTGCATTCATAAGGAGGGGTCTATTGAATCCATATAATAATATTTCAAAAGATGATTTGGTGGAACGAGCGAAAGAATTAGAATGCTTGTACTTAATTGAGGAAGCACTAAACTGTGATTCAATCATTGAAAGTCTCAAAAAAATCTCTGCTATCCTGCCAAAGGGATTTCGAAATACAGAATGTTGTAGTGTCGTTATTTCATTCGATAATCAATTAATTCAACCTCAGAATCTAATACCCGAGTCTGATAAACTAAGTGCTTTAATTATAGTGAATAATAAAGAACGAGGACAGATTACGGTCATGTATCCCAAACATACATTTAATGAAGGCGATGTTGTCTTTTTGGAGCATGAAGTACGCCTTTTAAATACGATAGCAAAAAGAATTGCCGACTCCATTGAAAAAAGAGATTCCTTCCAAACATATAATTATAAGAATCGTTGGGAAGCGATTCTTACACTGTTACAAAAAACAGATCATGATATACTTCGATATGTTTGTGAGAAAATGAACTCTCTTTTGGCATCGATGAATCCTCTCATTGTTGAAGCAATACACAGAGAAATGAATTGGAATACGTATCATTTCGATACTGAAATAAACTCTCCTCTAGAAACCCTTCCGGAAGTAGACATCATTTCTTTTAGTAAAATACTTTTTAAGTATTCAATGAGTACCTTAACTGATACTCAAATTTATGAGTACTTAAATCTTTGGATTTATCAAGGTAAGACCTATGAATTAATTAAAATTGTAGACAAACCAGATTCCGATATTAAAAAAATTTCCGCTGCATTATCTAACTATATAAAAGCCATTAAAAACAATGAAATGTCCAGTGAACCAACGAACCGATGGCTAAAAGTAGAATTGACGAGACGCTTTATTACAGAAAACCCAAACGTTATATCAAGAATTCATAAGCACCTACCTGTGGAGGCATTTCTTAAACTGCTAGATAGTTTTATTAGTTCACCGAAAAGTATTGGACGTATCGGTGGAAAAGGCTCTGGTTTTTTTATGGCAAATCAGATTCTTGAATCTGCAAAAAGCAACTATCCGGAACTATCCAATTTAATCATGCCAAAAACATGGTATATTTCTTCGGAAGAATTCCGCTATTTTCTTGAAGAAAACGATTTTGATGAATTAAATGAGCATAAATATTTAGACTTAGTTTCGATACGAACTAGTTATCCAAGAGTTGTTCAGATGCTTAAGAATGCAAGGCTTTCTCCGTATATAATGAATGAATTAAATAAAATTTTAGACGCATCCGAGCTTCGTCCACTCATCATACGTTCCTCCTCCCTTTTAGAGGACCAGATGGATACCTCATTCTCAGGAAAATACAAAAGCTTGTTTATTGCAAATTCTGGTTCTAGATCAGAACGCCTAAAACAGTTGGTGGATGGAATATTAGAAGTATATTCCTCTGCATTTAGTCCAGATTCAATCCAATACCGTATAAACAATCATATACTTGATTGCAATGAATCCATGGGAATTATGATTCAAGAAGTTGTAGGTAATAAGGTAGGACATTATTTCTTTCCTCTGTATGCTGGTGTTGCCTTTAGCAATAATGAATTCCGTTGGTCACCTAGGATAAAACGTGAAGATGGACTCATACGCATGGTTATGGGATTAGGTACAAGAGCCGTCGACCGAATCGGAGATGATTATCCCCTCTTACTATCGCCTGGCCTACCTAATCTTCCCATTAATCACTCTCCATATGAACTACTAAAATATTCTCCTCAATACATTGATTGCATTGATTTAGATAAAAATCAGTTTCTTACAATTCCAATCAATGAACTCATAAAGGATTATGGGGATCAAATTCCTCACGTTAATTTAATAGGCTCCGTTTTAAGGGAAGATTTACTAACGGATTTGAATGCCTTCACAACGGATTTTAAAAAAGATACGATTTTAATCACTTTTCAAGGATTAATAAAAAAGACTACTTTTATAAAACAAATACAAGCCATTCTTTCATTATTACAAACAGAACTTGGCTATCCTGTTGATATTGAATTTGCAAGTGATGGGATTAATTTTTATTTGCTTCAATGTCGTCCACAAAGTCAGAACTATGATAACGCATCGGTTGCCATACCAAGTGACATATCTTATCAAAGTACTATATTTACCGCAAACAAATATGTTTCTAATGGAAAAATAACGGATATAAAAACGGTCGTATATGTGGATCCATACGAATATGTAAAACAAAAGTCCTCCGATGATTATTATAATATTCGCTCCATTATCCATGAATTAAATACGATATTGCCTCGCCGCAGTTTTATACTTATGGGTCCTGGCCGCTGGGGAAGTCGTGGCGATATGAAACTAGGCGTTCCTGTTGCTTACTCGGATATTAACAATACTGCAATGCTCATCGAAATTGCAAATAAGGAGTCAAAATACGAACCTGAATTATCCTTTGGCACTCACTTTTTTCAAGACTTAGTGGAAGAAAATATCAAATATCTACCTCTATATCCGGAAGATTCAGACTGCATTTTTAATCATTCATTTTTTACAGGTTCAAAAAATAATCTATCCACCCTATTACCAAACTACGCTTATATGGAAGACGTTGTAAAAGTAATTACGGTGAGTGAAACATTTTTTGATAAAGAACTAGTTATATTAATGAACGGTGAACTTCAAAAGGCCATTGCTTTTTTAGAGGATGTAACTCAAAACACAACGCTATCCGAACCCAACTTCCCAACCTTCTTAGAAAGCAAACCAAGGGATGATGAAGGTTGGAAATGGCGTCACTATATGGCGGAGCAAGTTGCGAAACATCTTGATATGATGGCGTACCGTGTAAAAGGTATCTATCTTTTTGGAAGTACCAATCAATGCACTGCAAGACATAATAGCGACATCGATTTATTAATCCACTTTGACGGTTCATTAGAATTAAAAGAAAAATTAGATCAATGGTTCCATGGTTGGAGCCTCGCATTATCTGAGATGAACTATATCAAAACAGGATATGAGTCCAATGGACTTTTAGATATTCACTACATTACCGACCAAGATATTCTCAATAAAACATCCTATGCCGTTAAAATAAACTCCATTTACGATCCAGCCTATCCATTAAAAGTTATTTGAACTTAGATTACTTTATCTGTGATGAGTTCGCGTTTAATGCATTTATTTTAAATTTAATAAAAAAGAAAAGGGCCGTAGAAGAATTTGCATTTAACTTCTACTGCCCTGTTTTATTTATATTGTTCAAACATTCTCCTCCTATTTTCTTATGACATAACCCCTTATAACTCTCCCAAATATGTTTAATAAATAGCACCTATAACTCGCTTTCCCCATCCTTTTTAGCGATTGGTATATTAAATAATATGTATTCTAATTCCTCATCATCCTCAACAATCGTAGCAATTCGAATCCCTAGTAAATCTCCATCTAATCTTAAATTATTCTCCCGCATATACGCAATTGGTTCTTTAAACAAATTTTTTATATGTTCACAATCGCTTTTACGAATCGTATCTATGTTCACTGGTAATTTTTCCAAACTCATAAGCGTTTTTCTTGTACCATATCTTTCCGTATATTCATTTTCTTCTAATTTAAAATGTTCTAAATCCGATACTTTAACTGCCCATCCCATATGAATCACAATGTCCTCACGGTAAATATCTTCTTTTCGAATAATATATATCATCTGGACTTTTGGTGGTGAATATAAATACTCATGTATTTTTTTAATGCGGTTCTCCTCCATTAATAATTCTTCGCCACTTTGATATAACACATAGGAATACGAAATACAGTCTCTTACATATAGTTTTTGATATCGACCATTTGTCTTTTCTAATAGTTTTAAATCGTCGCTTAATCGCTGTTTTAATTCTGTTAAATATGCTATCTTTTCATCCATCTCTTGTTCTTGCATTTTATAATAATGAATGAGCTCTTGAATATTATAATCCTTCATTTTAATGATATCGGTATGTGCAAATCCGTATTTTCTTAAGGCCCTTACTGTCATTAACCTTGTAAGTGCCGCTTTATTATAATATCGGTATTGATTTATTCCATCTCTTTCAGAACTGATGTGTCCATACCCCTCGTAGCGCCTTACGGTATTCGTCGACACATCTAATAGCTTTGATAATTCGCTTATCTTATACCTCATAAAAACCTCCAACCCTTAATACCAAGTCCTTCCCGTAATTGTGTGTTTTATTATATCATATTGCATAATTATGTCAATCTTTCGTTAATTTGTTTAATTCTTTTAATTAATCAAAAATCAAAATATACATTTTAACTAATTTACATGCACATTTTTCACTTTTATGACAAGGCATTTGTGGTTTTATGCTTTCATCTTTTCTATTTCGTCATTTATCGTGTTTCGTTTACTCACTCCTTTACCTTATAACTTTGATCTTATATCTTTGATCTTATATCTTTGATCTTATATCTTTTTATAATGTACACATAACCGTGAGCACATTATTTAGTGGGGACTTATCTTTTAGACATCCTTATTAAATAGATCCTTGGTTATGGACATTACCTCTTTAATACTGAACATTGCCTTTATACTGGACATTACCTTTATACTGGACATTACCTTAATACTGGACATTACCTTTTATACTGGACAGCACACACAATGCTTACCTACAAATATGGTTCCCGTTCTCTTTGACATACACACTTTTGTCTTTTCGGTACTCTTTTTAAAATCATGACCACCGGCTTAGCCGGTGGTTTGTACTGCCCCTATAAGGGGCTCTTGCCTGCTTGCGCCCGGAAGGCGCCTGAAGGATTTGCCAACCACACTTCTTTCTCAGGCGAGCCCTAAAGGGCTTTTTTTATGCCTTTTTACTCCTGCAAGCTCCTTGAGCCTTTCATGATAGCTTTATTCCCCAGCTTCCCTTTCAGGGATTACTTTTTGCTTTTTTGT
>OJJJ01000115.1_pt1 | contig 52477 bp, 51 predicted proteins | sample 1596311 | NCBI WGS metagenome assembly OJJJ01 (sample SAMEA4350140, study PRJEB24818) | metagenome | biome: human; feature: gut; material: faeces | place: Denmark | collected 2013-09
TAATACGGCCCACCCGGTTTTTACCGCAGGTTTCCCCGATTTCGTTCAGGTCGCCATGAACCCGCCGGTAACCGTATACGCCTCCGCTCAGTGAATAGGAGTCACGGATAAGCGTCAGCAGACGCTGATTATCTTTATCACGTGCCGAGACCGGGTTATGCAGCCACGCGTAGAACCCGGCCCGGGCGACATCCAGTACCCGACACATTGTCATCACACCCCATACAGTGCGGTGCTCATTGATAAAGCGGTACTTCAGTCGGGCTCCCTTGCAAAGTACCGCGCGGCCTTTTTCAGGATATCCCGTTCTTCTTCGGTACGTTTTAGCTGCGCCCGTAGTTTCAGGATCTCGCTTTTGGCTTCCAGTAAATCCCGGGCATGCTGCTCGCTGTTATCCGGTTTGATAGCCCGTAGCCACTTGTAGAGGCTATGGGCAGAAACGCCCAGACGGTCAGATACTTCGGCAACGGAATAACCGCGTTCCGTTATCTGTCGGACGGCTTCTTCCTTAAATTCAGGTGTAAATCGTGGTGTGCCCATATGCTCCCCCTATGCTCAAACTATAGGGCAGGATCGTCTACCGGGGTGGGGTCAGTCCAAGAGGCGGCATGAACTGTCCAACTTTATGGGGTCAGTCCAATAGTTCCGATTTATGTGCAAAAAAAGCGGTCCCGGCCTTGGGTCAGAAAGATGCAGCCAGAGCAAATAAGAGTAAGGCGGTTACCGGTTCATCAGGCATAGATATGCCCTGACCGGCTATAAATACTTCCTCTTCTCTACGCGAGTGTTAAACTGGAAAGTGTGATCTTCATCATAACCTGCTTAAACAGAGAAAAGAGACACTGCTATGCAACATATCATTGAGGGTTTCCTCAACTTCCAAAAAGAGATTTTCCCTCAACGTAAGGAACTCTTTCGCAGCCTGGCCTCCAGCCAGAATCCTAAAGCACTTTTCATCTCCTGCTCAGACAGTCGTCTGGTGCCAGAACTGGTTACGCAGCAAGAGCCAGGACAGCTTTTCGTTATCCGTAACGCGGGCAATATCGTCCCTTCTTTTGGCCCGGAACCGGGCGGTGTGTCTGCCACCATCGAATACGCGGTCGTGGCGTTAGGCGTGACGGATATCGTTATCTGTGGGCACTCCAACTGTGGTGCGATGAAAGCGATTGCTGAAAGCCAGAGTCTGGATCCGATGCCTGCGGTCGCCCACTGGTTGCACTACGCCGATGCGGCGAAAGCGGTAGTCGAGAAGAAAACCTGGGATAACGCAATCGACAAAGTGAATGCCATGGTGGAAGAGAACGTTATCGCTCAACTGAATAATATTAAAACGCATCCGTCTGTCGCTGTCGGACTGCGTAATAATGCGCTGCGTCTGCACGGTTGGGTGTACGACATTGAAAGCGGTGAGATCCGTACGTTGGATAAAGACAGCAAAACGTACGTTTCACTGGCAGACAATCCGCAGGTACATTTCGAGTAAAATCTTTATCTGGAGCAAGGATGCTCTGGCAACGTCACGCCGTCCCCTCCCCCCGCCACTCGTTCCGTAAGTGGACAAAAAACGCGCTTGCGACTAGCTTTTAAACTAACCGTTAATGTTGCCGTATGGCACCCGGTGAATTGAAGCGACAAAAGGAACTCGTGCGAATGCAGGCCAAATATAAAAAAATAATAAATATGCTATTTTATCATGAGTCATGGGACATCATGATTATCAAGGATAATGGTTCGCATACCTTTCCTACTAACACGTTGGATATCCTGAAGCGTACCCCTGCGCAGCAGCTAAAAAAGAAATACACCTTTCAGGCCGATCCTTTCATCATTGAAAGAGATAACAAAGTATATATTTTTTATGAGGCATTACGTTTCCGCAATTCGAAGGGGATCCTACGCTGCCGCATACTCGATGCCGACTTAGCGGAACTCGATGATGTGAAGCTCGACGGCTTCGATTATCTAAAATGCCATTTATCCTTTCCTTTTGTATTTGAGGTCAATGGCCAGCTCTTTATGATCCCTGAGTCTTCAGAAAGAAAAGAGGTTATTTTATTTCAGTGCGTAGATTTCCCGCAACGCTGGAAGGCGATAAACGTTTTTATCTCGGACGAAGCATTAACCGATAACGTATTTTTTGCACTACACGGTACCTGTTATCTGTTCTCGACGACAATGAATAATGAGCTGATGATTCATACTGCCGAGAGCGTGAGCGGTCCGTGGCAGAAAATCACGCCCACCTTGCAGTTGAGCAACCTGCATCAGCGAGGCGCTGGGACGCCCCATAACGTCGGCAATACACTGTACTTCCTCACTCAGGAATGCACGCCTGAAACCTATGGAAAATCAATTTACATCAAAGCATTAGTTACGCTAAACGCATTTTCTTTTGATGAAAAATTGATTGCCCAGGTTAATGCCACCATCAACCAAAGCGACGGTGTACATACCTTAAACTTCACGAATAACTATCTTGTCTACGATAGTAAAATAAACACCTTTAGTTTTTTAGCGGTCCTCAAAAAAATATCTTATAAGTGCATGGTGAAATTCAGAAATTTATCTCTTACCCGACGCCACTCATAGCACTGTATTTATAGCCGTGGCCTTGGTGAGTCAACACTCTTTTTCATAAGACTTTCTCTGGAGGCTATATGGCAATACTTGTCACAGGTGGCGCAGGTTATATTGGTTCACATACCGTGTTGACGCTTCTCGAAAGAGGTGATGAAGTGGTGATCATCGATAACCTCTCAAATGCCTCACAAACATCATTACATCGGGTCGCGGAACTCACCGGAAAAGAACCGATTATTTACATTGCCGACGTTCTGGACAGAGAGGCATTAAAAACGATTTTTTCACACCATGACATTAGTGATGTCATTCATTTTGCTGGGTTAAAATCAGTTTCAGCATCCATAAAAGAACCCCTCGCGTATTATAATAACAATGTTACCGGAACGCTGGTTTTACTGAGTGAGATGCTGACTGCGGGAGCTCACAGCCTAATCTTCAGCTCTTCCGCAACGGTCTACGGAGATCCGGAAAGCGTGCCGCTCAGCGAACGATCGCGCACCGGGGGAACAACGAATCCGTATGGCACCTCTAAATTAATGGTCGAACAGATTCTGGCGGATTTTTCCCGCGCACACCCTGAGTTTCGCCTCACCTGCCTGCGCTATTTTAACCCCGTCGGTGCCCATTCCTCAGGCCGAATTGGTGAGGATCCAAATGGTATCCCCAACAACCTGGTTCCCTATATTTCTCAGGTCGCGATTGGCAAGCTTGAAACCGTGTCGGTGTTTGGCAATGACTACCCAACCCCGGATGGCACTGGGGTACGTGATTATATTCACGTGATGGATCTGGCAACCGGCCATTTAGCGGCTTTGGATTGCCAGAATAAAAGTCCAGCCTATAAGGTGATAAACCTCGGTACCGGCATCGGCTATTCGGTGATGGATCTTATTGCCGCCTTTGAAAAAGCGGCTCAACGAAAAATTAATTATCAGATTGTTGCACGAAGACCCGGGGACATTGCCGAATGTTGGTCTGACCCGTCGCTGGCGCGCGAAGTACTGGGCTGGCAGGCTACCTACACGCTTGATGACATGATGCGCGACACCTGGAACTGGCAGAAAAATAATCCTGATGGTTATCACGCTTAACCCCCATCAACAATGAGCCTGCGGGCAGGCTCATTGTTGCGAATGGCTAACGCACCGTGATCGTCGACACACGATACCATCCGCTGCTCTGCTTTCCTTCATTGGCAAAGTTAATTCTCGCGGCGCCCGACTTATCCACGATCGCCACTTCAATGGCGTATTTTCCTCTTGGTAACGCACCGGGCATAGGGAGTTGATAATTCAGCTGATGTTGACCCGGCAGCCAGCGACGAATGTCTTCCGGTGAATTCCCCTGAGCAACAACATTATTAGCATCATTAATAATACGAAATGACAGGGTGTAAGGAAGGTAAATCGGCGCAACGCCGTCATTATACCAGGTACTGATCAGCACCAGGCTGCGACCATTTTCCCATACTGACTCATGGCTCAGAGAGGCCAGACGAAAGCGATAGCCCAGCCTGGTCAGTACATCATCGACAATCGGCCGATACTCACTGGGCACCGTTCGCGATTTCAGGTTGAGGGTACTGGCATGATGCTTCACCGCCCAGTCAAAAATCCCTTGCACCTCCGCGCGCGTATAATGAAAAAGGTTCTTCCAGTCCAGCATATACGAGCAAATTTCCAGACTCACCGGCGATCGTTTCCAGGCATCGTTTAATCCCGAATAGCTGCGCTGTGCGGCCAGCAATCGTTGCGGATAATCATCTGCCATGTGATTCCAGTCATTGGAAAACACACGCAGGTCGCCCCAGCAGTCCGCGCGCCATCCAGCCCCTCGCGCCACCGCATTGGCCAGGCTTTGCCCACCACTCATCAACATAATTTTTGGCGTTACGGGAAATGCAGCAAAGTGCATAACGACGTAGCGATCTAGCTGCTCGGTGGTATATCGTTCCAGCAAGGGTTGCAGCACATCTTTCGGGAAGTTGCTGTTATGCCATTCTCCCCACGATCCCACCATGCCAATATCAACAAACGCCAGGTTCTGATTACCATCGTAGCGCTTGCCAAAAGCGTTCAGCAGACGTTGGCTGTAGGCTATAAACAGGGGATCGTCGAGATCCGGGATAAAAGTTTTATGATCGGGCGTCCATTTTCCTTTCACCCCTTTTTTAATCAGCCAGTCGGGGATCTGCGAACCGCTTTCCGGCTCCGCAAGGGCCATAAACCGCAGCCCCACGTTCATCGCGGGCCGATGCGCCGCCGCATATTTGAAGGCATCATCAACCAGCGCAAAATTGTACTGGCCTTCCACTGGCTCCAGTTCCCGCCAGTAGAAGCGTTCATATTCAAACCCGGTATTAGGGTAATCCGCCTGGCCCAGCGTTTCACCATAACCCTGATGAAAACTGGCCACCCCTATCCCGGGGTTGGTCAGCGGACCGGTTACGGCTTTGGGAGTGACGGTGGTTAATGCAGCCATGGCCGTCAGCGGAAAGAACACACTCAATAGCGCCAAACCCCATTGACTCTTCATCGCCGTAACGCCTCCACCCGTTGGTTAACGCTAGTGGTTTTTCAGGCTTAGCCACCAGTCCCAAATACCCACATGAAAATTCTGGAACACATCGATACCCAACGCGGATTTGATCATATACAGCGTCAGCAATACGCAGCAGGTAACGAACAACACAACAAACAGCAGTAACAATGCGATCAGGATATTGGATAGCGTCGATTCCCGGCGATGCCGATGACGTAAATCCCTGCCAAACAAAAAGACCAGGTAAAAACGTCTACCGAAAAAGGGAAAGCTTCTACGAATATCAACCTGGTGTCTCGATCCCAGGGTAATGGCAAGCACCGCTTTTTCGACTCCGTCTTTTTGTTCGGCGGTCAACTCCTGCGATATCTTCTCATCCAGTTGAGCATAAAATCGTTCAATGACGGGCGGTCGGTTCTGAGAGTTGGGCAAAATTAACCTATATCTTTATCAATAGCGTGATAGACGTTGACTGTTTGTCTGGCGATTTCATGCCAGTTATAGTTTTGCAAATATACACTATAGTCAACGCTATTTGCTGTCGCCCATCTCGCCATTTTCCCGGCCAGACTCGCCAGATTACCCACCTGAAAATACGCCTCTGCGGGTAACTTGACCTCCAGATTCGCCGGAATATCGCTCACCACCGCAGGCAGAGAAAATGACATTGCCTCCAGCAGTGCTATTGGCAACCCCTCATGATAGGACGGCATGACAAACAGTTTTGCCTGCGAAAACACCGCCTGAAGTTCATCGCCGCGTAAAAATCCGGTCATCACCACACCTTGCGTATCAGCGGCCTGCTGTTTGAGACGAATACTGTATTCGGTCGGGTGATCCGCATCGCCAATTAACACTAATGGCATCGTCAAACCACTTTGTTGGTAGGCTGAAATGGCATCATGCATGCCTTTTTCTTCCACGAATCGCCCCACCACCACAAGATAGTTTTTCGGCTGGAGACCATAACGCGACAGCGTCTGGTGAAGGGTATGTTCTGATAATGTTCGCGGTGCGTTCACGCCATTGTGAATTAAATGCGCATCATAGCGGCGATGCTTATTCTGGATAAGCTGATTAATAACTTCAGATATTACAATCACTTCATTGGCATATCTCACTGCCCAGCGTTCACCGAGCAATAATATTTTCTTTGCCACATACCCCCATTTCTGGCGGTCATAGTCAGGTCCATGATGGGTGAAAACAACCTTCTTGCCCAGTAACCGCAATACCGGAACCACTAATCCCGGACCAATAGCGTGGACGTGCACGATAGTCGAGTGGTCAAAACAGGTGCTGAACGCGGCTAAAACGGAATGAACAATCGCTTCCAGCGAGCGTTTTCTAGGTGCCCACAGCGCATGGGTTTCGACATTCTTATACGATGAACGGGTGTAATTCACGTACGGCGAGCGGGCGATAACACAAATATCAACATCGCATAGCCGTTTAATTTCCGGATAAAGATGTTGGCAGTGCGTTTCCACCCCACCCAATACATCAGGAATACCGCGCGTGCCAAATACCGTTATTTTTTTACGCATATTATGGCCTGCCCAACAGTTCTTTATACAGTGCCTGCAACGTTTCCATATGACCGCTGAGCGCATATTTCTCACTCAGCCGTTGACGTCCATTGATGCCCATTACCCGTGCTTTATCCGGGTCTTCGACCAGCGTATCCATCGCCTCTGCCAACGCCTGCGCATTACCCGGCGTAAATAATATCCCTTCAATACCATCGCGAATTTGTTCAGGGATCCCGCCAATACGTGAGCCAATGACCGGTTTGCCTAATGACATTGCCTCTAACACCGCCATCGAACAGTTTTCATAACATTCCGAAGGCAGGATCACCGCCCGGGCATGTTTAATCAGTTGGTCCAGGGCTTCCCCTTGTTGTACATAGCCTAAAAACTCCACGTCCGGATATTGGGCAATCAAATCATCATGTAACGGGCCATGACCGACAATTTTCAGCGGCGCCGGGTTACGCATTTTCTGGTGAGCGGCCAGCAACGTAGCCACCCCTTTTTCATGGCTCAGGCGGCCAAAGTACAGCATATAACCTTCATCGCCAGTCATCTCCACGGGTCGGCTGTCATCTACGCCATTGACGATGACATCGATACGTGAATGCGGCAGCACACGTAGCAAAATGCCGCGTAAAAATGCGCTGGGGGACACGATCACATCCAGCGCCTGATAATTTTGTGCAATGTATTGCCAGCTAGCCTCTAAAGAGAGCAGTAAACTCCTGGCGGCAGACCCTTCCTGACAGCGGTATCTGAAAGCATTGAAGACGGTCCCGGTAATACAGGCATCGCACACTTTCCCGTCGCGTAGCATAGAGTATGAAGGGCAGACAATTTTATAGTCGTGGGCGGTCAGCACCGTTTTACAGCCAAAATTGCGCGCGACTTTAATTAACGCTGGCGTTAGCTGATGATAGATATTATGAAAGTGAACGATATCCGGGCGTTCTTTTTGCAGCAAGACCTGCATTTTTCGACAGGCTTCGGCGTTATGAATAAAGTTAACCGCCGTTTTAATACCGCCTAACAGGTTACTGTCTGTATGGTAATCAACATTTTTGACAAAAAAATCCGCATACTCCGAGGGGAAATTTTTCTCATGCTGCATCGAAAAATCAATCACCTGCACGCCGGCCTTTTTCAGCATCTCGCGTTCCTGAAAATAAACCGTTTCCGCCCCGCCCTTTATAAAGAAAAACTTGTTAACCAATAAAATTTTCATTACATCCGCTCTTTTTATTGTTGAATGATTTTACTGTTGGGCGGCGTCAGCGGATCGCGCACAGGATGAAGACACCCTTTCAGCAATCCCACGGAACGGACAATCATATTAATGACGCTTTGAACCCCATCGCTGAGAGAACGATTTTGCACAATTTTCCACAGTGTGAACGCCAGTAATGGCAGCAACACCAGGGTAATAATGCTGCCGTTGACGGTGACCAGTGCGGCAAGCAAGATCAACAGATACAGCGCAAATACCGCCTCATTTTTGACCATCTTGAGGGCGCGGATGAAATACGGTGTTCCAAAACTACAGCGCAACAGCTCTCCCGGCGCCTGGTAATAGCCGCTCAACCACCGATGCTTCAACATCTTGAGGGTCGGCAGGGTGTGTGACGTATGGCTAAAATAAGGGATATCCAGACGACGCAGTTTGTAGCCGGCATCGGTTAATCGCAGCCCCAGCTCGGCCTCTTCATAGGCGTGCAAATTCCGGTTGGTCAGATAGCCAATCTTTTCAATCGCCGCGCGACGATACAGCCCACCGCCGCCTAAATGGTCACAATCGCCCACGGGATAGATCTGGTTAATGCGCTGTTTACGGGATTTGAACTCATAGTTCACGGCATCATCCATTTCGACGGTTCCCGCCACGCCGGCATACTCTTCATGCGCCTGTAAAAAGGCGACGGCCCGATCGACAAATCCCTCTTCCAGCTCCATATCGCCGTCCATCAGCAGCAGATATTCGCCTTCACTATAAAGGTAACCCAACTGGTGTCCGACACCGCAGCAGCGATCGCCCGGCTCCGTTAATGACACCACCGTCACCCCTTTATTCACCGCCAGTTGCTGGGTGCTATCTGTCGACAGGCTATCAGCCACAATAATTTTATGCGGATATCCCACCAGCTGTCGGCGAATGCTGTCGATGGTTTTCTCAATGCCTTTCGCTTCGTTGAGCGTTTTAATACTCACCGAGATAAACGGGATATTATCCATACCCTCCTCCTGCGCTGCGAAGAACGGTGCGACGAATCACTAAGCTTGAACCGAGAGATAAATAAAACAGGAACTGTAGCATCGGCGTTATCATCAGGATTTGGCTATAAGGTAAGCTCACTAAACACGCGATCGCAAAAGCGTTATACGCTGGCGCAAAGCTCAACAGTTGCAGATCCTGCGCGTCCAGTTGTTCAAGCGCCAGTACCGGTTTCGGCTGACACACTTTTAGAATATAAATAAACAGACCGATAAACAGCAGCGTGCCAATCACGCCAATTTCCCACAGCAGCATACTCAGCGACGTGGAGTCCAGGATCAGGTTATAAACAATATTCAAAAACCCAGGTGATACCGAACTTCCGCTGTTCGTCGCATTCAAGCCGTAGCCAAATAGCGTACCGGACAGTCCCCACAGATCGTTATTTTTAAGCCAGAACAGAAACGTCGTGAAGCGGCCCAGTTCACCGGTCGACATGATGTAGTTGGGATCAAAGATATAGCTGAGTGAATCGATAAAAACGCTAAAGGCGCTTTTGGCCGGATCGCCGCCAAAAGCAGACGAATAGTACCAGGCCAGAATCATCACCGACAGGCCGATGAGTACCAGCATGCCAATAACAATCAGCAATAACGTTTTGAGATTGATTTTACTGACGTCTTTAACATAGCTCGGCGAAATCCACACCCAGGCCAGGAACAGCGGTGAAAGCAGGATGACAAATTTCACTTCACCAATAATACACAGCCCAAACCCAAGAATAATATGCAGCGCCATCGATTTAAACGTCGTCAGCCCGTGTTTATATTCCGAGAGCTTAAGCAACATAATCAGCAGGCAAAATAACCCCATTGCCGCCGTATTTCCGCCGCCCATTGGGTCGCCACCGAAGGTCCCGACCACCGAGTCCCATTTTTCCTCTTCGCCGCGCTGCGCCACGCGCTGGGGAACCACCAGTAATACCTGATAAATCATCACCGGGACCTGCGCGTAAAACACCCAATACAAATAGCGTGTTGCCCGATAAATCTGTGATTCCCGGCAGAATCCCAGCAGTAAACAGATCATCACCAGCGACAGTGCTATCTCGTTTTTAAAGGCCACAATCGCGACGGTTACCCCGCCCTGCAGCAGGGTTGAAGCCCCTGCCAGCAGCAGAAAAGAGAAATACAGCGCAAGAATAATGGTCTCCTGGGCATCCAGATGCAGCGGGCTCTCACGCGTTTGCATCACCATTAATCCGACCATGAGCAGCGTCAGGAAAAACGGGATCCACAGCACCGACTGCATACCGGTAAAATATTGCACCAGTCCACACAGGATCAGCGTGATAAAGGTATAGGCCTGTAAATAATATCCGGTATTCAGGGTCATAATATCACCGGCTTGTCTTTCAGCAGATTGGCGCGCTGGTTCATTTTGAAATAAATAAACCCATAGCGAATAAATGTCAGCGCAGAGAACAAGATGACTGACGTGGCATAGTCTTTATAAAAATAGGGCACCACCACAAAAGCGACTAACACAATCGCCAGCTGTTCGAGCTGAATACGCAAAAAATAGCGATGGGAGCCAAAAATAAGTTCAATTACCGTGAGTGGGCTGATTGCCAGTGCCGGGAACAAATAGGGCAGCATATAGCGGGATGTCTCAATAGAGTTAATCCAGTCCTCGCTAAACCCCAACCGCATCACGATGGGATAGAAAATAAACACCCCGAGCGTACAAACCACCCCAAGCACTAACAGCAGCAAACGCACCTTTGTATATTCCTGATAATTAAAGGTGTTATTTCTGAAATCAATAGACCACTTGGAGAAAATGGTATTGCGCACCGCATTGCCGATGATCACCACCGGTGCCAGACAGAACCGACTGACGACGGAAAAATAGCCCGCCGTCAGCGCCGAGAACCAGAAGTTAATCAGCATAATCGGTAAGTTGCTGCTGGCCATCGCCAGTACCTCAGCGCTGCCGACCTTGCTGATGTGATGAATGTTTTGCTTAAAGAATCGCCAGTTATTCAATGGATGCAGATGCCCGGACGTCACCGAGCGGATATCAAACGAATGCAAAATACAGCTCGATATCAGCAGGATCATCGCGCACGCCCACGACCAGTAAAAGGTCTGTACCTGATGCGTGAGCAGTACCGAGAGCACCACCACCACCGAAACCGAAATACGCTGAAAAATCAGAAAATAAAAATTGGCCGTGCGCAGCGATAAGTTTTCTGAGATTAACGCCCACGCCGTAGAGAGTGTCAATAAATAGAGAAACAGGATATTCTGGTGAAACAACCACGCAGTCAGTACGGCGTAGGGCAACGCAATCAGCGTGCTTTGCAGCAGGCAAAACACTACATTTTGCGCGAGACTGTCGTCCTGCTGCTTAGGAATTAACAGCTGTGAGGCAAAGGTGCAAACCTGCGCCCCCACCACGGCAATACTGTAGTTGAGCGCATAAAGCCCAACTTCGGCCATGTCATACTTATGTGAGATCAACCAGATAGACAGCGCACCAATCAACTGCGAGATGATTGATGAGCCAGCTATCGTGGATGCGCTCTTCAGTAGACTCATACGCGGCCTGGTGTCGTCAACACTTGGTCAGTGCTGAAGTTCAGTGAACGCAGCCCTTCTTGCGTTTCGAGGTTTTTTTCTTCCACCCCGTTCAACACCGCGCCAATCACCACGCCCTGATTATCCTCAATCTTATCCAGCGCGCTGGCGATCGTCTGTGCCGTCCCCACACCGGCTTTCACGATGAAAATAACCCCGTCGGCAGCGCGCTTAATCAGCTGAATATCCTGGCTCTGATTCACGGCGGCCACATCAATAATAATGCGCTGATAGCGCGACTTCAGCTCGCACATCAAAGGTTCTACATTTTCCGACGATAGCATCAGTAAAGAGGAGATGGTGGACTTACCACGCGGGATAAAATCAAGATTCTCATGTATCGTAATCCGCGCGTTCTCCAGCACGATTTCGCCCCGTAGCAGCTCCGCCATGCCCGCAGATGCCGGTGTGGCGAGTTCATTCGTCAGGCCATCATTATTAAAGAAGTCTGCATCAATGAGCAGCGTTTTCTGATCGAAACTAAAGGAGCTTGCCAGCAAATTGGCTAGCAGGGAACGCCCTTCACCGTGCCCGGCAGACGCCACCGCAACCGTCTGTAATGGCCGGCTATCCAGCATTATCCGGGTACGGATACCGTGAATAATGTCGGCATTCAGCGGGTTCTTCAAAATCATATCCCGTACCTGCGCGCGCCCGGTTATCCCGCTAAACCGGCGGATTTCACCCAGCGGGATGACGTTAAGGCGTTGACTCATACGGCTCAGGGTGCGAATGGAATTGTCCATTGCCGCTTTGACGATGAAGTACATGATGCTAAACACCACCGCCATCAGGACCACCATCACCAACAGCAATGACTTATTCGGTTTTACCGGTTTTAACGGTGGCACCGCTGGATCGTACAGCACGGCATCTGCATTGACACCGGACAACGACAGTTCCTGAGTGCGCTGATACAGCGATTTATACAGGTCTTCCATTTTGTCTAACGACAGCTTCTGGCTGTTATAGCCATCTCGTTTGGACGCCATTTGCTGGAAGATATCTTTCTGCTGCGCCACCTGCTGCTGATAATTCTTTTCATCCGCCAGCGCGGCCAGATATTGCTGACGTAAGCCAACTTTCAGTTCGCCCAGCACCCGCCCGGTTTGACTTTGGATCGACTGAACGTCGGCTTCCGCTTTTAAAATCGTCGCGTGTTTCGGCCCATACAGTTTTCGCTGTTCCGACAGCGCGCGCTGCGCCTGAATCAACGCGATACGTAAGTCCTGAATCTGGGCGTGGTCAGAAACAGAGGGCAAAGAAATGATGCTCTCAAGGGTTCTCCCCCGGCCATTCACTTCGTTATAGACCGACTCCGCCGCGACCCGACGCTGAGTCGCATCGGCCAGACGGTTAGTCACAATACTAAGCTGCTCGGTTTCAAAACCATCGATACCGCGAAAGGTCAGCAACCCGGCATTTTTCAGGTAGCCATCCATCGTCTCTTTTTGCTTCACGATCGCAGCCTGTAGCTCTGCCATCTTTTCCGCATTCAGTGCCTTCGCGTCCTCCACTTTCTGCCGTTTTTGCTCAACCGTATAGTTGATGAAAGCCTGCGCGACGCCGTTGGCTATCTCAGCCGATTGCTGTGCTGAAGGTGACTCATAGGAAATAGAGGCCAGATTGGTCGTGCGAATGCCGATGACTTTCAGATGTTGTGATAAGGTCTTCAGCGCCTGGTCGACTCTCTGTTGTTGATTATCCCCGCTATTAGCCCCCGCTGCGGCCAGGTTATTGCCAGTAAAATCGGGATTTTCATCCAACTTCAGATCGCGTACCGCCTGCTCGAGGATAATGCGTGACTGCATCAGCGCATATTGCGTTTCGTAATATCCGCTACGCGTTGAATCAAAACCATCCACCTGTGGAAACGGCGAAACGTTATCGGCTTGTGCCTTAATCAGCACCGTCGCCGTCGAGACATACTTTGCTGACATCATGCTGATCAAGGGATACGCCACCACTCCGGCGATAATTCCGGTCAGCGCAATTTTCCAGGCGTTCTTTTTAAGTTCTTTGGCAAAGCGGGAGAGTTCGACTGCATTTTCTCGCTTTTTGCCGTTTTCCACTATAGAGAGTTTCATCATTAGAAGAACCCCATGCCAATGATCACAACGTCACCTGGACGCACCGAGTGCGTTAAATCCACATTCTCCAGCAGCTGATGACTGCCCGCCTGGCGAATATTGATATCTTTACGGTCAGCGCGATCGGTAAATCCGCCCGCCTGAGCGATCGCTTTCTCCACGGTAAGCCCCGGCTCATAGGCGAAAGCATTAGGGCTTTTCACTTCGCCTGATACGTAGTATTTACGGAATTCAGCGACGCTAACCGTCACCATGGGATTAACCATATATCCATTACGCAAGCGTTGCGTTAATTCCGCAGTCACCTGGTCTGGCGTTTTCTCTTTTAATGCGAGCGTGCCAATATAAGGGAAATTGATGGTTCCGCTTTTATCGACGATAAATTTCATGGTCATCTCGGGTTCGCCGTAAACCACAATATTGACCGTATCCCCCGCACCAAGACGGTAATCCTCTGCGCTTGCCGCAGGGTCGTCCGTTAATGGTGGCCTGGACGTTGCGCATCCGACCAACAGGATACTGAATAGAAAAAACGCGCACAGTTCTATTATTTTCATTTTAGATCTGAACCTTAGCTGTAAGCATAATCATAGAATTATCATAACCTAGCGTTCTGATGACTTCCTGATTGTCGTTGGGACCGATATAAAACGAGTCAGTATCCTTATTAGAATTCAATGTATCTAACTGATATTTAATTGCAAAATTCACTGATGGCGTGTAGTCATAGCTCATAGTTACGCTAAATACACCCCTTTTATCATGGCGATCCTTGTTCTGTTTTTTATAGTCCTCCATGGTGTATGCATAGTCTAGGAGGGTAGAAAAGCGATTGCCCAACCAAAAATGCTGGTAAGAAATCCCATATTCAGTAACTAAAATATAGCCCCCAACTTCCGACGGATCTTTAATACTTTGCGACGAGCGCGCGGTGAAAACAGACTGCTGTAACGGTTTCCACTCCCCTTTTATATCCCAGTTTAGACCATTAAAATCATGCGAGTTTGGATCGTTTTCAAATGTTTTGTACAACCATGAAATATTCATGTCGACATTCGTTTTACCCGTCAACTGCGATTTCAGGCCGTAAAGCAAATAGTATTCATTACTGTCTTTTTCTGAATTACTATCGTAATGGCGCTGATTAGTAATAAAGCTATAGCGAAAACGTGTTCTCGACGTGTACTGGTCAAATATCTCCGCAACCAGGCTATTCTCATGCCATTCCTGCTGCTGAATGTAAGTGTAAAAATCTTCACTGGTATCCTGAACATCCGAGGTATTACCGAAAGTCAGCTTTTTGTATAACAACGCCAGTTCCGCTTTACCGCGCCCATCCAGCGCGCCGTAGCTGTAGCGCAGTTCACTGTTGATAAAATTGGTCGTCAGTGGAGATTTAATCCCATACTGGCGAAACTGGCTTGGCAAAAAACCCTCAGTAATATCGCGACCACGATCTTCATGCCCAAGCGAATCTTCCAGATTCAGGGTTAGGCCGTGCATTTGTCCGTAACGCCAGGCACCGTTAAAACGGAAAAAATGATCGTTGTAGTTATCCGCAGAATCGCTGGAGTAGTGGCGATAATCCCCCGAATACATCAGCAAATACGTATCCTGACCGCGCTCGCCGATCATACTCAGCACGGGCGCAGCACTCTGAAAGGCGGAACCTTTCGCATCGCGGTTATGTGGCTGATATGTCACGTTATCATCATAACCATAATCCACAGCAACCTTGCCCTGGAAGTCGATCCCCGCAAAGCCAATGTGTGATTTCGGTGTCAGATCAGCCCATGCGGACTGCGATATCACGATCCCGATAATAACGAGTATTTTAGTATGCATTCTTACCGACAAATCCTTTGAAAATAGTTTTAATAATAATTTTTATATCCAACCATAATGACCAGTTTTGAATATATTCAATGTCATACTGGACACGTTTTTCCATCTTATAGAGCGCATCGATTTCCCCACGAAACCCGTTAATCTGCGCGAGACCGGTGATCCCTGGCTTCACTTTATGGCGGATCATGTAATTTTCGACCTGCTTACGGTACTGCTCGTTATGCGTAACCGCATGCGGTCTGGGACCGACAATCGACATACTGCCCTGCAACACATTAATAAATTGCGGCAGTTCATCGAGCGAGGTGCGACGTAAAAAACTACCGAATTTCGTCACCCGTGGATCGTTCTTCGTAGCCTGAATAACGGTGTCAGAATTCTCCATCACCCGCATTGAGCGAAACTTCCAGACCTTAATTTTTTGCCCACTCAGACCATAGCGGTCTTGTTTGAAAAATACCGGGCCGCGCGAGGTGAGTTTGATCCCAATGGCGATGGCTAACATCAGTGAGGAGATCATCACCATGATGAGACTCCCGAGGACCAGATCTTCAGCCCGCTTAATAAACGATCCTGCACCTTCAAACGGCGAGCTAAAAATACCGATGGTTTGCAGGTTGTGGATCGAGCGCAGCTTGGACATATTGTTACTGTAGGTATAAAAGTCAGGCACAATATAGGTATCGACCGTGGTATCAGACATCATCGCCAAAAAATGACGAATGCGCTGTAACGCCACCATCGGTAGCGCAATATAGATCTCATCTATATTCCCATTTTTAGCTTCTTCAACTAAATTTATGACCGAACCGCGAAAGGGGCTTTTTATTTTATCAACCACATCGCCACAACGTTCTGGACTGCGCTCATCATAAAACGCCAGGTCTAATTTGATGTTGGCATATTCCGTAGTCAACGCATTTTCCGCCGCCAGACCATTCTCGGTCAGGCCAATAACGGCAACGCGCACATATTTTTTTGTTGAATATTTAAAAAGAAAAAAACGAATAGAATAGAGAAAAGGCAGTGGAATAAAATACCAGTAGAGGATGGCAGAGCAAAAAGGAGGTGCCAGAGGCTCGAGGTACCCCAGTGACTCAGGTTCAGCTACCGTCATGCTCAGCAGTTCGTTAAAAAAAATAGCCAGCAGCGTGCACGAAATCAGCCGTTTCTGATTACGCAAACCAATGGTTTTTATCTTTTGCTGATACATTTTAGTGTATTCAGCAAACAACAAAAACATCAGCGAGAAGATCACACTGAGGATAACAATCGTCGAAAACGGCACGATGCCTAGCAGATGCGCGCTAAAAATTAACGTAATATTGATAACAAGGAAATCGACCAGTTTTAAAAAGACTGGATATCCTTGACTGCTAATCTTTAGCGAATTCTTAAGCATATCTCAGCCTATTATCGGTTGATCTTTAATTGTTTTTTTCTCATTTCATATTGTTAATTATATCACAAGCTTAAAAAGCGCAATGCTGGACTGTCAGTAAATGTAAAAACAAACATTACAAAATGTGACAATGATCGCAAGTGAAATTTACATCATTATGATTTTATTGATTATTAAAATTTATAACATTTATTTTTAATGATTAGAAAAGATGAACATCTGCGAAAAATATATTATTGACAGATAATCATTCGTCGACTAACAAAATAGGTTATGCCTGATTATTTTTAGCTGCTTTAACCCGCGACGCATAAAAACCGCACCCGCACGCTTAGCCCTCCCAGAGTTTCACTGCGCGACAGTTGTGGGTGCGTGCGGTGCAGGCGAGCAATATCATTGACCAGCGCCAGCCCAATCCCCGCCCCAGGAACATTGTCCACATTATCCAGGCGATGAAACGGTAACAGCGCCTGATGCACCCGATCGTCATCAATACCGGGGCCACTGTCTTCAACCACCAGCACCACGCTTTCTCCCTCGCGCAGCAGGCGGGCGGTGACCATTCCCTGTGCAGGCGTGTATTTCAGCGCATTATCCAGCAGATTTCCGCACAGTTCGCCGAGCAAAACATCATCCCCTTCAATCCACACCGCCTCTTGTTCCCCTTCATAGCCGAGATCGATGGCTTTGCTGCGCGCCTGCGCCAGGCGGGTAAAACAGCTGGTTTGCACCACCTCAAACAGATTGACCGGTGAAAAGTGTCTTTCTCCCTGCTCTTTGCGCTTCACGGCAGAAAGCTGTAACAGCCTCTCGGTCAATTGAATGGTGCTGTCGAGGGTAGTGCTCATAGCCTGTAAACTCTCATACCACTGCTGCGGTTGTGGGCTAGCAAGGGCTACCGCAGCCTGCGTTTTTAGCACCGCCAGCGGGGTTTTTAGCTGATGAGAAGCATCTGCGCTGAAGCGCTCCTGGCGCGATATCAGTGCGCGTAGCCGGTCAATGTAGCGATTGAAGGCCACGATAAGCAGACGAGTTTCCGACCACGGCAGCAGTTCCGGCAGTGGCGTCAGCAGCCCCGGCTCGCGGCGTACCATCAGTGATGACAGCTGGCGCATCGGGCGTAATACTCGTCGCAGCAGCCAGCCGACCAGCACCAGCGTCAGCAGTACCAGCAGCCCCTGGGATACCCAGGATGAGAACAGCAGCTGTCGCGCCAGATAGCGTCGTGATTGCAGCGTTTCGGCGACATAAATCTCCGCCATACCGACAATCCCGCCTTCATTCACCGGCTGGAGCAGGCGTGCCACGCGAATAGCCTCCCCGCGATATTCAGTATGATAAAACCACGCCAGCGCCGGGTATAGCCGGGTGCGCGAGGTGGAAGGCGGCATCGCCGGCAAATCGTCATAGCCGGAAATGACCTTCCCCGTTGGATCCACCACTTTGTAGTACAGCCGATCGTTCATGTTCAGCTCAAAGCTGTCCAGTACCACCCACGGTACGTTGACTTCCAGGCGTTTATTGCGCACCACCAGCCGCTCGGATACCGTTCTCGCCGATGAGAGCAGCGTCCGGTCATACGCCTGAGTCGCCGCCTGCAGGGCACTGACATAGCTGTTAAACGCCGACAGCCCCCACAGCAGTAGCAGCGGTAAGCCAAGGAACATCAGCAGTTGCAGATACAGCGACTGCGGCTTAACCCACTTCATCACTGCGCTCCAGCACATAGCCCAGGCCGCGCAGGGTCGCGATACGCACGTCGCTGCCGTTCAGTTTTTTACGCAAACGGTGGATGTAAAGTTCAATACTTTCGGGGCTGACCTCATCGCTCAGGCTGAAGACCTGTTCAAACAACTGCTGGCGCGAGACCGGACGCAACCGTCGGTACATCAGCACCGTCAGCAGCGCCTGTTCGCGCGGCGTCAGCGCCAGCGGTTGTCCCTGCAGCAGAAAATAACCCTCATCATGAAACGCCAGCTCACCAAGTTGCTGTATACCCTGCACTTGCCCCGCGCTACGCCGCAGCAGCGCCCGCAGCCTGGCATCCAGCTCTTCAATCTCAAACGGTTTTGCCAGGTAATCATCCGCACCGGCGTTAAGCCCCTTTACCCGATCCGCCACCGCGCTACGTGCTGTCAGCAGCAAAACGGGAAGTGTTTGCCCGCGCTTACGTAGCCGCTGAACCACCTCAAGACCGTCCAGCCCAGGCATATTGATGTCCAGCACCGCCAGCGCATAGGTTTCACTGTGTAACAGGTGATCGGCCGCCAGACCATCAAACACGCAGTCAACGGCAAAACCGTTTTGCACCAGCGCTTTCTCCAGCCAGTGAGCGAGCTCACGGTTATCTTCCGCTAATAAGAGACGCATATCACATCCTGTAAAGTTTCTGCCGCATTGAAAGGGAATTGAAAGGTTAATGTTTTAACAATCACGCAACCGAACTGCTACACATCGGCTCACATAATCACAAAAATAATCTTCCGTACCCGAAATCCGGTCATCCGGCGTGAGGATAAATAATGAAAAAACAATTACTTCGTACCCTTACTGCAAGCATGTTACTGATGAGTACCTCTGTTCTGGCGGAACAAGCGCCTTCACGCACCGAATGTATCGCCCCGGCTAAACCCGGCGGCGGTTTTGACCTCACCTGTAAACTGATTCAGGTGAGCATGATGGAAACCGGCGCCATCGAAAAACCGATGCGCGTGACCTATATGCCTGGCGGTGTCGGGGCGGTCGCCTATAACGCCATCGTCGCCCAACGCCCTGCCGAAGCAGGCACCGTGGTGGCCTTCTCCGGCGGGTCGCTGCTGAACCTGTCGCAGGGTAAATTTGGCCGTTACGGCGTCGACGATGTGCGCTGGCTGGCAAGCGTCGGTACCGACTACGGCATGATTGCCGTGCGCAACGATGCCCCATGGAAAACGCTGAAAGACCTGCTGACGGCCATGGAGAAAGATCCCAACAGCGTAGTGATTGGCGCCGGTGCCTCTATTGGCAGTCAGGACTGGATGAAGTCGGCGCTGCTGGCGCAAAAAGCCAACGTCGATCCGCATAAGATGCGTTACGTGGCGTTTGAGGGCGGCGGTGAACCGGTCACGGCGCTGATGGGCAATCACGTGCAGGTGGTCTCCGGCGATCTCAGCGAGATGGTGCCCTACCTCAACGGCGACAAAATCCGCGTCCTGGCGGTGTTCTCCGACCAACGTTTACCGGGTCAGTTAGCCAATGTGCCCACCGCCAAAGAGCAGGGATATGACCTCGTGTGGCCGATTATCCGCGGCTTCTACGTCGGCCCCAAAGTCAGCGACGCCGAGTATCAATGGTGGGTGGACGCCTTTGCCAAACTCCAGCAAACCGATGAATTTAAAAAGCAACGCGATCTTCGCGGTCTGTTTGAATTCAACATGAGTGGGCAACAACTCGACGCCTACGTGAAGAAGCAGGTCACCGATTATCGTGAGCAGGCAAAAGCCTTCGGTCTGGCTAAATAAGCGCAGGGGCAACAATGATGAGCGATCGTATTTTTGCAGGTATCTGGCTGTTGCTCTGTATAGCCGGGCTGTTCGTGGCCTGGCAAATAACCAGCGAATACAGCTATGAGCCGGTCGGCCCGCGTCCCTTTCCGCTGGGCATTATCGGCCTGATGTTGCTGTGCGCCGTGGCGTTACTCCTGCGCCACCCGGACACCATCAGCTGGCCTCGTCGCCACGTACTGCAAAAGCTGCTGACGATGGTGATTATTCTGTTTATGTACGCCTGGGGATTCGAGTGGCTGGGTTTTCCCATTGCCACCGCCATTCTCACCGTGGTGATTGGCCTGCTGTTCGGGGCCACCATCCCGGCGGCGGGTATTTCCGGGTCGGTTCTTGGCATTCTGCTGTGGTATGCCTTCGATCGGCTGCTTGACGTCACCTTACCTCTCGGCGCCTGGCTGAGTTAACGGAGAAACGATGGATACCTGGATATATCTTTCTCAGGGTTTTGCGGTGGCGATGACGCCGGAAAACCTGGTCATTGCGCTGATCGGCTGTTTTGTTGGCACCATTGTCGGGCTGTTGCCGGGGCTAGGCCCCATTAACGGCGTGGCGATCCTGCTGCCGCTGGCTTTTGCGTTGCACCTGCCCGCAGAGTCCGCGCTGATCCTGCTGGCGACCGTTTACATCGGCTGCGAATACGGCGGGCGAATCTCGTCGATTTTGCTGAACGTTCCCGGCGATGCCGCCGCTATTATGACCGCCCTCGACGGCTACCCGATGGCGCAGCAAGGACGCGGCGGCGTGGCTCTCTCTATCTCGGCGGTCAGCTCTTTCTTTGGCTCGCTGATCGCCATCGGCGGCATCATTCTGTTTGCTCCGGCACTGGCTCAATGGTCGCTGGCCTTCGGTCCGGCAGAATACTTTGCCTTAATGGTCTTCGCCATTGCTTGCCTCGGCAGCATGATGGCGCAAAGCCCGCTGAAATCCTGTCTGGCAGCGCTGATCGGTCTTGGCCTTGCGACCGTCGGCGTAGACGCCAACACCGGGGTATATCGCTTCACCTTTGACAGTGTTCATCTCTCCGACGGCGTGCAGTTTATCGTGGTGGTGATTGGGCTGTTCTCTGTCTCAGAAATCCTGTTAATGCTGGAACATACCAGCAGCGGTCAGGCGCTGGTACGTAAAACCGGCCGCATGATGTTCAACGCCAAAGAAGGTGCGCAATGCGTGGGCGCGACGCTGCGCTCGTCGGTGATAGGCTTTTTTGTCGGCGTATTGCCTGGCGCCGGGGCGACCATCGCCAGCGCCATCACCTACATGACCGAGAAAAAGCTCAGCGGTAACAGCGACAGCTTCGGTAAAGGGGATATTCGCGGCGTTGCCGCACCGGAGGCGGCGAACAACGCCTCGGCCTGCGGCTCGTTTATTCCGATGCTGACGCTCGGCGTACCTGGCTCCGGCACTACGGCGGTGATGATGGGCGCGCTGACGCTATACAACATCACCCCGGGTCCGGCGATGTTTACCGAGCAACCGGACATCGTCTGGGGATTGATTGCGGCACTGCTGATTGCCAACGTGATGCTGCTGGTGATGAACATCCCGCTGATCGGTCTGTTTACCCGCATGTTGACCATCCCGCTGTGGTTTTTGGTGCCGGCCATCGCGGCGGTCTCCGCTGTCGGCGTGTACGCGGTACACAGTACGACGTTCGATCTGGTGCTGATGGTCGGGCTCGGCGTCTTCGGCTACATTTTGCGTAAAATGCACTTCCCGATGTCGCCGTTGATTTTGGGCTTTGTACTGGGCGAAATGCTGGAGCAGAACCTGCGCCGCGCGCTGTCGATCAGCAACGGCAGTATGGATATTCTGTGGGCCAGCGGCGTGGCAAAAGTCCTGCTGGCGATGGCGGTGATGGTTATCGTGATCCCACCGGTGCTGCGCCTGATCCGCAAGCGCAACCGCAAACCGCAGGTGGATATCGGCTAATAATAGGCCGGATGGGGCGCTGACGCGTCTAGTCCGGCCTACAATAGCTACCTCCCGTAGGCCGGATTAGCGCAGCGCCATCCGGCATTTTTATTTTCAGCGTAACCCCTGCGTGCCTTCCAGCATCTGCTCGACAAACTGCGTCAGTTTCGGCAAGGGGCGTAAATCCTGACGCCACAGCAGATGAATCGGTCTCGGCTGTGGCGTAAAGCCCTCCAGCACCCGAACCAGTTTGCCGCTGGCAAGCTCGTCCGCCAGCAACACTTCCGGCTGCAACAGCAACCCCGCGCCCGCCACCGCCGCCATGCGCAGACCGTGACCATCGTTACAGCGCAGGATCGCATCGCGTTTCCATCTGACTTCACCTTCCATACCCGGCAACGTCCATTCGTTACGCGCCGTCCACACCGTGTGGGACAAGCACAGATGGTCTACCAGATCTGCAGGCGTCCGGGGCGTACCGTAACGCGCCAGATAGTCCGCTGACGCGCAGATCGCCATACGGTACGGGCACAGATATTTCGCCACCACATCCGTCTGGTGAATATCACCAATGCGGATCGCCAGATCGACCCCCTCGTTCACCAAATCCACCATCCGGTTAGTCAGATCCAGTTCAATACGCACCTCGGGCCAGCGTTGTAAAAAAGCCGCGGCCAGCGGCGAAACGACACAGGCGCCAAAAGACGTGGGCGCGCTGATGCGCAGCGTCCCCGCCGGTGCCAACCGCAGTCGTTCCACCGAGCGTTCGGCTATCGACACCTGTTCCAGCACCCGCCGGGCTTCCTCAACATAGACGCGCCCGGCGTCGGTCAGACTTTGGCGACGGGTGTTGCGCTCCAGTAACCGTGTACCGAGCTGCGCTTCCAGCAGTGCGATATATTTCCCTACCATCACCGCCGACATTTCCAGCCGCGTTGCCGCCCCGGTAAAGCTGCCGCTTTCCACCACGGCGATAAACGTTTCCATGCCGCGAAGTTTATCCATATTACAAACCTCTGGTTAGTAATCATCTAACTTTTAGCCAGTTTATCCGATTTCATTTTCATTAAAGAATAGCGGCTCACACAATTGCGGAGGTGGTTATGAAAATCGTCATTATTGGTGCCAGCGGTACCGTCGGCCGCGCAGTCGCAGAAGAACTGGGTCGCAAACATGAGATTGTTCGCGTGGGCCGCACGCAGGGTGATTACCAGGTCGATATCACCTCACAGCACAGCGTGCAGGCGCTGTTTGAAAAAATCGGTCGGGTAGATGCCATCGTTTCCGCCACCGGTAGCCTGTTCTTTGGTCCCCTGTCGACCATGACTGACGGCGAGTTTAATCAGGGGTTGCAGGATAAGTTGCTAGGCCAGGTGCGGCTGGCATTGACCGGGCAGCATCACCTCAACGAGGGCGGTTCGATTACGCTGATTAGCGGCATTATCGCCCATGAGCCGATTGCGCAAGGGGCCAGCGCGGCAACGGTCAACGCCGGACTGGAAGGGTTTGTACGCGCCGCAGCCTGCGAATTAGGGCGCGGCATACGCATTAACCTGATAAGCCCCACCGTGCTGAGTGAATCCGCTGCGGCGTATGACGGTTTCTTCCCTGGCTTTGAAAGCGTCCCCGCCGCCACGGTCGCTAACGCCTATCGCCGCAGCGTCGAAGGCATTCAAACCGGTCGTATTTACAAAGTCGGCTACTGATATTGTGGCTGTCGCGGCGCTCCGCCAGCGGCAGCCTGATTAACCCTCTGTTTTAAAAGATCCTTCTCCGTATTTCCTCCCGCTCCGCGTAATTACCCTCACCTTTTATAATGTTAAATATTTGTTGTTTTTGATCACAAATAATAAACAAACAAGTTCATTCTGTGCGCGTTTTCCAAAAATGTAGATATTTTTAATTTATGGCTACGAAACGAGCAGCGCCATGTCTCCCTGACAATCTACTGAGAGGATCGATTCTGATGAACGCACTGACTGCCGTACAACCGAACGCTGAAGATCCAGCCCAGCACTACCGTGGCTTCACGCTGAAACCGTCAGCCCAGTCACCACGCCTGCTGGAGCTGACGTTTTCTGCCCAAACCGCTGAGCAATTTCTGCAGGCCGTGGCGCAATGGCCGGTGCAGGCGCTGGAATACAAATCCTTCCTGCGCTTCAAAGTAGCAAACATCCTCGACGACTTGTGCGGCAATCAGCTGCAACCGTTGCTGCTAAAAACGCTGCTGGATCGCGCCGAAGGTGCATTGCTGATCAACGCGGAAGGTGTCGATGACGTGGCGCAGGCAGAGGAGATGGTCAAACTGGCAACGGCAGTGGCGCACCTGATCGGCCGCTCCAACTTTGATGCGATGAGCGGTCAGTACTACGCGCGTTTCGTGGTGAAAAACGTCGATAACTCCGACAGCTACCTGCGCCAGCCACACCGCGTGATGGAGCTGCATAACGACGGCACCTACCTCGAAGAAATCACCGACTACGTGCTGATGATGAAAATCGATGAGCAGAACATGACCGGCGGCAATTCGCTGCTGCTGCACCTCGACGACTGGGAACATCTGGAGAACTACTTCACCCATCCGCTGGCCCGCCGCCCAATGCGTTTTGCCGCGCCGCCAAGCAAAAACGTCAGCCAGGACGTGTTTCATCCGGTGTTTGACGTCGACCAGCAGGGTCGCCCGGTAATGCGCTACATCGACCAGTTCGTCCAGCCAAAAGATTATGAAGAGGGTGTCTGGCTAAGCGCGCTCTCCGATGCGCTGGAGACCAGCAAAAGCATCCTGTCCGTTCCGGTTTCGGTCGGTAAATTCCTGCTGATCAACAACCTGTTCTGGCTGCACGGCCGCGATCGCTTTACGTCGCATCCGGACCTGCGCCGCGAACTGATGCGCCAGCGTGGTTACTTTGCCTACGCTACAAACCACTACCAGACGCATCAGTAAGCGCGAAGGAATTAAGCGGATGTATGATTTTGTGATTATTGGCGGCGGCATTATCGGCATGTCGACCGCCATGCAGCTGATTGATGTCTACCCGGACGCCAGAATTGCGCTGCTGGAAAAAGAGTCCGGTCCGGCCTGTCATCAGACGGGCCACAACAGCGGAGTGATCCATGCCGGGGTCTATTACACCCCCGGCAGCCTGAAGGCGAAGTTTTGTCTGGCCGGCAATCTCGCCACCAAAGCCTTTTGCGATCAAAACGGCATCCGCTATGACGTCTGTGGAAAGATGCTGGTCGCCACCTCAACGCTTGAAATGGAGCGTATGCGTGCCCTGTGGGATCGCACCGCCGCCAACGGTCTTGAGCGCGAATGGCTCAATGCCGAAGAACTGCACGAGCGCGAACCTAACATCACCGGGCTGGGTGGGATTTTTGTGCCATCAAGCGGGATCGTCAGCTACCGCGACGTCACCGCCGCGATGGCGAGAATTTTCCAGGCCAAAGGCGGCGAGATTGTTTACAACGCCGAAGTCAGCGGCCTGAAAGAACACGCAGCGGGCGTTATCGTACACACCCGCCAGGGCCAGGAGTATGAGGGTGCTACGCTGATTAGCTGCTCCGGGTTGATGGCTGATCGACTGGTGAAAATGCTCGGCGTTGAGCCGGGCTTTATCATCTGTCCGTTTCGCGGGGAATACTTCCGTCTGGCGCCGGAACATAACCACATCGTCAACCACCTGATCTACCCGATCCCCGATCCGGCAATGCCGTTTCTCGGCGTACATCTCACCCGCATGATCGATGGCAGCGTCACGGTCGGCCCCAACGCGGTGCTGGCGTTTAAGCGTGAAGGCTATCGTAAACGTGATATTTCTTTGAGTGACACGCTGGAAATCCTCGGCTCTTCCGGCATCCGTCGGGTGCTACAAAACAATTTACGTTCCGGCTTAAGCGAGATGAAAAACTCGCTGTGCAAAAGCGGCTACCTGCGCCGGGTACAAAAATACTGCCCGAGCCTGACGCTAAAAGACCTGCAGCCCTGGCCTGCGGGCGTGCGGGCACAGGCGGTATCGCCGGATGGCAAACTGATTGACGACTTCCTGTTTGTCACCACGCCGCGTTCGATTCACACCTGCAACGCGCCTTCTCCGGCGGCGACGTCGGCTCTCCCCATCGGGGCGCATATCGTCAGCAAAGTTCATGCGCTACTGGAAAACCAGAGCAATCCCGGACGCACGCTGCGTGCGGCACGTAGCGTGGAGACATTACACGCCGCCTTTACCCGTTAACCCTTTTACGACAGGACGCTATTATGCAACTTAACGATCCCACCTTATTTCGCCAGCAGGCGCTGATTGACGGCCACTGGCGCGACGCCAACGGCGGCGAAACTATCGCGGTGACCAATCCCGCCAACGGTCAGCAATTGGGTAGCGTACCGAAAATGGGCGCGGATGAAACCCGTGAAGCCATTGAGGCAGCTAACCGTGCACTGCCTGCCTGGCGTGCGCTAACCGCCAAAGAGCGGGCGACGATTCTGCGCCGTTGGTTCAACCTGATGATTGAGCACCAGGACGATCTCGCCCGCCTGATGACCCTCGAACAAGGTAAGCCGCTGGCGGAAGCCAAAGGCGAAATCACCTATGCCGCCTCCTTTATTGAATGGTTTGCCGAGGAAGGTAAACGCATTTATGGCGACACCATTCCCGGCCATCAGGCCGATAAACGCCTGATCGTCATTAAGCAGCCCATCGGCGTCACCGCCGCAATTACGCCGTGGAACTTCCCGTCGGCAATGATCACCCGCAAAGCCGGTCCGGCGCTGGCCGCAGGCTGCACCATGGTGCTTAAACCCGCCAGCCAGACGCCGTTCTCCGCGCTGGCGCTGGCAGAACTGGCTAACCGCGCCGGGATCCCGGCAGGCGTCTTCAGCGTGGTCACCGGTTCGGCGGGCGCGGTCGGCAACGAGCTCACCAGCAACCCGCTGGTGCGCAAGCTGTCGTTTACCGGCTCCACTGAAATTGGTCGTCAGCTCATGCAACAGTGTGCCAAAGACATCAAAAAAGTGTCGCTGGAGCTGGGCGGCAACGCGCCGTTTATCGTTTTTGACGATGCCGATCTCGACAAAGCGGTCGAAGGCGCGCTGGCCTCGAAGTTCCGCAATGCCGGGCAGACCTGCGTTTGCGCCAACCGTCTGTACGTCCAGGATGGCGTGTATGAACGCTTTGCCGAAAAACTTCAGCAAGCCGTAAGCAAGCTGCACCTTGGCGACGGCCTGCAACCTGACGTCACCACCGGACCGCTGATCGATGAAAAGGCCGTCGCCAAAGTAGAGGAACACATTGCCGACGCACTGGATAAAGGCGCCCGGATTATCAGCGGCGGTAAGGCTCACGCGCTGGGCGGTAATTTCTTCCAGCCAACCATCCTGGTCGACGTGCCCAACCATGCCAAAGTTGCCAAAGAGGAGACGTTCGGCCCGCTGGCACCGCTGTTCCGCTTTAAAGACGAAGCTGACGTCATCGCGCAGGCCAACGATACCGAGTTCGGCCTTGCCGCCTATTTCTACGCCCGTGATTTGAGCCGCGTCTTTCGCGTCGGTGAAGCGCTGGAGTACGGCATTGTCGGCATTAACACCGGCATTATCTCCAACGAAGTCGCTCCCTTTGGTGGCATCAAAGCCTCCGGTCTTGGCCGTGAAGGATCGAAATACGGCATCGAAGACTATTTAGAAATCAAATACATGTGTATCGGACTTTAATAAAACAATACTGGAGAACACCTGATGAGCACCAATAAAGAACTCATGCAACGTCGTAGCAACGCAGTTCCACGTGGCGTAGGACAGATCCACCCGATTTTTGCCGAACGCGCAGAAAACTGCCGGGTCTGGGACGTTGAAGGGCGTGAATTCCTTGATTTTGCTGGCGGCATCGCGGTACTGAACACCGGCCACCTGCACCCACAGATTGTCTCTGCGGTAGAAGCGCAGTTGAAAAAGCTGTCGCATACCTGCTTCCAGGTGCTGGCCTACGAGCCGTACCTCGAACTGTGTGAAATCATGAACCAAAAGGTGCCGGGCGATTTCGCCAAGAAAACCCTGCTGGTGACCACCGGCTCCGAAGCGGTGGAGAACGCGGTAAAAATCGCCCGCGCCGCCACCAAACGCAGCGGTACCATTGCCTTTAGCGGCGCTTACCATGGCCGAACCCACTACACCCTGTCGCTAACCGGAAAGGTAAACCCTTACTCTGCCGGTATGGGGCTGATGCCGGGCCATGTTTATCGCGCCCTGTATCCTTGTGCGCTGCATGACATCAGCGAAGACGATGCCATCGCCAGTATCCACCGCATCTTCAAAAACGATGCCGCACCGGAAGACATTGCCGCCATCGTCATTGAACCTATCCAGGGCGAAGGCGGTTTCTATGCCGCCTCCCCTGCCTTTATGCAGCGCCTGCGCGCCATTTGTGACGAGCATGGGATCATGCTGATTGCCGATGAAGTCCAGAGCGGCGCGGGCCGTACCGGCACGCTGTTCGCGATGGAACAAATGGGCGTCGCGCCGGATATCACCACGTTCGCCAAATCGATTGCCGGCGGCTTCCCGCTGGCGGGCGTAACCGGACGCGCCGAGGTGATGGACGCGATCCCACCGGGCGGTCTGGGCGGCACCTATGCCGGGAACCCGATTGCCTGTGCCGCCGCGCTGGCGGTGCTGAACATCTTCGAGCAGGAAAATCTGCTGCAAAAAGCCAATGACCTCGGCAACACCCTGCGCAACGGCCTGCTGGCGATTGCCGAAACCCACCGTGAGATTGGTGACGTACGTGGCCTGGGGGCGATGATTGCGATTGAACTGTTCGAAGACGGCGATCGCCATAAGCCTAATGCGAAATTGACCGCCGAAATTGTCGCCCGCGCCCGTGATAAAGGGCTGATCCTGCTCTCCTGCGGACCGTACTACAACGTGCTGCGCATCCTCGTTCCACTGACCATTGAAGACGGGCAAATCCGCCAGGGGCTGGACATTATCGCCGAGTGTTTTGCCGAGGCGAAGCAAGGCTAAACCCCGTATCTGAGCGGGGATTGTAGGCCGGATAAAGCGCATGCGCCGCCTCCGGCAATATTGTGATGCCCGGTAGCGCTCCGCTTACCGGGCCTACGGGTAAGGTGCAGGAAGCGACGTCAATAACAATAACGAGGTTAAAAGATGGGGCAAGTGTCACAATCACATGATTTAGGGGGCGGGCTGAAATCACGCCACGTCACCATGTTGTCTATTGCCGGGGTTATCGGCGCCAGCCTGTTTGTCGGTTCAAGCGTAGCGATTGCAGAAGCCGGTCCCGCGGTGCTACTGGCCTATCTGTTCGCCGGGTTACTGGTGGTGATGATTATGCGCATGCTGGCCGAAATGGCCGTCGCCACGCCGGATACCGGATCGTTTTCTACCTATGCCGATAAGGCCATCGGCCCGTGGGCTGGGTATACCATTGGCTGGCTGTACTGGTGGTTCTGGGTGCTGGTTATTCCGCTGGAAGCCAACATTGCCGCCATCATTCTGCATTCCTGGATCCCGGGCGTGCCCATCTGGTTATTTTCCCTGGTTATCACGCTGGCGTTAACCGGCAGTAATTTGCTGAGCGTCAAAAATTACGGCGAGTTTGAGTTCTGGCTGGCACTGTGCAAAGTGATTGCCATCCTGGCATTTATTGCCCTCGGGGCGGCGGCGATTAGTGGGTTTTATCCCTACGCCGAGGTCAGCGGAGTATCAAGGCTATGGGATCAGGGCGGTTTTATGCCCAACGGTTTTGGCGCAGTGCTGAGCGCGATGCTGATCACCATGTTCTCTTTTATGGGCGCAGAAATTGTCACCATTGCTGCCGCCGAGTCCGACACGCCGGATAAACACATCGTGCGCGCCACGAACTCGGTCATCTGGCGTATCTCCATTTTCTATCTGTGTTCCATTTTTGTGGTCGTCGCGCTAATCCCCTGGAACATGCCGGGGCTGAAAGAGGTGGGCTCTTACCGCTCGGTGCTGGAGTTACTGCATATCCCGCACGCTAAGCTGATCATGGACTGTGTCATTTTACTGTCAGTCACCAGCTGTCTGAACTCAGCGCTGTATACCTCCTCCCGTATGCTGTATTCCCTGAGCCGTCGCGGTGATGCCCCGGCCTTTATGGGTAAACTCAACCGCAGCAAAACGCCTTATGTCGCCGTGCTACTCTCTACCGGGGCGGCGTTTCTCACCGTGATCGTGAATTATTACGCACCGGCAAAAGTGTTTAAATTTCTCATCGACAGCTCTGGTGCCATCGCGCTGCTGGTCTATCTGGTCATTGCTGTTTCCCAACTGCGGATGCGCAAAATCCTGCTGGCGGAAGGTGCAGATATCAAGATGAAAATGTGGCTCTATCCGTGGCTGACGTGGCTGGTGATCGGTTTTATTGGCTTTGTACTGGTGGCGATGCTGTTTCGTCCGGCACAACAGCTGGAAGTCATCTCAACCGGGCTGCTCGCCATCGCGATCATTTGCACCGTGCCTATTATGGCGCGCTGGAAAAAACTGCTATCGTGGCAAAAAGCACCGTTGCACAGTACGCGTTAAACCCGTTCCCGGCGCAGGCCGGGACAACTTTTCAGGAGTAAGACCATGACCGCCATTTCCCAACCGACGGCCATTGATGGATACCGCTGGCTCAAGAACGACATTATCCGCGGGGTGTTTCAGCCCGATGAAAAATTGCGAATGAGTCTGCTGACGTCACGCTATGAACTCGGCGTAGGACCGTTGCGCGAGGCGCTTTCGCAACTGGTGGCGGAGCGACTGGTCACGGTGGTCAATCAGAAAGGGTATCGTGTGGCGTCAATGTCTGAGCAGGAGCTGCTGGATATTTTTGACGCCCGCGCCAACATGGAAGCCATGCTGGTCAGTCTGGCTATCGAACGCGGCGACGACGCCTGGGAAGCGGAAATTCTGGCGCGCGCACATATGCTCAGCAAACTGGAAGCCGTTGATGCCAGCGAAGAGATGCTGGATGAATGGGATCAGCGCCATCAGGCGTTTCATACGGCGATTGTTGCCGGCTGTGGGTCGCAGTATCTGCTGCAAATGCGTGAACGGCTGTTCTCTCTGGCGGCGCGCTACCGGTTTATCTGGCTGCGTAAAACGGTGCTGTCGGTGGAAATGCTGGAAGATAAACACGATCAGCATCAGACGCTGACCGACGCAATTCTGGCGCGCGATGCCGTACGCGCCAGTGAATTAATGCGCCAGCACCTGCTGACGCCGATTCCGATTATTCAGCAGGCGATGTCCGGCAAACTGCTGGCAGAAAAAGTTTAATCACGGGTCTGTACCCAGAAAGCGTGGATCAGACCTGGGATATAGCCCAGCAGCGTCAGCACAATATTGAGGATAAACGCCCAGCCAAAACCTTTGCCCAGCAGCACGCCAAGCGGAGGTAAAATGATCGTTAAAACAATTCTCCAGAAACCCATACACACTCCCTACAAGCAAAAAATTACTCATTGTTTAGAAAGAGATTTTATCTCTAAGAATAATCAGTGTAGCTAACTCCCCCCGTCTCGCCCTGCTGTTTTACCCTCCTTTACGCTCTTGACGCTGGCGTACGTTGCCTCTTTATTTTAGACTATGCTTAATTTAGCAATTACTTAAATAAAAATGACTGAACTCGAACAACTCCAGGCCAGCGCTGAACAGGCCGCCAGCTTGCTAAAAGCAATGAGCAACCCGAAGCGGCTGCTGATTTTGTGCATGCTTTGCGGGTCGCCGGGCACCAGCGCGGGTGAGCTTGCACGGATCACCGGACTCAGCCCCTCTGCCACCTCCCAGCACCTGGCACGAATGCGCGAGGAAGGATTAATAGACCGCCAACGTGATGCCCAGCGCATTCTCTACTTCATCAAAAATGCGGCGGTGAATTCCCTCATCGCCACATTAAAAACACTGTATTGCCCGTAAGGAGCCAACATGACCATTGGGACGATTTCCCCGCGCGAGGCGCAGACGCTGTTAGCGCAAGGAGCCAAACTGATTGATATTCGTGATGCCGATGAGTATCTGCGCGAACATATTCCGCAGGCGCATCTGGCACCGTTGTCCGCGCTCGACCAGGGGTTATTGCCGGATAACTTACGCGCCGATCGCATTATTTTTCACTGCCAGTCGGGTAAGCGCACACAAAATGCGGCCACAAAACTGAGTGCAATTGCTGCACCAGCCCAGTGCTGGCTGCTTGAGGGGGGAATCGACGGCTGGAAGGCAGCAGATTTGCCGGTCGTAGAAGATAAATCACAGCCGTTACCGCTGATGCGCCAGGTGCAGATTGCCGCAGGCAGTCTTATCTTACTCGGCGTGGTTCTCGGTTACGCCGTTGGCAGCGCCTTCTTTCTGCTCAGCGGCTTTGTCGGCGCGGGGCTTATCCTGGCAGGCGTTACCGGCTTCTGCGGCATGGCGCGGTTGCTGGATAAAATGCCCTGGAATCGGCGTACTCATTAAGCGGTAATCGGTGAAACAGCGCTGCACCCGCCGATGGCCCTGATCTATGGTGGGTTTTGCCATCAAGAACGGAGGACAGTATGTTTAAACCCGGCGATCTGGTTCAACCGCGTATGGGCGGACCAAAATTGAAAGTTGTTGAAGTGAATGACGAGCAGATTGTGGCCGTACAGGCCAGTAATGAAAGTGGCGAAAAATTCACTCTGAAAGCAGCAGATGTCACCTGATATAGCGAAGACGGCGATTTTGGCGTTTGCTGAAAATAAGCGGTGAGACACTCTCACCGCCTTGCTAATTAGATCAAAAAATCATCGAGTGATTTACCGGCAGCCAGCGCCTGCGCAATAGGTTTTGGCGTGCGGCCTTGTCCAGTCCAGGTTTTCACTTCACCATTGAGATCGGTAAAACGATATTTTGCCGGGCGCGGCTGACGTTTTTTAACTGCTCGCGACGTCACCGTCGTCATGCTTAGCAACTCTTCTGGCTCAATCCCATCTGCTTTCATCAGCGCCAGCAGCGTATTAATTTTTTCCTGCTGTTCTGCACGCTGGCGCTGTAACTGTTCTTCCTCGTCACGTCGTTCTTTGGTGACCACCCTGAATTTTTCCAGTATATCTTCCAGTACATCGACCGGAAATTCACGAGCCATTGCACGCAGCGAGCGGATATTATTTAAGTTTTTTAACATTGAACTCATATTAATAAAACCTCTTTAACGCATAAAGCAAAAATGGTATTACAGCAAAAATTATATTCGATTGATTATTCTATTTCCAGCCCCTGTCGATCTCGAGCTATTAATCAAAACGTTACCTTAATATTTATCACCCCATCGTAGGGGCATCCTGCAATGCAATTTTGTAATGACCCGATAATAAAAATAAATATGTCGGCGTAATATTCAAAAACATCTAGAAAAGTTCGTAAAAAAACCAGAAAAACAAATCAATATAACATAATGATTTGAAAGACATTTAATCAACATGACAACGAAAATGCCAAAACGAACAAAAAACAGACCATTGCAGAGCATTTTATCGACAAAAAGACAATAAATAAAAATTTTAAGCTAGTTGATAGTTATTATGCAGGCAGATATCCTATTGAAACGCGAAAGCAGCAAAACAAATCACTAGCAACAAGGTATACGATACCTTTTTACCTCTTCTTACAAGGAGCATTAACATGTTCTCTCCGCAGTCACGCTTGCGTCATGCTGTAGCAGACACGTTCGCGATGGTTGTTTACTGTTCTGTCGTGAACATGTTGATTGAAGTATTCCTTTCCGGAATGACCTTTGAGCAGTCGCTCTCTTCCCGACTGGTGGCGATTCCTGTCAACATTCTGATCGCCTGGCCTTACGGTATGTACCGCGATCTGTTTATGCGTGCGGCGCGTAAAGCCACACCGGCGGGATGGGCAAAAAATCTGGCGGATGTGCTGGCATACGTGACCTTCCAGTCACCGGTGTATGTGGTCATTCTGCTCACGGTTGGCGCAGACTGGCACCAGATCACGGCGGCCGTCAGTTCCAACATCGTGGTTTCAATGTTGATGGGTGCGGTGTACGGCTACTTCCTTGATTATTGCCGCCGCCTGTTTAAAGTCAGCAGCTATCATCAGGCGAAAGCCTAAACGTCTCTTCGCGACTGGCCCCGCCAGTCGCGTCTTTAGTTTGTACTCACGTCACCAAACAACCCATTTAAATAACGTTCTAGCGCAATACGCGAGCTGAAGCCGTGTGGAATACCATAATGTTCATGGGTTTCTCCGGCTAAATAAAGCGGGAATTGCTGATAGTGATCGCAGGTTTTAATATCCGTTGACGGATCCGCTAACGAAGAACTTCGTTCTTTTAACGTGGGGTGGATCACTAATGCTGTGCGTCCCATGCGCGCTTCACGATTAACATACACATAGTTTTCGCCACGTCGATAACCGTACGCTTTCTGCGTCACTACATCCACGGTAAAGCCTACTTTCTCAAGTACGCGCGCCACCTCATCGGGTCTTAAATACATATATTTTTCCTCGTTATCTTTTACCGCGGGCTTACCTTACCTGATTCAGCATTAGCAACGCTTTCAGAAAAGTCCATAAACGCATGAAGAGAGTGAGGCGGCTATCTTAAGCATGGCGCTGGATCAGGTTATTGCCAGCCGAAGTTGACGGGCGGCCTGCCGGGCCATTTCCGCCGACGGGATATTGGTAAATGACAGTAATATGCCGCCCTCTCCCGTTGAGGTTATTCGCCATTGGCTTAACGCCTGAACCGCCAGACCAGCCTGATTCGCTTTGCACACCAACGCCGTATCTTCGCCGCTCACCGATATCACCAGTTGAATTCCGCCTTGCTGAGGTACAACGCTAAAGCCGTATTCCGTCAGCGCACTTTCCATCCACTGACGCCGCTGGGCATAGTGTTGGCGCATTTTTTTCAGGTGCCGCCAGAAATGGCCATCACGAATAAAATCCGCCAGCGTTTGTTGCCATAACAGCGGCACGTTACAAGCCGTCAGCGCCGCCTGGCGGCGAAAGCGCGCGACCTCCGTCACCGGCACCACCAGCCAGGCTGTACGTAAAGCCGGAAATAATGATTTGCTGAAAGTACCGGCATAAATCACCCGCTGCGGCGCATCCAGGCTTTTTAGCGGCGGCAGCGGTTTTCCGTGGTAGCGAAACTCGCTGTCGTAGTCATCTTCAATGATCCATGCCCGCGCACGGGCGGCCCACTCCAGCAATTGGTGTCGACGGTCAAGCGAGAGAGCAACGCCCAACGGACTTTGATGGGCTGGCGTGAGGAGGGCAAAACGCGCCTGCGGGTAGTCGCGGATCCCGGCGCTCACATCCAGACCCTCGCCATCGACCGGGACGGGCAGCAGTTCAACCTGTTCCTGCGTTATAACGGGGCGGATCAGCGGAAAACCGGGATCTTCTACCCACATTCCTGCGCCGGGATTTGCCAGCGCCCGCAGGATTAAGGTCATGGAGGCCGCATAGCCCGAAGTAATAAAAATCTGCTCCGGCAGGCACTCAATACTGCGGGATATGCGCAGATAATCAACGATCGCCTGGCGTAGCAACAGTTCGCCGCTGACATCACCCAAGGCGAGATCGAAACGTGTCTGCGTGCGTAAACGCCGCCCCATCACCCGCGCCCAGACCTCGCGGGGAAAGAGATCGAGCGCCGGTAATCCCATCTGAAAAAGTTGCGGTGTAGGGTTTTCTCCGGCAAAGACCGTTGGTGCGACGGGCGAAGTGTCCAGTCGCAGTTGCTGACTGACAAACGTTCCGGCCTGCCCGCGTCGTTCCAGCCAGCCTTGCGCCACCAGATCTGCGTAGGCGTTTTCCACCGTCGAGCGCGAAACGCCCAGTTCCTGGGACCAGGTGCGGCTGGACGGCAAGCGTGTGCCAGGCTTAAGTTCCCCTTTCTCAATAGCGGTTTTTAACTGACGGGCGATTTGCTGGTAGCGTGGCATTTATGGTCTGCTTTTTTGATAAAAATATGGTTCTCTTTAACAGACCATTATAGTGCTACATTGCGGGTCATCCAAACGAGGAGAAATACCATGACGATGTTACGCCAGCCCTATTATGAACTTAGCCCTGAAATCTATAACGCTCTGGTTCAGGCCAGCAAAGCGCTGGAAAACTGCGCGCTGGAGCCTACACTGACGGAGTTGATTTACCTGCGGGTCTCGCAAATCAACGGCTGCGCGTTTTGTCTGGAAATGCACAGTAAAGCCCTGCGTAAGTCTGGCGTAGAGCAGGCCAAACTGGATGCGCTGGCAGGATGGCGCGTCAGCCACCATTTCAGTGATCAGGAACGCGCAGCGCTGGCATGGGCCGAATCCGTTACCCACATCGCCTCGACGCACGCCGAAGACGACGTTTATATGCCGCTGCTGAACCATTTTAGCGCCAAAGAAATAAGCGATCTGACGTTCGCCATTAGCCTGATGAACTGCTTTAACCGTCTGGCAGTAGGCATGCGCATGTAATTCTGTGGTGCCGGATGGCGGCGGAAACACCTTATCCGGCAACACGTAATGCTACATACCCCGCCCTCCGCCACACTCATCTCCCGGCCCCTCATCACTCTAAAATCCCATATCTTGTATGGTTGAATCTTTTATAAACTACATCTAGTATTGATTACATCACGACACACACAACCCGACGCCATTATCGCGCCGCTTTTACACCCATAAATGGAAATACGAATCATGCGTATTATTATTTACACTCGCAATAACTGTATTCAGTGCCACGCCACGAAACGGGCGATGGAAAGCCGTGGGCTTGACGTCGAGATGATCAATGTCGATCTGGCCCCCGAGCTGGCAGAAACCCTGCGCGAGCAGGGGTTTCGCCAATTACCGGTGGTGGTAGCAGGAGAAACCCGCTGGTCAGGATTTCGCCCGGACATGATCAATCGTCTGCGTCCGCAGCCCCACGTGGCCAACACATGAGCACCCTCGTCTACTTCTCCAGCAGCTCTGAAAATACCCATCGCTTTATGCAACGTCTGGGGCTGCCCGCCGTGCGAATTCCGATTAACGAACGCGAGCGGATCCAGGTAGACGAACCTTACATTTTAGTCGTGCCGTCTTACGGCGGCGGCGGTACGGCAGGCGCGGTCCCGCGACAGGTGATCCGCTTTTTAAACGATCCCCATAATCGGGCGTTAATTCGCGGCGTCATCGCCGCCGGCAATCGCAATTTCGGCGACGCCTACGGCCGCGCGGGTGACGTAATTTCACAAAAATGCGCCGTGCCGTGGCTCTATCGCTTTGAGCTGATGGGGACGCCAGGCGACATCGACAACGTGCGAAAAGGAGTGAGCGAATTTTGGCAACAACAACCGCAGAACGCGTAGTTCAGCCCACGCTGGATTATCACGCACTTAACGCCATGCTGAATCTGTACGATAACGCCGGGCGTATTCAGTTTGAGAAAGACCATCAGGCGGTGGACGCGTTTATGACAAATCACGTGCAGCCCAACTCGGTGGTGTTTGCCAGCCAGGACGCGCGTCTGGATACGCTGGTAAGCGAAGGTTATTACGACGAAAGCGTTTTGACCCGTTATGATCGCGCTTTCGTGGTGAAGCTGTTTGCCCACGCTCACGCCAGCGGGTTTCGCTTCCAGACCTTTCTCGGCGCATGGAAGTATTACACCAGCTATACGCTGAAAACCTTTGACGGTAAACGCTACCTCGAGGATTTTGCCGATCGCGTGACGATGGTGGCGCTGACGCTGGCACAGGGTGATGAGACGCTCGCCCTGCGACTCACCGACGATATGCTCGCCGGGCGTTTTCAGCCCGCCACGCCAACCTTCCTTAATTGCGGCAAAGCCCAGCGCGGCGAGCTGGTCTCCTGCTTCCTGTTACGTATTGAAGACAATATGGAGTCCATTGGTCGGGCGGTAAATTCGGCGCTTCAGCTTTCCAAACGCGGTGGCGGCGTGGCGTTTCTGCTCTCCAGCCTGCGCGAAGCCGGGGCACCGATTAAGCGTATTGAAAACCAGTCTTCCGGGGTGATCCCGGTGATGAAGATGCTGGAAGATGCGTTTTCGTATGCCAACCAACTGGGCGCGCGACAGGGCGCGGGCGCGGTGTATCTGCACGCGCACCATCCGGATATTCTGCGCTTTCTCGATACCAAGCGCGAAAACGCCGATGAAAAAATTCGCATTAAAACGCTGTCACTCGGCGTGGTGATCCCGGATGTTACCTTCCGTCTGGCAAAAGAGAATGCGCAGATGGCGCTGTTCTCCCCCTATGACGTGGAGCGTATTTACGGGAAACCGTTTAGCGACATCGCCGTCAGCGAACGCTATGACGAGTTACTCGCCGACGCACGCGTGCGCAAGCGGTACATTAACGCCCGTGACTTCTTCCAGCGGTTGGCGGAAATCCAGTTTGAGTCCGGCTACCCCTACATCCTGTTTGAAGACACGGTGAACCGCGCCAACCCCATTGCCGGTCGCATCAATATGAGCAACCTGTGCGCGGAAATTTTGCAGGTCAACAGCGCTTCGACCTACGATGAAAACCTCGACTACGCGCAGATTGGACGCGATATCTCCTGCAATCTCGGCTCGCTGAACATTGCCCACACCATGGATTCGCCGGACTTTGGCCGCACCGTTGAAACAGCGGTTCGCGGCTTAACCGCCGTCTCCGACATGAGTCACATCCGCAGCGTTCCGTCGATTGAAGCCGGGAACAGCGCTTCGCACGCGATTGGGCTGGGGCAGATGAACCTGCATGGCTATCTGGCGCGCGAAGGTATTGCCTATGGTTCAGCGGAGGGGCTGGATTTCACCAATCTCTATTTCTACACCGTCACCTGGCATGCCCTGCATACCTCCATGTTGCTGGCCAAAGAGCGTGGCCAGACCTTTGCCGGATTCAACCAGTCGCGCTACGCCAGCGGCGAGTATTTTGATCGCTATTTAAGCGGCGACTGGCAGCCAAAAACCGAGAAAGTCCGCGCGTTGTTTGCCACCCGCGGCGTGACGCTGCCGACGCGTGAAATGTGGTCACAGCTGCGTGAGGATGTGATGCGCTACGGTATTTATAACCAGAATTTACAGGCGGTGCCGCCAACCGGCTCCATCTCCTACATCAACCATGCCACCTCAAGTATTCATCCGATTGTGTCTAAGGTGGAGATTCGCAAAGAGGGTAAAACCGGGCGTGTGTATTACCCTGCCCCGTTTATGACCAACGAAAATCTGGCGCTGTATCAGGATGCCTACGAGATTGGCCCGCAAAAAATCATCGATACCTACGCCGAGGCAACCAAACACGTCGATCAGGGGCTGTCGCTGACGCTGTTTTTCCCGGACACCGCCACCACCCGCGATATCAACAAAGCGCAAATCTACGCGTGGAAAAAAGGCATCAAAACGCTGTACTACATCCGACTGCGCCAGCTGGCGCTGGAAGGTACTGAAATTGAAGGCTGCGTGTCATGCGCGCTGTAAGGAGAGCAGGATGAAGCTAAACCGCGTGAGCGCCATCAACTGGAACAAAATTGAGGATGATAAAGATCTGGAGGTGTGGAACCGGCTGACCAGTAATTTCTGGTTGCCGGAAAAAGTCCCGTTGTCGAATGATATTCCTGCCTGGCAAACGCTAAGCGTCGCCGAGCAGCAGCTCACCATTCGCGTCTTTACCGGGCTGACGCTGCTCGACACCATTCAGAATATTGCCGGCGCGCCCGCGTTGATGGCAGATGCCTTAACCCCGCATGAAGAGGCGGTGCTGTCGAATATCAGCTTTATGGAAGCGGTGCACGCCCGTTCATACAGCTCTATTTTCTCTACGCTTTGCCAGACCAAAGATGTGGATGCGGCCTACGCCTGGAGTGAAGAAAATGCCCCACTACAGCGCAAAGCACAAATTATTTTGCAACATTACGCCAGCGATAATCCATTGAAGAAGAAAATTGCCAGCGTATTTCTGGAATCATTCCTGTTCTATTCTGGCTTCTGGCTGCCGATGTATTTCTCCAGTCGCGGCAAACTGACCAATACCGCCGATCTCATCCGTCTGATTATTCGTGATGAAGCGGTCCACGGCTATTACATTGGTTATAAGTATCAAAAGGGGTTGGAGCATATTTCACTGTCTGCTCGTGAGGAACTGAAGAATTTTGCTCTCGATCTGCTGATGGATTTGTACGATAACGAAGTTCGCTACACGGAAGTGTTGTATGCCGAAACCGCCTGGGCCGACGAAGTGAAAGCGTTCCTGTGTTACAACGCCAATAAAGCCTTGATGAACCTGGGTTATGAGGCCCTGTTCCCGGCGGAAATGGCGGATGTCAATCCGGCAATCCTCGCCGCGCTGTCGCCCAACGCCGATGAAAACCATGATTTTTTCTCCGGTTCAGGCTCGTCATACGTGATGGGGAAAGCCGTCGAAACTGAAGACGACGACTGGAATTTCTAGATCTCATTTTCGCGGAAAATACCCTACACTTTTCGCGTTAATATTTTAACGGGATCACATTTTTATCACACAAATATCATTGTGTGATCTACACTCAATATTAGCCGCATTATTCGCCTGAGTTTCAACAATTCAGGCGACTTTTTACTGCCATTTACAAAAAATATCAAAGAAGTTTCATCCACGCTCAGCCCTTATATCACGGGAAATCTCGCCATCTGGCCTTCGGCAATATTCATGCCACAACCAAATTCAGGGTTGTCTCAGATTCTCAGTATGTTAGGGTAGAAAAAGATAACTATTTTCACCAGGTACTATATCGATATAAACAAATAACAGGAATAATTCTATTGCATGGCAATTAAATTAGAAGTTAAAAATCTCTATAAGATATTTGGCGAGCATCCCCAGAGAGCGTTCAAATATATTGAAAAAGGATTTTCAAAAGAGCAGATTCTGGAAAAAACAGGGCTATCGCTTGGCGTTAAAGACGCCAGTCTGGCCATTGAAGAAGGCGAGATATTTGTCATCATGGGATTATCCGGTTCGGGTAAATCCACAATGGTACGCCTTCTCAATCGCCTGATTGAACCCACCCGCGGGCAGGTACTGATTGACGGCGTGGATATCGCCAGGATATCCGATGCCGAGCTTCGCGAGGTGCGCAGAAAAAAGATTGCGATGGTATTCCAGTCCTTTGCCCTGATGCCGCACATGACGGTACTCGACAATACGGCCTTCGGTATGGAGTTAGCCGGTATTGCTGCGGATGAACGTCGTGAAAAAGCGCTGGATGCGCTCCGCCAGGTCGGGCTTGAGAATTACGCTCACGGTTACCCCGATGAACTCTCCGGTGGTATGCGCCAGCGTGTCGGTCTCGCCCGCGCATTAGCCATTAACCCTGACATCTTATTAATGGATGAAGCCTTCTCTGCGCTCGATCCTTTAATTCGTACCGAGATGCAGGATGAGTTGGTAAAACTGCAGGCAAAGCATCAGCGAACCGTGGTCTTTATTTCCCACGATCTCGACGAAGCCATGCGCATTGGTGATCGCATCGCCATCATGCAAAATGGTGAAGTGGTGCAGGTCGGTACCCCGGATGAAATCCTGAATAATCCGGCCAATGATTATGTGCGCACCTTCTTCCGTGGCGTTGATATTAGCCAGGTATTCAGCGCGAAAGATATTTCCCGTCGTAGCCCTGAAGGCTTAATTCGTAAAACACCAGGGATTGGCCCACGTTCGGCACTGCAATTATTGCAGGATAAAGATCGTGAATTTGGTTACGTGATTGAACGCGGAAACAAGTTTGTTGGCGTGGTCTCCATCGACTCATTAAAAACCGCCTTACGTCAGGCGCAGGGTATTGAAGCCGCACTGATCGACGAACCGTTAGCCGTAGAGGCGAAAACGCCGCTGAGCGAGCTGCTTTCTCATGTCGGGCAAGCACCGTGCGCGGTACCGGTTGTCGATGAGGAACATCAGTATGTGGGCATTATTTCCAAACGCATGCTGCTACAGGCTTTAGATCGCGAGGGGGCAAACAATGACTGATCAAACAAATCCGTGGGACACGACACCAGCAGCCGATAGCGCTGCACAATCCGCTGATGCCTGGGGTACCGCGTCAAGCGCGCCTGCCGACGGCGGCACCGATTGGCTGACCAGTGCGCCCGCGCCAGCACCTGAGCATTTCAATATTATGGATCCGTTCCATAAAACGCTGATCCCGCTCGATAGCTGGGTCACCGAAGGGATCGACTGGGTGGTGACCCATTTTCGTCCCGTCTTCCAGGGCATTCGTGTCCCGGTAGATTACATTCTCAACGGCTTCCAGCAACTGCTGCTGGGGATGCCTGCGCCGGTGGCGATTATTCTTTTCGCGTTAATCGCCTGGCAGATTTCCGGCCTCGGAATGGGCGTTGCCACGCTGATTTCACTGGTCGCGATTGGCGCGATTGGCGCCTGGTCGCAGGCGATGATTACCCTGGCACTGGTGTTGACCGCACTGCTGTTCTGCGTGTTGATTGGTTTACCCATGGGGATCTGGCTGGCGCGCAGTCCGCGTGCGGCAAAGATCGTTCGTCCCCTGCTCGATGCCATGCAAACCACGCCTGCGTTCGTCTATCTGGTGCCGATTGTGATGTTATTCGGCATTGGTAACGTGCCGGGTGTCGTGGTGACGATTATCTTCGCCCTGCCACCGATTGTGCGTCTGACCATTCTGGGTATTAACCAGGTGCCAGCCGATCTGATTGAAGCTTCTCGCTCCTTTGGTGCCAGCCCGCGTCAGATGCTGTTTAAAGTCCAGCTACCGCTGGCGATGCCCACCATTATGGCGGGGGTTAACCAGACGCTGATGCTGGCGCTTTCCATGGTCGTCATCGCCTCGATGATCGCCGTCGGCGGGCTGGGTCAGATGGTACTGCGCGGTATCGGGCGTCTCGATATGGGGCTGGCTACCGTTGGCGGGGTTGGGATTGTGATCCTCGCCATCATTCTGGACCGCCTGACGCAGGCCGTCGGTCGCGACTCGCGCAGCCGGGGTAACCGTCGCTGGTACACCACCGGCCCTGTTGGGCTTATCACCCGCCCTTTCACGAAGTAATTCACCTGTTGCCCGGTGGCATTGCGCTTACCGGGCCTACACGTCCCTCCAATAATTAAAGGAATAACGATGCGACATACCGTACTTTTTGCCACAGCGTTTGCCACCCTTGTCTCCACCAGCGCTTTCGCTGCCGACCTGCCGGGCAAAGGCATCACCGTACAACCTATCCAGAGCACAATCTCTGAAGAATCCTTCCAGACACAGCTGGTCGCCCGCGCGCTGGAAAAGCTGGGTTATACCGTCAACAAAACGAGCGAAGTTGATTACAACGTCGGCTACACCTCTATTGCTTCTGGCGATGCAACTTTTACTGCCGTGAACTGGCAGCCGCTGCATGACGACATGTACGCCGCGGCGGGCGGAGACAAAAAGTTTTATCGCGAGGGGGTATTCGTGACGGGAGCTGCGCAGGGGTATCTGATCGACAAAAAAACCGCTGAGCAGTACAAAATCACCAATATCGCCCAGTTGAAAGATCCGAAGATCGCCAAAATCTTTGATACCAACGGCGATGGTAAAGCCGACATGATGGGTTGTTCACCGGGCTGGGGTTGCGAAGCGGTCATCAACCACCAAAACAAAGCCTTCGATCTGCAAAAAACGGTCGAGGTCAGCCATGGCAACTACGCGGCGATGATGGCTGACACCATCACGCGCTTCAAAGAAGGCAAACCGATCCTGTACTACACCTGGACACCATACTGGGTCAGCGACGTGATGAAGCCGGGCAAAGACGTGGTCTGGTTACAGGTGCCGTTCTCTTCCCTGCCGGGTGAGCAAAAAGACATTGACACTAAGCTGCCAAACGGCGCGAACTACGGCTTCCCGGTCAACACCATGCATATCGTTGCCAACAAGGCATGGGCAGAAAAAAACCCGGCCGCGGCGAAGCTGTTTGCCATCATCAAGCTGCCACTGGCGGACATCAACGCACAGAACGCGATGATGCATGAGGGCAAAGCTTCCGAAGCCGATGTGCAGGGTCACGTTGACGGTTGGATCAAAGCCCACCAGCAGCAGTTCGACGGCTGGGTAAAAGAAGCATTAGCTGCGCAGAAGTAACCCACTCGTAGGCCTGATAAGCGTAGCGCCATCAGGCACAGTAAGTAACCACACCAATGCCGGATGGTGGCGCAATGCGCCTTATCCGGCACGCAGTTCTTCACTCGCCCGAAACCGCACAATCCATCACCTAACAAATCAGCAACATTTATCCACTTCCGTTATGATTGTTTCAGAAATCCATTATTCAGCTGAAAACAATGACAAATTCCTCTCAGGGACTTAGCCGATCGCTGATCCTGCTCATGTCCATCGCCACGGGTCTCGCCGTCGCCAGTAACTATTACGCCCAGCCGCTGCTCGATACCATCGCGCGTAACTTCTCATTGTCTGCCAGTACTGCAGGCTTTATCGTCACCGCGGCACAGCTTGGCTACGCCGCGGGCCTGCTGTTTCTGGTACCGCTTGGCGATATGTTTGAGCGGCGGGGGCTTATCGTTTCCATGACGTTACTCGCCGCTGGCGGCATGTTGATTACCGCCAGCAGCCAGTCGTTGGGCATGCTGATCCTCGGCACGGCACTGACCGGGTTGTTTTCCGTCGTAGCACAAATATTGGTTCCGCTGGCGGCCACACTCGCCACGCCGGAGACACGCGGCAAAGTTGTCGGCACCATTATGAGCGGTCTGCTGTTGGGGATTTTACTGGCTCGTACCGTGGCCGGGCTGCTGGCGAATCTCGGCGGCTGGCGCACGGTATTTTGGGTCGCCTCGGTGCTGATGGCGCTAATGGCTATCGCGCTATGGCGCGGACTGCCGAAGATGAAATCAGAAACCCATCTCAACTATCCACAGTTGTTAGGCTCGGTCTTCAGCCTGTTTATCCACGATAAACTGCTGCGTACCCGGGCGATGCTGGGCTGCCTGACGTTTGCCAACTTTAGTATTCTCTGGACATCAATGGCATTTTTGCTGGCGGCACCGCCGTTTAACTATTCAGAAGGCATGATTGGCCTGTTTGGCCTGGCCGGTGCCGCCGGTGCGCTCGGCGCTCGTCCTGCAGGTGGATTTGCCGATCAGGGCAAATCCCATCTCACCACGACATTAGGTCTGTTGTTACTGCTGCTCTCCTGGCTGGCAATCTGGTTGGGTCATACGTCAGTACCGATGCTGATAATTGGCATTCTGGTACTGGATCTCACCGTTCAGGGCGTGCATATCACCAACCAGACGGTTATTTACCGCATTCACCCGGATGCGCGTAACCGACTGACCGCCGGCTATATGACCAGTTATTTTATTGGCGGGGCGGCAGGTTCACTGATTTCAGCCTCTGCCTGGCAGCATGCCGGCTGGGCTGGCGTTTGTCTGGCAGGGTCGACCGTTGCCGTACTCAACCTGCTGGTCTGGTGGCGAGGTTTTCACCGCCAGGAAGCCGTAAATTAAGCGTATCGCGCGTGTTTGCCGCTGATTGAGCTCCTCAGGGTGTTAAGGAGCTCATCAGTCTGCTAAGGTTATAACTCATTGAGCCAGGTTATTTAAATTTCGGTAATGAAGCCTATAATCCTATGGAAAGCCCTGTTCCCCAGTCAGACCCCAGCCCGGCAACCTTAACGGAAGGATTCAAAGACAGTCTGCCGATCGTCATCAGCTATATTCCGGTCGCCTTTGCATTTGGTCTCAATGCCACTCGCCTGGGCTTTACGCCCGTCGAAAGCGTCTTTTTCTCCTGCATTATCTATGCCGGTGCCAGCCAGTTCGTCATCACTACCATGCTTGCCGCGGGCAGTTCGCTATGGGTCGCCGCGCTCACCGTGATGGCCATGGACGTACGCCATGTGTTGTATGGCCCTTCCCTGCGCAGCCGCATCGCCCAACGACTCAGTAAACCTAAAAGCGCAGTGTGGGCCTTTGGCCTCACTGATGAAGTGTTTGCCGCCGCAACGACGAAGCTGGTGCGGGACAATCGTCGCTGGAGTGAGAACTGGATGATGAGGATCGCACTATGTGCTTGGATTTCCTGGGTATTCGGTACGATTATTGGCGCATTCTCCGGCAGTGGCTTACTGAAGGATTTTCCGGCGGTCGAAGCGGCGCTGGGTTTTATGCTCCCGGCGCTGTTTATGAGCTTTCTGCTCGCGTCATTTCAGCGTAAACAGTCGCTGTGTGTGACCGCGGCACTCGGCGGAGCACTGGCGGGCGTGACGTTTTTTTCTATTCCTGCCGCCATACTCGCTGGCATTGTTTGTGGATGTCTGACGGCGCTTATCCAGTCATTCTGGCAGGGGGCGCCTGATGAGTTATGAGGTTCTGCTGCTTGGCCTGCTGGTTGGCGGCGTCAACTACTGCTTTCGTTATTTACCGCTGCGTCTGGGGGTGGGAAATGTTCGCCCGACAAAACGCGGCGCAACCGGCATTTTACTCGACACCATTGGCATAGCATCAATTTGCGCCCTACTGGTGGTGTCTACCGCACCTGAAGTTATGCACGACGCTCGTCGGTTTGTGCCAACGTTGGTGGGGTTTGTTGTACTGGGCGCAAGCTATTTTAAGACCCGCAGCATCATCATTCCGACATTGCTGAGTGCTCTGGGCTACGGATTAGCCTGGAAAATGTGGGTTGTTTTATAGGTAAAAATAATCATTTTAAATAAATAATACATTTACTTTATTTGTCACTGTCGTTACTATATCGGCTGAAATTAATGAGGTTATACCCAAATGGATAGTTCGTTTACGCCCATTGAACAAATGCTAAAATTTCGCGCCAGCCGCTACGAAGAATTCCCTTACCAGGAAGTTCTTCTGACTCGTCTTTGCATGCACATGCAGGGCAAGCTGCTGGAAAACCGCAATAAAATGCTGAAAGCTCAAGGGATTAACGAGACGTTGTTTATGGCGTTGATTACGCTGGAGTCTCAGGAAAACCACAGTATTCAGCCTTCTGAACTGAGTTGCGCACTGGGTTCGTCGCGGACTAACGCCACGCGTATCGCGGATGAGTTAGAAAAACGTGGCTGGATCGAGCGTCGCGAAAGCGATAACGATCGCCGCTGCCTGCATCTACAGTTGACCGAGAAAGGCCATGCATTCTTGCAAGAGGTATTACCGCCTCAGCATAACTGTCTGCATCAGCTCTGGTCATCTCTTAGCACCACAGAAAAAGATCAGCTTGAGCACATCACCCGCAAGCTTCTGACCCGTCTTGATCAGATGGAACAGGATGGCACGGTACTCGACGCGCTGCGTTAACGCGCCGACACGCTCAAAAATCCAGATTGATAAATGAAAAACCGACAGGCCAGCAGGTCACCCTGCTGGCCTTTCTGATAAACAGGTCGGCTCAGCCGATGTGAAAAAAAATAAGATCGTGGAGAACAACATGAGCGCAAATGCGGAGACTCAAACCCCGCAGCAACCGGTCAAGAAGAATGGCAAACGTAAAAGTATGCTGCTGCTTCTGACCTTGCTCTTTATTATCATTGCCGTGGCATATGGGATTTATTGGTTTTTAGTACTGCGTCATGTCGAAGAGACAGACGATGCGTACGTGGCAGGGAACCAGGTTCAAATCATGGCGCAGGTATCAGGCAGCGTGACGAAAGTCTGGGCTGATAACACTGACTATGTCAAACAAGGCGACGTGCTGGTGACCCTCGACCAGACGGACGCTAAGCAGGCGCTTGAAAAAGCCAAAACGGCGCTGGCCTCCAGCGTGCGCCAGACGCACCAGTTGATGATCAACAGCAAGCAGCTTCAGGCCAGCATTGAGGTGCAGAAAACCGCCCTGGCGCAGGCACAAAGCGACTTTAATCGCCGCGTCCCGTTGGGAAATGCTAACCTGATCGGTCGCGAAGAACTGCAACATGCGCGTGATGCCGTTGCCAGCGCGCAGGCTCAGCTTGATGTCGCAATACAGCAATACAATGCCAACCAGGCGATGATCCTCGGCAGTAAGCTTGAAGACCAGCCCGCCGTGCAACAAGCAGCCACCGAAGTGCGTAATGCATGGCTGGCGCTGGAACGTACCAAAATTGTTAGCCCGATGACCGGCTACGTGTCCCGTCGTGCCGTGCAGCCTGGCGCGCAGATTAGCCCAACCACACCGCTGATGGCCGTTGTCCCTGCCACCAACCTGTGGGTGGACGCCAACTTCAAAGAAACCCAGCTTGCGCATATGCGCATCGGCCAACCGGCAACGGTGATCAGTGATATTTACGGCGATGACGTGAAATACACCGGTAAGGTTGTCGGCCTCGATATGGGGACCGGTAGCGCCTTCTCGCTGCTGCCAGCACAGAACGCAACCGGTAACTGGATCAAAGTCGTCCAGCGTCTGCCCGTGCGTATTGAACTGGATGCCCAGCAGTTAGCGCAACATCCACTGCGTATTGGCCTGTCTACGCTGGTAACGGTCGATACCCAAAATCGTGACGGACAGATTCTGGCAAGCCAGGTGCGTACTACGCCGGTTGCAGAAAGTAATGCTCGAGAAATCAACCTTGCTCCGGTCAATAAAATGATCGAAGAGATCGTGCGGGCCAACGCGGGCTAATTCAAAGGTGCGTGTGATGCAACAGCAAAAACCGCTGGAAGGCGCGCAGCTCGTCATTATGACGATCGCGTTGTCACTGGCGACATTCATGCAGGTGCTGGACTCCACCATTGCTAACGTGGCGATCCCCACTATTGCCGGGAACCTCGGCTCTTCATTGAGCCAGGGGACCTGGGTGATCACCTCTTTCGGGGTGGCGAATGCTATCTCCATTCCGATCACCGGCTGGCTGGCCAAACGCTTTGGCGAAGTAAAGCTGTTCATGTGGTCCACCATCGGCTTTGTCATTGCGTCCTGGGCGTGTGGGATGTCCAACAGCCTGACCATGCTGATTTTCTTCCGCGTGATTCAGGGGATTGTCGCCGGTCCATTAATTCCGCTTTCACAAAGCCTGTTACTGAATAACTATCCGCCCGCCAAACGGTCTATCGCCCTCGCTCTGTGGTCGATGACGGTGATTGTCGCCCCGATTTGTGGCCCGATTCTCGGGGGCTATATCAGCGACAACTATCACTGGGGCTGGATATTCTTCATTAACGTGCCGATCGGGGCGGTGGTGGTGTTGATGACGCTACAAACCCTGCGCGGCCGGGAAACCCGTACCGAACAGCGACGCATTGACGCTATTGGTCTGGCGCTGCTGGTTGTTGGTATCGGCAGTTTGCAGATTATGCTCGATCGCGGTAAAGAGCTGGACTGGTTCGCCTCGCAGGAGATAATTATCCTGACGGTCGTCGCCGTGGTAGCCATCAGCTTCCTGATTGTCTGGGAGCTTACCGACGATAACCCGATTGTCGATCTCTCGCTGTTTAAGTCGCGAAACTTTACCATCGGCTGCCTGTGTATCAGCCTGGCCTATATGCTCTACTTCGGCGCTATCGTCCTGCTGCCGCAGTTGTTGCAGGAGGTCTACGGATACACCGCGACCTGGGCAGGCCTGGCCTCCGCACCGGTGGGGATAATCCCGGTGATCCTGTCGCCGATTATTGGTCGTTTCGCCCACAAGCTGGATATGCGTCGGCTGGTCACGTTTAGTTTTATTATGTATGCCGTCTGTTTCTACTGGCGCGCGTGGACGTTCGAACCCGGTATGGATTTTGGCGCATCGGCCTGGCCGCAATTTATTCAGGGGTTCGCCGTAGCCTGCTTCTTTATGCCACTGACCACCATCACACTGTCTGGCTTACCGCCTGAGCGTCTGGCAGCGGCGTCAAGCTTGTCTAACTTTACGCGAACGCTGGCAGGCTCAATCGGCACATCGATTACCACAACGATGTGGACTAGCCGTGAGTCGCTACATCACGCGCAGTTGACGGAGTCAGTAAACCCCTACAACCCTAATGCACAGGCGATGTATAGCCAGTTGCAGGATCTTGGGATGACCCAGCAGCAGGCCTCCGGTTGGCTAGCGCAGCAAATTACCAACCAGGGGCTGATAATTTCCGCCAACGAAATCTTCTGGATGTCGGCAGGGATATTCATCCTACTGCTCAGCCTGGTGTGGTTCGCCAAACCGCCATTCGGCGCGGGCGGCGGCGGTGGAGCGCACTAATACGTTAATAATCAATTAGAGTTTATAATCGAGTAGGAGGCGGGATCACTCCCGCCGTCCTCTCACACCACCGTACGTGCGGTTTCACATACGGCGGTTCATGTTAACGCTGGAACTGCCGCTGCTTTTCCACCAGTGATATTAAGCCCATCCCCCTGAACCATGCTGTCTTTATCGCCTGATTCAGATGACTGGCTCCCGAGCTCAACCATGCTCCGTGGCTGTTGTATGCTGACATCATCGCGCGATCCTTGTTCAGACTCGCTCTTTGTAACATCTTTGAACGTGTCGACGGTTTCTTCAACTGCCTCCACACCAGGCAACGCAGTTTCCGTTTGATCCAGCCGTCCAGCTCCTCCAGTATTCCCCCTGACTTCCGTCAGTCTGAAGTAGCTTATCCATCCTCACAGCACCGATGTCAGTGCATCGATCGTCGCTTTCACTGACTGGCTCCGGTTTCCCGTCGTCAGACTGTGGACCTTGCCCTTCAGCCTTTTCACGCTCGCCGGCGCTATCTTCAGTTTCGTCTGTTTGTGCCATGTCACGCTGTAACCCAGGAACTTTCGCTCCCACGGACGCGCCACCGCGCTCTTCCTTTCATTTACCGTAAGCTTCTGTTTATTGTCAAGGAACGCTCTGAGTTCTTTCAGTATATGTTCACCCGCTTTCCGGCTGCTCACGTAGATATTGCAGTCATCCGCGTAGCGGCAGAAGCTGTGCCCAAGACGCTCCAGCTCGTTATCCAGTTCATCCCGTCTTCTGCCGCCCCATCCCGGCCTCTCACGAGACTGGTAACACGATGGCAGAGTGGCAGATCTCCCGGGGTAATTCGCGCGACTTTCCTGCTTATACCTGTCGGCTCTACGTCACAGCGTTCTGTGTGAGTATCGGGCTTTGGTGATATATGCCACCTCGCCCCGCTGCGCCGCCTTAACCGCTTCCTGTTCGTCAGGCCAGCATTTTGCTTCCGGCTTCCTTAAGATCCTCCTCACGGTAGACACCCTTGCCTTCGGCTAACACTTCCCTCACCGGATGTGTCGAGGACTTACACCTCTTAGTCGTTCTTTGACCACCACAGCCAAAGAACAGCGCCTGTCAGGGCGCAGGGGCAGCACCGCATGATCATTTTTAAGTAGTACCGCCCCTTGTGCCGCAACAATCGTGGCAAAATCGCTAAACCCGTCAAGCGGTTTACCCATAAAATTCAAATGCATAATTGAGAGTCCTGTGTCCATTGCCTTGTTCTGTACTGAAATAAAACAAGGCCCATCGTTGATGGGCCTTGTGATTATCAGAAGTAATATTTGAATCTCAGACGTCCGCCGTAACGCGCATCTTCGCTGCTGTCGCCGTTATGTGGATCGGCCTCAACCCATGAGGCATAGGCACCGAGATAGATATTAAAGTTTTTCATATCCATCACGTTGGGGAATAAATATGAGGCATGGATGGTGTGGATATCATAGTTACCTGGATCGGTGATCCAGCAGTCATCGTCACACACGGCATCAAGATTACTGGCATTGAACGCATCAATTTTGTTATGCGCATAGATGTAACCCAGCTCAAAGCGATGCCATAACGCATTCACCCCGGCGGTATAGTCGGTTTCATCGGTCGCGTCCAGATACGCCGTGTTGAGGTTAATGACCGCACCGTCTTCCGGATCGGTTTTCTGTCCGTTCCAGGTCATGGTAAACCCATAGCCGGTACGATCCGACTGCTCGATCCACTTGCCGTTATCGTAATAACCGTAGGCATTATTCACGACGTTACTTTCCATCGCCAACGCCGTGGAGAAGCGGCCATTTTGCCAGGCGATAACTGGTCGAACATAGGCCACGTTTTTGTCGTTGGTTAACTCCATGCCGTGATACTGTTTCTCGGAGAATAACGTGCTGCCATTTTCCAGCAGCGTGTTCACTTCAAAATACCAGTTATCGAGGGTTTTACTCAGCAGGAAGTTACCGCCACTGTCGCTACGACCACGCCCCTCTTTCATCATATAGATG